>Ga0209343_10009260_pt1 | contig 11336 bp, 11 predicted proteins | sample RifCSPlowO2_02_FD_184026 | JGI IMG/M metagenome (GOLD analysis project Ga0209343, IMG submission 184026) | Groundwater microbial communities from Rifle, Colorado - Rifle CSP2_plank lowO2_0.2 (SPAdes) (version 2) | ecosystem: Environmental > Aquatic > Deep subsurface > Groundwater | place... | reverse complement strand
AGTGCCCGGGCCCGAGCCGATGTCCAGTAGATCACTGGTTCTGCTCAGGTCGAGCTTCTCGATCAGATTCTCGGCGTCGCCGCGCGCCTGCACCAGGGAATGCATCGCCCGGATGAAGCGGCCGGTGGCGGTCGGATCTCCCTGATACATGTCGGGCACGCGCACAGGCCTGCCGGATCGGACCGCCTTTTCCAAATCTCCCCAGCAGTCCCAAAGCGAAGCGTCAAAGAGGATCATGTCGCCAAAGAATTCAGCTGAATCTCGTACCAGGTAAGCGGCTGAAACTTCCGTCAGCGAGAAGCGACTGTTTTCCTTCTTGAGGAGACCGAGGGCGACCAGGGCGTTGAGAAGAAGCTCGGTCGCCCTTGGGTCCGCCTTGATGGACGCGGCGACAGCGACGGCCTCCGAGCCGCGGTTCCCGATGATGTCAAAGACGCCGAGACTTACCGCCGTCTGGACGACGCGGGCCTCGGCGTGACCGGAGGCAAGCCGGGACAAGTCCGAAAAATCCATCTTTAACAGCTACAGTTTGTCGATAATTTTGTAGGTCCGGCTCTTGGGCTTGAGCGGGACGACGATACCGAGCTTCACCATGGTCCGGATCTCGCGATAGGCGGTGTCGCGATCGACCTCTGCGATGCGCTGGTATTCGGCGGTGGAGAAAGATTTCCCGTGCGAGTAGGCGTACGCGAGAAGTCTTCTCTGGCGAAAGTTGATGGCCGAGGCGCCGAACTGATTGAGCCATCTCAGCGTGGCCTCGTCGTACACGGGTGTGTTGTGCAAGGTCACGACGAAGAAAAATCCCTCCGTCGAAAACTCCGGAGGCCTGAGGCCGTAATGATCCATTTCCTGAAACATCCTTGGGACCCCTTCGCCCATCTCGCGCAGGTAACCCAGGTCCGCCAGCACCCGCACCAGCAAGGGGTTGCGCGAGAAATGAACCCTTTTCTGCAGGCGCAACTGCTCTAGTGTTACCGGTGAGGGCGGCAGGCCGGGGCTGCGCACCTCGATGCGGTCGTCGAACATCCACATCTCGACGGGGGCTCCGGTCAGGCTGTAGTCGCGATGCGCGACGGCGTTGACCAGCGCCTCCTGCCAGGCGAAGGTGGGATATTCCAGCCGCTCGCGGAAGAAAAGGTCGTGAAGAATCGTTCGCTCGCGAATATGCTCCTTGATACGGCCCACCGCTTCGTCGATCAGGCGGGACAGGGGCGCTTCAAAGCGGATGCGCTTGACTACGTTCAAAGCGCCGCCGTGCTGTCTGTCGTTCCCCTCGTACTTCACGAAGTCGATGCCGCAGCGCGGATGCCAGCGAAACGGATCCTTGGCAAAGAGGAGGAGGGCGGCCATGGTGAGCGAAGGCTTCGCCCGCGAGGAGTCCAGGAGATGATAGGAATGCCCCAGCACGCCCTTGGGGTCGCGGGGCTCCTTTATCCTTTCTGTAAAGGCCTGCACGGCTGCGCCGTCCAGGTCGTCCCAGGTCGCGTCCAAGACTTGCTGTCTTTCGTAAAAGAAATTCTTTTTGCTCTCCTTCAGGCTTTGAATCTGCTCGGCGGGGAGCGACGGGTTCTCGGTGGCGATGCGATAGAACGTGCGTCCCCCGGCGACGCGGTGAACCTCGAGGCTGGGGCTCACCTCGAATTTGAGCAGCAGGAGATTGCCTAGATTGAGCTTTTCACAAGAGGGATGGAGCGGCGGAGCCAGGCTGGTCTGAGGGGACTGGATCAGGGCCTGCAGCTCCTCAGCCTGGCACGGGATGCCGGTTACGCTCTTGTCCTGCTCCACTCCGACGAGCAGCGCGCCGCCGTCCGCGTTCGCCATGCCGGCGAGGAGCCGCGCCAGATCGCGCGCCAGAGTCTCAGTAGCCTTTTTCTGTGCCCCGCCCTTTTTATATTCGTAGGCGCTGACAAAATCGAGAAATTGACCTCGCTCCTGTTTGAGCAACAGTCCAAGCTCTTCGCCGTCCATAAAGATCCGCAGAGAGGACTAAGCGCACTTTGAACTATTTGAACGTTTCGAACCGTTCAAGTCATTCAAGCCGTTCAACCCGTCGGTCCTCGGCACTCGTTACTCAGTCCTAGTAGTGGCATTTAGTCTGACGATTTCCAGCACCATCTCGGCGGAAAGATAGAGGTCATTGAGATCCAGCCACTCCTTGACGGTATGGATCTCCCTCATCCCGGTCGCGAGATTGGCGACCTCAAGCCCCTTCCTGTTGAGCACGTTGGCGTCGCATCCGCCGCCGGTGGCCGAGGTCTTGACCTCCACGCCCAAGTTCCTGCCCGCGGCCAGAACCAGGCGCACGATCGGAGCATTGTCGGAAATCTCCATCCGGTCATAGTCCCGGTCGATGGTGGCCTCGACCGTCGCCTGAAAACGTTTCCCGTCTGTCTCCAGCGCATAACTAGAGGCCGCCTCTTCGAGACACTGGAGCATGTGGCGCGTCTGCCGCTCCAGGGTTTGCTCGTTGTGGCTTCTGGCCTCGCCCTTAAGACGCACGGAGTTGGGGATGATGTTGACCGCCATACCCCCTTCGATCAGGCCGATATTCGCCGTGGTTTCAGGATCGACCCTGCCGAGTCTCATTTTGGCAATCCCCTCGGCTGCCACCCGGATGGCGCTGATCCCCTTTTCGGGGCATACGCCGGCATGGGCCTCCAGGCCGCGGATGTGAAACTCCATGCGATTGGCCGCCGGCGCCTTGGTGAAGAGTAATCCGACCGCGTCGCTGTCCAAGACCAGGCCTTTGCGCGCTCTCAGGCGCGAGACGTCGAGACACTTGGCGCCGATCAGACCGGCCTCTTCGCAGATAGTGAATACCACATCGATGTCGCTGCAGGGAAGATTTTTTTCCCGCGCCACGCGAAGCACCTCACAAATAATCGCCACGCCGCTCTTATCGTCGCCTCCGAGCACGGTGCGGCCGTCGCTCCTGAGGATGTTGCCTTCGAGCACCGGCACTACGCCCTCGCCGGGTACCACCGTGTCCATGTGGGCGGAAAGGAGAATCGGGTCGGCGTCGGGGACAGTGCCGCGAAAATGCCCGATCAGGTTGCCGACGCTCCCGCCGACCTTGTCGCCGGCATCGTCGGTCCAGACCGCGCCGCCGAGCTCTTCCAGCTCTCGCTTGAGACGCATGGCGATCGCCTGCTCTTTGCGGGAAAGGCTGTCGATCCTGACCAGCTCGATTAGCAGCGTCTTCAAGCGATCGCGGTTGATCAACGGGTCCTCCTAGGTGCGATATTCAACTGGCGGAGGGAGAGATCATGCCCGGGACAAGAGGGCCGCTTTTTTGGCGGAGGCGCGAATGTATTTCACCGTGATGGGCGACAAGTCCCGAGGTCCGATCATGGCTTCCACGATGACGAAGCTGCGTGATTTCGCCGCTTCCTCCAAGGCGTCCCGCAACTCTGCCACAGTTTCGACCTTAAAGCCAACTCCGCCCCACAGTCTTGCCAGCTCAGAGTAATGCCAGGAGGGAAGCGCGAGCAGATCCTGGCGTTTGGCTATCGGCCGGAAGATGCCCCAGCCGCCGTTATTTAACAGCACCACGATCGGATTGAGTTTGTAGCGGCGCGCGTGGGCGATCTCGACGCCGGTCATCTGAAAGCCCCCGTCGCCGCTCAAGACCAGCGGCCGCAGCCCGGTGCCCATCTGGGCGCCGAGCGCTCCGGGCACGGCAAAACCCATGGAGGCGTAGAAGCCTTGGGCCAGGTAGAGCCCGTCGTCGCCTACTTTGATGTCTATCCCGCCGAAAAGGGCGTCGCCGGACTCGGCCACCACCATAAATTTCCTGTGCGTGGCGAGAAAACGGTTGATCTCACGCAAAATATCAGAGACCCGCAGGCGCCGCCGGTCGAGATTGGACCGGGTCCTGGCGAGATTATCACTGTAGAAGACCTTTTCCCGGTGCGGCTTGAGATCCGCGCGCAGCAGCCCGTGGACAAAATCGCGCAGGGTGACATCCGTGTAGGTGTGAAAACTCACGTTGACTCGATTATCGACAGCCCATATGGAGCGGTTGCGCAGCACCTCGGGCGGATGGTGTCCCCCCATCTCGATATCGGTAAGCAGCATGCCCAGACATAAGAGCAGGTCCGCCTTCTCCACCCGCTTTCGGAGCCTCGGCGGGCTGAGAGCGCCGACGTAAACCCCCATGTAAAGCGGGTGATTCATGGGAAAGGCCCCTTTGGACAAGACCGACGTGCAACAGGGGGCGCCCATTTTTTCCGCCAGCCTGACGATCTCTCTTACCGCCTTGAAGCGGTAGGCCTCGATGCCGACGAGGACGACGGGGTGCTTTGCCCGGTTAAAGCGCTGGACCGTGTCCCGTACGGCTTCATCGAGCTTGTGCCGGTCCGATTGCGGGTAAGGCATTTCGCCGTCCCAGGCGACAATGTGCTTAGGCACTGAGATTTCCTGGTCCACCACGTCGCGGTGAATCTCCAGGTAGCCCGGCTGCTGGTTGAGCCATACCGAGCGAATGACCTCGTCGATATCGGTGGCGGCGCGCTGGGGATCGTTGATGACTTTTGCCGCACAGGTGACTTCCCGGTATATGCGGAACTGGGACTCGATCTCCTTGGCCTGGTGATGGATCAACACTCCGAGCTTTCGCTCCTCTTCGCCGGGGCCACCGCTGATGACCAGGATCGGCACCCGCTCCGAAAAGGAGGCGGCCACGGGATTGACCATGTTATGTCCTCCCGCTCCGTAGGTAACGCAGACCGCGCCGATTCTTCCCGTGCTGCGGGAGTATCCGTCGGCGGCAAAGCCCACCGCCGGCTCGTGCGAGAGCGTGACGATTTTCATGCCTCGAGGCCGGCCGAACTTTAAAAACAAATTGATGACCAGGTCGCCGGGAATGCCGAAGAGGTGCGAGACGCCTATCTTCTTGAGATAGCTTACGAGATAGTCGCCCAATTTCATGCGCCCTTGCATGGCGGCCTATAGTGCGTTGGCGTTTTGGGACTCCAGTGCCTTAACCAGGTGGGTGAATCCCAGCTCGGAGAAAAGCGCCTGCAGCTTTTCCTTGTCCCCTCCCTGGTAGCGAAGGTCATCCAGTTCCAGCCTGATCGGGACGTCGCTTTTCACGGTGGCCAGCGTCCTGCTGAGAAAGGCGGCCTCTTTGCCCGCAAGAAGCGCCTTGCGGATGCGCTCCACCCCCTTGAGTCCGGATTGATCGAGGTCGTCCAGGTGGCTGAATAGGTTTTCTATGGAATGGTATCGTTGAATCAAAGCGATGGCGGTCTTTTCGCCGATTCCCCGGACCCCGGGAATATTATCCGTGGAATCCCCCATGAGCCCCATGACTTCGATGACCTTATCCGGCTCGACACCGAATTTCTCCCTGACCTCCTGCAGACCGATCCATTTGTCTTTGCCCGTGTCCAGGAGTCTGACGCCGTCACCGACAAGCTGCATCAGATCCTTGTCCCCGGATACGATGACCACCTGGGCGCCGCGCCCCGACAATTGCTTGCACAGCGTGGCGATCAGGTCGTCGGCTTCGTAGCCCTCTCGCTCCAGGACCGCGACTTTCATAGCCTCCAGCACCTTTCTAATGTAGGGAAACTGCGGGATGAGGTCGGGCGGGGCCTCCGGGCGATTGGTCTTATATTCCTGGTAGATTTGGTTGCGGAATGTCTTGCGGCCGGCATCGAGCGCGACCGCCAGGTAGTCCGGGCGGTAGGTTTTAAGCAGCTTGACCGTCATGGTGGTGAAGCCGTACACGGCGTTGGTCGGCAGCCCGGAGGCGTTGCTGAGAGCGGGGAGGGCGAAAAAGGCGCGGAAGATATAAGAGCTTCCGTCTAGAAGGTAAACACAGGGCGATTCCGCCATGGATGGGTCTCCCGTGGTAGCCAGCGTAACAGAGGGACCCGATGAAGTCTAGAATAGGAATTTTGGTGGCGGTGGACGGACTCGAACCGTCGACTCCGCGGATATGAGCCGCGTGCTCTGACCAACTGAGCTACACCGCCACAGGTTCAATCACCATATAATATGGAAAGAAACGGCCGAAGCAACAACTACGCCGAGTGGGATCGGTTCATTTGATCCCATTCATCCCTGACCAACCTCCGCGTCATCGCTCTCCCTCCCCGTTTGATCTGGTATAGGACCTTTTCTTCCACCTCCAGGCAGGTGAGCTGGTTGCCGTACACCAAACCCGTGTCCAGGCCGATCTTATAGGGAAGGTGAAACAGGACCTCCGGCCGCGGCGTGTGGCCGAAGAGGACCGTATAAGGCAAGGGATGAGGATTCAGAATAAATTCATCTCGGATCCAAAGGAGATCCTCCTCCTGTTGTTGGCTCAAAGGTTTCCACGGGTCAATACCGGCGTGGACGCAGAGATAAGAATCGAGCAAATAATGAGTTTTTAGACTTTGGAAGAAGCGCAGGTGCTCGCTGGGGATCGCCGACAGGGTATCCGCGGAAACGCTGTCCCGTGGAAAGAGCCCATAGCTTGCCAGTGTCGCCCCGCCGCCGTTGAAAAGAAACATATCCCCGTGCCTCCCTGCCAGCCCCAGATACGATAGAAACATGTCTTCGTGATTGCCCTTGAGAAATATATGCTCCTGCTTGCCTTTCCGCTCATGCTCGATGAGGTAAGAGACGACGCCCTTGGAGTCCGGCCCGCGGTCGATGTAGTCGCCCAAAAAAATCAGGCGATCCGAAGACTCGAGCGGCAAGCTGGTCAACATGCAAGTCAGCTCATCCAGGCAGCCGTGAACGTCGCCGATCACAAAGGAACGCATAGTGTTTCTATCCTAGGCTACTCTTACCTTCAGTTCAAGTTGCTTGGTCGTCTGCGGGTAAAATTGACCTTTACCGCGGGATTTGCTATTCGGAGATTAGGTTATGAAGCCGCGTGACATCTACTCCAGCTATTTCCTGGTCGCCGGCGTGATGTGCCTCATCCTGGGTCTCGGTAACTGGATCGTGGGCGCCGTCGAGACCGCCAGATATCAAGGATTGCTGCAGAAGACCGCCCAGACCGGGCTGGAGGAGAGCTACCGCAGCTTTCAAGAGCTGGACCATCAGAAAAATGAGGAGGTGCTTCGGCCGATCACGCAGGACCGTGAGAAGTACAATGCGGCCCGGGTCAAGCTCGATTTCTTCTATGTAGTGCTCGGCGGAGGCAGAGTGTTGTTTCTGCTCGGGGCGTTGGTGACATTTTTCGCTTTAATCCGCCTTATTCGCCAGGATACGCTGCTAAAGATGAGGAGGCTGGCTGCGGGCACTCCAAGGAATCAGCACTGAGGCCAATGCGAGAAAAGGTGCGAACTACTTAGAGGGTTTGGACTTCTGATATTTGCGATAGTCGTAGCCTGTCGCCATCGCCAGGAGAATGTCTTCCATGCCTCCGCTCTTTTCCCGCCGGAGGATCAAGAGCCTGTCGAAAAACTCCTTAAAGTCTTTGTACATCCGACGGTTTTCATCCGCCTTACGGAGGTAGAAGTCCTTGATCCTCGTCACCGTAAAGCGTAGCGCCGAGAAGCGAAGCTCGTTAGGGAAGGAATCCCACTCCGGCAGGGACAAGGGGCGCAGACTCTCATATCCCGTGATCAAGGCTTCGAACCGGTCAATCTGATACCGGTCCTCCGTATAGCAAAGGGCATTGACCGCGGTGGCGAGGTCATAAATGAGCTTTCCGCGGCATGCGGCTTCGAAATCGACGATGCCCACCAGCCTGGAGCCTTTGAACTTTACGTTATCCGGGAAGAGATCCCCGTGAATAATGCCTTTCGGAAGGTTATTGTCCAGGTAGTTTTCTAGATAGGACGCCTCATCATCCAGAACCCTTACGATGTTCTTCAGGTGAGAAGGAAGCTGTTTTCGGACCTCGCGATAAATCGCAACGATTTTGGTAAATCCGAATCGGTTATCAATCCCTTTTTTGTAGCCCCGTCCTATCAGGTGCAGGTCGGCCAGCGCGTGGCCCAACACCTCCAAGTGGGATGGGGTCAGGGCCTCCAAAGGGAGCTCTGCGCCCTCGATATGCCGGCTGACCGAAAGATATTTTCCATGGAATTCGTGGTAGTACTTGCCTTTTTTGCTTTTGATCGGTTGCGGGCACGGACAGCCTTGGCGCTTCAGGTAAAAGAGGAGCTCCAGTTCCTGCTTAACCTCGACCTCGCTTTTGACCTCGTCGATCTTGATGAAAAAACGACCTCGCTTTGTTTCCACAAGGTAATGGGTGTTAACGGAGCCGTTTCGAACCCCCACATAGGAGGCGAAATCGCCCAGGCCGAACTCCTCGGCTATCCGCACCGCGTCTCTTTTATGAAGAGGTGTATAAATCGCCATGCTCAGTCCTTCGCTTATCACTCGTTATTCTCGTAGTGTGCCGGGAACAAAGGGCATAACAGCAATAAATATTAGTGGAAAAAGATCCGGATGTCAATATAAAAGCGTTTTTCTGTTTATAATCCACTATAATCGTGGAAAAAACAGCGTGGAAGTAATAGGTTAGACAGTGCCTAAAAACATAGCAGAAGCTCCCTCTCTAGTTCCTCAGCGGAGTCCACGTACTTCACTCCGCCGGTGTCACGCCAGGCGCGTACTCCGATCACCGGTTTCCCAAGTTTGAGCGCAATCGCAACTTCCGATCCTGTTCCGTGGGATCCGGGGAGGGCGACAACGATATCTCCCGAAGCGACTACCAGAATGTTTCTGGCGTGCCCGAGTCCCGTTGGGATCGTGACATCGGTAAAAGGGTTGGCGGAGTGTTTGTCATAGTTTGGCAGGATTCCAACCGTTAGGCCGCCGTTTTCCTTGGCGCCACGGGCTGCGGCCTCCATCATTCCACCCAGGCCGCCGCATATCAAAACCGCGCCTTGGGCCGCAATCACGCGGCCTACTTCTCTGGCCACGGGCAGCAATTCGTTGTCCGGCTCGGAGCTTCCCACAACTGAAATTTGGATTTTTTTGGTCGTCACCATGATCCCGCCTTCTCGGAGAATTTTTTCCTTGACAATGGCACCTGCCTTTATCTAATGTCGCGACCTAAGAAAAACCGTCTCTTTCCCAGGGGCTCCGAGGGTGCATCAAGAATGTCGCTCCTCACTCGGGCAGGGGTTCAAAAAACGGGACAAGAGATTTCGTAACGGGTTTGGATCTGGTGGCTTCATGGGGCAGTCACGTTCGATACGCTCACCTGTATGTGGGTAAGTTTGGGTGGGCAGGGAGGTGTAAGAGATGGAGACCGGGAAAGTAAAGTGGTTTAATAACTCTAAAGGGTACGGATTTATCGAGAAGGAGGGGGGTGGGGATGTGTTCGTCCATTACACGGCCATTCAAGGCGACGGATTCAAGACTCTGAATGAAGGACAGATGGTCCAGTTCGACATCACACAGGGGGAAAAAGGTCCCCAGGCGGTCAACGTAGTGAAGCTTTAATCGAGGTCTCGCGAGCAGAGCAGGAAGAACTTCGGTCAGATAACGCCAGGCGACGCCATCGGGCTATTTCAGTAGCTTTTCCACCTTCTTCTTCAGGATGGCGTAGTCCATTATCGGTTTCGCTATGTAATCATTGCAACCGACGCCAAGAGCCTTCTCCTCGTCTCTTTCCATCGCCTGTGCAGTCAGGGCAATTACCGGCAAATCCTTTCCCCAGTCGGTTTTCCTCAGCGCCTTTGTCGCATCCCAGCCGTCCATCACCGGCATTTTGAGGTCCATAATGATCAGGTCCGGCTTTGTCTGCGTGGCGATTTGTAGTGCCTCCTTGCCATTGGAAGCAAGTAACACCTCATAGTTCCCCATGCTCTTCAATCTGTAGAGCAGAATTTCCCTGGTGTCTTCGTTGTCTTCTACGACGAGAATCTTTTTTGCCTCCATAAGGCAGCTTCTCCTGGTGGCTTTGCTGGCGAATTCTTTCGCTTGCCGGAAGTCACGGATGTGACGATTGCATCAGGGTAAAACGGGGGTATCCTATTGTCAAGGGGAATGGTAAGAGCAGATCCAAACCCCGTTTCCGACGGGGCCAGATTTGATTTATTGTGCCGGCGGGTTTATAGGTAGAAACATGGCTTCCAATGAGACGGAACTCCGGTCCAGGTTCGGCGAGGACAGGCTGTTGGCCGAAAGCGTCGTGTTAACGCGGGTGGACAAGGCGGTCGGGTGGGCTCGCAAATACTCTATCTTTCCTTATCCATTCGCCACAGCTTGTTGTGCGATGGAGTACATGTCGCTGTCTATGTCCCCATACGATATTGATCGCTTCGGCGCCCTCTTGCCCCGCTTCAGTCCTCGGCAGGCAGACCTGCTGATGGTTATAGGGACCGTAAACCATAAGCTCGCCCCAGTCCTGAAGCGGGTCTATGACCAGATGGGTGAGCCGAAATGGGTGATGGCGTTCGGGGCCTGCGCGGCTAGCGGAGGCTTCTACGATAATTACGCGACCGTGCAGGGAATTGACCGGATTATTCCCGTTGATGTCTATGTTCCGGGCTGCCCACCGAGACCTGAGGCCGTGCTCGATGCCCTGATGGAATTGCAGGGCAGGATCGCGCGCCAGAAACACCCCCTTATTTAATATTTAATCTGTTAATCGTGCTTGACATTCAAACTGATTTGTAATAATAACCAAGTAAACAAATAAAGATTATTGGAAAGGGCATTCGCAGGGGTTTTCAAAGGGGCGATTTATGAACAAGGCCGAGTCGTGGAAAGAGGCGCTCGTACACTTGATACCGCCGGACCTGGGACGCGAGATTGATATCTTCGAAACCCAGATCGCCCTACGGAAGCAAGGAAAGATCGACGAGAGGGTCTTTGCCGAGACGCGGCTGCGCCGGGGCGTCTACGGCCAGCGTTACGATAACGGCCAGAGACATGACGGCGTCAGGGTGCAAAAACTCAAGCTCCCGTCGGGCGGACTAACCAAAGGCCCCGAGACCGTGTGGGATGCGCCCGGGATGATGCGTATCAAAATTCCCTTCGGCGGACTCAGTCCGCAGCAGATGGAAGTTCTAGCCGATCTGTCCGAGGAATACGCCGACGGGGTCTCCCACGTCACCACTCGCCAGGATATTCAATACCACTTCGTCCACATCGACGACACACCGTCCCTCATGCGTCGTCTTGCCGCGGTCGGCATTACTAGCCGGGAGGCGTGCGGCAACGTCGTGCGCAACGTAACGGCCTGTCCTCTTGCCGGGGTCTGTAGAGACGAGGTTTTTGACGTTACCCCTTACGCCAAGGCCTCTTCGAGGTTTTTGTTAGGACACCCGGATACGCAGGACTTCGGGAGAAAATTCAAAATCGCCTTTTCGGGCTGCAGGGATGAAGCCTGCGGCCTCACCAGCATGCATGATATGGGGGCGATCGCCCGA
>Ga0209343_10009258_pt1 | contig 11336 bp, 17 predicted proteins | sample RifCSPlowO2_02_FD_184026 | JGI IMG/M metagenome (GOLD analysis project Ga0209343, IMG submission 184026) | Groundwater microbial communities from Rifle, Colorado - Rifle CSP2_plank lowO2_0.2 (SPAdes) (version 2) | ecosystem: Environmental > Aquatic > Deep subsurface > Groundwater | place... | reverse complement strand
GCAAATGGAAAAGGAGGGGTTTGGGGAGGAATTTTCCATTTGCTCCGCTTTTTTCTTTTGGCGGGATTCGGGCGGGCAAATTAAGATTAGGATTGATTGTTTTCATAATTTTTGTTATCATTGAATTACACCAGTTGAGATAAGTATACCATAAGTAGTGTATTATAGTAGTTTATCAAATTCAAAAAATTATGGCAAACACAGTTAGCGAAAATATCCGCAAATTAAGACAGAAAAAGGGCATTTCTCAAGATCGTCTCTCAAAAGACGCTGATATTGCTTTAAATACTGTTGTCAAAATAGAAACGGGCGAAAGCCCGAACCCGACAGTTGAGACATTAGAAAAAATTGCTAAAGCTCTTGGCGTAGCCACAGGCGAATTGTTTAAATAATATGTTGAACACCACCACAAAAGATACAAAAGCAAAAATCGCTAACGCTCCACATTTTGAAGCGGAAAACATTTTGATATACAAAGATGACATTTTGAAAATTTCTGCAATTCCAAATAATTCCGTTGATTTGATTGTTACCTCGCCACCATACAATGTTGATATTCATTACAATTCTCACGCTGACGATTTATCATACGAGGATTATTTGGAATTTACTCAAAAATGGATAAAAAAATGTTTTGATTTATCAAAAAATGAGGGGCGATTTTTGCTTAACATTCCACTTGATAAAAATAAGGGCGGACAAAAATCAGTCGGCGCGGACATTACAAAAATCGCAAAAGACATTGGCTGGAAATATCATTCAACAATTATTTGGAATGAGGGTAATATATCTCGCCGCACCGCTTGGGGTTCGTTTATGTCCGCTTCCGCCCCTTATGTTATCGCCCCAGTCGAATTGATTTTAGTTTTGTATAAAGATAGTTGGAAAAAAACTGGTAGCAGTAGACAAAATGACATCACAAAGAAAGAGTTTATGGATTGGACAAATGGAGTTTGGACTTTCAACGGACAAAGCAAGAAAGGGGCGGGCGGACACCCCGCACCGTTTCCCATTGAATTGCCGAGACGATGTATAAAATTATTTAGTTTCGTTGGTGATACAGTTTTAGATCCATTTTTGGGTAGCGGTTCAACATTGATTGCCTCTTACTTGCATGGCAGAAAAGGAATTGGAATTGATATTGACGAAAAGTATTGCAATATAGCGATAGACCGCTTACGCAATGAAGCAAAAGTAAATCAATCAAGTTTAATGTAAAAAAAATATGAAAAAAGACAACAAGAAAAATAATAATGTTCAAAAAGACCTCATCGTCGAGTTCTTTAAGAAAAATCCGAACCGAGATATAAAACATCCGGAAGTTGTTGATTGGGTTGTATCAACTTACACAAAACGGACAGGAAATGTTTTTCGTGACCCCGATAGAGCCATTCGCCATTTAGCTCAAAGCGGATTTTTGATCAAAATTTCTAAAGGAGTTTATAAATATGACCCTTCTAAAGCATATAAAAGGGAACTGGAGGATTTTACCGCCGCACAAAAAGAAGCAATTCTCAAAAGAGACGGCTACAAGTGCGTTATTTGTGGCAGAGGTAAAAAGGACGGCGTTGATTTGCACATTGACCACATAAAGCCAAAAGATTTTGGTGGCGAAGCGACAATCGAGAACGGCCAGACATTATGTGCACAACATAACTTCATCAAAAAGAATTTAAAGCAAACCGAAACGGGTAAGAAAATGTTTATCCGTCTTTACGAATTAGCCAAAAGCGAAAAAAATGAGGAGTTAATAAAATTTTGTGCTGATGTTTTGGAAACCTACGAAAAACACGACATAAACGGACACATTGTTTGGGAAAAGTAATACTAAAAATATGTATAACAATTTTTACAAAAGCGATAGCGAAAAACACAATGTTTTTATCAGCTACTACCATAAAGGTAATCAGAAGTATCGGGATGAGTTTGAAACTCTGTTCGGGCACCTATTTATAAACAAGTCGGTAGAAGACGGCGATATTGATAGCGATAATAGCGACGAATACATTAAACATCTTATTCAAGAGGATTATATAAAAGACGCGAGTGTTGTTGTAGTTTTATGTGGTCAAAATACATGGAAAAGGAAACATGTTGATTGGGAAATTTCCGCTGGCTTAAACAAAAAGGTCGGTGGCTACTCCGGGTTACTTGGAATACATTTACCAACACACCCGGATTATAAAAAGGACAAATATAATTCGAGCAACATTCCTGCGAGATTGGCTGATAATCTCAAAACAAAATTCGCAAAAATAATTGATTGGACTGAAAGCGAAGAAATTATGAAAAAGAAAATTCAAGAAGCGTTTGATAATAGAACTAACGACGATTTGATTGATAATTCGCGCGAGCAAATGGACGATAATATAGAATAATTTTTAACTATGAATTACGCCTTTCAACCACAACAACCCGAAAAACACAAGATTTTTGTGAGTTTTCATAATGCGGATCAGGCGTATCGTCAGGCCTTTGACCAACTCTTCGGAAATCATTTTATCAGTATGTCTGTAGATTTTGGAGACATAGAACCGGAAAGCGACGATGATTATATCAAGCGGCTAATTCGAGAGGAACATATAGTTAATTCGAGTGTTGTATTCGCGCTTTATGGTGCGGAAACTCACAAACGAAAACATGTGGATTGGGAAATATCAGCGGCTTTAAGCGAAAAAGTCGGAGGACATAAGGGACTTGTTGTTTTATTACTCCCGACTTTTCCGGTACAACCATTTAACGCCCTTGGGCAATACGATGTTTCGCTTATTTCCCAATATCTACATCCACGGACTGCGGCTAATTTACAAAACGGCTTTGAATTACGAAACTCATTTTCTCTTTGAAATCCGAGCCACGCTAAAAACAGCTGAAGTGTCAGCTTCGGTCAAAATGCTTTCTTCTCAATCAACTTTAGCCGGCCAGACAATAGGCCAGCAGAGAGTAAACATAATTGGCGATCATACTTTTTGGAGAGCGCGGTATTGAAGTCACGAGGCCGAAGAACTGCTTCAGACTCCGGAAATTCAGTTCAATCCTCATGCGCAGGTTGTAGAGATGGTACTGCCAGTCAGTAATCAGTTTTTTCATGTTCTTGCGGACAGCAGTGAAAAGGATTTTCTCATTTTCTTTATAGAAACTGGAGCGCAATTCTTCCGAGACGTACCCGGCATCGGCCAGAAACACACCAGCCAAATCACTGTTCAGATTCTGGAATTGGCTGCGGTCATCTTTGTTGGCCGGGGTGAGAGAGAAGGAGAGAATCTTTCTTTCCGAATCCGTGGTCATGTGCAGTTTGAGGCCGAAGTACAGCCCTTTTCCGGAGTGTCCCCACACTGCCAGTCCTTTCATCACTCTGTTTTGGTTTGCATTTTTGTTGAGGCAAACCGGGATGTCCGTGGAATCTGTCAGTTTGATCTTGTCGGCACATTGGCGGTTGAAGGCACAAATAGCTTTGACAATGAGAAGGGCGAGGGGTGCGAAATGGTTGAAGTTCTCGGAAAGGGTTTTGTAGGAACACTTGGGTTCTGTGGATTTCCAGAGAGCGACCTTCGTAGCTATCCCAGAGACTTGCTTCAAAATGGCCAGGGTGATGATTTCAATGATGCTTAATGCTAACGGTCGACCTGTTGTCTTTTCGTGCTTTGAAAGTTGAAGTTGATTGTAAAAGAAGGTGACATTTTGTTCTATTCCGGTGTATAGTTTTGTGGTAGTCATACTAGTAACGGCGCTCCGAAAGGGCGCCTTTACTATTGTATCAAATTGTTGGGTTAAGGGGTTTCGTAATTCAAAGTAGAAGAGTCTTGGGTGGAGGTTGTCAGTTCAAGCAAATATTTAAACAGCACCGCCGATTCGCGAAGCCCGCCCGAATGTACTTCGGTACGGGCGGGCGAATCGGCGGTTTTCTCATTCTTGATTCTCAATTCACGATTCTCGATTCTACCTTCTGCGGTGATCAAATCTCGGCGGTCTTGGCGAACGGGGCTTCCCTTCGGCATCGGGCGCCTTTTTCTTAGCGAAATCAGCGTCAGCTTGTTTGATGGAAAGTTTGATGCGGCCGGTTTCATCAACGTTTATGACAACTACCGGAACCATATCGCCCTCGCTTAGAACATCGCCGACATTTTCCACTCTGAAGGGCGCAATTTCGGAAACGTGCACCAATCCTTCGGCGTTCGGCCCAATTCTTACAAAGGCTCCGAAGTCAGCAATGCGAACAACTTCGCCCTCGAATTTTTCTCCGACTTTGTATTCCTTGGTCATTCCCTCAATAATGGCCTGAGCTTTTTCTGCCGATCCGTTTTTGCCTGTGATAAACACTGTGCCGTCGTCTTCGATATCAATGCCGTCCACTCCTGTCGTGTCGCGGATTTCGTTGATGGTTTTTCCGCCGGTGCCGATAACCAAACCGATCTGGTCCGGTTTAATTTTGATAGCAATAATTTTCGGAGCATTTGGGGAAATGTTGGCTCTTGGCAAAGCGATCTCATTCTCGATAACGTCCAAGATCCTCTCTCTGGCGCTTTTTGCTTTGACGAAAGCTTCGGCCAAAATGTGAAGCGGTATGCCATCCACTTTTACGTCCATTTGAACGGCGGTTATTCCCTTTCTTGTGCCTGCAACTTTGAAGTCCATGTCTCCGTGGTGGTCTTCGGGTCCCTGAATGTCTGTCAAAACTTTATATTTTTTATCCCGAGCGTAGTCGAGGGACATCATAAGACCGGATGCAATGCCTGCAACCGGAGCGCTAATCGGCACACCGGCGTCCATGAGCGAAAGAGTTGATCCACAGACACTTCCCATAGAAGTCGAACCATTTGAAGAAAAAGCTTCAGAAACGATTCTTATGGTGTAAGGAAAACTCTCTTTGGTCGGCAAAACTGGAATTAATGCTTTCTCGGCCAAAGCGCCGTGTCCAATGGCTCGGCGATTCATGCCTCCTAAGCGACCCGTTTCTCCTGTTGAAAAAGGCGGGAAGTTGTAGTGGTGCATGAAACGCTTTTTTGTTTGATATTCCATTCCCTCGACAAGTTGGGCATCGCCCGGACCGCCCAAGGTAAGTGCGGAAAGGATGTGAGTTGCTCCTCGGTAAAAAATGCCTGTGCCGTGAAGAATTGGAGAAATGCCTCCAGCTTTGGCAAACAAAGGTCGCAAATCGTCGAATCCTCTTCCGTCAGGCCTGCGGTTATTTCGAATGGCCTCTTCGTGAAGCAAATCATTAACTTCGTCTTCGAAATAGCGGTCAGCAATATTTTTGTTCGCTTCAGGCAAGTTTTCTTTTACTGTTTCGATCCATTCATCCTTAAGATCGTGCAGATTTTTTGAGCCGGGCCCGCCGAACATTACTTTATCGAGACGTGGCTCAATTTTTTCGGCAAAAAGTTTTTTTATGTCATCCGGAGTTTCCGGTTTTGCAATTTCGGTTTTCTTGACGCCCTCAGCCTTAATTATTTTTTCTTGAAACGCCTGTATTTTTTCAATTTCCTCACTTGCCAATTTAAGCGCGGCATTTACCACCGATTCGTCAGCCTGTTTTCCGCCGACTTCTATCATGTTTATGTTGCCGTCTTTTCCGCAGGCTACGAGATCAAGTTCGTAAGTTTCCGCATCACGAACAGGATATGTTGGGCTGACTATGAATTTATCATCACCGACATTTTTGCCGATGCGAATGGCCGAAACCGGGCCGTTCCAGGGGATGTTTGAGCATCCAAGAGCGAGTGACGCGCCGATGACGCCGAGAATATCGGGGTCATCTTCCCCGATTGAAAGCACTGTGGCCACAACTTGGACCTCATTTCTGATATGACTTTCAAAAAGCGGTCTTATCGTGCGGTCGACGATTCTTCCGGAAAGCACAGCTTCGTCGGATGGCCTACCTTCCCTTCTTACAAACCTGCTGCCCTGGATTTTTCCCCCAGCGTAAAATCTCTCTTCGTAATCTACCGTGAGAGGAAAATAATCTATGGCATCCCTTTCCGAACCCATAACCGCGGTTACTAAAACTACGGTATTGCCGTAGCGCATGATGACAGAGCCGCTGGCCTGTTCGGCCAAATCGGTAAACTGTACAGTCAAGGTTTTACCTCCAACCTCCAAGGAGTATTCTTTTGTTTTCATAATGCAACTACCAATATACGAATGATACGAATCTTAGCGAATGTATACGAATATACTGGCGGAGTGATTTTCGGGCTTGCCCCGTAGTGAATTCAACGGGACCCGGTAAAATAGAAGCTTCAACTCTTGATGGTGTTCTCGCTTTTTTCAAGCCCACTATCAAAAATTGAATTCTACTACGGGGTTTTAATCCGCCTCCGGCGGACTATCCATCCGAAAACCACATTATTTATAATTGAAAATGCAAAAATCAAAATGCAAAATTACAATGTAAAAATGCAAAATGAAGAAGATTTTCAAGTGTATGATAGCAGAAAATTATAGTTTCGCCAAATTTGACATTTCAAGAGATGTGATATATTTTTCGTTTAGAAAGTCCGACAAATTATGAAAAAAATTCTTACCGCTAAACAGGCCCGTGCTTTAACTGTTCGAGCCCAAACCAAACAGGCATTAAAAGAGAAACAGAACGAGGTCAGAGTTTCTGCCGAGTTGGTCAAGCTCAAACACGATATGCTCATTAGGGCGAAAAAAAAGTTTCCGAGCTGCCTTCTCGAGGTTGAGAAGGAGGTTAAAAAGGGCAAATTTGAGGCCACTATAATGGTTGCTAGGGACCAGCGGAGCGGAAGCGAACCCTGGGTTTATTTTTTGAGTCGAGAATTGTGCTTGTTGTTTGAGAAGGCAAAGTACAAGACGGAGGTGATCACTGAACGCGAAGACCCCGTCGGTAGCGATCCGATGTTCCCCTACTCAGTTTTTTACACGTATCTTAAGGTCACCTGGTAACGGCGCAGAATTTCTGTGCTGTTTTTTTATTTATAATCTGCTCAAACCAGGTTTACGTAACAAACTGGGCGGGAAGTCTCCGGCTACATTTTAACGTTGGTTTGACATTGGCTGCGGGTTAGTTGACACCGAAGACGATTGGAATAAGAATGAAGAAAGTATGAAATCTTCTCGTTCTTCAAGCGGACCCTGCAGAAAAAGTCGAAATTCTTCAAAAAATACGCCTGAAAAAGTCGTGCCAGCCTCCTACCTTACGCAGGAGGAATTCGATGCTGATCTCGGACCATATGATTCGGTGGAGCCTGGGACAGCCGACCGCTATGTGTCTCAGGAAATAAATTGTGGTTTTAGTATAAGGACTATGCGATTCGCCAAAGGACAAGGATGCTGACGCCCTTGTCTTTTTTGATGCATTTAAATTTATCGGAGCGCTAAAATGGCCGTGCTTGCAACGGCGGCGGTTTCGGCGCGGATTATTTGGCTCGGCCACTTCCACCCAACATTTCCCAGGCAAACAGAAAAAATTGTCTAAACATCTCCGATATTGAATTAGATTCAATGACGACACAGTATGCGTCTCTTTCGGAAAGCGAGAAGAAGGCCATTTTATTTCCGTAGATAGTGACTGAGCTCGTGAACGGAAATTTATCGGGTAAAAAGCGTACCTCGCGAAGTTCGTTCGACTTCAGATAATCTGCGGCATGATAAGGCAGTATGAGTTCAGTATAAACTCCCAACTTTTCGCGATCTTTCAACCAACTCGGAAAATATTTCGGCAGGTATTCCATCAGATCGGGCTGAGATGTGGCGTATATTCGTTTTATTTTCTGATCCCTCAGCGTTTCAAGAATATTTTCGAGGCCTGTTTTTACGCCCTCTAAACCTACGAACAGTTTCGCTACTGGGGCATCGAGCGGCCTTGACGTGAGGGCTCTGATTTGCGGCATAATGTCCTGAACGATGCCTTCCTTTTTCCTAAGCAGATGCAAAAGTCTGTTCGGACTTTCAGGCGAAAAATTGGCGACGTTATTTTTTCTGGACTGGGATACAAAACCTTGTTTTGTCAGGGATTCCAATGTCACATATACAGTAGCTCTAGGAATTCTTGTACTCTTGCTGATCTCAAATGCAGTTGCCTCGATCTGTTTCAAAAGAAAAACGTATATTTGGGATTCGTTTCTAGTAAATCCGTACTCTTCTAGAGATTCGATTATTTCTTTATTGTCCATTTTTATGACAACACTTATCCAGTAATATTATGGCTAAGTCTAAACATATTTAGCCATTTATGCAATTACATAGTCATATCTTCTGACAATAATTGACACATCTGGTATATTCTTGTCAGATTCAGTGAAGGGTTCCTCAAAAAACAATGGCTTTAAGTAGGCCCGAAGCACTTACTTTTGGAAAAGTAAATGAACGGGGAAATGTGTCAGTCACCAGTAAGGAGAATATATGAATCCACAAGTTGATGTGGTAGTCGGGCTTGCCTGCAATGCAAAATGCGGATTTTGTGTACAGGAGTGTACACGAAAGACCGTGGATCAATTTTCAATCGAGAAAATATCCACCGCCCTGAAGTTTGTGCATGGCAGGGGGGTTCATCGACTGGTCATCACCGGCGGAGAGCCGACACTCGATGGGTATGCAAAGCGGACGTATTACACACTACTTGTTGCCAGCGAAATCGGCAGCTGGGAGTTCAAGGCCGTTTACACGAACGGAACTGGACTTCTGGAAGACGTGGTGAGACCTTGCATGATGAAAGCCCCAATGCCCCGTGTTGGCGTGTTGGCCGAAGCGGGTTTGACCGACGTCAACCTGTCTCGGCACCATTACAGCCACAAAGAGGCTGCCGTGGTGTTCGGAATTCAGATACCCACGGCTGAAGATATTGTGCGGGCAGCACAAATGTTCGGGGTCAATGTGCGGCTCAACTGTAATCTCATGCGCGGTTGCGTAGATACATTTGAGCAGATGTGCACTTACCTACTGTGGGCGAAATCGTTAGGGGTAAAGGATGTTTACTTCCGGAACCTCTTTCGTTTCGCACAATCTGACCTTTACGATCCCCGCGAGTTCAACACTCGCAATGTTCTGCAGTTCACACAGAATCATTCTGTAGACTTTGAGAGCTTACTCGAGAAAGTTTATGGGAGTACTGACTTTGTGTTGACCAAACAGCGTTTGAAAAAGAACGAAGGTCATGGAACAGAAACCGGATTTCTGTTTCAGAATGCGCTCCCTGTGTATTTTGCCGATTTAACGATTGGTAAAGAACGACCTGGGGCAGGAACATATTGGGTTGTAATGCCGAACGGCTATCTGTATGATGCGTTCACCAGTGAACAACATCGTATAGACGTCCCGCTAACGCAGGCAGGCACTCTACCCGAAGGACGGAGCTAACCTTCGAATCAGAAGCTCCAATTGTTGTCACCTTTTTACAAGCGTGAGCGTCGCGTGCAGCGCGAGGCAGAGCGACTGCCTTCAAAAAATTGTCGCAATGAAAGGCTCGGTTCAATCCCGGGCCTTTGTTATTGGAGCAATGTGAACGATATGGCGGCGAACTCCTATTTGTCCGTGTATTGGTGAAGGACAGAGGCTACAAGTGTTTGGTAGGGTATGCCTTTTTCAGCAGCTTTGGCTTTTAATTTTTGCAAATCGCGTTCAGATAGTCGGATGTTGATATTTTTTTCGCGGTTAAGAGAGGCACGCGCAAAAGAACGCAGACGCTCGATCTCCTTTTTTACGCCGGGGATAGATTTGAAGTCATCTCTTTCCACAGCATCAAGTATTTCTTTTTCTTCTTTATCAAGTTCGTAATACCTCATGTATTTTTGGTTACCCCTGTAGCTATGTATTCCTTAAGAAGAGACTGATAAGGTATGTTCAATTTGTTGGCTTTTTCTTTTAGGCGTACTAGCAAGTGTTCGGGTATGCGGATAGAAATTGACCGAGTTGACGGTTTAAGATTCGAGAACGAAACCTTTTTGAAGTCTTCGGGTTTAAAATTTTGGCTCAAATCAAAATTGGCCCAGAATTCCCGTTCCTGGTCTTCGTTTTTAAACGGTTTATTTATTTTTTTAACTTTATTCATATAGTTTCTTTTCTTTTTTATTAATATCTCTTGCGGAAATGACGCGTATTAGGCTTTTTCGTTTGGTGAAAATGATAACGAGCACTCTAGTTCTAATTGTCGCCCCCAATAATATATAACGCGGTTCGCTTTCAGAATGTTTGTTGTCCAAAAGAATTTTCTTTTTCGGGTCGAAAAACACCTCTTCGCATTCTTGGTCTGAAACAGAATGTTTAAGCCAATTTTTTCCAGAGTTTCCTCTATTCCACTGGAATCCAACGACATCCTTCATTTTTCTATTGTATATACTACTCTACACAAAGTCAATTAAGAAATTATGGAGAAATCAGAGGAGCATTAAGGCTGAGGCTGAGATGGCGGCGGTTTCGGCGCGGAGAGTGGCGTTGCCTAAAGAGAAGATTTTTACGCCACGCTGTTTGAAAAGCTCCAGCTCTCTTTCGCTCCAACCTCCTTCGGGACCGATGAAGACAGAACATGAATTATGAATTATGGCCGATGAATTATGGAGGGGGGAACCGGAGGCATCGAAGACGATGGAATCGTTTTTGGTTCCGGCCAAAGCGTCTTCTAGCGTTACAGGTTCATGTATTTTGGTAATGAATGCTCTGCCCGATTGCTCGGCCGCTTCTTTTCCTATGACCCTCAATCTTTCAATGTTGAGATTTTTCTTTTCGCTTCTCTCTGCAATCAAGGGTACGAATTCTTCCACTCCGAGCTCCGTACATTTTTGAACAATCCATTCAAAATTATCTTTTTTAATTACAGCTTGGCACAATAAAATTTTTATTTTCTGTTCGATTTCACTTTTTTTCTTGCTCAAGATCTCGATAACCGCTTTATTTTTCTCCAGTTTCAAAATTGCCGCTTCATACTCAAATCTCGAATTATCGAGAACGATCACTTCTCTTCCCTCTTCCATGCGAAAGACATTGTTCCATTGATGAACTAGGTTTTGATCTTCAATTTCTATTTGGTTTCCCGGGGTGTAGTTTTTTGGTTCTTCGGAAATAAAAAATCTATGTTTGCGCATGTTGGAAGTTTAAAGGGTAAAATGTAATGCGTAAAGTATTTAATAAAAAACCCACCGAGGAGGCGGGGACGGAAGTGCGAATGGAGTTAAGTTTGCCGGGAGAAACAATTTCTAACGATGCCGGTAGTGGTGGCCTCTTCCTCCCCAGTGGTGATGATGGTGACATGTGACCGTCTCGCACGCGCTAGATAGTCCTAAAATAAAATTTGCCTCGTCCATATCCCCGCCCTAAGGGGTACCCTCGGATTACCTCGGCGGGGTATTAGGCGAGGCACCGGGAAAACTTTGTTGGATATG
>Ga0209343_10009256_pt1 | contig 11336 bp, 10 predicted proteins | sample RifCSPlowO2_02_FD_184026 | JGI IMG/M metagenome (GOLD analysis project Ga0209343, IMG submission 184026) | Groundwater microbial communities from Rifle, Colorado - Rifle CSP2_plank lowO2_0.2 (SPAdes) (version 2) | ecosystem: Environmental > Aquatic > Deep subsurface > Groundwater | place... | reverse complement strand
GCGGGCTGCAGACCCGAATAGTGCGGACAGCCAGTTCTATATTTGCCTTGCCCCGCAGCCTTCTCTGGATGGAAAATATACTGTGTTTGGTCAGGTTACTGAGGGGTTGGAAGTGATCCAGAAAGTAAGGATCGGGGATGTAATGAAGAAGGTGACTTTAAATAAGTAGCAAATCACTTAGTAAAAAAAGGACTCTTTTCAAGAAATCTGAGCTTCATAAAATATGTATTATTTCTATGTTCCCCCATTTGGATTTGAGGTACTCAGCGACTACAAGACGATGACAATGATGTGGTTTATCTTCACTGCATAAGAGACATGCGTTATCAAATAATTCCCGGGAAAGCTTATTCTCGATTGCCCTCTTTATCATCAGTTTCATAAACTTCTTTTCGTATATTGTCCAGTCACCTTTATGTTTTTTGTACTCATCCAGGATGTCCTGTGTAGGAGCAAGCTCTAGCACATGAACATATTCGATGGCACATATAGTTTTCAGGAAATAGTTTAAGTCATCCTTTTTGGCAAACCCGGCCAATTGAGAAACATTGTTAAGCCGTATATCTATCACTCGTTTTACACCAGAGTCACATAATTTTTTAAAAAACATCTCCGCAGACTTTTTTGTGAACCCTATGGTAAATAATTTCATTAACCTCTCCCTGTACCGGCTTTCTTGCTAATAGTTCCTGAATTCTTATTATCATCTTCATAAGAATTTTTCACATATGCTATCTTTTGACCCTGTATATTATATGCCTGTTCAATAAGGTCTTCGTTGCTTGTGAATAAATCATTTTCTCGAATCTTTAACATATCCAAAAGTCTTCTCTCAAAATCAATGTTAGATTCTATCTTGCCATCTCCGAGAATATGTTTGATTTCGATGTCCCTGGAACGAAGATTTCTACAAACGAGAATTGTCCTATGGCATGCGATAGGGTCCTTTTCTGCGCACATCAATGCAATACGGTAATTCGTAAGACCTTCAACCAACCGGTTAATCCCCTGATAAAACCTGGGTTCTTGAGCAAGAAATCCATATTGAACTTTACCATTAACATAACAGCTTGGATTATCGCTTCTTGCACCTAATTCCTCCCCCAGAAATACATATGAAATATTGTGTATCTTCTGTTCCTTCTGGAGTAATTCACGGTTAAACTGAGGCGTAAATTGACTATAGGGCGTTGAACGGACATCACAGACAGCAGTAATGGAGTGCATGGTGAGCAACTTGATAAACTCTCCTATTGAGTGGGTTGAATGACCTATCGTATATAATTCAAATTTCGTAATCATTTTATTTCCTTCGAAGATGATTCCACCATCCATAAAATATTACATCATCCGTAAAGACTGGAAAACGAGTTAAATCCCTTTTTAAATTTCCAATTGACACATTTTCATATATATCAATATAAAGTTATTCTATCGCTCTTTAGTGAGCCTGACGCCTCTCATTCATGCTCCTCTATTTCCTTTCTAAGGTTCTCTGCAAAGTCCTCTGCCTCATCTTCATTAATAAACTCATGTTCACACGGCATACGGTTCATTATATTTTGAGCCTTAACAAACGCCGGCTTAAGCCTCTCATCCTGTGGGGCACCAAGCAGGATATTCAGCTTGAACGACTCACCACCATCATTTAAACTCATTATTCTCCCAAGCCAACCATTGGCTTTGTCAGTTACGGAAGCTGGTTCTATCAGATCGAAAGAAACAGGTTCGTGTATATGCCACTTTTGGTTTTGCCAGCAATACTTGAATTCATAATCGTAGTTATTCCCAACAATCTGATGGGGCTTTAAATTGCTGAGGATTCTCTTCTCCTCCAGAGATTTTTTGAAAACCTTCCATATGTCTTCATCGCTTCTGCTATGTCTTTCAGGCCTATCGTAATATTGCTCAACATAGCGGTTATATAATTTCTCCAGCGTTTCCTGCAGGTTCTCAGTTATACCATACCCTTCCGGCGAGAACTGCAATGAGCTGTCGTCAACAGGTAAAATCTTTGTTGTAAATTCCAAAACTCCGAGCGGCAGTTTATCAAAGGGGAACTCGCTCGCCAGTCTTTCCCCCTCTTCCTCCAGTCTCGCCTGTATATACCGCAACACCTGCCGGAAATGATCTCCATTTACATTTGAAAACATCCTGGTCAGCCGGCCATATCGTGAAGTACAGATAGCGCTCAAAAATCGGACTTTGGGAGCATACAACACGACTCCGACATTGATAAATTCACTTGTTACAACATCATGGATGTACCTGAGAACTGAAAAACTATAGGGTGTCTTCATTGTAAAATCCTCCTTATTTCGTCAATGAACTGATTGATGTGATTTAATATCTTTCCCAAATGGTCTATAATTTTCGGAACATTTTGAGTCCGCCATTCGACAGGAATATTTGATACGATAACATCCAAGGTATCAGGCGCAAGAGATTCAAGGGCTCCCGCAAATCTGCTTAGATTTATTGTCTGACTTTTCAAACTTCCATAAAACAGATGGTTCTGTAGAAACCTCATACTCGTCATTTGCCATGGATTAGGTGACTGGAGTATTTCATATAAGAAAGAGAATCCCATCTCATGGTCAATGATAAATAATTCATCACCTTTCCAAAGTATATTTGGTTTGTCAGGCCTTCTGTCAGGATTTTGTATTAGGGCATCGGAAATAAATATCTCCAGTGCAACCTGTTTTAAACTCGATGGTATTGCCTTACCAACAGGCCACGTTTCATAACCGCCTGTAATCACTTGACTTCCAAAGTTTAAACCTGCACTTTCCTGAATCTTCCTTGAAAGTGTCTGGTCAGGAATAATCTCAGCAATTAGAGGGTCTATGTTGATAATTGCAGGATATGGAGTTGGTACGTCGAGGTAAATTGCCAGTTGAGATGCTATCAGTTCGGCCATAAGACCATTCTCCCTATTCTCCATACCTGCTTTAAGTTTTACGACATATTCGCCGTAGTTATTCCCGTCATCATCCTCGCAGAAGAAAAGACAGGGCTGTGTCCTACCGCCAAGCATGGATTTCTGATATGAAGTTGCATTTAGAATTGGTATCTGCATGGGTAATAACCTGCCATTTTATTCCCTCCAATTATATTTCAATACACCGCATAAGCACTTAACGGTATTTTCAATATGATCATAATGGTTCTTGGAAATAAGATTATTGCACTTGGAACATTTAAAAAGCGCTCTTAATTCTAATACATCCCTATAAAACATTTTCAAGTCGTCAATACTTTCAGAAAATGTACTATCGTGAGAAGTCTTGTTACCAAGAAACATTGATGCATTAAGCCTATTAAATACAGGCTGGTCATTTAATTCACATTTTCTGTCTTTGAGCCTGCTCTTTAATTCCGAGAGCAATTCATTGGACATTCTGTTTTCGTTATGATCATTGAATAGAAATTTCATCTTGACTTCAAGATTAAAACAAATCTCCTTTAAGAGACGTTCAAGGTATTTCCGTATCATATTCCCCAACTCTGATGAATCTGACTTTTTAATCTTATTTTCAATCCTTGTTTTAAGATCGATTAGAGGTTCTTCAATGCATGCTCCATTATCATGATCCCAGCGCACTTTCTTTATCATCCAGTTTTTTCCTTTGACCATACTTGATACAAGCTCAAACCAGTCTTTTTCATGGGTAAAAAGAAATAGCTGATAATCACTAAATCTTTCTACTAAAAGTCTTGCAAAGCGTGCACGATGATTGGTATCAAAAATGGATATTACATCATCTAAAACAATAAACCTATTGAGCTTGTTAAAAGCCCTCACAGATGCTAAAAACAAGCATATTCCAAGACAATTCAAATGCGATTCACTCAGATACTTATGGGGTGGTGATTCCGGTTTGCCGTGAAATTTAAATTGCAGGGTTATTCCTACAAACTCATCATCCTCGTCCAGAGGAATCAGTTCTATTTCACTAACATTTTCAGAGTCATTCATAAATATGTAGAGTTCGTTTATATCTCTGGATATGAATTCTAAAAACGAGCAAAGCCCTTCTCTTTGCTTTTTTACAAACTCGTTATAAATAAGCTCCATAGGCAGTTGCTGTTGTGTAAGAATCTCTGAAGCCTTTTTCAGGAATTTGATCTCATTATAAGACTGTCTGACAGAGCTTATCTTGCTATAGACTGTAAATGTGATGTCGTCTTTCTTTCCAGTAATTATTTTTTCTTTTTTAGATACAAGGGCAGAAATTACGCTTTGAAGAGCTAGTGCATCTAAGCTGATAAAATCCTCAGGCTTATTTATTAGTTCAAGCTCTGAAAGGGATGCCTTTCTGATTTTTTCTAAAGCAGTGGAAGTTGTCTCTTTTATCTGTTCGATTCCTTTTCGTAAGACATAACTTTCTTCTAATAGTAAACACTTCTCTTTTAAAGCATTTTCTATCTCAGTTAAGGCCCCTTGAACAAACCGCTGCGTTGTATTTTGTTCATCTAACGCTGTATCTTTTTCCTTTTTAATAATAGTCAATTCTTCAAGCCTCTTCCTCAACTCAGCAATTAATTCCTCTCTGTCTTTATCCAGAAGACAAAGTGGGCATTTATCATCTTCATACAATCTTTTCTCAAGGATTGAAAGCCCTTGTGATAATAATGGCTCAAGACTTATTTTTTTGAGCTTATCTTGATCTTTTGCAATCTGCTGACACTTTTCATGGAAAGCCTTGTAAGACAAGCAAATATTATTAAAAGAAGCCTTAAAGTTATTTAAATTCTCAATAACTTTTTCATACGATAGCTGTTGGGCAATAGCCTCTTTATCTTCCGGTTTCTTTAGAAGTTCCAATATAGTATCTATACTTGAATTGTCTACAACTTTGATTGATAGATTCAAGGGAGTCACTAATTCTCTTACCGCTCTCAGATATTGCTCATCATCAACTATATTCTGGTCTATTTGTTCTATTATCTGAGACTGTTTAATACTTATATGGTTATCATAATTTTTAATTTTGAGTTCTTTCTTCAAATCATTGACAGCTCTTTTTAAGACACCTTTTATCTTTGATACCTCGGAAAACCCTATTATCTGGGAAATTTCTTCGAGCTTCTGTGCCTTGGTCGATAAAATAAACCGTAATAAATCCTTATACCTAAGAATAAGATTTTCTTTTAAAGATGCATTTAGATAATCTTTAAAATTCTGAGAAGTATTTAAATACTCACCGGTCAGTTTTGATTTGTTATAAAATAACTTTTTCCTACAGTCGCATTTTGAATCAGAGCAACTCAATTCAACATAGGCATCCTCGTTATCTGGTAGAAAAACGTTTCTTAGAGCATAAACTCCTTTTGATCCAATTTCCTCTGTCGAAAGATGCTCTATCTTATCGTAGTAGAACCATTCAAAAGCATCGGCAATTGAACTTTTTCCACTGTCATTATCTCCATAAATTAGGATTGATTTGGATGAATCAAGATCTATACTAATATCTTTCCTGATTCCTCTAATGCCGCTAATTTCAAGTCTTTTAACTTTCATTTTCTTTCTTTTCTCTTATCTTTTCCAATTCGTTTGATAGATTTATATTTGTCAGCTTGTCTTCTTTATATAATTTCAAGACACTCTCAGCAACATCCTGATTCACGCCTTCAATATTAATTATTTGCGAGAAGAATTCATCAAGTATTTCCTGTCCGCTTTTGATTTTCTCAGTCATGTAATACCTTCCTTTTCAAAGTACTTCCAATTTATTTCAAGGACTATCGGAACATCATGTTTTTTTATCTCAAAACCACTTTTATTATTGCAGATAGGATAAACACCATATTTGTCAACAAAATTGAGAATAAAATAACTTTCTAAATCTTCTATGCGGTGCTTCCATATTTGTTTTAACATTTCATAATTCAGATACGTAAAATAAAGCCCTTCCACTTTTTTATAGTTGACGATTCCCTCATTGCCAGAACCCCCATTAAAGTGATCAGACAGCCGTTTGCCGATGCTATTGGTCTTCTTCTCGCTCATTCCAATATATATCAGCCGAGACTTCCTGAAAGGATATGGTATTTCAATCTCCCTCAAGAAGATGAAATAAAGACCACATATGCCCATCAAAGGCTTAATATTCTTTAATTCAAAATCCTGTTGTTTGTCAAAGTTGATTTTAAATAATTGCATTTTACCTGATAACTTGATTCCAGTATTTAATCATATCTTCTTTTTTTCCTGTTGCGTTTGATATTGAGGCTCTCCCTCGGCGGCTTTTAGCTCAGGCTGAGGTTGGAGCTTGTATTCAACAGAGTTTTCCTTCCTGTCCAAGAAGGCCCCTGGCCAGCCGCCGTGGGCGTAAATGACCACGTCCTATCTCGGTCATGAGGCGGATTGTTTCTTTGAGGGAGACAACAATGCGGTGGTAGTGATTTGTGTCGTCACCCCCTGGATCGCCAGCGTAATTGTCACCGTAGATGCCACCCAAGTTAAACACATCCTCCTCATAGATTGCCTTCCTCACGTCTGTAGGAATCCTATTCCCCGATATTGGCTGCATCCTGAAGATTAAGACCTTCAGAGAGGACATCGGTAGAAATAAGAGCTCTTATTTCCTCTTTTCCTTCTGCAATAATTTCAGGACTGGACAAGTCGTTATAGTATGGCGAAAACCGCTGGATAATCTCACTGCGATCGCGTTTAGTACTGCTGTCTATCTGCTCAACACCAGAAATACCCGCCTCTTTAAGTTGTCTGAATAAATAGCGGGCGGTCTCAGCAAATTCGCTGAAGATGAGAACCTTTTCTTTTTTCAGAACCGTATCGGTCTTGAAGAGTTTGATGAGGGCCTTGAGCTTGTCGTCATGGTGCGGTTTGAATTTTTGCAGTTCTTCAAGGAAATCACATATCTCATTGAGGTCCAGATATGTGTCAGCCAGGATTTCATCAACCTTATATTCATCTCTGTTTAAATATTCAATTTCTTCCAGCATCTCCTCTGTAATGATATCTTCATCAACATCTTCCGGTTCTTCCTCAAATAACTCCTGCTGTCTTTCATGTACATATCCTATCAGATCATCATGCTGGAGTTTCCATAGCGCAAGCCTTTTCTTTTCATGGTCAGTTTCACTATGCCTCGTAACCCATGCAAGCAGTTTTAGCAGTAATCGCTCACAGGAACGCTCAAAGGCATAGGCGGAACTCTCAAAGCGTTTAAGGAATTGTATACGAATGAGGCTTACCACCTGCTTCTGACGGTTTTCGGCGAATGCATCAACCGTACTATCAGGCCCCTTATAATAGGCCAGGGGATAATAGATGCCGAGGACAAACAGGGGGGTTTTCTTTGCAAATGCCTTCTCTAATTTATCGAGAAGTCTGCCATAAGTCTTTTTTACTGAATAATCAACAACCTTTGGGGACTCACGCGTAGGAAAGATTGCGGCGCTCCCCTTTTGCTGAATTTGGCTCTGCTTTGCATAGGCCCTGCTCCGCTGGACAACCAGATGGCGAAACAGGGTATCTGACATAAGCGCCCGCTCTGCCTCAGCCATGTTAATATCGAGGAGAAGCTGGTCACCCGGCATAATCGTCTTTTTAAGCTCATTCTCCATTCGGATAAAGTGACCCCGAAGAGAGTGTATGCCAAGGGTTGATTTGAAGTAATCATCACGCTGGCGGGTAAAAAGCTCGATCATGTGGCGGAAATCATCAAGCCGGTTGTTGACGGGAGTGGCGGTCATCAGATAGATCTCTTTAGACCCTTTGAGTCCTTCAATAATATCGAATAGAAGGCGATAGCGCGAGGGCCTTCTTTCACCAGTCCCTTTAATGCCAGGGTTACGGAAGTGATGGGCCTCGTCAATGATTATCACATCAGCTAACTCTTTGATGCGTTCAAAACGGTAAGGGAAGTCACTTCCCCGTCCAAGGTCGGTCTGGTTGAAAATAACGAGGTTGCTGAAATCGCCGCCTTTTACTCCCCCAACATGAGAAAGATAGCGTTTCAGGTCCCTTTCCCATACGTCAGCCCGTGTTGATTTGGGGACGAATAAGGCGACTCTCTTTCTATCGTGTATCACAAGCCGCTCAATGAGCATCAGCCCGACAAATGTTTTACCCAGACCAACACCATCGCAGATAAAAGCCCCTCCATACTGACGGGCAATTTTGATTAAAGCCTGATAACCTTCCTTTTGATACTGATCCAGAATGGGATACATCTTTGATTCGGTCTGTTCCCATTCAGATGGGGTCATTTCATAGCTGCGAAAATATTCCTGAAGAGCCTTTGCATAGACTTCAAAGGGGGAGTATTCATAGGTATGACGTTCGATGACTTTGAGGATATCTTCACTTATTGGCTGAGCATCTTCCCAGTGGCGTTCATACCATTCCTGCAGGAGGTCAACCTCCCGTCTTATCTGGATATTCAGTTCAACGTTATCGGTCATGCCGGGATAGGTAAAATTGCTGGAACCAACGAGAGCGGTGGAACCGATTACTGCATGCTTGGCATGAGTAATGTATGCCTTGGCGTGGAATTTCTCTTTTGTGTAAATACGGCATTCGATCTGGTCTTTTCTTATTGCATCTACTATAGCCGGAACCCCTGTAAGAAAATCGTTTTTCTCCTTTTCCCTTTCAATGCTCGCATCCAGGATTTGTTTGGCAGTTTCAATACTTGCCAGAAGGGCCTTTTTAGTACGCTTTGACACCTCATCACCCATGAGGATCCTGATTTTTTCTAATTTCTGCCACTGACCATCAAGAGCCAAAAGGGCGCCTATTTCAAAGTAACCCGTAGCAATATCAAACTTGTGTGCCAGGTCTGTCCATTCATGGAGGTAGTTCCTTACTTTCCAGTCCTGATCACTGTTGTCAACAATAAAGAGGTCGGAACCTTTTTGAATCTTTTTTTCCTGCAATATAAGATCTCCTCCCTCTAAAAACGTTTATTGCATAATCTACACCTTTCGCATAAATGTTTCAACCAGGGATGATGCCCATAACATTACAACATCTGGGGCTTATATTTAACTTCTGAGCAGTAGGGTCCCCTGTATAAACTACTAACTTGACATGAATTAGTAGTTTGTTATATACTTTAACTACTAAATTAGTTTAAATTAGTAATTAATTGGGGGATAACCATGAAACTCCCTGAAAAAGGGCCTGATTTAGGATTACCGGATGTTAATCTTTTCAGAAATGTAATGAATTCGGATCGGGTCAGGGATCTGTTCCGGCAGGCCAATTACGAATACTGGCCGTGGGAAGAATTCAAATATAAGACCAGCCATCTTGAGCCTTCGCCGGAAGTTTTGTGGGGTTTTCTGAAATTTCTCCGTCGCAGCTCCATGAAACCACTCCCATTCTCGGATATGAACGGAAAGCCCTTTCTCTATTGGCTTCCCGATAAGGTACAGGAGGACCTCCACTATATTGATCAAAGTTTCGGCGGTGGATTTTTCATAGAGGGTACAGACCTCATCCCGGAGACCAAAGAACGTTATATCGTCAGCTCCCTGATGGAAGAGGCCATTGCATCGAGTCAGATCGAAGGCGCCGCAACGACCCGACCCATTGCGAAGGAGATGCTCAGGAAGAATCTGAAGCCACAAGATCGGTCACAGCAGATGATTCTGAATAATTATAAAACGATCCTGACTATTAAAGAGACCATCGACCAACCGATGAGTGTCTTTCTTCTCCGTGATTTTCATCAGAAGATCACGATGAACACATTGGATGATCCGAATACCTCAGGGCGCTTTCGAAAAAAAGAAGAGGCACCGATCCATGTTATGGATCAACAGGATGGAGTTGTCCTACATATTCCGCCTCCCGCAAACCGGCTCCCGGAGCTGGTAACACAGCTTTGTGATTTCGCCAATCAGGAACAGGGCAAAGTCTTCATTCACCCGGTGGTCAAGGCCATTATTCTCCACTTCTGGTTGGCCTGGCTGCATCCTTATGTTGACGGCAATGGGCGAACCGCACGTACTCTTTTTTACTGGTATATGCTCAAACATAAATACTGGTTGTTCGAATATCTCTCAATATCGAGAATCTTCCTGAAATCGAAACAACAATATCAGAAGGCTTTTCTGCACTCGGAACAGGATGACAACGATCTCACCTACTTTCTGATTTACCATCTCCGTGCAATACGATTGGCGATACGCGAGTTACAGGATTATCTCAAAAGGAAACAAATAGAGTATCGGGAAACGTTGAGCCTCTTGAGGAAAGCATCCTGGATGAATCATCGTCAACAAGCGCTCATCCAGCATGCCTTGAAGCACCCGGATTTTATTTATACAATTGAATCTCACAAGAACTCTCACAGGGTTGTTTATCAAACAGCCCGCGCAGATCTCCTGACGCTTGCGGAAAAAGGGTGTTTGGAGAAGATCAAGGCCGGACGGACATTCCGATTCAGGATACCGAAAGACTTGCCTAAATTGGTGTCCCCAGAATAACCTTAGTACCTCAATTCATAAATACGGTTACATTCAGCAGCCGATCCATCCCGACTGGCTGTGTTACGCTCCTTGCGGCATAGTGCAAAGACTATGTCTCAGTCGCGTGCCTTGCCAGTAGGGCGGCTCGGCTGCTTCGGTGTGACACCGTATTTATGAACTGAGGTACTTAGAATAACACTATTTACTGAGGAGGTTTTTTACAAACTCTATCTCCTCTTCTTTTGTATTTACAAGGCCGTCGAGCTTAGCCCGGAGGACCTGGCCCATTACCTTTCCGTAGAGGGGGCCTGGCCGTACCCCTAATTTTACAATATCTTTACCTGTGATAGAAAGCCTGATATCCTGCAAGTTGCTAAGGTATAGGGATATGCTTTTCCTGGCCTCCTCACCGGAGGCCTTTGCCATAAGGTATAACAATGTCTCCTGGGGATACCCCTTCAGGATGCCATAGAGTTTGCCCGGTTTGATAACCTTAATCCTGTTAACCCTCTGGAGGATACTGAGTGTCTCTTTCTTTGTTGTTATAACCTTCTCGAAGAAACCCTCCCTTATATTCAATCTCTTACATACTTCTTTAGTTGCCTGCAGGGATAATCTGTCTAATAGACCAAGAAAGTATATTTGCCAGGGTTCATATTTTTTATTAAGGAATAGCAACTTATACCAGGTCAGGGTGTCTTTTATATTCTGGAAGAGTGTTGCAATATCTCCGTTCCATTGTAATGACGGATGAATAAACTGCAGCAGGTCAAACTCGGCCAGTCTTGCAACAGGGTTTAACGGATCTTCTTCAGACAGTATGAGGACAAGCTCTGTAAAGAGGCGTTTTCCTGATAACCTGTGAAACAGGTCTATCTTCGTAGTGT
>Ga0209343_10009254_pt1 | contig 11337 bp, 10 predicted proteins | sample RifCSPlowO2_02_FD_184026 | JGI IMG/M metagenome (GOLD analysis project Ga0209343, IMG submission 184026) | Groundwater microbial communities from Rifle, Colorado - Rifle CSP2_plank lowO2_0.2 (SPAdes) (version 2) | ecosystem: Environmental > Aquatic > Deep subsurface > Groundwater | place... | reverse complement strand
GTGGCGGTGGTGAAGGCGGGCGTCTTCTCCGTCGTCAAGGTGATCGTCTACGTATTCGGGACGGACATCCTTGCCGGAAACACCGAGTGGCTGATCGGTGCGGCCGGATTCACCATCCTGGCGGCTTCGGCGGTCGCACTCCACGCGGACAATCTCAAGCGGCGCCTCGCCTATTCCACGGTGAGCCAGCTCTCCTACGTGGTGCTCGGTGCAGCGCTCCTGGCGCCGCAGTCGCTCGTCGGCGCGGTGTTGCATATCGCGGCCCACGCGCTCGGGAAAATCACGCTGTTCTTCGCCGCCGGCGCGATCTACACCGCCTCGCATAAGACCGAAGTGAGCCAGCTCGACGGGATCGGACGGCGCATGCCGTGGACCATGGCGGCTTTCACGATCGGCGCGCTGTCCCTGATCGGCGTGCCGCCCCTGGTGGGCTTCGTGAGCAAGTGGTTCCTGATGCTGGGTGCTGTGGGCAGCGGCCAATATCTCGCGGTGGCCGTTATCCTGGCGAGCACCCTGCTCAACGCGGGCTACTTCCTTCCCATCGTCTATCGCGCCTTTTTCCGGGCCGCCCCGGCGCATGAGCACCCGCACGGCGAGGCCCCCTGGCCCATGGTGGTCGCATTGTCTGCTACGGCAGCGGGCACCGCCGCCGCCTTCTTCTTCCCCGAGGTATTTCTGCAGCTCGCCCGCGACGTGGCGGGACTGGAGAAGCGATGAAGGATTCGAGCAAGCCGGCGAGCAGCGCGCGCGAATACTGGCTCGACCGGCCCGAGAACGTGCGCAAGGTCTATCTCGCCGTGTGGGGTTTGTGCATCCTTCTGCTCGCCGTGGAGCTGCTGCTGCACAAGCACACCGAAGTGCCCGTGGAGAAATGGTTCGGCTTCCATGGATTCTTCGGTTTTGTCGCATGCATCGGGCTGGTGCTCACCGCGAAGGGGCTGCGTCGCCTGGTCAGGCGTCCCGAGGACTACTATGAGCGTTGAGTTCTCTCCCGGCCTGACGCTGATTTTCGGCAGCCTGCTGGTGCCGGTGCTGCGGGGCCGCATGCGCTCGGCCTGGGTTCTGATCCTTCCGGTGCTCGGGTTGGCGCATCTCTCGCTGCTGACGCCCGGAGAATTCGGCATCGTGAGCTTTCTCGGCCATGAGCTGGTGCAGTTGAGGGTTGACCGCTGGAGCATGGTCTTCGGCTGGATTTTCATGATCGCGGCGCTCCTTGCCGCGGTATATGCGCTCCATGTGCGCGGCGCGCTCCAGTTGACCGCCGGGTTTGCCTACGCGGGCAGCGCGACGGGCGCGCTGTTTGCCGGGGACCTGATCACGCTGTTCATCTACTGGGAATTGACGGCGGTCACTTCACTGCTCCTGGTGTGGGCGGGCGGCACACGCGCCGCATACCGTGCCGGCATGCGCTACGTCATTATCCAGATCGCTTCGGGCATGCTGCTGTTTTTCGGCGCGCTCGCGCAGTACAACGCCACAGGCTCGCTGCGTTTCGAGCATATCGGACTGGACGGGCCCGGGGGCTGGCTGCTGTTCGGCGCGTTCGGCATCAAGTGCGCCTTCCCGTTCCTGCATAACTGGCTGCAAGACGCATATCCGGAATCGACGGAAGCCGGCACGGTGTTCCTTTCGGCCTTCACGACCAAGCTCGCCGTTTACGCGCTCGCGCGCGGTTTCGCCGGCACGGAAATTCTTGTGCCGATTGGCGCGGCGATGACCGCCTTCCCGATTTTCTATGCGGTGATCGAGAACGATTTGCGCCGGGTGCTCGCTTACAGCCTCAACAACCAGCTGGGTTTCATGGTGGTGGGCATAGGCCTCGGCACCGAGCTGTCCTTGAACGGCACGGCGTCCCACGCCTTTGCCCACATCCTGTACAAGGCGCTGCTGTTCATGTCCATGGGCGCCGTGCTGTTCAGAGTAGGCACGATCAAGGGCTCGGAGCTGGGCGGTCTATACAAATCGATGCCGTATACGACCGTCTTCTGCATCATCGGGGCCGCATCGATCTCGGGCTTTCCGTTGTTCAGCGGCTTCGTGACCAAGTCGATGATCCTCTCCGCGGCAGGCGAAGGCGGCTACCTGCTCGCCTGGGGCGTGCTGCTGTTCGCCTCGGCCGGCGTATTCCATCACTCGGGCATCAAGATACCCTATTTCGCGTTCTTCGCCCACGATTCGGGCAAGCGCTGCGCAGAAGCGCCGCCGAACATGCTCGTGGCCATGGCGGCGACGGCGTTCCTGTGCGTGGCCATTGGCGTATATCCGGCCCCGCTTTACGCCCTGCTGCCCTATCCCGTCGACTACACGCCCTATACCGCCTCCCATGTGCTGGCGCAATTACAGCTGCTGCTGTTCTCGGCGCTCGCCTTCTCGGTATTGATGCGCTACGGCATCTACCCGCCGGAGCTCCGTTCCACCAACCTCGATTTCGACTGGATCTACCGCGCGCCGCTAGTGCGCCTGGTGCGGTGGACAACCCGTGGAATTCGAAACGCCCGCGGCGCCTTGAACGGCGTGGTGCAAACGGGGGCGATGCGAATAGGGCACTTCATCCTTCATGAAAGCGCCGAAGGGCGCAGGCTCAGCGGCAGGTGGCCGACGGGCAGCATGGCGCTGTGGATGATGGTCCTCCTGCTCGCCTATCTGATCCTGTACTACGCGTGAGCGCGGCAGTGCGGGCCGGACGCAGAACGACCAATCAGCCCGGTTCCGTTGTCCAGTCGCGCGGGCGCAGAAACTCGCGGTACAAGCGCTCCTCCTCGCTCCCCGGCTCGGGCGTCCAGTCGTAGCGCCATGCGGCCAGGGGCGGCAGCGACATCAGGATGGATTCGGTGCGCCCGCCCGACTGCAGTCCGAACAGCGTTCCGCGGTCCCACAGCAGGTTGAATTCGACGTAGCGGCCGCGACGGTAGGCCTGAAAAGCGCGCTCTCTCTCACCGTAAGGCAGCGTGCGGCGGCGCTCGACGATCGGCACATAAGCGTCGAGAAAGTGATCTCCCACGCTGCGCACGAGAGCGAAGCTGCCGTCGAAGCCGAGCTCCTGGAAATCGTCGAAGAATATCCCGCCCGCGCCGCGTGGCTCGCCGCGGTGCTTCAGAAAAAAATACTCGTCGCACCACTGCTTGAAGCGCGGATGCCAGGCGCTGCCGAACGGCGCAAGCGCTTCCTGGCACGCGCGATGGAAGTGCACGCAGTCTTCTTCGAAACCGTAGCAGGGCGTGAGATCCATGCCGCCGCCGAACCAGAATACGGGCGCCTCGTCGGGCGCCGAGGCGACGAGGAAGCGCACGTTCATGTGCACCGTGGGGCAGTAGGGATTTCTCGGGTGCAGCACGAGCGACACGCCCATCGCCTCGAAGGCGCGCCCGGCAATCTGGGGGCGGGCGGCGCTCGCCGACGCCGGAAGTCGCTCCCCGTGCACGTGCGAGAAATTGACCCCTCCCCGCTCGAACAGCGCACCCTCTTCGATGACGCGCGTTTCGCCGCCGCCCTCGCTCCGTGACCAGTGGTCACGGCGGAACGGCTTGCCGTCCAGCCGTTCGAGCTCGGCGACGATGCGCTCCTGCAGGCCGAGCAGGTAGTCCTTGACGAGTTCGGGGTTCATGAGGGATCACGCCGCTCGCGCGACCAGTTCGCCTAACGCTTCAGCGCCCGGTGCCCGATGTCGCTGCGGAACTGCATGCCTTCGAAGTGTATGTCCTGCAGCACCCGGTAGGCGCGGCGCTGCGCCATCTTGATGGAATCCCCGAGCGCGGTCACGCAAAGCACGCGCCCGCCGCTGGTAACCGGCCGGCCATCGCGCAGCACCGAGCCCGCGTGAAAAACATGATAGTCGCCCCCCGGCGCAGGCAGGCCCTCGATCGGGTCGCCCTTGCGCGGCGCATCGGGATACCCCCGGGCCGCGAGGACCACGCCGAGCGCGGCGCGCCGGTCCCATTCGGGCTGGACCTGGTCGAGTTTTCCGTCCAGAGCCCGCTCGATCAGCTCGAACAGGTCGCTCTTCAGGCGCAACAGTATGGGTTGCGTCTCGGGGTCGCCCAGGCGGCAATTGAATTCAAGCACCCTGGGATTGCCCTCCGCGCCGATCATCAGGCCCGCGTACAGAAAGCCCGAGTACGGCATGCCCTCGGACGCCATGCCGCAGATCACGGGCAGGATGACCTCGCGCACGACGCGCGCATGCATTGCAGGCGTGATCACCGGCGCCGGCGAGTACGCGCCCATGCCTCCGGTGTTGGGTCCCTTATCGCCGTCCTGCAGCCTCTTGTGATCCTGGCTGGTGGCGAGCGGCAACACGTTCTCGCCGTCGCACATCACAATGAAGCTCGCTTCTTCGCCCTCGATGAATTCCTCGACCACCACCCGGCGCCCGGCCTCGCCCAGCGCACCCTCGAGCATGATGAGATCCACCGCTTCGTGCGCCTCGTGTTCCGAAGTGGCAACGAACACGCCTTTTCCCGCGGCGAGGCCGTCGGCCTTGACCACGATGGGCGCGCCCCGGGCGCGGATATAGTCGTGTGCGGCCGCCGCGTCGGAGAACGCGGCGTAGGCCGCGGTCGGAATGCCGTGCCGGTGCATGAAGTCCTTGGCGAATTCCTTCGAGCTCTCCAGCCGCGCGCAGGCGCGCGTCGGCCCGAATATTCGCAGACCGCGCCTGCGGAATTCGTCGACGATGCCCTCCGCCAGCGGCGCCTCGGGCCCGACCACCGTCAGGTGGATGGGCTCCTCCGCGGCAAACGCCGCGAGCGCTTCGATGCCATTGAGGTTCAGGTTTTCCACGCCTGGCTCACTCGCGGTGCCGGCGTTCCCCGGCGCGACGAACACCTTCTGGACCTTGGGGCTTTGCGCCAGGCGCCACGCCATGGCGTGTTCCCGGCCTCCGCCGCCTATCACCAGAAGCTTCATGGGATGAAACGCGAGGTCGTACTCAGTGACGGAAGTGGCGCACGCCGGTGAACACCATGGCAAGCCCGAGCTCGTCGGCCGCCGCGATCACTTCGCTGTCCTTCACGCTGCCGCCCGGCTGAATAACGGCCCGCGCGCCGGCCTGCGCCACCACGTCCACCCCGTCACGGAACGGAAAAAAGGCGTCCGAGGCCACCACCGACCCCGCCAGCGACAAGCCCGCGTTCTGCGCCTTGATGGAGGCGATACGGGCGCTGTCCACCCGGCTCATCTGTCCGGCACCGACGCCCAGCGTGCGGCCGCCGCCACAGAAAACGATGGCATTGGATTTGACGTACTTCGCGACCCGCCAGGCAAACAGCAGGTCGGCGAGCTGAGCCTTCGAGGGTTGCAGCCGGGTCACGACGCGCAGCTCTTCGGCGCTGACGTTGCGCTGGTCCCGCGTCTGCACCAGCAGGCCGCCGCCGACGCGCTTGAAATCGCGGCTTGTGCGCGCGGCGCTCGTCCCGGGCGGCACCTCGAGCACTCGCACATTGGCCTTGGCGGAAAACACCTGGCGTGCGTCCGCCGCTATCTGCGGTGCAATCACCACCTCGACGAATTGTTTTGCCACGGCTTGGGCGCTCGCGCCGTCCAGCGGCCGGTTGAATGCAATGATGCCGCCGAACGCCGAAGTCGGATCGGTGGCGAATGCGCCCTCGTAGGCCTCGAGCGGTCCCTTGCCTGTCGCCACGCCGCAGGGATTGGCGTGCTTGATGATCACGCAGGCCGGTTCGCTGAAGGTCTTGACGCACTCCCAGGCGGCGTCGGCGTCGGCGATGTTGTTGTAGGAGAGCTCTTTGCCCTGCAGCTGGCGGTAGCCGGCGATGACGCCGGCCGGCGTCCCGTCCGCGTCGCGGTAAAACGCGGCCGCCTGGTGCGGGTTCTCGCCGTAACGCATCTCCTGCACCTTCTCGAACTGCAGGGTCAGGCGTTCCGGCCACTCCAGGCGAGCGCCGTCGTCGCCCAGGGCGGTGAGATAGTTGCCGATGGCGGCGTCGTAGGCGGCGGTATGCACGAAAACCTTCTTCGCCAGCTTGAAGCGGGTTTCGGGCTTCACCGCGCCGCCGTTCGAGCCCATCTCCTCCAGCACCGCGGCGTAGTCGGCCGGGTCCACCACGACCGTCACGCCCGGGTAATTCTTCGCGGCGGCCCGCAGCAGGCTGGGGCCGCCGATGTCGATGTTCTCGATGGCTTCCTCGAGCGTGCAATCGGACCGGGCCACGGTGCTTGCGAACGGATAGAGATTGACCACCACCATGTCGATGGGTTCGATCCCGGCTTTGCGTATGGCGTCGAGGTGCTCGGGCGAGTCGCGCCGGGCGAGCAGTCCCGCGTGAATGCGCGGGTGCAGCGTCTTGACCCGACCGTCGAGCATTTCCGGGAAGCCGGTGTATTGCGCGACCTCGGTGACGCGGATGCCGGCGTCGGTCAGAGCTTTTGCCGTTCCGCCCGTGGACAGCAGCGTGATGCCCGAGGCAGCGAGGGCCCTGGCAAACTCCACCAGGCCGGTCTTGTCCGAGACGCTTAGCAGCGCGCGGCGGATGACGATGTTCATGCAGTGGGGACCCGAGAGCGCGAGGCCGGTTGAGGGCTTGCCTACGTCCTGATCTTCAACGCCTGGATCTTCTTGCGCAGCGTATTGCGGTTGATGCCCAGCATCTCCGCGGCGACCGTCTGGTTGCCTTCCGCATGGTCCAGAACCGCTTCGAGCATCGGCCGCTCGACATTCTTCAGCACCATGTCGTAGATGGAGCGGGGTTTGGTCCCGTCGAGATCCTTGAAATAACGCTCCAGCGATTTGCGGACGCACTCCGCGATTTCATTGTTATGCCTCATGGCGCCCTGGCTCATGCCAGTTCCTCCTCTTTTTCTTCGTAACGCAAATGGCGGCCGGCTTGCGTGAGCTGCCTGAAAAAAACATCGACGGCAGCGGGCTGCTGTTCGCAGCTGTCGAGCTGATTCATTCTGTGACGAAACTCAGCCGAGCCCGCAAGGCCCTTGGTATACCAGGAGATATGCTTGCGGGCGACTTTTGCGCCGCGTTCCTTGCCGTAGAAAGCATACAACTCGTGCAGATGCGAAATGAGCACTTCGTGTATTTCCGCCACGAGCGGCGGCGACAGCTTCCGGCCGGTTGCCAGGAAATGCTCGATTTCCCGGAATATCCAGGGACGTCCCTGCGCCGCGCGACCGATCATCACGCCGTCGGCGCCGGTGTGCTCGAGCACCTGCTGCGCCTTTTCCGGTGTGGCGATGTCGCCGTTGGCGATGACCGGCAGGCGCGACGCCTGCTTGACTTCTCGTATGGTGTCGTACTCCGCCTGCCCCGAGAAACCGCAGGCACGCGTGCGCCCGTGCAGGGCGAGCAGCCGCACGCCGCTCGCTTGCGCGATTCGGGCGACAGTGAGCGCATTCCTGTTGTCCCGGTCCCAGCCTGTGCGGAACTTCAGAGTGACCGGCACCTCAACCGCCCGGACGACCGAATCCAGGATCCTTCCCACCAGGGCTTCGTCTCGCAACAGCGCCGAGCCGGCCATGGTGTTGCACACCTTCTTTGCGGGGCAGCCCATGTTGATATCGATGATCTGGGCGCCCTGGTCGACGTTGTAGCGCGCCGCGTCCGCCATCATGGCCGGATCCGCGCCCGCGATCTGAACGGCCACGGGTTCGACTTCACCTTCGTGGTTGGCGCGGCGGCGGGTCTTCTCGCTGCCCCAGAGCAGCGAGTTGGAGGCCACCATTTCGGAGACGGCGAGCCCCGCGCCGAATTTCTTGCACAGTTGCCGGAAAGGCCGGTCGGTGACTCCCGCCATCGGCGCGACGAACAAATTATTCCGCAAGCCATGCGCGCCGATATGCATCTTTTTGTTGCGTGAAAGTCTTTGAACAGCGGGAGGCAATTCTATACCGAATCGCCATTGCCAAGACAACGGCCGCGTCAAATTTTCCCAGGCGTTCTTGCAACACATGAACGATGATGGAGGCCGCGAAAAATCCGGACGCAACGGCTTGGGGACAGACCACGTTTTCAGCAGGAAAACGTGGTCTGTCCCCGGTTTTATGGCAGCGCGCGTGCGCCGTACATCATGCGGTACGCCAGAAAACGACGCGCCGGCGGCAGCAGGTCCAGCGCCGCCAAACCCGCACCGCGAGCGGCGGAGAACAAAGGATCGGCCGTGGAGAAAACGCGCACCAGCGCATCGGTCAGCGCTATCCCGCCCTGGCGATCGAGCCCGCGGCGGCGCGCAAACTGCCGGCTGAACCCGGCTGCGCCTGCTTTTTCCACCGGCGTGGCGCGCAACAGCTCGGCGAGCTCCCAGGCATCGCGCAATCCCAGGTTGAGACCCTGGCCGGCCACCGGGTGCAAAGTCTGCGCGGCGTTCCCTATCGGCACCACGCGACGCCCCGGTGCCGTGGTGGCGTAGCGCAAAGCGAGCGGGAAGCTTGCCCGCGGGCCCACTTCGTGGAACGTGCCCAAACGACTGCCGAACTCTCGCGAGAGCCGTTGCAGGAACTCCGCGTCCCCGGCCTCGCACAGGGCGCGCGCCTTCTCCGGGCTCGTGCTCCAGACCAATGCGTAGCCGTCCCCGTTGGGCAGCAGTGCGAGCGGGCCTTCCGCGGTGAATCGTTCCCAGGCCCGGTTGCCATGGGATTGCTCTGCCTTGATCTGCGCTACTACGGCACTCTGGAAATAATCGCGGCGTCGCTGGGCACCCGCCGAGTGAGGCATGCCATCAGCCAAAGCCAGCAGGCGCGCTCGGAGCGCTCGCTCGCCGTTGCTGCTTGCACTTGCGCAACGAGCAACGACACTGTCGTGATTTTCATCCCAGCCGACCAGGCGCCCGTTCGAAGGTGCCTCCGCCAGCCGGTGCTGCAGCGCTTCGAGGAGCGCGCGGTAGGACACCACGTATCCCAGGGCCGGCAGGTCGTAGTCGCGGGCCCGGATGAGCGTCCTTCCAAAGCCGCTGCGCTGCGAGACGTGGATAGTGGCAATCGGAGTTGCAGGCAAGCCCTTGAACGCGTCCAGGCGATCCAGCAGGAGACGCGACCCGTGCGCCAGCGCGATGGGCCGGTCCGGGGCCGCCGAAGGCTCGCTGACGAGGGTGACGCGGAGCGGCGCGCGCTCCAGCGCCACGGCGAGGAACAGCCCTACCGGACCCCCGCCTGCAACGAGCACATCAGTGTCCAACGAGGGCTTCGATGTCTGCAATGGTTTTCGGGGTGGCCGCGGTGATGATTTCGCAGCCCTGTTCGGTGACGCGCACGTCGTCTTCGATGCGCACGCCGATATCCCAGAACGCCTTCGGCACATCGTCGGCGGCGCGGATGTAGCACCCCGGTTCGACGGTGAACGTCATGCCAGGCTCGAGCGGCCGCCACTCCCCGTTGAGCTTGTACTCCCCGACATCGTGAACGTCCAGCCCGAGCCAGTGTCCGGTGCGGTGCATGTAGAAGCGTTTGTAGCCTTCCGATTCGATCAGGCTCTCGAGCGGTCCCTTGCACAGGCCCAGGTCGATGAGTCCCTGCGCGATGGTTTTCACGGCCGCCTCGTGCGGTTCGCTCCAGCGTGCGCCCGGGCGCACCTGGTCGATGGCCGCCTGCTGCGCGGCCAGCACCAGCTCGTAGACCTGGCGCTGCGCGCCGCTGAATTTTCCGTTGATGGGCCAGGTGCGCGTGATGTCCGAGGCGTAGCCGTCCAGCTCGCACCCGGCATCCACCAGCAGCAGATCGCCCTCGCGAAGCGGAGCATTGTTGTCGCGATAATGCAGCACGCACGCATTGGCGCCAGCCGCAACGATCGGCCAGTACGCAGGGAACTGCGAGCCGCCTCGACGGAATTCGTAGAGGAGCTCGGCTTCGATTTCATACTCGCGCGCCCCAGGCCGGGTCGCCCGCATGGCGCGCACGTGGGCCGCAGCGGAAATGGCGGCCGCGCGTTTCATCCGGCCCAGCTCGCGCTCGCCCTTGCGCAGCCGCATCTCGTCCAGGGACACCCGGATGTCGCGGATTTCCGCCGGCGCCGTGGTGCCGCTGCGCGTCTGCGCCCGCACACGATTGAGCCAGCCGAGCACGCGGCTGTCCCAGGCCGGATCGGCGCCGGGGGCGTAATACAGCGCCGGCTGGTCGGCGAGCAGGCCGGGCAGCAGTTCGTCCAGCTGCGTCATTGAATGCGCCTCATCGAGGCCGAACTGCTCGCGCGCGGCCTCCGGGCCGAAGCGAAACCCTTCCCACAGCTCGCGCTCCGGATTCTTGTCGCGGCAGAAGAGCAATGATTTGGGCTCCTTGCCCGCGAGCAGCACCAAAACGGCCTCGGGTTCGGGGAAACCGGTCAGATAGTGGAAATAGCTGTCAAAACGGTAGACGTAATCGCTGTCGCGGCTGCGCAGCCGCTCGGGCGCAGTCGGTACGACGGCAACGCCGGCCTGCATGCGCTGTTGCAGCGCATGACGTCTTTCGGCGTGCCACTGGATATCGGCAGGTAGCAGTTCTGTCATGTCAGGGAGTATACGGAAAACCCACCGTGCCGATTTTGACTTTAATGGGGTCTTCAGCAAAAGCGACCACGAAGGGAAGCCCGTCGCAAGTCAGTGGTCTCAGGCGTTAAGACCCGCCGCTGATCATGGCCGTTCACTGCAATGCGAGGTCCCGATCGAGCGCCGCAAGACGATCCGGCGTGCCGATGTCGCGCCATTCGCCGGCGTAGAGCTCTCCGGTGATCGCCCCGGCCTCCATGGCGCCGCGCAACACCGTGGCAAGCTGCATCTTGGTACCGGGCGTTATGCCCCTGAACAGGTCCGGGTCATACAGGCCCGTGCCGGAAAAGGTCCAGCGCGGGCCGTCCACGGCCCGCACCGTGCCCTCTTGCAGTGCGAAGTCGCCCTGGGGATGGTGCGCGGGGTTGGGAACCATCACCAGGTGCGCCTTGTTCAGGCGCAGTGCCGCGTCCCGCAGCCGCGCGAAATCGAATTCGCTGTAGATGTCCGCGGCCGTTGCAATGAAAGGCTCGGTGCCGAGCAGCCCGAGCGCGTTGGCGATCCCGCCGGCCGTTTCGAGCGCCACGGCTTCCAATGAATAGCGGATGCGCACGTCCCAGCGGGCTCCGTCGCCCAACGCCGCGAGGATCTGATCCGGGAGATGGGATACGTTGATGACGATGTCGCGTATGCCGGCTCGCTGCAGCCTTTCGAGCGCCCACACGATCAGCGGTTTTCCGCCTGCCCGGAGCAGGGGCTTGGGCGTCGTGTCGGTGAGCGGCCGCATCCGCTCGCCCCGGCCCGCCGCAAGGATCATCGCTTTCATGCGGAGCGCGCCTCCAGCTGCTGAACGTTGCTCAAAAGGTGTAGCCCACGGCGCGCTCGGGGCGATCGAGCTCCTCCAGCAGCGCCGCGA
>Ga0209343_10009251_pt1 | contig 11340 bp, 5 predicted proteins | sample RifCSPlowO2_02_FD_184026 | JGI IMG/M metagenome (GOLD analysis project Ga0209343, IMG submission 184026) | Groundwater microbial communities from Rifle, Colorado - Rifle CSP2_plank lowO2_0.2 (SPAdes) (version 2) | ecosystem: Environmental > Aquatic > Deep subsurface > Groundwater | place: Rifle... | reverse complement strand
CACGGGAAAGCAGACTTCCACTCGGCGGAAGAAATTGCGCGGCATCCAGTCGGCGCTGGAGAGATAGACGTCCTGGATGCCGTCGTTGTAGAAATAGAAGATGCGCGTGTGCTCGAGGAACCGTCCGAGCACCGAGCGCACGCGGATGCGCTCCGAGAGGCCCGGAATGCCCGGGCGCAGCGCGCACATGCCGCGCACCGCCAGATCGATGCTGACGCCCGCCTGGGATGCCTCGTAGAGCGCGGCGATGATCTCGGGCTCGAGCAGCGCGTTCATCTTCGCCATGATGTGCGCCTTGCGGCCCGCCCGGGCGTTGTGGACCTCGTTGCGGATCGCCTGCTTCACGCGCTGGTGCAGGGTGAACGGCGACTGCCACAGGCGCTTCAGCGTGACGGGTTTGCCCAGTCCGGTCAGCTGCAGAAACAGGTGATGGACATCCGAGCAGATGTCCTCGTTGCAGGTGAACAGGCCGAAGTCCGTATAGAGGCGGGCGGTGCGCGAATGGTAGTTTCCGGTGGACAGGTGCGCGTAGCTGCGCAGCTCGCCGCCTTCCCTGCGCACCACCAGCGCCATCTTGGCGTGCGACTTGTGCCCCACGACGCCGTACACGACGTGCGCGCCGACCTCCTCCAGCCGCTGCGCCCAGTTGATGTTGGCCTCCTCGTCGAAGCGGGCCAGCAGCTCCAGCACCACCGTGACGGCCTTGCCGTTTCGCGCCGCGGTGATGAGCAGCTCCATCATCTCGGACTGCCGCCCGGTGCGATAGACCGTCTGCTTGATGGCCACCACATCGGGATCGCCGGCCGCGCGCTCGATGAATTCCAGGACGGGAGCGAAGGACTGGAAAGGATGATGCAGAAGAATGTCGCCCGCGCGTATCGCCGCGAACAGGTCCGAGGAGCGCTGCAGGGCCGAGGGCACGCCGCCCCGGAAAGGCGCGAACTTGAGATCGGGCCGGTCCACCAGGTCGATCACTTCCACCAGCCGCCCCATGTTGACGGGGCCGTTCACGGTATAGACGTCCTCCTCGCCGAGCTCGAACTGCTGCCGCAGCGACTGGGCGACCCGCGGCGGGCAGAGCTCCGTCAGCTCCAGGCGCACCCCGTCGCCGAAGTTCCGGTGGCTGAGCTCGCCCAGGAGAATCGCGCGCAGGCTCTTCAGCTCTTCCAGCTCCTCCTTGTCGATGTAGAGGTCGCTGTTGCGGGTCACCTGGAACTGGTAGCAGCCCAGCACCGTCATGCCGGGGAACAGCTCCTCGACATGCGCATGCACGACCGAGGACAGCAGCACGAAGCCGTACCTGCAATTGGCGATCTCGCGCGGCATCGGTATCACGCGGGGCAGCACCCGCGGCATCTGCACGATCGCCGCCCCGCCCTCGCGTCCGAACCCGTCGCGGCCCGAGAGCTCCACCGCGAACGTAAGGCTCTTGTTCAGCAGCCGGGGAAAGGGGTGCGCCGGATCCAGGCAGATGGGCGTGAGCACCGGTATCACCTGGCGGAAGAAATAGTCGCGCACCCAGTCGCGCTGCGGCGGCGTCCAGTGGCTGCGCCGCAGGAAGCGGATATCCTCCTTCCAGAGCTTCGGCAGAAGGTCGTCGCTGAGCAGCTGGTACTGGCGCGCGACCAGTTCGTGCGCGCGCCGCGACACCTCGTGGAGCACTTCCAGCAGCGGCGTCCCGTCGGGCGCCGCCGGCGCGGTCGCGAGGATGCCTTCCTTGATGCCCGCGACCCGGATCTCGAAGAACTCGTCCAGGTTGGAGTCGACGATGCACAGGAACCGCAGCCGCTCCAGCAGCGGCTGCCGGCTGTCCTCGGCGAGCGCCAGCACCCGGCGGTTGAACTCGAGCTGAGCGAGCTCGCGGTTGAGGAAGAGAGCGATATGTTCGGCAGGCTTGTTCATGGCCGGATCAATTCTCGAGCGCCTGCATTTCCGCGTCGGCGTAGCGCAGGCGCTCCGCGAGCGCGCTCGCGAGGCCCCCCAGCAGGTTCAGCGCGAGCGCCCTGTGCCGCTCGGCGAAAGCTTCGAAGCGCCGCCGGGACAGCACGAACAGGTCGCAATCGGTAAAGGCGATGGCATCGGCCGAGCGCAGCTGCCGATCCAGAAAGGCCATCTCGCCGAAAAAGTTGCCGCGCCCGAACGTGGCGAGATGGTGTCCGCCGGCTTGCGCATAAGGCAGCACGATGCGCACCTCGCCGCGCCGGATTAGGTAGAGCTCGTCGCCGTCGTCGCCCTGCGCGAAGATTTTCGTCCCGGCCTTGCAGGAACGCTGTTCCATGCAGGTTTCGAGCGCGGCCAGCGTTTCTTCCTTGCGGCCGCGGAACAGCACGATGTCGCGCAGCTCGAGCAGCGCCTCGTCGGGACGCTCCAGCTGCTCCTCGGCGAGAATCCGGTCCTCGACCCACTCCAGCGCGTCGTCCAGCTCGGCGAATATCCTGGCGTGATGCTCCTCCTCATCGAGCCCCGCCTGGTTCAGGTAGCGGCGCATGTCCTGGCCGCTCGGCACCTTGCTCGGCAGGTCGCTGAAAATGAGGTAGGCGTTGCGCTCCGCGAGCGTTTCCTCGATCTGCTGCAGCATATGGGCCGCCGTGACGTCGACCGACTGCACGCGTCGCATGTCGAGGATCAGGTAGGTGCTGGTCTTGAGGTCCTGCTCCAGCGCCTTGTAGAGCTGGTCCGTCGTGCCGAAAAAAAGACTGCCCTGCAGCTCGAATATGGCGGTGCGATCGCCGCGCCTGTCGAGCACTGCCATTTCCTGGGGCAGGCGCATGCGTCTGGAGAAGAGGCGATTTCCGTAGGCCTTGCGGCGCACGATCGAACCCCCGATCTGCTCGCGCACGAACAGCGCGATCGCCAGCGCGATGCCGGTGCCCGAAGCCGCTATGAGATTGACGGTGATCGCCACCACCACCACGGCGACGATCACGGCGAAATCGAGCAGCGTGGAGCGCGAGCCCAGCAGGCGCAGGCTCTGCCGGTCGAACATCTTCACGCCGATGGCGATCAGGATTCCGGCCAGCGCCGCGATCGGCAGCCACCCGATCGCCCCCGCCAGCAAGGCGAACGCCAGGAGCGAAAGCACGCCTTCGGCGATGCCCGAGATGCGCGTGCGACCGCCGCTCGACAGGTTCACCAGCGTCGCGCCCATGGTCCCGGCGCCCGGCACGCCGCCCGCCAGCGACGACACGAGATTGCCCACGCCCTGGCCGACCAGCTCCCGGTTGGAATCGTGGCGCGAGCGGGTGAGCGCATCCAGCACCACGCAGGTCTTCAGCGTGTCGATGGACAGCAGCACGGCGAGCGTCACGGCCGGCATGAACAGCTGGAACAGCGTGCCGGGGCCCAAAGCGCCCATGGCCTTCCACTGCTGAACGAGGGCATCTCCCAGGCCTTCCCCGGAAGCGTGCAGCGGTCCGATCACCAGGGCGTTGCCTTCCAGGGAGAGCAGCGCCGGGTCAAACAGGCCCAGCCCCAGGTAAACCAGGGTGCCGGACGCGAGGCCCAGGATGGCGGCCGGGACCACCTTGGTGAATCTGTCCGCCAAGCCCATGACGGCGATGGTGACGATGCCGACGAGCATCGCCTGCCAGGCCCAGAGCGAGGGCGAGGCGAGGCTCGCCCAGAAATCGGTGCCGCCCGGAACACCCAGCAGCTTCGGAACCTGGCTCACCACGATGATCAGGCCCACCCCGCTCAGGTAACCGCTCACCACCGGGTAGGGCATGTATTTGATCAGCTGCCCGAGACGCACGGCGCCGAACAGGACCTGCAGGCCCCCGCACAACAGGCCCGTGAGCGCGAGCATGAGCAGCACGGCTTCCGCCGCCGTACCCCCCTGGGTAAGCTGCAGGGCGAAAGCCGACAGCACCGCCGCTGCCGGAGCGCAGGGCGCGGTGATGAGCCGCGGGGCTCCGCCCAGGGCCGAGGCGACCAGTCCGAGGGCCGTGGCGCCCAGAATCCCGGCCAGAGCACCCTGGGCGGCGTAATCGGCCCCCAGCGGCGCGAATATGGTCACGCCGAAGGCGATCGCAGACGGCAGCGCAACCAGCATGGCTGCCAGCCCTCCCCAGAGTTCCCCCGTCAGCTGCTTTGTTTTATCGGTTTTCACGGTAGGCCGCCGAACATGGCCCGGCAGCCTTCGGAGTATCACACGGCCGGGAAGGCGGATTTGATTTATGTTGGAATAATACAGCGAAGGCGCCCGACTTCGGCACGAACGCCCTGCGCGTCCCTGCCAAAATCGGGCAGATCTATTGACCTCGATTCTTAGCCACGACCGTCAGCAGGCCCGCGTCGACCGCCGCCAGCGCGGTCATGTTGACCAGCCGCCGCACCGTGGCGGTCGGGGTGAGGATGTGCACCGGCCGGGCCGCTCCGAGCAGGATGGGGCCGATGGTGATGCCCTCTCCGCCGGTGATCTTGAGCAGGTTGAAGGAGATGTTGGCCGCGTCGAGGTTCGGCATGATCAGCAGGTTCGCCTCGCCCTTCAGCCTGGAATCGGGGAAGGCGCGGTTGCGGATATCCTCGGACAGCGCCGCGTCGCCGTGCATTTCGCCTTCCACTTCGAGATCCGGCGCGAGCGTCTCGATCAGGGCGCGCGCCCGGCTCATCTTGAGCGCCGAGGCCGAATCGTCGGTGCCGAAATTGGAATGCGACAGCAGCGCCGCTTTCGGCACCAGCCCGAAGCGCTGGATTTCCTTGGCGGCCATGATGGTGATTTCGGCCAGCTGCTCCACCGTCGGATCCTCGTTCACGTAGGTGTCGCAGATGAACAGCGTCCGCTTGGGCAGGAGCAGCGCGTTCATGGCGGCAAAGATGGTCGCCCCGCTCTCCAGCCCGATGACGTCGCGCACGTGCTTCAGGTGATCCTTGTGCCGCCCGTACACGCCGCACAGCATGGCATCGGCATCGCCGCGGTGCAGCAGCATCGCGCTGATCAGCGTGGTGGACTGCCATACGTGCGCCCGCGCATCGTCGGGGGACACGCCGCGCCGGCTCATGATGCCGCGGTATTCGCGCCAGACTTCGCCGTAGCGCGCATCGCTTTCCGGGTTCACGACTTCAAAATCCCGCCCCGCGTGCAGGCGCAGGCCGCATTTCTGGATGCGTTTTTCCAGCACTTCGGGCCGGCCGACCAGGATGGGCCTGGCGAGGCCCTCGTCCACCACCACCTGCACGGCGCGCAACACCACCTCGTCCTCGCCTTCGGCGTAGATGACGCGGCGCGGGCTGGTCCGCGCAGAGGCGAACACCGGCTTCATGATGAGCCCGGAGTGATAGACGAAGTTCATCAGCTGCTGCCGGTAGGCGTCGAAGTCCGCAATGGGCCGCGTCGCCACCCCGCTCTCCATGGCGGCTTTCGCCACGGCCGGCGCGATGCGGATGATGAGCCGCGGATCGAACGGTTTGGGAATGATGTACTCGGGCCCGAAGCTCAGGTCCTGGCCCTCGTACGCCAGCGCCACCACGTCCGACTGCTCGGCCTGCGCGAGCTCCGCGATGGCCTTGACGCAGGCGAGCTTCATTTCCATGGTGATCTGCGTCGCCCCGACATCGAGCGCGCCGCGGAACATGAACGGAAAACACAGCACGTTGTTCACCTGGTTCGGGTAGTCGGAGCGGCCGGTCGCGATGAGGGTGTCCGGGCGGACCGCCTTGGCCAGTTCGGGCCGGATTTCCGGCTCCGGGTTGGCGAGCGCCAGGATGAGCGGTTTCGCCGCCATCTTCTTCACCATGTTCTGGGTGAGCGCGCCCGCCTTGGAAAGACCGAGGAAGATGTCCGTGCCCGCCATGAGGTCCTCCAGATCGCGCGCTTTGGTGCGGCGGGCATAGCGGCGCTTGTTCGGCTCCATGTTGGGCTCGCGGCCCTCGTAGATCACCCCCTTGCTGTCCGTGACCCAGATCGCCTCCTTGGGCATGCCCAGGTAGACCAGCAGGTCGAGGCACGCGATCGCCGCGGCGCCCGCCCCCGAGCACACCAGCTTCACCCCGTCCAACTTCTTGCCGACCACCTGCAACCCGTTGAGGATCGCCGCGGCCGAAATGATCGCGGTGCCGTGCTGGTCATCGTGGAAGACGGGGATCTTCAGCCGCTCGCGCAGCTTCTGCTCGACATAGAAGCATTCGGGCGCCTTGATGTCTTCGAGGTTGATGCCGCCCAGGGTGGGCTCGAGCGCAGCGATCACCTCGACGAGCTTCTCCGGGTCGTTCTCGTTCAGCTCGATGTCGAATACGTCGATGCCGGCAAATTTCTTGAACAGGCACCCCTTGCCTTCCATCACGGGCTTGCCGGCCAGCGGGCCGATGTTCCCGAGGCCCAGCACCGCCGTGCCGTTGGTCACCACGCCGACGAGATTGCCGCGCGAAGTGAGCTCCGCGGCTTTCGACGGGTCGGCAACGATCGCCTCGCAGGCATACGCCACGCCCGGCGAATACGCGAGCGCGAGGTCGCGCTGGTTGATCAGACCCTTGGTGGGCACCACCGAAATCTTTCCGGGGGTCGGCAGGCGGTGATAATCCAGCGCCGCCGCCTTTAACTGTTCTTCCACGGTCATCTCCTATGACGTCGCAACACTCGCCGCCGGGCCGGGTGGCCCCGCGCCGGGTTTCAAATGGTCTCCTGCACCATTCGGATGGCACCGCACGGGCATTCGGCCGCACAGATGCCGCAGCCCTTGCAGTATTCGTAATTGAAGCGAAAACCCTCGCCCGGGCCGAGCTTGATCACGGCATTGTCCGGGCACATGCCGTAACAGTTGTCGCATTCGAGGCAGTTGCCGCAGGACAGGCAGCGGCGCGCCTCGAACAGCGCGTTGCCCTCGTCCAGGCCGCCCAGCACTTCGTCGAACGTGGACTGGCGGCGAATGATACCGAGAATGGGCTGCACCCTCTTGGGCGCGTCGCTGTAATACCAGGTGTTCAGCCGCTCGAACGTCGCGAGCTCATGCTTGGGCGGCGCGACATAGGTCTGGCCTCGCAGCCAGGCGTCGATCGCGCGGGCGGCCTTCTTGCCGTGGCCGATGGCCACGGTGATGGTGCGCTCGGCGGGCACCATGTCGCCGCCGGCAAAAATGCCCGGAAACGAGGTCATCATCCGGGCATCCACCTTGACCCCGCCCGATTCGAGCGCGAGCCCCGGAACATGGTCGAGCAGCGCGAGGTCGACGTCCTGGCCGAGCGCGAGCACCAGCGAGTCCGCCTCGATGGTCTCGAATTCGCCGGTCGGCTGCGGAAAGCCCCGGGCGTCCAGTTCCATCTTCTCCACGGTGAACCCGGCTTCACCCGCGTCCTTGATGGTTGAGAGCCACTTGACCATTACGCCCTCTTCCAGGGCTTCCTGCAACTCGAAATCGTGGGCCGGCATTTTCTCGCGCGTGCGCCGGTACACGATGATCGATTCTTCGGCACCGAGGCGCTTCGCGGTGCGCGCCACGTCGAGCGCCGTGTTGCCGCCGCCCAGCTCGTGGAAGCTGCGCGTGGAGTTGATCAGGATGTACCCGGAGGGCGCCAGACCGCTGAACACATCGACGTGGTGCAGCAGCGTTGGGTCCTGGATGATCAACGCCTGCGGACGCATCACCGGCTCGCGCAGCCGTATCGGCTTGTCATCGATCCTGCAGAAGGCCACCACCGGCGCCCCCATGCGTTCCGAACCGAAGCTGGGGAAGGCCTGCGCGTGGCGTCCGTCAAGAAAGGCGGCAACGGAAAGGATCTCGGCTCCCGATACCACTCCTTGGCCGCCGCGGCCGTGTATGCGCACCTGGAACACGCGTCATACTCCCCGGCCGTGCGTTCGGAAGTCGGCATTGCATCGCTTCATACCCGGCGAAGTATCCGCGCTGGGGGCGCAAAGCTCATTGACGCAGATCAAAGGCCTTGCGCAAGCGATTGAAATCGCTGGAGGTGTTCTGCCGGCTTTATTGCGGTGCGGGAAAAAGCGGCGCTCTGGAGGCGAGCGATCCGGCGTGAGTCCGAGCGCCCAGTTCGCGCGACACCGCGCCCTGCTGCTCCGCCTCGGACAGCACTCACAGGGGACGGCACTGGATCAGGTTCAAGTACAGCTTGCCGTCGCTTGCGAACGTACCGGTGAACTCGACGTCGAACGGGTACTCGTAGACGCGCTCCAGAGTGCAGAGCATCCGGCGCATGGTGTCCACGAAATCGGTCTTGGTGAGCAGGCGCTCGAATGTGACCAGCCAACCGGCGCTGTCCCGGTCGGCAAAAAGAGCGAGCGGCAAGGTCGGCTCCTCGAGCTGCAACTCCTGGATGGGCACAGTGGCCCAGCTGTTGTGGGCAATGTCGAGCAGATCCACGTCGCGCTGGGTGAAACGGCGGCGGTCTTCCTGGTCGGCATGGGGAACGAGCAGCGGGCGGTCGAGCGACACCACCCGCGGATAATCGCCCTCCACCCGGTCCACCGCGCGCGTGCCCAGTCCCACCACCAGCCGCAGCATGCCGGCCTTCGGATCGATGTCATGCCGCCAGACGAAGGTGTTGTAGGAAACGGCCACGCCGGCGAAGGCCGGAAAGAAGAAATTGCCGTGGTAGGCGCCCGAGACCCGCTGCACCAGCAGCGCCATCTGTTCCTCCTGGCGTGCCAGGCCGCGTTGCAGGCGATACTGAAGCGCCTCCTCGCTCAACGTGCTCGCGTAGACCTGCTTCACCGCCTCGATGAACTGGACCAGGCGCTCCTCGGGGGAGCCCTGGTTCACGCAGAAGAAACTGTCGTACTTGCCGGCAAAGGCATTGCCGAACCCGTCCTCCAGCAGGCTGGAGGAGCGCACGATGATCGGGTACTGGCCGAAGTGTTCCAGCATCTTCTGGAACTCGCGCTGGATCTCGGCCGGAAACGTCCCCTGCAGCAGCAGCTCGCGCAGCTGCGCCGCGCCGCTCAGATAGCCGGTTTCGCTCCGCTGCCACATGAACAGCTGCCACCAGCCATTGTGGACGATGTACGAATGGAACAGATCCGAGCCGATGAAGAAGGAGTCGTGGGGCTCCAGGCGCTCGCTCCACGCCCCGTCCTTTTCGGATCGCAGAATCGCGCGGGCGAGCAGCATGCCGACCGACTTGCCGCCGATGAAGCCGGTCCCGATCAGGCGTTCCTGGATGGCAAGCAGGTCGTCCAGGCTGAAATGGCGGCGCGCCAAGGCGAGTATCCGCTCGTCGCGGCCGATCAGCAGCCGGCACAGCTGCTCCACCATCGCCTGGCGCTCCGGGTCTCGCGGCCCGCAGGCCGCCAGGTCGGCAGCCCGTATGAACAGCCTTTCCCAGGCGTCCAGATGGCGCTCCGCGCTCCCGAGCCGGCGGCTGAAGAGCCTGGTCGCCTCGCAGCTCACGGTGATCGGCGTCAGCTGCCCGCCGGCCTGGCGGTGCGGCAGGAACATGGTGGGCGACGAACGCTGCCAGACCTTGAGCGGGTGCACATAGAGAACGCCGCCCTCGTTGTAGAGGTCGATCAGGAGCTGCGTGGTGGCGCGAACGCGGTCGATGGTGGCAAAGGAATGCCGGTCCCTCTCCAGGGCGAAGTAGGCCACGGTGTGAAGATCGAACAGGTACGGACAGGTGACCCGGAAGAAATTGCCCACCATCCCGTCGGTGGCCCAGGCATCGAGCAGGTCCGACAGGCAATCGAAGACGTAGAAGACCTCCGTGCCTTCCTGGCTGATGATGGTGTGCAGGCGCACGGTGAAGGATTCGAAACCTCGGAAAGCATCCAGGTTGTGCACGGCGCTCACGGCGGCGGCGTCCACCACGGGAGGGCTCGGCGCGAAACGGATATAGACGACACGGCGCTTGGACGCGAGCGCACCGGCAACGAACGGTGCGACGAACGCGCGATAGTCGTCGATGCTGTCGACCCGCCACACCACGTTGTCGCCGATCCTCAAGCCCCCCAGGATCGAGTCCAGGCCGGCGAGCCCGGTGCTCACCACGCGTTCGGGACGGTAGGCGCGGAGTCCTTCAGCCATGGCGAGGAGATGATTGTTCTGAGGATAGGGACCGCCCTATTATCGGGCGGAGACACCTATGTCTAAATTCTTGTCAGATGCTCTCTCATCCAGTTAGCTATGTAGGGCAAGACCGCTGGCTCTTCATAATAGACGCAATGTCCAAACCCATCGTATACCTTCATATCTTTAGGGCCTGGGGCTTGATCAAAGATTTTCGCAGACTGGGTCACGGGAATAACCTTCTCCTCCGTTCCAGTTACGACAAGAAGCGGGCAAGACAAACTGTGTATTACGTTCTTGAGTGTGTATTCTTTTCTTTTTTGTGCCCAATCCGCTTCATCAGCCACGTTCATATTGCTCACGCAATGGAATTTTGCCGATAAGGGGAACTCAAACTCATCCATACCGAAAAATCCGCTGAGCGAGACACAGGCCCTTATTCTTTTCTCTAAGGCAGCGGCTCTTGGTGCGATAAATCCCCCGAAGCTCATCCCCCAAATGCCTATGCGACGAGCATCCACGTCGTTTCTGTCAAGAAGATAGTCCACGACAGCGCCTATGGGTTTTTCGAAATCCGGGCTCATTTTCATACCCCGAAACCGCGTATCGCCTTGGCCCGGCAAGTCGACAGCCAGCGTAAATATTCCCTGGTCCAATAAAGAGTTGGATAGGATGTGCAGTTCGATCTCCTTGGATGCGTCAACACCGCGTACCAGAATTACGCATGGCGCTTTTTTGATGCCCCTTAGGCGACGAAAATATCCGTTCAGATGCGTGTTCGAGAAGGGAATCTTCACTTCCTCGATAGGGTAAGCAAAATGCGTTTTTGCTTTAGCATAAGCTCCGACCATCGCTGAATGTGCCTTTTCCTTCTCATCGGTCGGGTTGAATATGAACAATTCCCCAATGTGATAATAAACGGCAGCTTTCATGTAATGAAAAATTCTGGCCCATTCTACTTTGTCGGGTTCGGCCAGTTTTTCGTATTTCACGGCAAGTTTTGCAAATTCTGAGCACCAGTCCCCTAATTCTTTAATGTTGCTGTAAGTCTCTCTTAGTTCGCATTCCTCGGCACCTAGCCCCAGCAGTCGCTTAACGTTGTGCGTTCCTTCGTGCAAAACGGCGATTTCGTCTTCTTTTTTTAGCACTTTGAAATCAGACATCATTAAAATACTCCCTTAACAACCGTTGAGCATTTCAGCAAGACACCAATCGCCAAATACCTCAATCTGGGGACAGTCGAGAAAGCCCCTTGATCGTGATTATGTCCAGGTCCGAATTCCAACAATGCTTCCCTGGTTGATGGCGTGTGCCATCGAAAAAGGACTGACTCGTCGTGTAGTCCCGCAGGCACGTGTCTATTGGCCCGCGCACGCAACGTTATATA
>Ga0209343_10009249_pt1 | contig 11340 bp, 19 predicted proteins | sample RifCSPlowO2_02_FD_184026 | JGI IMG/M metagenome (GOLD analysis project Ga0209343, IMG submission 184026) | Groundwater microbial communities from Rifle, Colorado - Rifle CSP2_plank lowO2_0.2 (SPAdes) (version 2) | ecosystem: Environmental > Aquatic > Deep subsurface > Groundwater | place... | reverse complement strand
TCAGCACAACCTTACCTTCAAAGAGTGCCTTGTTTTCCTGGTTTTTGAATACGAGGGACTGCGAGGTGATGATAATTTCGGGAGGAGCAGGCGATTGCTCAGGCGGTGGCGCCGCCAAGGCCAACGTGCTACCCACGAGGAGAAAAGCGCTAGTGAATCCCCACGCGGACATTGCGGCGGACCCTCATTTCTTGGGTGGTAAGGAAAGCGTCCAGGCCTTGCCCGGTAACTTCCAGGCTGGGGCCTTTGATGGTGATCGGTGCATCAGTCCAAATTCGATGCTTCTGATTATCCCAGGTGAAGCTAGACGTATAAATTGTATACCCGCTATTAAGAATCAGTGCCAGGTCTCCGCTTTTCTTGCTGATGATAAAATCTTTTGACAAGGTATTGATTGTCCCATTATCTCCAGCAACTGTCATGGTAACCCCGTCGGGTCCCATTAGAGTCACTTGCACATCATTGAGAACCGCCTTGGCATCCGTGTCAAAGACTTGTGCCTGTTTGGCCTGAATCTTCCAGTCAACAAAGCCATCCTTGCTCTGCACGAATGAAAACCCCTTGACGCCAGCATCGGCCGCTTGCGGGAGAGCGGGCACAGAAACTTGCGCAACCCTCCGGGATGGCCCTTCCAAAATAAATATGAGAAGGGTGACCATAACAGCAAAAATGATGCCTAACAGCCCGCCCCTAGCAACACGCTGAAAGGACAGCGTAGATTTCGCCACCATGCGCAGACTATAGCACACCATTTTAAGATGAGTAAAGACAGCAGGCTGGCGCATTCAAGCCTTGTCAGGCCTGAAAGCGTGCGGCAAATCAGGTCGGCTGCTTACGCGCCAGCAGCCGCGGGCGTCTTGGACTGAGTCGATCCGGACTTGGTCGGGCTGCCACCGGCGTCAGCCTGATCAGCGGGTTGCCCTTTTGCAATATCTTTCTTGTCGGCCGGCCGATTGACCAATTCAATGACAACCATAGGCGCCGCATCACCCACACGCCGCCGAGTCTTGATTAGCCGTGTATACCCCCCCTTCCGCTCCGAGAAGCGGCCCGCAATATCCTTGAACAGCTTGGACACCACGGACTTTGCTCGAATGTATGCCGCGGCACGGCGCCTGGCATGAAGACTCCCCTCCTTGCCAAGCGTAATCATACGGTCGGCCACGATGCGAAGTTCCTTGGCTTTAGCTTCAGTGGTCTCAATCCGTTCATGCTCAAGCAATGACGTGACCAGACTCCGAAACAGGGCCTTCCTGTGATGTGTGTTTCGGCCGAGTTGACGACCACTTTTTCGATGTCGCATGCTCTCGGTCTACTCCTCTCTCTTCTCTGTCGCCCCGGATTGAGAGGCGTGGTCCAGTTTCATGCCCAGGCTCAGTCCCATTTCAGCAAGGATCTCCTTGATCTCGTTGAGGGACTTTTTGCCGAAGTTCTTGGTCCGCAACATATCGGACTCAGTCCTCTGAACGAGGTCGGCAATCGCTTTAATATTGGCATTTTTCAAGCAATTGGCCGCTCTGACTGACAGCTCCAGTTCATTTACGCTACGGAGTAGATTCTTGTTTATTTCGGTAATGGCCTCCTGGGCAGCAGGCTGTGCGATCGTCTCTTCCATGTCCTTGACGTTGATGAAAATATCGAGATGCCCTCTCACGATCAATGCTGCGGCCGACAGTGCATCTTCAGGAGAAACACTCCCGTCAGTCCAGATTTCCAGAATCACCTTGTCGTAATCGGTCATGCGACCAACGCGCGCGTTTTCGACAAGGCAGTTGACACGAGTGACTGGCGAATAAATGGCGTCGACGGGAATTACGCCGATCGCCATACCTTCTTCCTTGTTCCGTTCCGCCGGGACGTACCCCCGTCCACGCTTGACGACGATTCCAATATCAAAAGTGGTGCCCTTGTCAAGCGTTGCGATATGCAGTTCCGGTGTCAGTATCTCGATATCCGCATCGTGCTCAATATCCCCGGCCTTGGCCACGCCTGCCCCCTTTTTACGAAGGCGGACCGTCTTGGGCTTGTCGGAATGGAGCTTGAACCGGACCTTCTTAATATTAAGAATAATATCGGTGACGTCCTCGGTAATGCCTGGGATCGTGGAAAATTCATGCAAGACGCCTTCGATTTTAACGGAAACAATAGCCGCGCCAGAAAGAGACGACAACAGCACCCGGCGCAAGGAATTGCCGACGGTCGTGCCGAACCCTCGCTCGAAAGGCTCAGCCGTAAAGCGCCCATAAGTCGCCGTCAGACTTTCCTTGTCGACTTCAACTTTCGTCGGGATCTGAAAATCACGCATACCCTTCAACATACTGGCTCCCTTATCGTCGGCTTATAAAGCTCACGCGGCACATTTCCACGCCAGCGTCACGCGCACATTACCTTGAATAGAGGTCCACCACCAACTGCTCATTAACAGGCAAGGGCGTTTCTTCTTTAGTCGGGAGGCCTCGCACTGTCGCCTTGCAGTTGGCCTTGTCCAAATCCAACCATGCCGGAATTCCTCGCCCCTCAACAGCATCAAGCGCAGAGATAATTGGGACAATCGTCCGGCTTCGTTCCTTTACCTCAATCACATCACCTTCACGAACCAGAAATGACGGCTTGTCCACCTTGCGTCCGTTCACGCGATAATGGCCGTGATTCACGAGCAGCCTTGCTTCTTTTCGAGAGGCCGCAAATCCAATTCGATACACCACATTATCCAGACGTCGCTCGAGCATACGGAGCAGATTTTCTCCCGTAATGCCATCTTGTCGTTCGGCCCTGGCAAATGTTCCCCGGAATTGGCGTTCCAGCATGCCGTAAATGCGCTTCAGTTTCTGTTTTTCGCGAAGCTGCGCGCTGTACTCAGACACCCGTTGACGACCCTGCCCATGCTGGCCGGGTGGATAAGCGCGACGCTCCACAGCACATTTTTCGGTCATGCAACGGGAGCCCTTCAAAAAGAGCTTGACCCCTTCTCGGCGGCATAACCGACAAACAGGTCCACGATATTTTGCCACAATAGCTCTCCTTAAACCCGTCGCCGTTTCGGCGGACGGCATCCATTATGAGGGATCGGCGTGACATCCCGGATCATATTGATCCGAAGACCGGCCGACTGCAGCGCCCGAATGGCGGATTCACGACCTGAGCCAGGCCCCGTCACATAAACGTCAATCTGTCGCATTCCACACTCCATTGCCTTCTTTGCCGCGACCTCTCCTGCTCGGGTAGCCGCAAATGGCGTACTCTTCCGAGACCCTTTGAAGCCCTGGTTCCCAGCACTGGCCCACACAACCGTGTTTCCACCCATATCCGTGATGGTCACGATGGTATTATTGAAAGAAGCTTGAATGTGCGCGACTCCGCTTTGAACAATTTTCTTTTCTCGTTTCTTTCCCTTTTTCACACCAACGCCCCCCTCACCTGACCTTTAATGTCTTCCGAGCCTTGCCCTGGCCCTTGGGCCCTTTCCGGGTCCTTGCATTTGTTTTCGTGCGCTGCCCCCTGACTGGCAGTCCTTTGCGATGCCTGAGTCCACGGTAGGATCCGATATCGATGAGCCGCTTGATATTCATCGATACATCTTTGCGAAGATCCCCTTCGACCTTGTGTTCCCGTTCGATGATCTCGCGCAATTTCACGATCTCATCTTCGCGAAGGTCCTTCACACGCGTGGCCGGCGCCACGCCGCTTTTGGCGAGAATCTGTCTGGCTAGAGACCTCCCGATCCCAAAAATATAAGTCAAGCCGATATGGACTTGCTTGTCTCTGGGAAGATCGACGCCGGCAATTCGAGCCATGAGCTTCTCCTATCCTTGTCGCTGCTTATGTCGAGGGTTCGAACACAGCACCCTCAACACGCCGCGCCGCCGTATGACTTTGCATTTTGAGCAGATAACCTTGACCGATGATTTGACTTTCATGGCTCTTCCGCGCTCCCCTACTTACTTAAACCGATACGTGATCCTGCCTCGAGTCAGATCGTAGGGCGACAACTCCACGGTCACCTTATCGCCCGGCAGGATTCGAATAAAATGCATCCGCATCTTTCCTGAAATGTGGGCGAGCACTTTGTGCCCGTTATCAAGTGTGACCCGAAACATGGCGTTGGGGAGCGTTTCGTCGACCGTTCCTTGTACCTCAATGACATCCTCTTTTGCCATAGTTTCTGGCTGGTCAGCCTCTCACAGCCTAGTCAGAATTTTAGGGCCTGCCTCGGTAACCACAATGGTATGTTCAAAGTGGGCCGAAAGGCTTCCGTCTTGGGTCACAGCCGTCCACCCGTCCGAAAGGTGTGCGGTTTCAGGACGACCCATATTGACCATGGGCTCGATAGCCAGCGTCATCCCAGACTTCAAACGCGGCCCCTTCCCGGGCTCGCCGTAGTTGGGCACTTGGGGTTCTTCGTGCAGTTTCCGCCCAATTCCGTGCCCGACAAAATCCGTGACAACCGAAAAACTGGCTGCTTCTGCATGCACTTGCACGGCGTGAGAAATATCGGATATGCGATTGCCGACGACAGCTTGGGCGATTCCCTTGTGAAGGGATTCCTCCGTTACCTGCAATAACCGTCGCGCGTGCTCCGTGATTGCACCAACAGGAACTGTGATAGCGGCATCTCCGTAATACCCGTCCACAACAACACCGACATCCAAACCAACGATGTCCCCCTCTTTCAATGCGCGACCGGATGGAATCCCGTGAACAACTGCCTCGTTGACTGACACGCACAATGTATGGCGATAAACCTGATCGCGCACTTGATACCCTTTAAACGCTGGTATCCCCCCGCGCTCGACGATAAATTTCTCCGCAAAACGATCAAGCTCTGCAGTCGTCACTCCGGGCCTGACTTGATGACGGAGGGCGTCAAGGACTTCTGCTACAACCCGAGACGCCCGGCTCATTTTCTCAATCTCATCAGGCGATTTCAGTTCAATGCCGCTCATCACACCCCTGCCAATCCCAGCACCTTGAGCAGCCGGCGGTAGACTTCGTTAATGTCGCCCGTGGAATCCACGCGTCGCAGCAAACCCCGCTTCTGATAGTACTCAACAAGAGGGCTGGTCTGCTGGTCAAATACTTTGAGCCGGGATTCCACCGTTTCAGGCTTGTCGTCCACGCGCTGCACCAGAGCACCACCGCACTTGTCACAGCGCCCTTCTAATTTGGGCGGGTCATGGTCGACGTGATAGACCGTCTGACAGGTTGGACAACTGCGTCGCCCAGACAAACGCTTGATAATCTGGTCATTAGGAACGTCGAAACTGACCACATGATCGAGCCCCGGGCTTCCCGCTTCCTGAAACGTCCGATCGAGCGCTTCAGCCTGTGCCACGGTTCTGGGAAAGCCGTCCAAAATATACCCGCGGGAACATTCTGGACTCGCCAGCTTTTCCCGAGCAAGCCCGATTACAACATCATCAGGGACCAGTTTCCCTGACTCCATAAACCCTTTGGCTTGAAGACCGAGCGACGTACCTTGTTTGACGGACTCCCGGAGAATCTCTCCGGTCGAAACCTGTGGAATCCGCTCCTGGGCGGCCAGACGCTGCGCCTGCGTCCCCTTCCCTACCCCTGGAGCTCCGAAAAATACCAGCCGCATTGGTTTGATCACGTCCGCCCGCGAAGACGGCCTTTCTCCAAAAACCCTTCGTAGTTCCGCATAAGCATATGCGACTCAATTTGCTGCGCCGTATCTAACCCTACTCCGACGGTAATCAAAAGCGAGGTCCCGCCAAAATAAAACGGCACCCCAAGCTTGTAGATCAAAATCTCCGGGATGATACACACGCCTGCGAGATAGAGCGACCCTGCAAAAGTGACACGATTAAGCACGCGATAAATGTAATCGGAAGTGCGTTGTCCCGGCCGAATGCCTGGAATAAATCCTCCATACTTTTTCATATTGTCAGAAATATCCACAGGATTCAGCACGACTGCCGTATAGAAATAACAAAAAAAGACGATCAGGCTGACGTACAGGATGGTGTATGTGACAGACCCCGGCGCCATCATGGATCCTAAATTCTGCACCCAAGGAATCTGGATGAAGCCTGCAATCGTTGCCGGAAACGCGATAATGGACGAAGCAAAAATCGGCGGGATCACACCGGCTGTATTGATTTTGAGCGGTATATGCGTGCTCTGCCCGCCAAACACACGCCGCCCTACCACACGCTTCGCATATTGCACCGGAATTTTTCGTCGTCCAGTTTCCAGGAATACGATTGCCGCAATCACGCCGACCATCCCAGCAATAAGCACAATCAGCCAAAAACCCGTCAACTGACCAATATCGAACAACTGATACGTTTCCACTACTGCGTGCGGCAAGCGCGCCACGATCCCTGCAAAGATGATCAAAGAGATGCCATTGCCAATGCCTCGCTCGGTGATCTGCTCGCCCAGCCACATGAGAAACGCCGTGCCGGCCGTCAAGGTCAGCATCGTCATCAGACGGAATCCCCATCCAGGGGACTGCACAAAAGCCCCCCTATTCATATTTTCCAGCCCGACGGCGATGCCGAACGATTGGATCAACCCAATCCCAATCGTTCCGAATCGGGTGTACTGAACAATTTTCTTCCGCCCGCGCTCTCCTTCCTTGGCCAGTTTCGTCAGATGCGGGATCACCACCGTCAGCAACTGGAGAATGATCGACGCGCTGATATACGGCATGATGCCGAGTGCGAAAATCGTCAGCCGGGAAAGAGCCCCTCCGGAAAAGATATCAAGGAAGCCAAGCAGCGCACCGCCTTCCTTCAGCAAAAACTTCGCTAGTTCATCGTTATTGATACCGGGGGTCGGGATGTGCGCCCCAATGCGATAGACTGCCAACATCCCCAACGTAAAAAGAACCCGATTACGCAGCTCAGGGATATTAAAGACATTCTTGATGTTGGTGATCAGCCGCTCAAGCACCGCCCAACACCTCTGTCCTCCCCCCAGCGGCTTGAATCTTCGCAGTCGCTGACGCGCTGAATCGATGTGCCTTGATGTGGAACGGACGCGCAGGCGTCCCTTCACCCAGCACCTTAATTTTGGACTTCTGGCCGTGCACGAGACCCGCCTGAATCAGCGTCTCCGGCGTCACGTCCTGGGTGTCCGTGAGCCGGTTCAGATCCCGGATATTGACCACCACCCATTCCTGTTTGAAGATATTCGTAAAGCCCCGCTTAGGTACACGCCGCGTAAGAGGCATTTGCCCCCCCTCAAAACCAGGACGCTTCGCACCTCCTGATCTGGCCTTGAGTCCTTTGTGCCCACGAGTCGCCGTCTTCCCATGTCCAGAGCCGATCCCTCGACCAATTCGCTTCCGTCGTGTCCGTGATCCCGGCGCTGGCTTCAGTTCGTGAAGTCTCATTTTGTCCCTTTTCCAGCGTCCTGAACATCCAACAGGTATGACAGCTTGTGCACCAATCCCTGTACCTGTGGCGTGTTGGGGCGAATGACTGTATGCCGGATTCGACGAAGGCCGAGCCCGAGCAGAACGGTCCGATGCGCCCTCGGCGTCCCAATAGGGCTCCGAACTAAAGTAATCGCAAGATTGCCGGAAGATTTCGCCTTAGTTCCCATTATCATTTATCCTGCCTGCGGAACCAGGGACTTGCGAATACGTAGGACATCTTCCGGATCACGCAATTGATTTAGTCCATCAAGAGTCGCATGGACAACGTTGAAGGGGTTACCTCGCCCTAGCGTCTTCGCTACGATGTTGTGAATGCCCGACAGTTCAATGACAGCACGAACAGCCCCACCGGCTACGATCCCCGTTCCAGCCGAGGCTGGCTTCAGCATCACATGCTCTGCGCCGAAGTGCCCGCGAACCTCGTGCGGAATGGTACCATTCTTGATCGACACGCGGACGAGTTGCTTCTTGGCGTGCTTGACCGCCTTAGAAATAGCCTCGGGCACCTCTGCCGCTTTTCCCTTGCCGATCCCGACCCAGCCTTGCTCATCACCCACAACCACCAGCGCAGTGAAGTTAAAACGTTTTCCGCCCTTCACCACTTTGGCTACGCGGTTGATAAAGACGACCTTGTCTTTCAAATTCAGTTCATCAGGATTAATTTTCACGTCGGCCTCGTTCCCTTCTAAAACTTCAATCCTTTTCCCCGAGATGCTTCGGCCAACGCCTTGATTCGCCCATGAAAACGATACCCGCCCCGGTCAAACACAACCGCCTTAAGGTTGGCCTTCAATGCCCGTTCAGCGACTAACCGTCCGACGGCCACGGCAGCGGCAAGGTTTGCCCCAGACTTCAACTTGTCTTTAATCTCCTTATCCAGGGTCGACGCGCTCACCAACGTCTTTCCGGTGGTGTCGTCAATGACCTGCGCATAGAGATGCGCGTTACTCCTGAAGACATTCATCCGCGGGCGATCAGGAGTTCCATATACTCGGAGCCTGACTCGGTGATGCCGACGCACCCGACTTCGTTCACGTTTGCTCGCATCCAACATGGTCAGCCTATTTCCCCGTCTTGCCTTCCTTACGGATTAAAGTTTCGCCAGCATATTTAATGCCCTTAGCCTTGTATACGTCTGGCTTTTTCAAAGCTCGAATGTTCGCGGCCGTTTGGCCGACAAGAGCTTTGTCCCTCCCCTTGATCGTCACAGTCGTCTGCTTATCAACCTTCGCATCAATGCCATCAGGGAGAGGGAATTCTATGGCATGGGTATAGCCAAGATTGAAACTAATGGTCCGGCCTGACAGATTGGCCTTGTAGCCCACGCCACTAATTTCCAGGATGCGCTCAAAACCCTCTGTCACACCCAGAACCATGTTGTAAATCTCGTTGCGCATGAGGCCATGGAGCGCTCGTTGATGACGCCCTTCGGAAGCACGGCGAACCTCCACCTGCCCATTTGCCACAGCCACGGCAATCTCGGGAGGAACAACTCGCATCAAACTTCCCAGTGGCCCATTCACCGAAACTCGATGACCAGCAACCGTAACTTCAACCTTACCGGGAACTAATATGGGTTTCTTTCCAATACGTGACATCGTATGCCCTTGACTGCTTACCAGACGTTACATACGACTTCGCCACCGATCATCTGGGCGCGAGAGTCTGTGCCAGTCATCACCCCTTTGGGTGTTGAGAGAATGGTAATCCCCATCCCGCCCATTACATTCGGAATGCGTGAATGCCGCACATACACCCGCTTGCCAGGCTTGCTGATCCGTCGAATTCCGGTGATCATGGGAACTTCGTCATCCTGATAACGGAGGTGCAAACGGAGCACCGGATGGCCGTCCTCGGTCACACGATCGACAGACTGGATAAACCCTTCCTTTTGCAGAACACGGGCGATCTCAGCTTTCAATTTTGACGCCGGCATCTGCACCACGGCGTGTCGGCGCCTGACCGCATTGAAAATACGGTTAAACATATCGGCCAACGGATCAGTCATTGCCATGGTATCACCAACTCGATTTCGTAACTCCGGGGATTTCTCCCCGAAGGCTGAGAAACCTGAAACAAATGCGACAGAGCCTGAACTTTCGCAGGAACCCTCTGACCCGGCCGCAATTAGGGCAACGGTTATACGCCCGCGTTGTGAACTTGGGGGTAATCTTAACTTTTAATCGCAGAGCCAATCGGGACACAGTCCTGAGACCTCCTATTCAGATCAGATTCGGTAGGGGACGCCTAAATGTTTCAAGAGCGCCTTCCCTTCGTCGTTGGTCGTGGCGGTGGTCACAATCGTGATATCCATCCCATGAATGGATTCTACCGCATCATATTTGATTTCCGGAAAGATCAACTGCTCCTTCAGCCCCAACGTGTAGTTGCCGCGTCCGTCGAATGACTTCGGCGACACCCCTTTGAAGTCACGAATACGGGGGAGCGCGGCGGTGATCAGTCGATCCAAAAACTCATACATGCGGCGGCCACGCAGCGTGACCTTTGCTCCAATCGGCAACCCTTTCCTGAGCTTAAAATTAGCGATGGCCTTGCGCGCCTTTGTTACCACCGGACGCTGCCCCGTAATAATGCCCAGTTCCTTCACCGCAGAATCGAGCAATTTGGCGTTCTGGGTCGCCTCTCCCATACCGACGTTGAGCACAATGCACTCAAGTCGCGGAACCTGCATCAGATTGCCGTACGAAAACTCTTTCATAAGGGCTGGCACTACTTTCTTCTGGTAATGCTCATGAAGCCTAACAGAGCCTTTCGGCTCAGGCGCAGCTTTGCCTTGCTTACTTTCGGGCACCGGCGCCGGCTTGGGGGCAGGCTTTGCAACAGATTTTTTCTCAGGCTTCGCCATCATTACGCCCGTACTGGAGATTCGATTAGTTGCTGGCATTTTTTGCACACGCGAACGCGGGATTTATCAGTCATTGTCTTTGATCCAACTCGTACGGGCTTTTGGCACGTCGCGCAATAGATCATCACGTTCGAAATCTGAATCGGCGCTTCGCGCTCAAGAATTCCACCCTGCCTGTTTTGCTGGTTAGGCTTGGTGTGACGTTTGATCATGTTGATCTTCTCAATCGTCACTTTCCGATCGCGCAGGGAAACCGAAAGAACTTTCCCTGATTTTCCACGATCCTTCCCTGCAATAATGACGACCGTATCCCCTTTGCGTACCACACATTTCGGTGGCACCGCAATGACGCGACTGGCGCTCAGCCAACCCGTTCGCCGCATTACAGCACCTCCGGCGCAAGCGAGATGATCTTCATGTACTTTTTCCAGCGCAGTTCGCGAGCCACGGGGCCAAAGATCCGTGTGCCCACCGGTTCACCCTGGGCATTGATTAGCACACAAGCATTACGATCAAACTTGATGTACGAGCCGTCATCCCTACGGAATCCTTTGGTCGTTCGAACAATGACCGCCTTGCTGATTTCCCCTTTTTTGACCGTTGCCTGAGGGATCGCCTCTTTGACTGTTACCATAATGACATCGCCCAGGCCCCCATACCGGCGCTTCGTACCGCCATACACATGGAAGCACATAACCTTCTTGGCGCCAGAATTATCAGCCACATCCAATCTGGAATAAATTTGAATCATCGCGCCCGAGCCTTTTCCACGACTTCCAAAACTCTGAAGTGCTTATCTTTGCTGAGCGGACGAGTCTCTGCCAGCCTCACATGATCGCCGATCCGGCACTCATTCTTTTCATCATGTGCCTTCAGCCTGGTTACACGACGAAGCACCTTTCCATAACGGCCATGTCGCACCAACCGTTTCACAACCACGACTATGGTCTTTTGCATCTTATTGCTCACCACTTCCCCAACGAATTCGCGGCGGTGCGCCTGTTTGGTCTGTCCCGCTTGATTCATGCTTTCACGGCCGAACTTTGTCCGGCTTCGCCTTTCTGCTTCT
>Ga0209343_10009240_pt1 | contig 11344 bp, 7 predicted proteins | sample RifCSPlowO2_02_FD_184026 | JGI IMG/M metagenome (GOLD analysis project Ga0209343, IMG submission 184026) | Groundwater microbial communities from Rifle, Colorado - Rifle CSP2_plank lowO2_0.2 (SPAdes) (version 2) | ecosystem: Environmental > Aquatic > Deep subsurface > Groundwater | place: Rifle... | reverse complement strand
TGCAAGTAGGATTCGACGGAATGGTGATCGGAACTTCCCCATCCCATGCCGTCGGCACGCCATTGACGGCATCCAGCGGGAGCCTGAAAGAGGAATTAAAACCGCCATTGATATTTGCCAGGTAATCACTTTGGACCGAAGCAGGCGCGTAGGCCGGGTTCGCCGCGGGATCGGTGTTGAGGCCGGTGGCCATCAGGCCGAGCACATACGGTACGTTGCCGGGGTCGATGGCCGTGGTGCCAGTCGTCGTCACGCTGGAGGTGTTCGTATAGGAGTCCAGCGCAAAGGCGACGGCTCCGCTTACGCCAAAGCCGGGTGTAGAAAAATTATCCTGAAAGCCATAAGTCATTCCTGCGCCGTTCAGGCCAGGGCCTGTGAGTTGGCCGCGGACGAACCCGGCGTAATAGGGCTGGGAGGTATTGTTCACCCGGACATACAAGGTCTCATGCAGTGCAGGGTCTACCGAGTAGCTATTGCCGAAGAAGCCGTTGTCGCCGCTCAATCGCAGCGTCGTGCTCGGATTGCCGGTGAGCGTGCCGCCCGGCGTGGATGTCGCGGTAAAGTTCGAGCCGCTAGCCGTGACCGACAGATCGACGCCCACTGCAGCGTTGGTGAAATTCACCGCCAGAACCGCGCTGTTGAGTATTCCGGTGCCGCCGTCCGTGGCGCCTGGCGGTGTACCGCCGTCGAGCACGTACTTGGCGGTCCCGGTAAGCGCTTCACCGACATAGTACGGGAACAACTCCGGTCCTTTGACCCAGGCGTAGCTGCCAAGGTTGGAGTAAGTAAATGCGTTGTTCTGCCAATCCATGCCGCTGACCGTGCCGCCGGTATAGCGGCCGAACGAAACTCCGGTGGCGGAGGCGCTGTTGGCATTGGTTGGCGGCGTTGCCACGGTACCGCCGGTGAGCGTTTCGCTACGCGGTTCGATCGGCTCCATCTCGTTCACGGAATTGGGGCTGCCGACACCGAAGGGGTTGGTGTAGCCGGTCGGCCCGGTTAGGTAGCGCTGGTTCCAGGACTGGATATAGCTACCCGCGCCGAGGAAGAAGAACTGGGTCGAGATCGACTGATTGCCGCTGGCGGCCGTCGCCGGCGCCGGCGCAACGACGCTGGTCCCTTTGGTGAACGCGACCTCGCCCTGGATGTAGTCGTTGACCGGACGCGTTTCACCGGTCGGAATGCCGCCTGCGCTGCCGGCCGCAACCGCAGGATCGTAGCGCGTATTGAAATCGTAGCGGAAGAATGCACCGCCCGCAGTGCCGTTGCCGGCCAGTCCGCCCTGGATTCGCGCGCCGTAACTTCCGCTTTGCCCGACCGGCGCCGGCGCGCAGTTGCTGCCGTAGCATTTCACCTGCACAGCGCTGCCGCCGCCGCCCGTGTTTTGAGCCGGATTACTCGAAACGTCAAAGCCGAAATTGCTGCCGATCGGCACGTTGGCAGCGGCGGAAGACAGATTCTGGTTGTTGATCGTGATGCCAACCGCCGGGTTGACGGTCTGGGTGGTGAAGTTCGCGGACAAGGACGCGTAGTTCAGCGTGCCGACATTGCCCAGGCTGTCGGTGGGCTTGGTGGCATAGGCCGGCGTGTACTCGAAGCTGCCGCTAAGCGGGATGCTGACCGGTATCTCGCGCACGGCCCAGTTGAGGCTGTTGCTGCCGAGTTGCGTGAGATAGGCCACCGGGCTCGCCGTGTTCGAGGCGTCGACCGTGGCGATCGCTCCGCCCGCATAGCGCCCCATGCGGATGCCGTTGACCTTGTCGTTGTAGTTGCCGTCGGGCGTGGTACCGCCGGCGAATACGACGGTCGCCCCGGTCAAAGGCGAGGAAGGCAAAGCACCCGCTGTTCCGGTATAAGGCACAGCCGCGTTGGGGGTATTCGACGGCGGTCCCGATCCTCCCCGGTCGCTCAACTTGTAGTCAGAGCTTAGGATGCTTACGAGGTTGCCGGAAGCATCGAACAGATAGTTCTGCGCGTTCTTCACCACACCGCTAGCCAGATTGTAGCCCGAGTTATAGGTGGTGCTCCCCACGGTCAGCGGCGCAATCATGTGTTGCCGATAGGTGCCCGTTCCGCCGGCGATCGGGACGGCCGGCGTCAGCACTGGTGGAGCTGTCGGTAGGATTGTCGGCGCTGTTTGGTTTATCGGTGCTGTGATTCCACTCGAAGTCGTCGACGTCTGCGTCGTCGTGTTCAAGGTCGTGCCGCCCGCGTCCGTCGCCGTTATCGCGACGACCGGCGCGACCGCTACCGGGGCGGCGGCTACGGCCGGAGCCGCGGTCACGCTGCTCGCCGGATCGACCACCGCAGTATCCCGAATCTGCGCGGGTGCCTCGGCAGCTTTCTCCGCGGGCGCTGCAGCAGCTTTCTCCGCGGGCGCCGCCGCGCTCGACGCAGCTTCTTTCTTGCCTTCGTCCTTGGCCTCTTGCTTGGCCTTTTGCGGTCCCGGCGCCGGAGTGGGCTTGTAGAAAGGCGGTATCCTCGGCAAGACCACCGGCGGCGCCTTGGTTTCAGGCGCAAATCCTACCTGGTTGCGGTGGATATCGACGCTGCCCGCATCGTTGCGGATAAAGGCGATCCCGACGTTGACCTTGTCGTAGGTGCCGGGCGCGGCGATGGCAACTTGTCCCGGCCGGGGGGCAAGGATCACCATGGGCTCATGGTCGGTGCCGCGGATGCCGATCGTGGCGGTCACGGTTTTCACCAGGTAATTCTGTTTGTTGGTACGGCCGATGATGCCGGTGATGGTGCGAAAACCGCCCTGCAGCAGGGACACGATCGCGCTCTCGGTTCCGTCTTCCTTGCCGCTGTAGCGGTAGGTATCGAAACCCATATCGGTATTGGGGCGGATTGCGATGAATCCCCCATCCACCATTTTGATCTGCGCCGAGGCTTCCGCCGCCGTGACGACGCGGTCGCCCTCGTTGATCTCCGCGCCCTTTTGCAGGGCCCGTGTCACACCGGCCCGGGTGGTGAGCTTTACATCACCGATTACGAACTGCACATTGCCGGCCACGCCGAACGCGGCGCCCGCATAGGCGGCGAGAAGCAGCAGAACGGGAAGGGCATGGAGCGGATTTTTCCAGGAAAACTGCATGGCGTTCACCCTCTGCAAGATTTATTTGAAGTCGCGACGGATCGTGATTGAAACGTCAGTGCGGTCGAACTTGTAAATTACGATATTGGAGTTGTTGCGTATGTGCGAGATCTGTGGCCGCACCGTCCACAGCTTGTCGTAATGCCAGTTGATGCCGAGGTTGGCGTCGTACTGCTTGTCGTCGCGGGTCAGCGACTCGCTGGGCGAGCTAAATGCGGCATTGGCCACGTCGTACTTGCTGAACTGGGCACCGAGCCCCGCAAACAACTCGGTTTTTTCGTTGAGCTGCACCTGCCCGCCCAGCCGCAAGCCGTTAAAGCGCTTGCCGCCGTCGGCGCGCTCAGGTGCGCGTTCGTCCCCGGTAAACAGGCTGGCTGAAACCAAGCCTTTGCCGTCGTTGATGATATGCACCCAATTGGCGCCGTAGGTGGATTGGTCGAAATTATTCACGCTGATCGTAGGTTCGAAGCGGTAACGCGCGTACTGTCCAAACGCGCTCAACTGGTTGGCAGGGTTGATCAGATGACGCCATTCGGCGCTCAGGCCATTGGTGTCGCGGTTGGTCCTGCCGTCCAGTTCGTATCTGCCGCCCAGAACGCCGAAACGGACCACGTTTGCCCCTTCGCCAAAGGCGACGCCCGCCCGGGCGTCGAGGCTGGTGGAATCAAAGTGATCCTGGGTGCCGTTGCTGCGCGTGCGGACGTCCGCTCCGGCATAAAGACCAAGCGTCGGATTGACCTGGTGATTGACTTCGCCGCCGAGCGCGAATCCGAGATAATCGTCGGGGGCCTTAACGCCGGTCGGGTTCAAGGTGAAAATCAAGTTGCCCAGAGCCGGCACAGCTATCTGACTTTGACTGGTGGCGAAATTGACATTGGTATCGTGGCCCAGGGTGGCTTCAAAATAAGCCGTTCCCTTGGTTTTCTTGGCACTTTCCTGTTTCTCGATCGCGGCCAGGTAGTTGTCGATGGTTACCTTGGCGGCCGGCGGAGGGTTCTGCGTCAGCACGGTTTCGAATTCAGTCTTGGCACGGGTGATATCGCCCAGCGCAAAGTAGGCGCGTCCCATGTCTACCCTCGCGCCGGCAAAATCGGGATCCACCGCCAGGACACGCTCGAATGCGAGCGTGGCTTTGTCCGGCTTGCCGCTGTCGAGGGCGGCGATACCTAAGAGGTAGTCGAACTTGATGTTGCCGGATTGCTCGAACTCAAACGGCTCGAGCAGGGTGTAGGCTTCGGCCGCCTTGCCCTGTTTCATCAGGGCGTCCGCTTTATCCAGATCGGGGTCCGCCGCAAGCGCGGAATTCGCCGTCACCCACAGACAGAAGCCGAGAGCAAGCAACGTCCGCCTGACCGAAAATGAATTCGCCATGAATTTCTTCCCCTTAGAGCTTGTTCTTTTCCTGTATCGATGCCGTTTGAACTGGTTGTTCAATTTTTCTTGGGGTGGCGCACGCAATGATGCACATGCATTACCCATGTTAGTCGTGTGTCTATAGCTATTAAATCGATCCGAGTGCTATCTTGTCAATAGTTCATTTGGATGATGTCCGGGCATGGATGCGGCGTTGCGAGACTTCGCCCTGATGACGCCCGTCGCTAGAGGCTTGCCGCGCACCGGGAAAATGCGAATCAATCAACGAGGTCTGACATGCTGGTAGAGGCGAGGAAGGGGACGATGCGCTTGACCGTTGCTTCCTGGATTACCCGCTCCTCCAGTATCATGCGTCTGATCGCCAGGGTGGTGAAATTGGTATACACAGCGGGCTTAAAACCCGCCGCCGCTAATCACGGCATGCCGGTTCGATTCCGGTCCCTGGCACCACACCCGGTGCACTTTATGCGATGGTGTGCAAGACCGCACACGAGGCCGATACGGGCGCAGGCTATGCCGGCGGACGGTCTATTGGAAAAGATCGCAAAGAAGAAGAACGCGCGGTTCGATAAGCTCTTTTATCTGATGAGCGCGCTTGAGTTTCCGGATTTTGTAACGATATAAGCTACAATTACAGCCGGAATTGTGACCATGATCGTTTTCGACCTCATCTGCAAAGATCAGCACCGGTTCGAGGGTTGGTTTGCCTCTGGGGAGGATTTCACTTCGCAAAAAGGCCAAGGGCTGCTTGAATGTCCTATATGCGGTGGCGCGCACGTGGAGAAACTGCCGGCGGCAAAGATCAGGAAGCAATCCGAACCTGCCGTACCCGCACAAATCAGTGCCGCGCAGCCGGACAAAACCGGAAAGTTTGATGTTTCCCGGATCATCGATTACATCCTTGCGCACAGCGAGGATGTCGGCAAGAGTTTTGCCGAAGAGGCGCGCAAGATTCATTACCAGGAAACGCCCCAGCGCAGCATACGAGGCGTAGCCAGCCGTACCGAAGCGGAGGATCTGCGGGATGAAGGGATCCCTGTATTTTCCCTGCCGGTTCCGCCACAAGACCGGTGGAATTAGGGAAATTGTGCCTAATTAAATAATGCGCATATGTGTATTATGTTAAATATAAGCTAGCCAGGAAGCGGTGAGTTATCGCCTCGGATACCTAATCCCCCTGAGTACCGTTTCCGCCGCTCCCCCGCCGCCGGTAAACATAGAAAACACCATCTGAATCATATTATTAAGCCTATAAACCGGAATTTAAGCAAACGTTCAATCGCAAAATATTGAACCGAAACGTTTTTCAACCATTGCGCGCTTCGCCTAGACGGTGAATTCCTCAATAGCGTCAAATGGTTGAAATACTTTGTGCTTGCTCGTTTTTGACCACCTCCGATGCGGTTTACAGGTTAAGTGACGACTATTCCAACTAGGACACTAAGAGCGCCGCTCAGGCAGGGTGACCGAGAGGCTCGTCTTGACCTCGATGAAATGGGGTCCATCTTCCGCGAGGCCCGTTCCGACCGCGTCTGCCACCTCTCCCGGACGGTCAATGCGCAGCGCACGCATGCCGAAGGCGCGAGCGATCTGCTCAAAGTCCGGATTGAACAGACTGGTGCCAAGGCTGCGCCCAGGGTAATGCAGTTCCTGCTGAATGCGAATCGAAGCGTAGCTCGCGTTGTTCGCCAGAATGAACAGGATCGGAAGCTTGCGCTCGACCGCGGCGATCATCTCGTTGCCGGTCATCATGAATCCGCCATCGCCCACCATGCAGATCACCTGCCGTCCGGGAAAACGCAACTGCGAAGCGATCGCGGCAGGCGTACCGTAGCCCATTGTGCCCGATAGAGGGGACATGAGCCGTTGCGGCGGCACGAAGCCGAAATGGCGGTAGACCGGGGCGGCGAACGTTCCTGCGTCCAGGCACACGATGGCGTCCTCGTTCGCCTGCTCGCGCACTGACTTCACCACCTGCGCGAAATCGATGCCGTCCTCGGCCTTGCGCCGCGGCCAGGCGGCATGGGCATCGAAAATTTCCTTTAACCGCCTGGCCCAGGCGGCGCGGGCCTCCGGGGCGTCCGGCCTGCGGGCAGGGGTCAGCGCGCGCGCGAGTTCGACCGGATCGCACACCAGACCGAAATCCGGCGCGAAGTGCAAGCCGACGATGTGATCGTCGGCGTAGGCATGCACGAACGTCTGCGCCGGCCGAGGCCGGTCTGGAAAGCTGTACCCCTGGCTGGTGATGTCGCCAAAGCGGGTGCCGAGCGCGAGTATCAGGTCGCTTTGACCGAAGGCGTCGATTTGGTTTTTCGGATTCGCCAGTCCGAGTTCGCCGGCATAGAGCGGGTGCAGGTTGGAGAACAGGTCGTGGCGCCGGAACGACAGCGCGACCGGGATATGCCACGCCTCAGCCAGGGCGCAGAGCGCCTCGCGTCCTCCCGGTTTTTCGAAGCTTCCGCCGGCGACGATCAAGGGGCGCTCGGCCGCCTCCAACCGGCGCAGCAATTCGCGCAGGGTCGCATCGCCGGGTTTAGTGCTCGCGTGCTCGCGCGCAATCCATCGCGGCTGCGCCACTTGCTGCTGCTGCAGGTCCTCCGGAACCACCAGCACCACCGGGCCCGGCGTGCCCGAAATGGCAATGCGGATCGCCTTGAACGCGGCCTCGGCCAGTTGGCCCGGGTCAGTCGCTTCGAACACCCATTTCGCAATCGCGCCGTACATGCGCTGATAATCGATCTCCTGGAACGCCTCGCGCCGCAGATCCGCTCGCGGCACCTGCCCTACGATCAGGATCATGGGAATCGCATCCTGCTGCGCGGTGTGCACGGCGATCGACGCATTGGTCGCGCCGGGGCCACGGCTGACCAGCGCAATCCCGGGCCGCCCCGTGAGCCTGCCGTCGGCCACGGCCATGAACCCCGCGCCGGACTCGTGGCGGCAAGTCACCGCGTCGATGCCGGGGAAGTCGTATAAGGCATCCAGAATGCCGAGGTAGCTTTCGCCCGGAACCAGGAACACCCGGTCGATCCCATGAGCCTGAAAAACGGATAGCAACGCGTGGGAAGAATTTGTCATTTTTATTCTATCGAATGATGGGGGCGAATCGGTACGGCAGAAAGTCAAAGGAGCACGCCGTTCATGAAGTCAATGTACCAGCTATTGCGACAGCAGTAATTCCCGCTACTCGCTGCGCAGCGCTTCGAGCGGGTCCAGATGCGCGGCCCGCCGCGCCGGCAGCACGCCGGCGGCCAGGCCAACTGCCAGGGCGACCATTTCCGCCACCACGGCGTAGCTCCACGGCGTATGCACCGGCAGCGCCGGCAGCACAACGTGCAACGCGAGCGCAGTTCCCCAGCCGAGCAACAGTCCGGCCGTGCCGCCAATCACCGCCAGCAGCGCCGCCTCGCCCAGAAACAGCAGCAGGATGCCCTGCCGCGTCGCACCGACCGCGCGGAGCAGGCCGATCTCGGAGGTGCGTTCGGCTACGGCGATGGTAAGTATGGTGAGTATGCCTACGCCGCCGACCACCAGCGAAATGCCGCCGATGGCGGCGACGGCGAAGGTGATCGCGTCGAGCACGGTGCCGAATACATCCAGCATCTTCTGCTGCGGGGTGACGGTGAAATCCTCCGCGCCATGGCGCGCGATCAGGGTGCGCTTGATGCCCGCCTCGACTTCCGCCAGCGGCGCAGTCGGATCGTAGACCACGTGAATCTCCTGCAGACTCTCGCGGTTGAACATCTCCAGCGCCCGCCCGACCGGGATGAAGACGGTATCGTCTAGATCGAAGCCGAGCACCTGGCCTTTCGCTTGCATTACTCCGACGACGCGATAGCGCTCGCCGCCGGCGCGTATGCGGCTGCCCAGGGGGTTGTCGCTGCCGAACAGCTCGCGCGCCACCTTGGCGCCGAGCACCACGAACGCGCGCGCGCTGCGCGGGTCGTCCGGCGGCAGGAACTCGCCGCTGGCCACGCGCATCTGCAGGGCGCGCGCGAAGTCCGCGCCGACGCCGTAGAGCGTGACGCGGCGGCTCTTGCCGCCATATACAACTTCCGCATTGCCCTGCACCAGCGGGTCGGAAAATTGCACATAGGGTCCGCGGCGCAGCGCCAGCGCATCGTCGATGCTGAGCGGCCGCACCGTGTTCACCGCGCCGAGCGACGCGCCGTGCGTCTGCACGCGTCCGGGACTGACGGTGATGATATTGGTGCCGAACTGGGTGAATTCCGCGATGACGAACCGATGCAGGCCCTCGCCGATGGAGGTGAGCAGGATCACCGCGGCGATGCCGACGGCAATGCCGAGCGCCGTCAGCGCCGAGCGCAGCCGCTGCGCCCTGAGCGAAATGTAGGTGAAGCTGATGAAATCGGCGTAGCGCATGCTCATCTGCGCGACAACGCCTGCACCGGATCGAGCCTGGCGGCGCGCCGCGCCGGCGCCACCGTGAACAGCACCGCGGTGACGAGCGCGATCGCCGGCGCCGCCACCAGCGCCCACCACGGTGCCTGGAACGGAATCGCCGGATACGCCTGGGCGACGATGCTGCGCCCCAGCTCGCCCACTGCGAGTCCGGCCGCGGCGCCGCCCGAGGCGAGCAGCATCGCCTCGGTGAAAAACGCTAGCCGGATCTGCCGCCCCGTGGCGCCGAGGGCCTTGAGCAGGCCGATTTCGCGCCGCCGCTGCGTCACCGCGATCAGCATCACGTTCATGATCAGGATTCCGGCCACCGCCAGGCTGATGGCGGCGATACTCGCCACGGCGAGGGTCAAGGCGTTCAGGATGCGATCGAACGTGGCAAGCACGGCATCCTGGGTGATCACCGTGACATCGCGCTCCCCCTCATGGCGCAGGCGGATGATCTCCTCGACATCGGCCTTGGCATGCGCAATTTGCTCCCGGCTCTTGGCCTCGACCAGGACGCGAAACAGCGCCTCGGTATTGAACAAAGCCTGCGCCGCGGCCAGGGGCACGATGACAATCTCGTCGGTGTTGAACCCGAGCGATTCGCCCTGCTTCGCTAATAGGCCGATCACGCGAAAGCGGCGGTCGCCGACGCGCACCCACTCCCCCAACACCGTGCGCGACCCGAACAATTCGCTCGCCACCTTGGCGCCGATGACACACACGGGCTGACTGTGGCGCGGATCGCCCTCGGGCAGGAAGCGGCCCTGCGCCATTTGCATGTTGCGGATGTCCATCAGCTCGGCAGTCGATCCGAGCACCGGCGTGTCGCGGCTGAGCGCACCTACGCGCACGTTGCCCGCGCCAATGATCAGCGGGGCGAAACGCCGGATGGCGTGGCTGCGCTTGAGCGCGAGCGCATCCTCGATCGTCAGGTCGCGCGGCGTCTTCCCGATTAGCACCCCTGGCATGGCTCCGGCGGTTTCGCTGCGACCGGGCAGGACGATAATCAGGTTGCTGCCGAGCGAACCGAACTGATTCGCCACATACAATCTCGCACCCTCTCCAAGGGCGGTCACCATCACGACCGCAGCAACGCCGATGCCCATGGCGAGCAGGATCAGCAGGGTGCGCGGCACCGATCCGCGCAGGACCTGCCAGGCGAAATTGAGCAGATCGCCAAAACGCACGATCAGCCCTTTTCGTCGGAGACGATGAACCCGTCGAGCATGCGCAGCCGCCGCTGCGAGCGCGCGCCGATCTCCGGATCGTGGGTCACGATCACCACCGTTCCGCCGTTATGATGCACGCGCTCCAAAACGCTCAGCACTTCCTGGCCGGTATGACGATCGAGGTTGCCGGTGGGTTCGTCGGCGAGAATCACCGTCGGTCCCATGGACATGGCGCGCGCAATCGCCACGCGCTGGCACTGGCCGCCGGAGAGCTGGTCGGGACGATGGCCGGCGCGCTCCTCCAGGCCGTATTCGGCGAGCAGGCGCGCCAGCCTGCCGCGGCGCTCGGCCGGATCGATGCCTGCGAGCACCATCGGCAATTCGATATTCTGCAGGGCCGTCAGGCGCGGCACGAGGTGAAAAAACTGGAACACGAAACCGATCTTTTCGCGCCGCACCCGCGCGAGCTCGTCGTCGCTGAGCGCAGTGACATTGCCGCCGTCGAGCTCGTAGATCCCGGCATTGGGGCGGTCGAGCAGGCCAATGATGTTGAGCAGCGTCGATTTACCCGAGCCGGAGGGGCCCATGATGGACAGATACTCGCCGCGCGTGATTGCAAGGTTCACCTCGCGCAAGGCGTGAACCTCCTCGCCGCCCACCAGGAAAGTGCGCGCTATGCCGGCAAGACGGATCATTGCGTTTCGGCCTTGGCGGCCTCCTTCTTCTCCGCCACGGCGCGGGCGCCGGCCTTGACGCCCTCGCGTTCGAGCGAAGTGACGACCCGGTCGCCGCGGGCGAGGCCGGCTTTCACCTCGGTGAACTCCCAGTTGGCCAGGCCCGTTTCGATCTTGCGCTCCTCCAGCAAGCCGCCTGCGGCGAGCACCAACACCCGGTTGCCGGGAATCAGCGCTGGTGTCGGGACACGGACTACATTGTCGCGGCCTGTGACCACGATTTCGATGTCCGCGCTATAGCCGACCAGGAGATGTCTTGCCTCGCCGGGCTGGTCGAAATCGACCTCCACCTCCACCGTGCGCGCCTGTTTTTCCACCGCCAGCACATAGGGCGCGATGCGGCGTACCTTGCCGGCGAAATGCTGGCCGCGGTAGGCGTCCAGCGTGATGCGGCCGCGCATGCCTACCTTGAGCTGCGCCCCGTCCACCTCGTCGATCGGCGCGGAAACGTAAAGGCAGGAGTCATCGATCAGGTCCACCGCAGGCAGCGTCGGGATTCCCGGTGGAGACGGCGTCAGGTATTCGCCGACCTCGCCGTTGACTTCGGCGACGATGCCGGCAAA
>Ga0209343_10009239_pt1 | contig 11345 bp, 8 predicted proteins | sample RifCSPlowO2_02_FD_184026 | JGI IMG/M metagenome (GOLD analysis project Ga0209343, IMG submission 184026) | Groundwater microbial communities from Rifle, Colorado - Rifle CSP2_plank lowO2_0.2 (SPAdes) (version 2) | ecosystem: Environmental > Aquatic > Deep subsurface > Groundwater | place: Rifle... | reverse complement strand
CGTTGCGGTGGAAGTAAGGCGCGCGGAAGCTGTGCTCCGCCACCATCCAGCGCGGCGGGAAGATCACAAAGTCGCAGTTGGCCGTGCCGGGCGTGTCTGACTGCGAGGTGAGCACGGTGAAGATGGGGGATCCGGATGGTCGAAGCTCACGGTGTTGATGACGTTGAAGTGGGCCAGGTCGTATTTGTAGGGCGCGCAATTGCCGTGCCATGCGACCACATCGAGCGGTGAGTGCGCCAGTTCCGTAGCCCAGAGGTGTCCGGCGAACTTCGCAATCACCTCGACCGGGCCGGTCTTGTCTTCATAGGCCGCGACCGGCACCTGGAAGTCGCGAGCGGCGGCTAGTCCATTAGCGCCGATCAGGCCCAGATCGGGCAGACGGAACGTGGCGCCGTAGTTCTCGCAGACGTAGCCGCGCGCGGGGCCCGTGACGTCAACCCGGAATTTCACGCCGCGCGGCACCACGGCAATTTCACCGGGCGCCACCGCGACCACGCCGAACTCGGTGGCGACGGTTAGGGTGCCCTGCTGCGGGACGATGAGCAGCTCGCCGTCTGCGCTATAGAACACGCGGGCACCCATCGGGCGATTGCAGGCGTACAGATGCACGGCCGCGCCCTGGTGCATGCGGGCGTCGCCGCCGGCTGCATAGGTCACGAGCCCGTCGATGAAGTCGGTCGGCGCCTCGGGATGCGTGGGCGGGTTCCAGCGCAGGCGATTGGGCGAAGCATCGGCTTCGCGATGCGGGGCGGTGCGAAGCCCGCCATCGCCGACGCGGCGAAACGCGCCATGCATTGCCGAAGGCCGCAGGCGATAGAGCCAGCTGCGCAGATTGTGTGCACGCGGGACGGTGAACGCCGCTCCCGAGAATTGTTCGGCATACAGACCGAACGGGATCTGTTGCGGCGAATTCTGCCCTATGGGCAATGCGCCCGGTATTGCTTCGCTCTCGAGTTGATTGCCGAACCCCGTGAGGTACTTCAGCCCCGGAATCGCAGACCTGTCATTCATTCAATCCTCGCGTTTTCCGTGATTCCATCGTAGTGTTAATGGCATTTGCTCAAACCACGCCCCGCGCAATCTGATCCGCCTCGATCGATTCGAACAGCGCCTGGAAGTTGCCTTCGCCGAAACCCGCCAGCGACTGAATGCACGACCATCGTTTTAACAGCTAATCTATAATTAAGCAGCAATAGCACTAACGATACACCCCGTATTCCTTGGTGAATTCGAACATCGCCCTCAGGTTCTCCGGCCGAGCGTCGTCGACCACCGCGGATGCATCCATGATAAAACCACCGTCCTTGCCGACGACGTCGATCAGCTTCCTGCAATAGGCCTTCACTGCATCGGGCGTTTCTGTCATGAGCATGGAGAGCGGTACGTTCCCCTTGAGGCAGACGACGCCGCCAAGAACTTCTTTCGCCCGGAACATGTCGGTGCGCTCGAAGCTGTATATCGCCTTGCCCCTGGGAATATCGGCGATGGTCTCGAGCCGCGAAGTGACGTCGCCTTCCCAAAACACGTTCGGCGTGCAGCCTCCAGCGATCAGATCCTCGATTAACCGTTTGAGCGTGGGCCAGTAGAATTTCTCGAATTGCGCCGGTGACATGAAGCCATCCAGTCCCTTGTGCAGCGGCATGAACACCCGCGGCACGCCGCGGGCTTTCGCGGCCAATCCCGCTTCCAGCATGACGGGGTAGAGCTTCTCCAGGGCTGCCAGCAGCTTGTCGGGTCTGCGGAACATGTCGAGCATTGCACCCTGGGTGCCGCGCAGGAAATCGGAAAGCGTATCGAAAGGCGCCTGCGAGAGCGCTCCCGCCTGCGCCGGAAAACCCAATTCCCTGCTTTGCAGGGCCCAGCGCCTGGCGCCGTCGGCCATCCTGCTGGCTGCTGCGGCGGCCCGGAGCAGCGCATCGAATGCCGAGCGGACATCCGGCGCATCCAGGGCGGCCAGTTTGCCGATGCCCATGTAATACGAAATCATGTCCCGGAAGGGAGGAAGCTTCGCGAGCGGTTCAAGTGCGCCGGATATCCTCGGCCAGTACCGGCGCATGAGGAAGTCGCTAGGGTCGGAAAGCAGCTCCTCGTATTCGTCGGGCTTCATGTACTCGCCCTCGACGAACTGGTAGGAGTCGTTGACGCCAACTCCATGCCCGGCCCACTTGAGTTGACGGTAGTCCAGGGCTTCCAGCGGGCCGCCGATCACGCGCGTGGCAAACGGGTTATCGATCATGTCGGGCTCGAAATCGAGCACAAACCTGGACCACGCCGCGATCGCCTTGTCCGGTTCGTACATCGCTTCCTGGCAGGTGATTCCGTAATGAAACGCCGGATAGAAGCCGGAAATGACCATAATGGGAACGCGATCTGGAACCTTCAGTTCGACCGCGTCGTTGACGCGCTTTTCCCTTGTCTGGAAAAGTGCTGTGGCATCGTTCGCCATCGTTCCCCCTTCATTGGACATGGATTTGATGCGAGCTGAGTTCGCCATCGAGCAGGAAGTTCACGCCAATCTGCCGCCGGGCTTTCTTGGTTGACACGACAATTATGATAGGTAGAATTCGTTAAGCATATCGTAACCGCGATCGGCTCGCGTTACAACTCTTTCTGGAGCTCAGATGACCCGGTCCCAGGCTTCCCCGACCCCCGCTTGTCCCTTCGCTCACTCACCTACGTCGCCCCCACCCGCACGGCCCGCGTGCCCGGTCAGCAGACTAGCCGCGGGATTTGATCCCTTCGAGCAGGGCTATCAGCAGGATCCTTCCGAGTACGTGCGCTGGGCTCGCGAGCAGGAGCCGATCTTCTACAGCCCGAAGATCGGCTACTGGGTCGTCACCCGCTACGACAGCATAAAGGCCATCTTTCGCGACAACATCACCTTCAGCCCTCGCATTGCGCTGGAGAAGATCACGCCGACCAGTGCCGAGGCGAACGCGGTGCTCGCCTCTTACAGCTATGCGATGAACCGCACGCTGGTGAACGAGGACGAGCCGGCGCACATGCCGCGCCGCCGCGTCCTGATGGAGCCATTCACGCCCGAGGCGCTCAAGCATCACGAGCCGATGGTGCGCCGGCTCGCGCGCGAGTGCGTCGACCGCTTCATCGACGATGGCAAGGCCGATCTTGTCGACCAAATCCTCTGGGAAGTCCCGCTGACTGTTGCCCTGCATTTTCTCGGCGTGCCCGAGGAAGACATGGGCATGCTGCGCCGGTACTCGATCGCGCACACCGTCAACACCTTTGGCCGTCCCAAGCTCGAAGAGCAGGTCGAAGTCGCTCATGCCGTGGGCAACTTCTGGCAGTTCGCGGGCAAGGTGCTCGCGAAGATGCGGCAGGACCCGTCGGGCCCGGGCTGGATGACGTACAGCATTCGCAAGCAGGCCCAGTACCCGGAGGTCGTTACCGACTCCTATCTGCATTCGATGATGATGGCGGTTATCGTGGCGGCTCACGAAACCACCGCCAATGCGACGGCCAATGCCATGAAACTCCTGCTCGAGCACCCGCAAGTGTGGCAGGAACTCTGCGAGGACGCGAGCATGATCCCCAATGCGATAGAGGAGTGCCTGCGGCACAACGGCTCGATCGCCGCCTGGCGGCGCCTCGTCACCAAGGACGTGCAGATCGAAGGCATGAACATCCCGGTAGGATCGAAGCTGCTCATCGTCACGTCGTCCGCGAATCACGACGAGCGCCACTTCCCCGACGGGGATCTCTTCGACATCCGCCGCGACAACGCGAGCGACCATCTCACCTTTGGCTACGGCGCGCACCAGTGCATGGGCAAAAACCTGGCGCGGATGGAGATGCAGGTCCTGCTGGAGGAGTTCACTAAGCGCCTGCCGCACATGAGGCTGTCGGAACAGACCTTCACCTACGTTCCCAACACTTCCTTCCGCGGGCCCGAACACCTGTGGGTCGAGTGGGATCCGCGGCAGAACCCGGAGCGCAAGGACCGCCGCGTGCTCGAGTCACGCATGCCGGTGCGGATCGGCGAGCCTTCTAAGCACGCGATCAGCCGGACGGTGGTGGTCGAGAGCGCCAACAAGGTCGCCGAAGGCGTCGTCAAGCTGCGCCTCGTTTCACCCGAGGGCCGGGCGCTGCCGCGCTGGAGTCCCGGCTCGCACATCGACATCGAGTGCGGCAGCCCGGAGCTGTCGCGCCAGTACTCGCTGTGCGGCGATCCCGAGGAAAAGCACGTCCTCGAGATCGCAGTGTTGCGCGAGGCGCAGAGCCGCGGCGGCTCGGACTGGATCCATGATCACGTCAAGCCCGGCGACCGGCTGAGGGTCCGCGGCCCGCGCAATCACTTCCACCTCGACGAAAGCGCCAGGAAGGCGATCTTCATCGCCGGCGGAATCGGCATTACGCCCGTGAGCGCGATGGCCCGCCGCGCGAAGGCGCTGGGGATGCAGTACGAGCTGCATTACAGTGGCCGCAGCCGCTCGGCCATGGCCTTCCTGGACGAGCTCGCCCGGTTGCACGGCGACCGCCTGCATGTCTACGTCAGCGACGAAGGACGGCGCAACGGCCTCGAAGCCCTGCTCGCGCATCCCGAACCGGGCACCCAAATCTACGCATGTGGACCGGTGCGCATGCTGCAGGCACTCGAGGCGTGCTGCACGGCCTGGCCGGAGGACGCGCTGCGCATCGAGCATTTCATGTCGGCCCGGGGAACGCTGGACCCCGCGAAGGAGCATGCCTTCGAAGTCGAGCTGAAGGACTCGGGTATCGTCATCAGCGTGCCGCCGGATCGCACCCTGCTCGCGGCCTTGCGCGGCGCCAACATCGACGTGCAGAGCGACTGTGAGGAGGGCCTGTGCGGTTCCTGCGAGGTAAGAGTCCTTGCCGGCGAGGTCGACCACCGCGACGTGGTGCTGACGCGCTCCGAACGGGAAGCGAACGCCAAAATGATGAGCTGCTGCTCGCGCGCACGTGGCGCAAAGCTCGTGCTCGAACTTTGAGGCATGACAAAGACTACCGCTACGCAACCTAAGACCCGCAAAGCAAACCGCCCTGCAGCGCTTGGCGGCGCGCTGGCGCAGGGGCTGACACCGCGAATGCTGAACCACCTCGCGTACGTCACGCACGACGTAGCCGCCACCGCGGACTTCTATACGCGCATCGCAATCCGGGCGCGGCTCTGCGTGACATGGTCCGCGAGGCCAAGAAGCGCTATTCAGGCTAGAGCGACGAGCATCGACGGCCGCTTGCCGACGCCTTCTCGGGCGAATTGCTACGTAGCGTGTGCGCTTTGGGCAGGCACAGGTGCGGCGGGACATCGAAAACCTTCAAGAAGCCATGTCGGCAGCGCACGCGGACGAAGGCTTCCTGCCAGCTCTCGCACCTATCAGTGGGATGGAGAACGAGTTCTACAAGACCGACGAGGAGTTCCAGACCGCTTACGGCGAGGCAATGCGCGAGGAGTACCGGGCAATTCTCGATGTGGGACTTCTTCTGCAAATCGACTACCCCGCATTCGTCAGCTCGTGGGACGCGAGAACATCCGTATCACTCGCCGACTATCGGAAATGGATGGAAGGACGCGTAGAACTAATAAACCACGCACTTCGCGGGCTCCCCGAGGATCGCATCCGATTCCATACGTGTTATGGCGTCAACTTCGGCCCTCGAATCTCTGACCTTCAATTAGGCGAGGTGCTCGACGTTTTCTTCAAAATTCGCGCTGGAGCATATTCTTTCGAGGCAGCTAACCCGCGACACGAGCACGAATGGAGAGTCCCACAGAAGGTCCGTCTGCCGAACGGCAAAATCCTTATTCCGGGCGCCGTTACCCATTCAAACGTCATGGTGGAGCATCCCGAAGTCGTCGCAGATCGAATGGAGCGCTGGGCGCAGGCCGCAGGGCGGGAAAACGTTATCTTCGGCAATGACTGTGGTTTTCAGTCCACGGCAGGGAATGAAGAAATCCCGATTACCATTGCCTGGGCGAAACTCGCGGCGCTGGGAGAAGGGGCCAAGATCGCGTCGAAGAGACTGTGGAACTGAGCGCCGGTTGATTCACCACTGCTACGCCAGAGGAGCGGCGATGTCGAAGTCCCCGTGATATAGATCAACCGCGTCCTTCTGTTAGCTTCCCACTAGCTTGGTGCCAAGGTCCTCGATTTTGCGCGTGACGTCTGAGTCCCGCAGGGGCTTCAGGATCATTCCGGCTGGATGCCGGCCTGCTTCATGATCTGGCTGAAAAGCGGAAACTCCTGGCGAATCCGCGCGGTGAGTTGCTCGGGCGTGCCCGGCAGCATTTCTGCGCCCACCTTGGCGAAGCGATCGACGGCCGCCTTGGACTTCTGCATGCCTGCCGCCTCGCGGTGCAGCCGATCGACCATCGCCTTCGGCAAGCCCGCGGGGGCGACCAGGGCGAACCACGCGATCGACTCGTAACCGGGGACGCCGGCCTCCGCGACCGTGGGCGTATTGGGCGTCGCAATAGTGCGCCGCTCGGCGCTGGACGCGAGCAGCTTCAGCTTGCCGGCCTCGACCAGCGGCAAGCCGGTTCCGCCACCCGAAAACATCACCTGGACGCGGCCCGCGGTCATGTCGAGCATCGCCGGCCCCGTCCCCTTATAGGGCACGTGGACGAGGTTGACCTTGGCCATGGACATGAAGATTTCGGTGGCCAGGTGCACCGAGGTGCCCCGCCCGATCGAAGCAAAGCTCAGTTTCCCCGGCTGCGAGCGCGCCAACTCGATCAACTCCTTGATCGAGTTCGCCGGCACCGACGGATGCACCACCACGTAAAGCGGGGTGTAGAACAGGGGCGAGATCGGCGTGAAGTCCTTGAGTGGGTCGTACGAAAGGGTCTTCTGCGCATACACGTTAAGAACCAGGATCGCCTGCGTCGCGAGCAGCAGCGTATAGCCGTCGGCGGGCGCGCGCACCACTGCCTCCGCGGCGATCGTACCGCTCGCGCCGGTGCGGTTCTCGACAGTCACCGGCTGCTTGAAAGCATCGGAGAAGTGCTGTGCGAGCACACGCGCGAAGTTGTCCACCATTCCGCCCGCCGGCAGGGGTGAAAGCAGTCGGATGGGCTTAACCGGATAGTCCTGTGCCTGCGCGGCACAATTGAAAGCGAACAGGAGTGAAGCGGTGACAACTGGAACGAAGCGGCGCATTGAAGTCTCCGGTGAACAATCAGGGGTAGATCATGCCCGTAGTTTCGATGAACGACGCGATCTTGTCGAGGCCCGGGACGGTCTTGAGGTTGCTGAACACGAAAATGGCGCTCTCTGCGCATCTTATTCCAATCAAGCGTCACAAGCCCCGAACCGGAAGCGCGCGCTACAATGCGCCGCGAATCAGGAAAGGAGAGGTGCATGACCATCGCTCAGGCTGTACGCGCGGCGCAGCTCGCCGTTCAGCCGTGCCACAACCGACGCGGGAGACGCCGAGGGCGCGAGCAGGCCGAGCCACTGGTCTGGAGCGGCGTAACCTGGCACCGTTTCGCCAATCCTTGGCACGTCAGGAAAGCTGCGGGAGCGCTGCGCATGAATGACACCGAGCGCGCGTAGCTTGCCTGTCCGCGCGTACGGCATCACGGTGGTCGCCGAAAGGATGGCCATGGGGATGGAACCGCCGAGGACGTCGTTGATGGTCGGACTTCCACCCTTGTACGGCACATGCTCGATGTCGATGGCCGCTGCCTGCGCCAGCAGCACACCGCCCAGGTGCTGCAGCGACCCGATGCCGACGGTGCCGTACAAGAGCTTTCCCGGATTCTTCTTCGCATAGTCGACGAGCTCCTTCACCGAGGTGGCTGGCAGCGAAGGGTTCACCGCGAGGACGTTGTGAAGCGTGACGAGCACCACCACCGGAACGAAATCCTTGACCGGGTCAAACGGCAGGCTCTGCAAGCCGCAACGCCCAGGAACGCTGCGGTAGAGCACCGGGCCGTTGGGCGAACGGGCGGGATTGGGGCACATATTTGATAGCTGCGGCATAGAATGGATTCTGCTTTTGGGCAATTGATCCAATGTTCATAGTTCTGGAGCGATTGGAACAATTGGAACGTTTTGAACGCGACGGGCGTTAGGAGGAGATATGTTGGAAGGTGTGGTCCGATTTCCCCCGGACTTTGCCGCGCGCTACCGCGCCAAGGGCTATTGGCAGGATCGCTCCATAGCCGACATTTTTGCCGAGGTTTTCTACAAGTTCAAAGACAGGATCGCCGTTATCGACCGCGACCAGTTCGTGACTTATGCGCAACTCGATGAACGCTCGACCCACCTGGCGCTCAATCTGCTCGACGAGGGATTCAAGCCGCTTGACCGCGTGGTGGTGCAACTGCCCAACACCGTGGAGTTTGTCTACCTGTACTTTGCGCTGCAAAAAATCGGCTGCATTCCGATCATGGCGCTGCCGACCCATCGTTTCCATGAGATAAGCCAGTTCATTGAACTGTCCGGCGCCACGGTTTGCGCAACGCCGGACAAGACCTCGGATTTCGATTACCGTGAACTCTTGCCGCGCATTCGTCCTGCCAGCAAGACCTTGCGTTGCGGAATAGTCCTGGGCGATGCGCCGGCGGGTTATCTGTCCCTGACCGAGCTCATTGCCCGGCGAAGCAAACGCTCCGCCGATGAATTGCGCGCGATCTCCATCGACCCCGAGGATCCCGCCGTCTTTCAGCTTTCCGGCGGCACCACCGGAATTCCCAAGCTTATCCCGCGCAGCCATAACGACTATGTCTACAATTCAAAGGCGGCTGCTGCGGTGACCGGGGTAGGCTCCGATAAGGTTCTATTGAACGTCCTGCCCCTGGCGCACAATTTCCCGCTCGCCTGTCCCGGCTTGCAGGGTTATCTATTGCATGGCGGCAGGGTCGTACTGGGAAATTCGACGCGCGCCGAAGATATTTTCGCCCTGATCGAATGCCATCGCGTCGATCACCTAGCCCTCGTGCCCACGCTGTTGATTCGTTTGATCAACGATCCGGCCATCGGGAGGCATGATCTTTCTTCGCTCCGCGTGGTTCAGAGCGGCGGCCAGCGGCTGCAGCCGGAAGTGCGCCGCCGCATCAAGGAGCTCATTCCGAGCGCGTTCGTGCAGGAGAACTTCGGCATGGCCGAAGGGATGCTGATGTTCATCCGTCCCGATGATCCCGAAGATGTGAGGCTTGAAACGGTGGGCCGGCCGATCAGCCCCGACGACGAAGTGCGGCTCGTCGATGACGAGGACAACGAAGTGGCGCCGGGGGAAGTCGGGGAATTCCTCGCCCGCGGTCCCTACACTTTGCGCGGCTATTTCGGCGCTCCCGAGTACAACGCCAGAGCGTTTACTTCAGACGGTTTCTACCGCTCAGGGGACCTGATGCGCCGTCACCCTTCGGGCAACTACATGGTAGAAGGCCGAAGAAAGGATCTCACCAATCGCGGCGGCGAAAAGATCAGCGCCGAGGAGATCGAGAACCTCATTCTCTCCCATCCCGCCGTTCAGAACGTCGCCTGCGTGCCGGTCCCCGATCCCGTCCTCGGCGAGCGCATGTGCGCCTGCGTGATCCTGCGCTCCGGCGCGGCGTTGACCTTCGAGCAGCTCGTCGCTTTCCTCAAGCGAGAGGAAATCGCCAAGCACAAACTGCCCGAGCGTCTGGAGCTCATGGACGAATTTCCGCTGTCACCCTTCGGCAAGGTTTCCAAAAAAGACCTTACCGAACGAATCGCGCTCAAGCTGAAGCAAGGAGGAAAAATCTAACTGGTCCAAGCGATGCGGCCGGATGCGGCCCGGCGCGCCTGACAAGCCGGGTTCATTTCCTTATCTCTTCGGGCGCGAGCACCACGTTGATGGAGTTGACCGCTGCTACGCACGTTCAAGCATTGACCCCCATCGCGTCCAGCTCCTCCCGCTGGAGGGCTTGGGGGTCCGGCGGGCCGAACTGCGTCACGGGTTTTCCGGCGGCAAGCAATTCCAGCTCCCGCCTCCAGAGCCTGCGAAGCATGCTCACCGCTACATCCGAGGTACCCAAGCGTTCCCTCGATCGGTCCACGATCTTGCCTTGTCCACAGATCGCCACCCCGTCCTGAATACGGATGAGGTTCGGGTGCCTGGCGACGTCCTCCCAGCTCTTTCGGCCGGAAAGGATGGCCTCGATCTCCTCGTGGACCGGAGTGGCGTCGGGACGCTCCTTCCTCTTTGTGTGGTAGACCATGATGAGAACGTGAAGATGGCTCTCGTCATCGATGGGCACATACCAGAAGAGCGCCTTGAACCAGAACGGCTTGTCGTCCCGCGCCGATCGCAGCGCATGGGCCAGGAAGCATTGGTTCGGCATGATGAAGTGAATTTGATCGGTGTGGTCTCCGCGCTGCTGGAGTTGCGTGAGCCCGAATGGTGTTTCCCGTCCCCCCGTCCTGGTGGGAACGAACGGCCTCGCCACGGTGTTCACGAAGTGACCTTGATGAGAAAAATTCACATGGACGTCGTCCATGATGTTCTCCGCGCTCTGAAACCAGTTGCACGGAAGCATTTCGACCGACGGGCAGACCGTCCACCCCTCGCGAGCGCCGTCTTCCAGACCCGGCAGCGGGCGAAAGGCAGGGGCCTCGCCTTCGCCGAAATAGGCGAAGATCAAGCCGTGAGCTTCGTGCGTGGGATACGAAGCCAGTTTTGGCACTTTGGCGAAAAAAGGCTTAGCCTCGGCCGGCTGCTCGACACATTGTCCGGACTCGTCGTAGCGCCAGCCGTGATACCGGCAGCGAATGGTTTCGCCTTCGACCCAGCCCGTCGACAGGACACTCAATCGATGCGGGCATTCATTGGTGATGACGCGGGGCTTTCCGCTTTCACCGCGGTAAAGCGCCAGGTTTTCGCTGAGGATCCGCATCGGAACGATCTTTCCCTTTGCGAGCTTCGCGGATTCGTAGATGGGTTGCCAGTAGCGGCGAAGGTAGCGCCCGGCCAGTGTGCCCGGGCCGGTGTGCACGAAATCTGCCTGTTCGACGATACGATCAAGCTCGGGATTCGAATCTATGGACGCTGTCATTTATTGCCTCCGTCAACGGATGGAACGATCTGTCTCGCGGCCGCCACGCAGGACCACGTCATGTCGGCCGAACGCCGACCTGGCCGCGTTTGGGCAGCTTTGGTTGATAAGATGAAGCAGTTTAGCTGCTGGGGAAAGGCGCCGGCAACACCTGCCATACCGTCGGGCAAAGCTTATGTAGTTGTTGACCTGAAGAATACGCTCCCAACCCGACGCCCTGTTCCTAAGGCGATGTTTGAATTCACAAAGGAGTACGGGACATACAGGTGAGGCTCGGTAGTCACTTCTTGCTGCTTACCGGGCAATACTCGTAGATTCATGCTGCACAAGTCGGCGAAATATCGTG
>Ga0209343_10009233_pt1 | contig 11347 bp, 12 predicted proteins | sample RifCSPlowO2_02_FD_184026 | JGI IMG/M metagenome (GOLD analysis project Ga0209343, IMG submission 184026) | Groundwater microbial communities from Rifle, Colorado - Rifle CSP2_plank lowO2_0.2 (SPAdes) (version 2) | ecosystem: Environmental > Aquatic > Deep subsurface > Groundwater | place... | reverse complement strand
TGGATCTTGTATACCCCCTGGGAGTAATAGGAGGGCGGGGCGATGGCGAGACGGGGGATGAGCACGTGGCGAGGGCTCGGGCTGGCCGGCGTCATTCCCGCCACGGCGGCGATCGTGACCGAGTATGCGCCCAAGCGCTACCGCGGCATGGTGGTCAACATCATGTACAGCGGCTTCGGCCTCGGCGCCGTCCTGGGCGGCCTCGCCGCCTCGCGGCTGATACCGGCGTATGGCTGGGAGGCGGGCTTCTGGCTGGGCACGATCCTGCCGCTCGTGACGATCCCTATCGTCTGGGCGTGGCTGCCCGAGTCGGTAGAGTTCCTCGTCGCGACAGGAAAGAAAATAGACAAGGTGGCCGCAACGCTGCGCCGCGTGGACAAGCGGCTTGCCCTGACAGGCAGCGAGACGTTCACCATGCCGCCGTCGCCCGAGAAGACCGGCAGCGTGAAGGACCTGTTCACCGGCGGCCGCGCCGCGGGAACGGTGCTCTTCTGGATCGTGCTGTTCTGCGCGCTGCTGGAGTCCTCGCTCATCGCCTCGTGGATCAACGCCATCCTGAATCGCGCCGGCATGCCCGCGGACAAGGCGCTGCTCGCACCCGTGTCGCAGCAGCTGGGCGGCGTCATCGGCACCGTGCTGATCGCGCTGGTCATCGATCGCATGGGCGTGCGACTGATTTCAGTCACCTTCCTCGCAGCGGCGGTCTTCATCGGGCTGATCGGCTACGTCACCGGAAACGTCGGCCTCGCGCTCGCGATCGTTTTCCTCAGCGGCTTTTTCCTGATCGGCTCGCAGTTCTCCATGCAGTCGGTGGCCACGGTGTTCTATCCGGTGAAGATCCGCTCCACGGGCATCGGCTGGGCGCTCGGCATCGGGCGCGCCGGGACAGTGGTCGGGCCTCTCTGGGCGGGCGCCATGCTTACCAACAAGTGGGGCGTCGAGGACATCTTCCTCGTGGTCGCCATCCCCGCCGTGGTGGCCATGGTGGGCGTCTGGATACTGGCCTCGCGCTATCCCGAGCTCACGCGCCGCAAGGGGGCGGCGGGGCTGGGACAGGCGGCCGCGCATTGAGAATTCAGGCATCCTATCTATACGACTCTGTGGGACCATTGCACATCGCAGAGTCCCTGACTCGGCAATGTCTTCGAGGTCATAGCCATGAACAGAACAACGATCCTGGAGTTGTTGAATCAGCATCGCGACGAAGTACAAAGGCGTTTTGGCACCAAGCGTCTGGCTTTGTTCGGCTCGGCAGCGCGGGACGAGCTTCGCGACGATAGCGATGTAGACATTCTTGTAGAGTTCAGTGGGCCAGCGACTTTCGACGGCTACATGGACTTGAAATTCTTTCTCGAAGAACTTCTAGGACGCTCGGTGGATCTCGTTACAAAAGACGCTGTGAAGCCACGCATGCGACTGATCATCGAAAGGGATTTGATCGATGTCGCGTGATTGGACCTTCTATCTGGAGGATATCGTAGAGAGTTCGACTAGGGTGCTCGACTACACCCGCGGAATGACATTGGATACTTTTCGAAACAATGATTTGGTTGTGGACGCTGTTCTAAGAAATCTTGAAGTCATCGGAGAGGCAGCGAAGCGTCTGCCCAAGGAGGCTAGGATAGCCATGCCGGACATCGAATGGGCAAAGGCCGCGGCCTTCCGCGACGTCATCGCGCACCATTACTTCGGCCTGAACATCGGCATCGTCTGGGATGTGGTGGAGAACAAGATTCCTGACATCGCGCGTTCCGCCAATGCGCTTTTGAAGAAGGTAAAGAGCAAGAACTCTTGAAATTCGGACCGCGACGGGAGACAGGAATCTGTTGCGAAGCCTAGCCGGTCGACAGCAGGCCTTTTCTGTTTTCGATTACATCATTGTCGGCGCCGGGTCGGCCGGCTGCACGCTGGCGCATCGTCTCACCGAAGATCCCGGCGCCCGCGTGCTGCTGCTCGAAGCTGGCGGATGGGACCGGCATGCCCTGATCCACATTCCGCTTGGCTTCGGAAAGATCGTCGGGGGACGCTTCGACTGGCGTTATCTCACCGAGCCCGAGCCGCAAGCAGGCGGGCGCCGTATCGAGAACGCGCGCGGCAAAGTCGTCGGGGGTTCCTCCTCGATCAACGCCATGGCGCACGTGCGCGGACACGCGAGCGACTACGACCGTTGGGCCCAGTCGGGTCTTCGCGAATGGTCCTATGCGCATGCGCTACCGTATCTACGCCGCCAGGAGACCTGGGAGGGCGGCGAAAGCGTCTACCGTGGCGGCAGCGGTCCGATCGGCGTGAGGAAGTCCGTCTATCGAGATCCGATCATCGACGCCTTTGAAGAAGCCGGCCTCAGCCTCGGCCATCCTCATACGGACGACTACAACGGCGCGCAGCAGGAAGGCTTCTGCACCCAGCAGATGACCATCCGCGACGGCCGGCGCTGCAGTGCCGCCACGGCCTATCTGCGCCCCGCGCTCTCCCGGGCGAATCTTTCCGTCGAAGTGGGTGCGCTGGCGAGCCGGGTCCTGATGGAAGGCTCGCGCGCAGTGGGCGTGGAATATCTGCGCCGGGGCGAGACCCGGCAAGTGCGCGCGAATCGGGAAGTCATCCTCGCCGGCGGCGTGATCAATACGCCGCAAATCCTCATGCTCTCGGGCATCGGCGACCCCGATGAGCTGAGCGCCCACGGACTGAAAGTTGCAGTGCCGCTGCGCGGAGTCGGAAAGAACCTGCAGGATCACGTCGCGGTCGGCGTCATCCACGCCCGCAAGGAACCGGGCCCGTTTCATCGCATGATGCGGGTCGATCGCCTGGCCGTTGAGCTCACGAAGGCGCACTTCGCGGGCACCGGTCTCGCGACCGATCTGCCGACCGGCGGCATTGCGTTCCTGAAAAGCCGCCCGGACGCGGCGGTGCCCGATGTGCAGATCCTTTCGATCGCGGCGCCTTACAACGCCCATCCTTACCTGAGCCCCTTCCGCCGATCCTATCAGGATGTGTTGGTGCTGCGCGCCGTGTTGTTGCGGCCGGAAAGCCGGGGCTGGCTGAAGCTCGCTTCGGCCGACCCGCGTTCGGCCGTTCGCATCCACGCCAATATCCTCACCCGGGACGGCGACTGGAAAATTTTGCGGGCCGGAGCGCGCCTGCTGCGCGACATCGCACGCCAGCCCTCGCTTCAACGCCACCTAGGCGGCGAGGTCGGCCCGGCGGCGGCGAGCGCTTCGGAGGCCGACATCGACGCCCACATTCGCGCTACGGCGGTCACCTTCAGGCACACCTGCGGCACGTGCCGAATGGGCAGCATCAAGGATGAAGAGGCGGTGGTGGACCCAGAATTGAAGGTCCGCGGCGTCGAGGGCTTGCGCGTCGTGGACGCCGCGGTGATGCCGGATCTGGTCGGCGGGAATATCAACGCCGCGGTAGTGATGATTGCCGAAAAGGCCTCGGATTTGATCCGCGGGCGGGGGCCTCTGGCGCCGACAGTTGTTTAGGCGTTCGGTTTGGTGCACCGGCCGAGCTGGACTTATCATCGAACGATGACGACTCGAACGCGGGTTGGAGTCGTCGGAGCAGGCCCTGCGGACCTGCTGCTCGGCCGGATGCTTCACCTCGTCGCGCGCGCGAGCCCGGCGGCTGATCCGCAATTCCGAGCGGGCGATCGCGGCGGGTTGCCACTACGCCGGCCGTGGCGTCACGCTGCCACACTTCGCACAGGTCCTGTGCGATTCGGACGAATAAAATTCCTCGTACACCCTCGACACGGGATCGTCCCGGTAATCCGAGACGTGCCTGAGCGCTTCGTGCAGCGGCGCCCGGCACTGGCTGCAATACCAGGTGAACCTGTCCATTTCCGTTGCGCGTCGCTGCCGTTCCAGCACCAACAGGAAGGCGTCAGGAGAAAAGCGCGGCGAGTGAGGTGTCCCGGCAGGGCAGTAGATGATTTCGCCCTCTCGGACGACGGCGATTTTCTCCTCTGCCTCGGATGTCAGGTAATGCAGGTTCATCTCGCCTTTGATCATGTACATGACTTCGTCGCTTGGGTCGGAATGGAATTCGCTGCGGTTCTTTCGACCGCGTGCGACAAAGGCTATGGTATCGGGCGCCTGCCACAGGATGCTGACCGGCTTGACGCTGTTCTTCAATCCTTCGGATATGGATTGCAGGTTGATAGCCTTCAGTTCTTCCATGGACTGTCCCCTGTCTGTCATGGTCAGGTATTGCGCCCCTCATGTAGGGTAGCACGTCAGCCGTGCGCATTCGGACGGGTGCGCGCCTCCTCGGCACAGGGCAGGACGGATGGGCTGCGCAGGTGTCGTGGGATGACTACGAGATGCAGGTGCGGGAGCGCGGAGCCTTGTGAAAATACTCCCGGTAGACGGCGTTCATCGCGTCGAATTCGGCTAGCATGTCGGTCAACGATTTCCGGGGATTGACGTTTCGAACAGGGGTCGGCATGCCGAAACAAATCATTGAGTCGCGCGACGCGCCGATAACCGGCTTCACCGACAAGAGCGCACCCTCGCCTCTCGCGCAGGCAATCCGTGCCGGCAACCTGCTGTTCGTCTCCGGCCAGGGGCCGCTCGATCCGAACACGCGTGAAGTCGTTTCGGCCGATATCCGAGACCAGACGCGCCAGACCCTCTCGAATCTGGCCAAAATTCTTGCCGTGGCAGGGCTTTCGATGGCCAATGTGGTCAACATGCGCGTCGTGCTTCGCAACACTGAAGACTTTGCCGCTTTCAATGAGACGTTCCGTGATTTCATGGCCGGGGAGAAGGTCACCCGCACCTGCGTCGGCGGCACGCCGCATCGAAAAGGTGTGAACGTAGAGATCGATTGCGTCGCCTGCTTCGACTGATCAGCAGGCCGCGCATGGCACCGGTTATGCCGAGCCGGGCTGGTACTCCATTGCGCCGCGAGCTTTCCTACTTCCTATAAAGCTTCCTTACCGCGCGCAGCACGTCGGTGCCCGACAACGGCAGCACCTGCTTGAACGTCTCGAGGACGAAATTGCCTTCCGGCAGCAGGCGCAGGTCTTCCGAGGGCGTGGCGAGCACGGTATCCATGCCGCGCGGCACGGCGAGCGTGAGGAACGCGCACTGCAGCTGGCGTTTCAGATCCGAGCCGTCGGCCGCCTTGGGGGGCAGCTGCTGGCCGATGTTGGTGATGCCTCCGGAGATGTGCATGCCTTTGAGCTCGGGGTCCGAGCCGAGCGCGCCGATGGCCTCCAGTGCCGCACGGTTCAATCCGGCCATGTCGGACACCAGCGCACTGATGGAGACATCGATGATGATGTCGTCGAGCGCGACGCCATGCTCCCGCACCAGCCGCAGCGCTGCGCGCCGTGCGGTGCCGGCGATTTCGGTGCCGCTCGTGTTCGGCCGACCCAGCCCGTCTTCCAGCCGCTCGGAGGCCATCAGCATGACGCTGAAAGGACGGATCTTGAGCAGCTCCATCATTTCCCAGCGGGTTTCGGCCACCGAGTTCACGATCGGCTTGCGGCCGAGCGCCTTCGCCTCATCGTAGGCCTTCAGACAGCTTTCCTGGATGGCGGCGCTGGGATAGTCGAAGCAGAGCGGCACGTTCACGGCGTCCTGCACGGCGCGGATCGCTTCGATGAGAAATTTCGGATCCTCGCTCGCGCGCGGCCCGATGGTGAAGTCGAGCGCCGCGGCGCCGAGCTCCACCTGCTTCTTCGCCAGCGCCTGCAGGCCCGGCATGTCGCCGGCATCGAGGAGCGCCCGGGTGCTCTTGAACCCGGGATTGATGCGGTCGCTGATGATGGTCAATTGTGGCTTCACGGTACACCTTTTTGAAATAGGTCTGGTGCTCAGTCGAATCCGATCCGGCCGAGGAAGGCCTTCTGGAAGCCGGGCAGGGAACCCAGCTGCAGGTATCGGCAACGCCTCGCCAGCTGGCGCGCGCGCTCGCGCGCGCTTGCCGAAGCGAGCACCATGCGCACCCCCAGGCCGGCGGCGTTTCCGACCTGCTCGAAACGCTCCAGCGGCAAGGCGGGCAGCAGGCCGATGGCGATGGCGCTTTCCACGCGGATATAGGTGCCAAAGGCACCGGCGATCACCATGCGCTCAATCGCGGCTTCCTCGAGCCCCGCCTCGCGCAGCAGCAGGTCGACGCCCGAGCGGATCGCCGCCTTGGCAAGCTGCACCGCCCGCACATCCGACTGCGACAGCACCACGTCGGGCGCGATCACCACCTCGCGGTGGTCGCCCTGGATCCGCACCGTGCCATGGTCGTGGCCGATGCGGCCGCGCCGGTCGATGATTCGGGCTTCGAGCAGCACAGCGATGGCATCGAGCACGCCCGAGCCGCACAGCCCTACGGGGTCGCCGTGGCCGATGGTCTTGACGGCGATGCGGCCCTCCTCGAGGAACACGCGCTCGATCGCTCCTTCGGCCGCGCGCATGCCGCCGCTGATGTGGCCGCCCTCGAGCGCGGGGCCGGACGGGCACGACACCGTCGATATCTCGCCCGCATGAACGAGCGAAATCTCGGTGTTGGTGCCGATGTCCATGACCACCGTGGTCGCGTCGCGCCAGCGCTTTTCGGTGGCGAGCAGCGCCGCCACGTGATCGCCGCCGACGTAGCCGCCGACGTTCGGCATGGCATGCGCGTAGGCACCCGGTGCGCAGACGATGCCAAGGTCGCGCGCCTTGATGTCGAGCGCTTCACACACCGCCGGCACGTAAGGCGCGCGTCCGAGCTGGCGCACCGGCAACCCGAGCAACAGGTGGTGCATGGCCGTATTGCCGCACAGCGTCACATCGACGATGTCCTCGGGTGACGCGGACACCGCTTCGCACAGCGTCCTGCCCAGCTCGTTCACGGCCGTAACGGCGGCCGAACGCAGCTCCAGGCGATGCTCTTGCGAAGTGATGGCGTAGCTCAGTCGACTCACCAGGTCCGCTCCGTAGGACGCCTGGGGATTTTCGATTCCCAGGCCGTTGAGGCGCTGGCCGGTGTCGAGGTCGAGCAGGTAGCCGGCGCAGTTGGTGGTGCCCAGATCCACGGCGAGCCCGAGCACGCGCTGGCCACACGGCGTAAAAGCGATCAGTTCCTCGCCGCGCGAAGCCGCCCGCAGCTTCCAATGGTGGTGGCGCAGCAGCGCGGGCAGCTCGCGCAACGCGTAAAGATCGACGCTCGCCGTGCTGTCGCGCCGCAAGGCCTGGAGCGCGCGGTCCGCATCGGCAGTGGCCTGCGCAAGCGTAGGTTCGCCGAGCGCGAGCTCGTGCATCTGCACGATCGGATCGAATGCAAAAGGCGCCGCGCTCTCGCCATCGACGTCGGCCCTCACCACGCGCGCGACGGAACGCGGCGCAACTTCCACGACGCAGTCACCCTGGGGGTGGAGCTGGCAGGCGCGCATCCATTTACGCCGCCGCGGCGTTGCAGTCCCCGTTTCGGTCTCCGGGGTGTGAAATTCGCCGGAGTGCACGCGCACCATGCAGGTCCCGCAGACGCCGCGTCCGCCGCAGGCGCCGACGACGCGGATGCCCGCCCGGCGCGCCGACTGGAATATCGTCTCGCCTTCGATGCAAGAGGCCTCGCGGTTCAGGTTTTCGAACCGCACCTGGAAGCGTTGCGCGGCCTCTTTCATTGCGGCCGCACTGTGCAGCGGTCGCGCGAGGGGCAGTGGATGCAGCGCGGTGCGAGAGGCTGAGCCGGCAGCTCTTCGCCCAGCGCAACGAGGAACGTGAGCGATTTCACCGGACGCAGCATTCCGCCCGGGTCGGCCGACACCGCATCCGGCCCGATGCCCGCCAGGGCGCGCACGGTTGGCTGAGCCTCGATACCGACGCCGGGGTCCCCGGGGTTCTGCGGCGGGCCGACCTGAAGCCCGCAGCGGCGCGCCTCGCGCTTGATGCGCGCATGAAGCCGGTCGGAGAGCTTGAAGAGCATTTCGCTGCCGAGCGAGTCGAGCGCCATGGCGAGCAGCGGCTGCCTGTCGACGAACAGGGCGGAAACGCGCGCTTCGAGCGCCGGGCCGAGCGTGCAGGCCGCTGCAGCCACGCAGGTGACGCGCCCTGTCAACGCGGCCAGGGCCGGGGCGCGGATCGTCGCGCCTCCCAGATCAACGGTGTCTTCGCCCATTGCGCTCAGACGATGCACGCGGAAAGCCGAGGCCGGAACGACGAGGCCTTCGCGTGCGACCAGCAGCCGCGCTTCATGCGCGGCGCGCGCCACCGCGCCTCCCGCCGGCGCGGTCGCGGGTCGCGGGCAGCGGGGGTCGGCAGGTCGTGGCGCGGGCATGCGGACTCAGGCGGCGTACTTGTGCACCGAGGCAAACATCGCCTTGACGTTGTCAGGCCGGGCTTCGTCGGGAATGCCGCAGGCGCCGTCGAGGATGAAACCGCCGTCCCGGCCGATTTTCTCGATGAGCATGCGGCAGTACGCGTCGACGTCCTCCGGGGTCCCGGTGGCCAGCATCGAAGCCGGCACGTTGCCCCTCAGGCACGCCACATTGCCGAGCACCTGCTTCGCTTTGACCAGATCGGCGCTCTCGAACCAGTAGATGGCTTTGCCGGGCGGAATGTCGGCAATGACTTCCAGCCGCGAGCTGCAATTGCTCTCCCAGAACGCCACCGGTACGAGGCCTGCGTCGATCAGGCCCAGCAGCATGGTGCGGAACGAAGGCCAGAAAAACGTCTTGAACTGCGCGAGCGACATGAAGCTGTCCATCGCCCAGTGAATCGGGATGAATACCAGCTTGGAGGGATGGCGCGCGCCCGACTCGACGGTGTGGTTGGTGAGGATGGTAGCGGCCTTGTCCAGCGCCGCCAGCAGCTCGTCCTTGCGCCGGTACATGTCCAGCAGGATCCCCTTGGAGCCGCGGAAATGGTCGCCGAAGTAATCGAACGGGGCGCTGGCGGCGACGCCCTGCGATTCCGGAAAGCCCAGCCGGTCCATGTCCTCAGCGTAGCTGCGCATGCAGGCGCCGAGCCTCGCGGCCTCCTCGCCGGCCTTTTTCAGCTCGCCAAACGCGCGCACCACGTCAGGGTCTGCGAATCTCGGCAACATGGCGAACATGCGCCCGTAATACAGGGTCGGAATCGACGGGAGCTTTTCCAGGCCCTCGAACGCCGTGCCGATGCGCGGCAGGTATTTCGCGAGGAAGTAGCCGGTCGGGTCGAAGAGGAATTCCTTGTACTCCTCCGGCTTCATGTACTCCCGGTCGAGGTACTGGAACATGCTGTCGTCGCCCGTGCCATGCCCGGGCCACTCGAGCTGCTTGTAGCCCACCGCGTCCAGGGTCGGGCCAAAGGCGGGCCGCAGCGGCGAGGCATACATGTCCGGCTGCAACTCCAGCACCACGTCGCGGCAGGTGTCCATGAGCCGGCCGTAGTCGTACATCGCCTGGCGATAGTTCATGCCCGCCCGGCGGGCGTGCCAGAACTGCGTGTGGTAGATGACCGGGACGCGGTCGGGCTGCCTGAGCGCGATCGCATCGGTCACGCGTTTCATCCGCGCGGCGTGGCGGGCGGAAGCGTCGTTCGTGTTCATAGTGACTTTCTGCGTCCCGCGAGCGGTGCACGAGGCGCTTGTAGCGCGGATCCCCGGCCGCAGGATCGCTCCGGGCATCGGCGCCCCGGTCTAGGCCTTCGCTAGGCCGCAATCCACTGGCGGCACAGCGTCACCGCCGACACCGCGTTGGAGCCGAAGGCGTCGGCGCGCGTGTAGTTGCGCACCGCCTCGTCCACCTGCCCGCCGCCGATCATGATTTTCATGCCGTCGCGCAGGCCCGCGCCTTCGATCGCCTCGACGGTCTCCTTCATGGAATCGAAAGCGAGTGTGAGAAAGCCGCTCAGGGCCACCACCGCAGGCTTGAAGTCGCGTATCTCCTCGACGAACTTGGCCACGGGCACGTCGATGCCGATGTCGCGCACCTCGTAGCCGTTGATGTCCAGCATGAAGGTGACGATGTTCTTGCCGATGTCGTGCAGGTCGCCGTGCACCGTGCCGATCAGCACCCGCCCGAGCTTCTTCGCCTCGCCTTCCGGCGATTGCTGGATCAGCGGCTTCGCCAGAGCGCCGATGGTTTCCAGCATTTCCCCGGCGAGCACCAGCTCCGGCAGGAAATATTCCTGCTTCTCGAAGCGCTTGCCGACGATGTCCATCGCTTCGCGGCAGATCTCCAGCACCCGCACCGGGTCCTCACCGCGATCCAGCATCTGGCGGGCGAGCGAGAGCGCTTCCTCCTCGCGCATGTCCGACAGCGCTTCCATCAACTGCTTCTCGTGTTCCTTCATGCTCTCCTCGACGGTCCATGTTCAGCGGGCTTGCCGGTGACGGCAAGAAGTGGCCGAGGCTAGCAAGGCGGAACACCGAATGACTTGACCTAGATCAAGGCCTTAGCGCCCACTCGAGGCCCACTGCGCTCCCATCCCGGGTGGGCCGGTGCAGCGCGATTTAGCGCCATTCGAGCAGAATGGACCGTGAACGGTGCCGCGTGGCAGACTGCACCCGGCTCACCAGGGAGAATCCATGGAGCTCAATCTTGCAGGCCGCACGGTGCTCGTCACGGGCGCCTCCAAGGGTATCGGGCTGTCGATCGCGCAGTGGTTCGCGCGGGAGGGCTGCCGCTTGCGCCTCGCGGCGCGTTCGCGTGACCTGCTGGAGCAGGCCGCGGCCGAGCTGCGCACGCGGCACGGCGTGGAGGTCGAGACTTACGCGCTCGATCTTTCGCGCGAGGCGGAGCGCAAGCGCCTGGTTGACGCCTGCGCCGACATCGACATCCTCATCAACAACGCCGGCGACATCCCGGCCGGATCCATGGAGGACATCGACGAGGCGTCGTGGAAGGCGGGCTGGGACCTGAAGGTGTTCGGCTACATCTCGCTCACGCGCGCGTATCTCGCCAGGATGCGGGCGAAAGGGCGCGGCGTCATCATCAACATCATCGGCTCCGCGGGAGAGCGCCCCAGCCCCGGCTACATTGCCGGCTCGCTCGGTAACCTGAGCCTCATGGGTTTTTCGGAGGCGATCGGGGCGCAAAGCCCGCAGTACGGCGTCAGAGTCCTGGGGGTCAACCCCGGACCCATCGCCACTGACCGGCTCGTCAAGCTCGCGAAAAAGCGCGCGCAGCAGAACTTCGGGGACGAAAGCCGCTACCAGGAATTGTTCAAGGGCTACCCGTTCGGGCGTCCCGGCACCTGCGACGAAGTCGCAGCCATGGTCGTGTTCCTCGCATCGGACCTGTCCTCGTATACGAGCGGCACGATCGTTTCGATCCACGGCGGGCTGCCGCACCGGCCTTCGGCGTAGGCACCCCTTTTCCAGTTCGCCGATGGTGAGCACGCTCAGGTAGAGCGACGTCTCGTCTGTCCGTCTTCAAGATCCA
>Ga0209343_10009230_pt1 | contig 11350 bp, 9 predicted proteins | sample RifCSPlowO2_02_FD_184026 | JGI IMG/M metagenome (GOLD analysis project Ga0209343, IMG submission 184026) | Groundwater microbial communities from Rifle, Colorado - Rifle CSP2_plank lowO2_0.2 (SPAdes) (version 2) | ecosystem: Environmental > Aquatic > Deep subsurface > Groundwater | place: Rifle... | reverse complement strand
TACAGCAGGTATCTCAGCATACAGAATACAAAATGGCTTCAGGGAACTATCTTGACATCAGTAAGGAAAAATTAGAAGAGCAGATGCTGCTTCTTTTTGAGGCAGGGATAGAACACGACTGGAAAAACTACATTACCGGTATCAGAGCCTATTCACAGATATTGGAGATGGGACAAAATCTGAGCAAAGACCAGCAGGACTTTATAAGAAAGATTATTGAGGCTGTGGATAATTTGGGCAAGGGTATGGAAGAAAAACTGGAATTCTCAAAGGCATATTCCGGCAGACTGCTAATAAATAAGAAAAATAACAACCTCTATAATATCATCTTTGAAACTACAGTAAGATTTTGGGATTTGGCTGAGAGGGAAGGGAAAAAGATAAGAATTGATGGGATTGACCTCAAAGGTTTTGAATTGCAAAACAGAGATGCTGTTGTCAGCGTTGATTATAACTTATTCGGCAAAGTAATGAATAACTTGATAAACAATGGATTAAAGTATGCCAGAGAAATTGACATAAATATTATTCGGGAAAAAGATGGTTACATTATTACAGTCGGGGATAATGGAGAGGGAATGGATGCAGCGGATTTGGCGGGCATATTTACCCTCGGCTACAGGTCAAAGAATAGAAAACCGGGGAGCACAGGGATCGGACTTCCATATTCAAGACTCGTTATAGAAGCCCATGGAGGAAGGATATGGGGAGAGAGCGAGATTGGAAAGGGGACTACATTCCACATATTCTTACTGGCAAACGGCATATAAAAGGAGGGAGGTGATGATATGTCACTTATGTGCACTTTGAAAGGATGTAAAGAAAAGGAGGGGATGTGTATACATGAAAAGATGATGATTGGAATGGTAGGTATTGTGATTTTGGCAGTTGTGTGGATAAAATTCTTTTAAAAAGGAGGAAAAATTTATGTGGAAAAAGGTAATTTGGACGGCTTTATTAGTATTGCCCCTAATAATGGTAGGTGGTTTTAATGATGTTCAGGCAAAAGATAAGAATCCATGCTCAGCTAACCCTTGTGCAAAGAACCCATGTGCAAAGATGGAGAAGCCAAAGCCTATCAGAAAATCGGCAATTACGGATAGCGCCAAACTCATGGAGATTGGTGAAAAACTCTGGAATAATGATAAACTTGGCAAATCGGGTGTGTCCTGTGCTACCTGTCACTCAGGAGATGTGCCTTTAAAGAAGGAGCCGTTCCCTAAATATATTAAGATGGCTGATGACATTCTGACCCTTGACCAGATGATAAATTTCTGTATGCTCAATCCCATACAGGGTAAACCGCTGGCGTGGAATTCCCATGAGATGACAGCCCTCGCAGCTTATGTGCAGTCACTGCCTAAAGTAGAGGGAGAGGCAATGCACCCATGCGGGATGAAACACCCATGTGGGATGAAGAATCCATGTGGAAAGGAGTAGTATCCTTATTATTTTAACGCTCATGAATTTCAATGTAAGGAGGAAATATGTATAAGATGATTTTAAAGGTTTTATTGGCGGTATCATTAATTGTATCATGGGGTTTTATTGATGGTGTTCAGGCGAAGGAGAAAAATCCCTGTGCAGCAAAGAACCCATGCGGAATGAAAAACCCATGTGCGACTGCAGGCGTCCTTGTATGCCCTGTGGATGTAAAGCCGGAGGCATGTCATTTCAACGTGGATGGGATAAGCCATTTTAAGGAGGGTCACTGGGATGTTGCTGTAAAACATTTTTCAGATGCTGTAAAGGCAGACCCGAACTTTGCTGAGGCACACTACAATCTGGCACTTTCTCTGGACAAGCAGGGTAAACATGAATCAGCTACCAAACACTTTGAGATGGCTTTAAAGCATGGAGCTAAAAACGAGATGATACAAAAGTCGGAAATATTGAAAGCACATCTTGGGAAGCACCCCTGCGGAATGAAGAATCCATGTGGAAAAAAATAGCCTCATTTATTATTGGGTTCAGTCTGATAATCCTCTCCTCCGATGCAAATGGGGGAGAGGAATTTTTATCTCCATCAGAATATTGGGAAAGACCCATCCCTTTGCAAATTCCAAATTCCAACTCCGAACTTCCATTATCTTTCCACCCCGAAGACTGTGGAGAATGTCATAAGGAACAATACAAAGGCTGGAATGGGTCTCTCCATAGTAAAGCAGTAGGACACGGGCTTTTGAGTCAACTTGAACCACATAATGATTCTGAAACTGCTGTATCATGCTACTACTGCCATGCTCCGATGATGGAACAGTCGGAAGTAATAAAACAGAAGCCAGAAGTCAGAAGTCAGAAGTCAGAAGGAGAAAATAATTATACAAAGAATCCATCCTTTGATAATAAGCTCAAGCTTTCTGGCGTAGGTTGCAGTGTTTGTCATGTAAGGAAGGGAAAGGTGTATGGGCCGCCTGCAAAAGCAGTCACCAGTCACCAGTCACCAGTCACCAGTAATAAAAGGCAACACAACTTTATAGAAAATGATTTTTTTGAAAAGGCTGAGTTTTGTGCCGCATGCCACCAGATGGATGATGGATACGAATTAAATGGCAAGGTTCTTACAAATACATACAAGGAATGGAAGAATAGTTTCTATGGTAAAAGCAATATAACCTGTCAGAGCTGTCATATGCCTGATAGACAACATCTCTGGAAAGGTATCCACGACTCTGAGATGGTTAGAGGTGGAATCAGTATTGAAACATATCCTAATGAGCGAGGGGCAAAACTTGTAATCACCAATAGTGGTGTTGGACATTTCTTCCCTACCTATGTTACACCGCTTATTGTTGTGAAAGGGTTTATGTTGAATAATAAAGGAAAGATTATCCCCTCCTCTATGAAAGAGTCTTTCATAGGACGCAAAGTTAGCCTTGATCTCACTCAGGAGTTTTTTGACACCCGTATTGCACCACAAAAGAGTTTTGAGTTTGATTACAACCCCCTCAATCCCCCTTTGTTAAGGGGGACTTACAACAAAGTGCAAGCTAAAAATAGACTCATATTTGAGGTCTGGGTCTATCCTGATAAGTTTTATAATGAATTTTTTGAAAACATGTTAAAAGGGGATAATATTGGAATAAAAAATAATGAGCTTAAAGATGCGTGGAAAAATAGTAGTGAATCAAGCTATCTCTTGTGGAAAAAGGAGATTAATACAGAGTAAAGTCTTCAGGGCAGTATTTTTAGTAACTTATATTTAAGAATAGGAGGTTTATTATGTTTGGATTAGGTATGCCTGAATTAATTAAAAAGAACTTCTTCGTGTCTTTGTGTCTTCGTGGCTAATAAAAAGATTTTATAATTTTCTATGCATTAAAAAACTATTTGCAACTTCGGATTAAAAGATATATATTTTAGTCGTGCTGAATAACTTTTTTAATCCAAAATCTGTGGCAGTCTTGGGGGCTTCTGAGGCAAAGGGGAAGGTAGGTTATGCAGTTATAAAAAATATAATTGATTTTGGCTTTTTAGGCAGAATCTATCCTGTAAATCCTAAGGCAAATACTATCCTTGGACTTCCTGCCTATCCTGCTATAACAGATATTAAAGATAAAATAGATTTATGTGTAATGGTTATACCGCCGAAGGCAATACTTGAATCTATTGAACCCTGCGGCAAAATGGGTATAAATTCTGTTGTAGTAATATCAGCAGGATTTAAGGAGACAGGCACTGAGGGTGCAAAATTAGAGCGTGAATTGATAGATAGGGCAAGAAAATGGAATATAAGGATAATTGGTCCGAATTGTCTGGGTATAGTAAGCACCCCGGCAAGGCTCAATGCAACATTTGCAGCGAGGGTTCCGCCTACAGGTAATATATCCATCCTCTCACAGTCAGGGGCAATACTTACAGCTATAATTGACTATGCAATAGCTGAAAAAGCAGGCTTTTCAAAGATGATTAGCCTCGGCAATGAGGCGGATGTAACTGAATCGGAAATATTAAAATTCTTAGGGGATGACCCTGATACAGCCGTCATTGCCGGCTATTTAGAGGGGGTTAAGAACGGCTCTGAGTTCCTCTGCGTAACCAGAGATATTTCAAAGAGAAAACCTATAATAATTCTTAAATCAGGAAATTCCAATGCAGGGGCGAAGGCTGTATCATCACATACAGGGACACTTGCAGGAATGGAAAAGGCATTTAATGCAGCCTTTATCAAATCTTCCATTATCAGGGCTGATACGATTGAAGACCTGCTGACCTTTTCAAAGGCATTTTCATGCCAGCCTGTGCCAAAAGGGGAGAGGCTGGCTATCATTACAAATGCAGGCGGACCTGGTATTCTTTCAGCCGATGCCTGTGAAAAATCAGAAGTTAAAATGGCATCATTCGGCGACAATACCATAAATAAATTGAGAGAATCGCTTCCCCCGATATGCTCAATATATAATCCAGTTGATGTTGTAGGTGATGCAGATTCAAAGAGGTATTATTCAGCACTGACCGCAGTGGCTGAGGATGAAGGAGTGGATGGAATCCTGATAATACTTACACCTCAGGAGATGACAGATGCACTGGGAACTGCAGAGATAATAGTTGAGATATCCAAAAAATTCAATAAAGCAATATTTACATCCTTTATGGGGAAAGAGGCGGTAAAGGAAGGGGTTGCACTGCTTGATAAAAATAGAATTCCAAACCTTTTTTTTCCAGAAAAGGCGATTAAATGTTTTAAGGCAATGGCTTCTTATAGGAAGGAATTGAATAGAACTGTCAGCATAGAAACATCATACAGTTTTAATAAAGTAAAGGCTAAGGAGATACTATCTAACTATCTGAAAAAACAGATTTATACGCTTGGACATGAGGAATCAAAGGATATGCTTCTATCTTATGGTTTTACACTCCCCAAAAATGCCCTTGCAAGAAATTCGGAAGAGGCTATAACCTATGCTGATGAGATAGGTTATCCAGTTGCTATGAAGATTGTCTCGCCTGAGATTCTTCATAAGACTGATGTTGGAGGGGTTGCAATAAGGCTAAAAGATAAGAAAGAGGTAAAGGATGCCTTTGAGAAGATGATGTCAAATGTTAAAAAATATATGCCTAATGCCTTTATAGCTGGAGTTTCAATTCAGGAGATGATTACGGATGGAAAAGAAGTAATAATCGGTTTTACCCGAGACCCCTCCTTCGGACCAATGCTTATGTTTGGACTAGGAGGGATATATGTGGAGGTCTTAAAGGATGTATCTTTCAGACTCTGTCCTGTAGATAAGTCTGAAGCGAGTGACATGATTTTAGAGATAAAATCATTTCCACTTCTTAAAGGTATTAGGGGTGAGAGGTCGGGTGATTTGGAATCGCTTAAGGATGCAATAGTAAGATTTTCTCATCTTGCTACAGACTTTCCTGAGTTCCTCGAAGGAGAGATTAATCCCATTCTTGTGAGACCTCAGGGGATGGGTGTTGTTGCAATAGACAGTAGGTTCAGAATTAGTAGCAATGAGCAATGAGTGCTGAGCAATGAGTCTTTTACTCGTTGCCCATTGCTCGTTGCTAATTTATGGGAGGATTTATGAAATCTATATTTATTAACTCAGCAGGTGTTAAATCAGGAAAGAGTCTCCTTGCATGGGCACTTGGACTTTTATTTGAAAGGGATGGATTAAAGGTTGGCTATTTTAAGCCTGTGGGTGTTCAGCCTGAAGTAGTTGATGGTGTCCTTACAGACCATGATGCACATCTAATGAAAAATGTCTTAAAACTTAAAGACCCCTATCAATTGATATGTCCTGTTGTTCTCAATCATGATATGGTGTTTGCTGTTTTTAGAAGAAAGGCAGATAATGCTTTAAGAGCGATAGAAGAAGCTTACAGGAAGTTATCATTAAATAAGGATATAGTTATTATAAAAGGAGGTAATAGTTTTTTTGATGGGAGCATAGTAGGTGCAAACGGTGCAAACCTGACAAAGGCTTTAGACACAAAGGTATTGCTTGTTGACAGGTTTATCAGTGATGTGACTTTTGTTGACAATGTTAGGTTTATAAGAGAATTGGTCGGAGATAGACTGCAAGGGGTTATTATTACACAGGTTATGCCAGAAAAGATAGATTATGCTAAAAATGTTATAGTGCCATTTATAGAGGGGGACGGAATTCCTGTATTTGGTGTTATTCCAGAGGATAAATTTCTTGGTGCCATAAGTATAAGGAAGGCATGCGAAGTGGTGGCTGGCGAGGTTATATGTTGTAAGGATAGACTGGAAGAACTGGCTACAAACTATGTTATAGGGGCAATGGATTTAGAGCTTGCCATTAATTATTTCAGAAGGATAAATAATAAGATAGTAATTACAGGTGCTGACAGGTCAGACCTCCAGATTGCAGCTATGGAGACCTCCACAAAGGGTATTATCCTTACAGGGGGCAGATACCCTAACAGTGTGGTTATTGGAAAGGCTGAGGAAAAAGGGATTCCTATAATAGTTGTCAACCTTGATACATATTCTACAATTGAGAGGTTGGACAAGGCTGTTATTACCCTTGATTTTGAGGATGAAAAAAAGATTGTGAGATATTTAGACCTCTTTAAGAAAAATGTAAATATAAAAAGGCTTAAAGAAGAGTTTGGTATGGGGTAAACCCCGTTAGAAAATTTTCATCCCGTAAGACCTTTGGTCGAGGCTTTCTAACGGGGTTGACTTTTTTATCCATCTGTGATACTAATTGGTTACATTAATAGCTAAATCAACTTACAGAGGAAGTTGAACAATGAATAATACAGAAGGTTTTGACTTGGATGATGACAGTCATTTATTCATCTCTGCCCAGAAAGAGAGTGAATCATTAAAAGAGCGATTTTTTGAGCTCTATCTGCTTTATACCTTAAGTAAAAATTTAAATCTCTCCTTACAATTAAACAGCCTTTTTGATAAAACCATAAATCTTCTCAAAGACTCTCTTAAAATTGATGAATTTTGTTTTATGCTGATAGATGAGGAGTGCAATGAGCTTAAGATATGGAAGGCAAATGATGTTACATATGAAGCAGCAAAGGATGTGACATTTAAAATAGGGGAAGGTGTTTCAGGGATTGTAGCCCAAACAGGTGAATCTATTCTGATACAGGATGTAAGTAAGGATGAAAGATTTCTGTATTATAAAGGGAAGTTGCCTGATATTGGCTCTTTTATGTCTATACCTTTAAGATTGAGCGACGGCAGGATAATAGGGGTCTTAAATATCCATAAGAGAGAGATTAATTCCTTCCACGAAAACGATAAAATACTTTTTAATGCTATAGCACATAATGTAGCCAATGCAATAGAGAGGGCAAAAATTCATGAGAAGGTGCAAAAGGAATCCATGTTTGACTATCTGACAAGGTTAAATACACGAAAATATCTTATTGAGAGCAGTCTTCGAGAGCACAGCAAGGCAGAACGATACGGAGGTATTTTTTCAATAATTATGATAGATATTGACCATTTTAAATATTTTAACGATACCTATGGGCATCTGTTGGGAGATGAGGCGCTCAAAAAAGTGGCATTTCTCTTAAAGTCTAATGTAAGACATGGTGATATTGTCAGCCGATACGGTGGTGAAGAATTTGCAATACTTCTGCCAGGAACTGACAAAGATGGTGCCACATTGAGTGCTGAAAAACTTCGGACTATGGTGGAGGAAGGGCTTGCTTTAGAGATTGGTAATAATTTAGAGAAAATAACTATAACAGCCGGTGTTGCGAGTTATCCTGAGGATGGAAAGACAGTAGAGGAGATAATAGCCATGACTGATAAATTTCTTTATATTGGTAAAGAGATGGGCCGCAACAGAGTAGTTAATAAAGTGCTGAATACTCTGTCTTTTATAGATGAAAAAAGGGTAAGCAACAGATACAGGACGGCACTGAAGATTGCCAGGGGAGTAAATCAGATTCAATGTATTGAGATTAAAATAGATGATGAAATCTGGAAGATATGCACAGTAAAAGACATCAGTAAAACAGGATTTAAGGGTGAGGTAGAGTTTGATATTAAGATTGACAATATATACCCCTGCAAGGTAATTCTTGATTCTGATATTCATATCCCTGAGCTTTTTTTCATCAAGGTTGTCCATGTGAGAAGAATTCATAATAATATATGCCAGATTGGGGCAGAGATAACGGATGGGCATGATGGCTGGAAAAGGCTACTTACCATGCTGGCCCATTGAATCAATAATTTTCACCCAGTTAGACCTCTTTTTAAACGATTTTTTTAAGTACCTCTTACCCATTTAGGTCTAACTGGGTTCATAATATCATTTGAAGAAAATAAAAAATAAGGGTAATCCCTCCTCTGGATTATTTCAAATTGCTCATGTTGTCTCTTCAGTATATTTAACTCATCTTCAATATCCTTTGTGAGAGGCTTAATCTTCTGGTATATCTTCTCATTTATCCCTTTTATTGTTTTGGAAATCTCACTTTTGTTAGCAGGATTCTTTTTGAGCAGAGAAATAAGGAATTCTTTTTCTTCCGCAAGTTTCCCGACTTGCCCTGCATCTTTTGCAGGTGATACCTTTAGAGTTGCTTCATATCTCTCTGGGTTGTATTTCATATCCCTGAGTGTTTTCTCCAATTTTTTAATATTCTCTTGTAATTCCCCCTTTGTTAAGGGAACAACCCCCTTTAATTCCCCCTTTGTTAAGGGGGACTGAGGGGGTTGTTTATCTTGTCCCTTTATTATATCTGGATACAAGGTCAAAGAGGCAATTATGAACTGAGGCGGTTCAATATTATAAAAATCTCTTATTATGTTATCAGTTATCCTGTCATATTTTGCCCCACCTACCCCATGAATGAACACATCCGATACAAACATCCTGTTGAAAAGTGTAAGAATCATAGCCTTTGGTCTTATTCTTAAAAATTTCGTTTTGATAAATTCAATTCCTTTATCTATTTCATCCCTTTTAAAACTTATATCTCCATATCCTTCGAAAAATATCATAATCTCGTCAGCATTACATTCTGCAAACACTCTCCCCCTTGCCCCCTCCCGTTGAAGGAGGTAGGTGGAAGATGGATAAAAATACCAGAAAGGTAATTCAACCTTTTTGCCAACAGTTTTTAGATTCGGAAATGGATTTACAGGATAGCGAAGTTTATGCTCCTTTCTGTATCTTTCAAGGTGGCAGTTATATATTGATGTAAATTTTTCAGATTCCATAGCGATTGATAGAAAAAAAAGAAGGAACTCATCAGTATCACAGATGATTGATAAAGGTATTTCCAGATATTCAGATTCAATCTCATCTTCATATGCTCGTCTGATGGCTGTCATAAATTCTGAGAGGGTTTTAAAATTTGTTTGGATATTGATTAGCTTATTTGTATATCTAATAAAATTGTCATAAAGATTCTTAAACTGTGGATGAGAGAGGTGATTTTTACTACTTTCAATAAATAAATTAAATCCCTCCTGTGAAGGCGATGTAGAAAACTCATAGGGTATTGGATACTGATTTGATAATAATATCTCCTTTTCTATTTTAATACCGTCTCTGTAATCCGGTATGTTTACAGCAGTCTCTTTAAAATTATCTGTATCAACAATGAGATTTATGGCATTGATACCTTCCCTCTTTCCGATTTTGCTTAAAATCAAATTTTTAATAATTATGCCAGGGTGATAAAAGATAGGCTGATGTCCTGTTTGAACTATAGTGTCTGAATTATTATATAGGTGTGATTTTATCCCAAGGTTTGCTGTGAATTTCTCTGAGAGTAGAATAACCTTTTCTCTGAGCCTTTTTCTAAATTCATGAAAACCTTCATATCCAATAGTAAAATTATATGCTTTAAATTTTTCTTTGTTTGATTTTATGCTTTGAGGAATTGAATGGAGGGGAGGTGTGCACAAAAACTCTCCATTTTTCTCAGGAATTTTGAAGTTATTGTAAGTCACATTAAAAAATTATATCAGATATGGGAACTTTTTGAGAGGTTTATTTGTTATAAGTTGTAGAACAAGGTAATAAATTTTAATAAGAGGGAAAAATGGATAAATGCTCACAATTTAAAGATAAATTTTCTGCATATATTGACAGCGAACTATCTCAGATAGAGTTGAGAGAGGTAGAAGAGCATATCAGTTCATGTGAATTATGCCAGTGCGAGATTCAGATGTTAAAGACTGCAAAACAGGGGTTAAGGTCAATGCTGCCAAAAGTAGCATCTGATGAGGTTAAAAATAGAATTTTGAATAGTGTATTTGAGCAAAGCAAAGAAAAGGGGATGGGAGTAATCTGGAATATCAAGTCATTTAATAGAAAGCATAGTCTTGCCTACAAAGGGATGGCGCTTGCTGCATCAATATTGCTGTTAATCTTTATAAGCATATCAGATACAACATCTTCCCCTATGAGATTGTATGTCCTTGAACATCAAAAGTGCATGACAGAAGGGCACAGGGACTATTTGTGTAAGACTGAACATGAGCTCAGTCATAAGATAGAAAACACTATGGGTATCAAGGCATTTATCCCTGCCTATTTTCCTGAAGGGTTCAAATTTATAAAAGGAGATGTATGCAATATAAAAGGTGTTACTGTTGCCCATATGGTTATGAGCGATGGAAAAAGAATACTCTCTTATTTTCAGGGTAAAGATGTGAAATCCTCCCTTACCCCCCCCTTTGACCTCCCCTCTCCCCTCCTTCAGAAGGAGGGGAAAAAGGGGAGGTCAAAAGGGGGGCATGGGGGGATTAATGCAGGCAGATTAGAAAATTATAAATATGCATACTGGAAAAAAAATGGTGTATATTGCATAATTGTTGGGGATATAGCTGAAAATGAAATAGAAAAAATAGCATCATCTCAGTACAATTGACACTATTAAAAGGAGGGAGAGGTGAAAAGAATAATACTACAGGTGTTAAAAGATAAGTTAGAAAGGGCTAAATAAAAAAGAAGAGAAAAGAAAGGAGATGAAGGAATGAACCTAAGATTTATTGCTGCCTCCATTATATTAATTATATTGATTGTAATTTCAGGAGCAGTTGATATAAGCAGTGCAGAAAAAGAGGAAAAGATACCTGCCCCTGAATTCACCCTTCCGTCATTGGATAGTAGAAAAGCGGCATTAAAGGATTATAAAGGCAAATATGTGTTTTTAAATTTCTGGGCAACATGGTGTGGTCCCTGCATAGACGAGATGCCGTCTATGGAAAGACTATATCAGAAGTTTAAAACAAGAAAGAATTTTGAAATGCTGGCGGTCTCTATAGACAAGGGGGGTGTTGAGCTTGTCAAGAGGTTTGTAAAAGAAAATAAACTTACATTTACTGTCTTGCTGGACAGAGATAGTGAGGTGGCTGCAGCATACGGTGTTATGGGGATACCAG
>Ga0209343_10009229_pt1 | contig 11350 bp, 5 predicted proteins | sample RifCSPlowO2_02_FD_184026 | JGI IMG/M metagenome (GOLD analysis project Ga0209343, IMG submission 184026) | Groundwater microbial communities from Rifle, Colorado - Rifle CSP2_plank lowO2_0.2 (SPAdes) (version 2) | ecosystem: Environmental > Aquatic > Deep subsurface > Groundwater | place: Rifle... | reverse complement strand
GATTTAATCATCGAAATTTATCTACTGATGAACAAATATATAAATTGCTGAAATCGCTTTGTAAAATACGGTAAATATCATAAAATTGGTGGCTGGAATGGTACTTTACCCATAATAAATATTTTAATTAAATTGAAAATATGCTTGAAGAAAGGCGGGTTAAATTATAATATACCATGGTATTTTACTGAAGAAAAAAGTTTTACAATTTCATCAGATTAAACATTTAAAATCGGAAGCGAGAAAGAAATAGAAAACGGTCTTACTAATGAAAATGTCTCGGAAATATCTTTGTATTAAGTTTTTTCCCCTTGAATTTTAATTGCTGTATTATGTATACTGCGGAGCATTTTTAAATAACGTTAAGTACAGCATTTTGTAATTATGAGCCGAAGCCCTGAGCGAAGTGAATGGTGACGAAGAAATTAAATATCAAATAATACGGTTATTTTAATTTATACTTTTAATATAGGCGGTCTATGCTTTCCTTTTATTGCAAGGATAAAAGAATAAGTTTTACATTTTAAATGTAAATATCATGCTTTGCATAAGGGAGAGGTTTAAACGATGAAAGGACTATTCCATTCTGGTTTGCATCGTTGTGGGTCTTGGAATTTAAAAGATATTGTATCCCGTTCCAAGCGTAAAATTCTTCTCCCCTGTTTAATTCTTTTCCAGATTTTTCTATCCTTTTCAACTGTATCTTATGCTCAGCTTGCCAGTACCCCCTGGCCTATGTTCATGCATGATTTTCAACACACTGGACAAAGCGTATTTAGTGGTCCTAAGCTTGGTTCATTATATCAAAAGTATCAGATCGGATTGGGGATTGAGGCGTCTCCAGTTTTAGATTCGGATGGTACTGTCTATATAGGGGACATCCAGGGGCGATTCTATGCTGTAAACCCATCAACAGGCGAAAAAACATTACTTAAGGAAACAGATGGCGGAATATATGCCGCCGCTGCCGTTGATACCAGCGGCAATATCTACTTCGGTTCTGAAGATAGTTACCTTTATGCTGTAAAAAAGGATGGCACGTTCCTGTGGCGTTTTGGAACACTTGGCGGCATTGGTTCATCTCCAGTAATAAATCTACAAGATAATACAATATATTTTGGTTCTGAAGACAAAAATATATATGCAGTTGATAGCAGCGGCAATCAGAAATGGAAAGCAGAACTGGATGAGGAAATCTGGTCCTCGCCTGCCTTGGATGTAGCCAGTAATACTCTTTATGTTGGCACTATAAATGGTGCTATTTATGCTGTTGACTCCGCTAACGGAAACATAAAGTGGAGTTATGATACTCAGGATTTTATTATTGGTTCACCTTCTATTGACGGCGAAAATGGTTTGGTTGTTTTTGGCACTGGGGAAGGTAAAGTATTTGCGTTGGACGAGGATGACGGTACGATAAAATGGGTTTATCCTCAGAGTGATAATGAAACCATAGGTGCAATTTTATCCACCCCTGCAATTAACGTTGATAAGGATGTGGTTTATGTGGGTGATAAGGATGGGACACTATATGCGCTTAATAATATCACAGGGACATTAAAATGGGAATATAGCGTTGGTAGTGGTATACTTTCCTCTCCGGCAATGGATAAAGATGGTGTTATTTATTTTGGATGCGAAGACAGCCATGTTTATTCGATTAAAGATGCAGATACTAATGCAACTCTGAAATGGAGTTATCCAACCGGGGGAGAGGTCAACTCATCTCCCGCAATCAATTCAAACAGTCTTCTATTTGTCGGTTCTTATGATGGTTATCTTTATGCTATCGGTTCGGATGTTGCTTCTGGACCTTTGAATGCTGAATTTACAGCCACGCCGAAGACTGTGACAATAAATATGCCTGTTCAGTTTATAGACCAATCTGCAGGTGCGATTGATTCGTGGAACTGGGATTTTGGTGATGGCAATACCGATACTTCACAAAATCCATCCCATGTCTATACCAGCTTGGGGAATTTCACAGTAATGCTAACGGTAACAGGAGAAAGCGGCTCCAATACAGAAATTAAGAATGATTATATCACAGTAGTTCCACAGTCATCCGAAATAACAACCCTTGCGGTATCTGCTTCTACAATAACATTTGGTGAGTCTTTAACGCTAACGGGAACGATTACAACAGGCGATGCATCGCAGATTACGCTTTCAGGTACTGCACAGGTGACGTTTAATTTTACGAATGCCAGCAGCGGGACTGATACTGCAACGGTTGCTTCTGATACGAATGGCAGTTTTGCGCTTACCGACTATTTCCCGCCTAAAGGCGGTTTATGGAGTGTAACAGCGAGCTGGACAGGTGACAGCGAGTACAGCGGCGCAGAGAGTGATAGCCAGACATTTACTGTTAATCAAGCGATAGTATCGGGAATAACACTTGTACCGTCATCTACAACAACTCAAACTGACCAGCCGATTTCTGTCACAGGCGTTGTAACATTGGTACCGAATAATGAGACAACACGTAATGAATTTTTGGCGGATCCATTAATTTTAACACCCTTCAACCATGATTGGGGATACTTACCAACAGTTGAGACAACTGCATCTATTACAGGCGATCAACTAACATATACATTTGAAAACGTTAGTTTGCCATTTGCAGGTAAATGGGAGTTATCCGTTGGTTATAATTCAAATGAAAGTTTTATAGGAACCACTGTTAAGACTGACGATGAGGAAGAAAAAATAGGTGTAAAGGGCATTCCCAAGCCTGTTGCTGGATATGCGATTGTAGTTGAAGGATTTATTGCGGGTTTTTCGGGTCTGGAATCCCATAATCTTACTACTAATTACGTTTATAATATGTTCGTTGAGAGAGGTTTTAAGGCAGATGATATTTATTACCTCAATTATGATAAGTCTCAAAGCGGGGTTGATGAACAATCATCTGAGGAAGAGGTATTATATGCTATTAAAAAATGGGCAAGCGAGAAGATGAACAATGTTCCTGCTCCGTTATATATAGTGTTTGTAGGTCATAGTGAGGCTGATAAGTTTTTTATTCATCCGGAAAAGCTGACTGCCGATGCATTGGCTGATGCGCTGAAAGAGCTTGAATCTAAGTTAATTTCAGAAGCAAGGGCAGAGCCGATTGGTGTTATACTGGGCTTTAACCAATCGGGCAGCTTTATAGATAATCTTTCCAAGTCGGGCTCGAATCGTATTATTATCACAAGTTCGGATACGGGAGAGATTGCTTATAAAGGACCCCTTTCGCCTGAGGAGACAATCCGGCATGGTGATTATTTTGTATACGAATTGTTTAATTATATAGGCAGGGATAAAGACCTGTTAAACAGCTATAAATTTGCAGCAAGGGAAATATCCGCATTTACTTTTAGTGGAACCACAACTGTTAACGCGCACTTTGATAATACGTCACAGCATCCGATGCTCGATGACAATGGCGACGGTGTTGGCGCTTATTATAACGGAATGCTTTTTACGCTCAGCGGCAATGACGAAGCATTATCAATAGGGCATTTTGTTGGAAACGCAACTATTACGACAAAACTCGAATTTACCGGAGTCCCAAATGCGGTTTTTATGTCAGCAGAAGAGATTAATCCTACCTTATACGCTACTGTGAATGATTATACTTTAATAGATATAAATAATGTCTGGGTAGAACTTGTTTCACCACAATACAGTCTGGAGGGAGGCAGTAGCTATACTGAACAGCAGGTTATTGATTTACCAAGATTTAAATACGATACGGTTAGCATAACAGAAAACAAAATTATCTGGAATGATTTTAGTGACAATGGAAATAACAATACCTTCACTTCAGCAGGTCAATACAGGGCGTTTTATTTTGCAAAGGATATTACAGGCGAGATTATTCCATTCTTAAAGTCAGATGTTTTTAAGAATGCGCCTGATAATCAACCGCCTACTGATTTTGGTTTCGTTTACCCGACTGAGGGCGCAGAAACGTCTGTTGTTCTTGTTTTTGACTGGGAAGACGTCGAAACAGGGGAAGATGAGACGGTTAAGTATAATTTTATGATTTCTGAAACCCCGTTTGTAATTTCAGGGAATACTGTAACGAACCCCATTTACTATCAACAGCAAGACCTAATAGAAAGCTTCGCTGTGGTGGATAGCTCGGCTGGTCTGGCGGATGGCACTACCTATTACTGGAGTGTTATGGCTATAGATAGTAACGGCGGCGTTACTTTTATTGGGATTTCCAGCAAAGCTTCTACGTCAAAATTAAAGGCGGTTCGTGTCAATCCCAGGAAAGACGTTGAGGACGAAGATACAATATCAAATAGTTTTACTCCTAAATTATCGAATGGATACCTGGGATATGTTAAGGGCTTTGTATTTGATAAAGCAACAGATGCCAACATAGCCGATGCAACCGTTTCTGTCGAAGAAACAAAAGATTCTTATACTACAACTGAAACAGGCGGATATTTTATCCAGTTGCCGTCAGGTACATACGACATCTCTGCAAATGCAACGGGTTATGATGAAAAAACTATAACTGTAGAAGTAAAATCATTTGAAACCACGGTTGAGAATATAGGTTTGACTGCGGGTGGCCTTAAGGGGAATCTTACGGGAACTGTAGTGGATAAGAAAACACTGGTTCCACTGGAAGGGATGATTGTAGAAGTCAAGCTGAAACCTACCGAGTTAACTACTACAACAGATGCTGCTGGTAGCTTTACATTTACAGATCTGGAGTCAGGTAAGTATAAATTAAAGGTTACAAAAGACGGGTATAAGAAGTATAAAGAGACAGTTAAGGTGAAGGGTGGAGAGACGAAGACATTAGAAATAAAGATGAAACAGAAAAAATAAGCTGAATAAACATGGAGGGTGATAAAAGTCAGCAGTTAATTATGTGGTTTTTAATGTGAATAATACCGGTTTTTTGGAAATAGTGTAGTCTATTAAGCGGGTAAGATGGGTTAAGCGAACTCATCGCCTTACACTTTTTACGAATATTAAATAAATATGTGTGTCTTTTTTAGGGGAATAAAAATATGAATAGACCCTTGTTGAATGTGAGAAATCTTATATATACGCTGACTTTTCTGTTTTGTATCTTTACGATGTCTCTTTCGTTTTCACAGGAGGCAGAGTCGCCTGAGGTTGCCATGATTAAAGCCGTTACTGGTAAAGTATGGTTAGTCAGAGGTGGTAATAAGGAAGAGGCAAAAAAGGCGATGGAATTGAAGAAGGGCGATATACTCGAGATTGAGGAGCAGTCTGCGGCTGCAATTGTGTATTTTAGCGGGGGTAAAAAAGAGGAGTATAAATCGAAGGCAGTTATAGAAATTGGTGATGAAGGAAGCGCGGTAAAAGAAGGCGCTGCCGCAATAGTACATGAAGCACAGGACAAAAAGATACTTGTAGATAAAAAAGACGTGGTGGCGATTCAAGATAAGGATATTGCGGTTGCAAGTGGGCAGTTTATTCGTGGTATTTTACCGCCAAAACAGTATTTTGAGGACAGTCACATCCAGCGTTACGCAGTTGTTATTGGCGTATCAGATTATAAAGACCCGAAGATACCCGACCTGAAATATGCCGATGCGGACGCGCAATCTTTTTACGATTTTGTAACAAGTCCTGTTGGCGGTGGTTTTAACAAAGAAAATGTCCTTCTTTTGAAGAATGAGCAGGCAACGCTTAGGAATGTAAAGATGGCAGTCACAGGTTTTCTGAAAAAGGCGATTGATACTGATTTTGTGGTTATTTTCATTGCATGTCACGGTGAGCCGGAACCTGACCGCCCAAGCAATATTTATTTATTGATGCACGACTCTGAACTGGATAGTCTTTCTGCAACGGCATATCACATGGAAAATGTCAATGCCGATATGAAGCGTTATATTTCGGCGAAGAGGTTAGTTTTGTTTGCTGATGCATGCCATAGCGCAGGGCTTACTGAAGGCTCAGTGGGGACAAGGGGTTTCTCTAATACCGTTAATTTAGCGATTTCTTCCCTCAAAACAACGAGGGAAGGATGGGGCATTGTAAGCGCCAGCCGTGCAGGCGAGGTATCAATGGAGTCGAAACAATGGGGAGGAGGCCATGGGGCATTCACGTATTTTTTACTTGAAGGACTAAAAGGTAATGCAGATTTAGAGGGTAATAGGAACGGTATAATAACCCTTGCGGAGGCATTTGACTTCTTGGGGGATAAAGTAAAACGTGCAACACAGAATGCGCAGCACCCGGATACGGCGGGAAATTTTGATAATAATCTTCCGCTCGGTTTCCCAGGTGTGGAAACTGCATCAGGTGAAAAAGAGCAGGCAAACCCAGAACCGCGCTATGGTACATTACAGGTAAATACGAGTCCGGAGGGTGCGGCTGTTTATATAAATGGAAAAGAGACCAATGCCGTTACGCCATTTACGAACAAGTTGGTTTCAGGCACATATTCTATAACTGTAAAGAAAAAAGATTGCGCTGATATAACAGAAAATGTATTTATAAATCCTGATGAAAAGACAGATGTGTCTTTGGGATTAACGGGAGCTGAAAAGCGGGAGGTGGCAAAGGCAGAACCATCTGTTGCAGCCAGCGGCGGATACCAGGCACATACAGAGACTTCAGGCGCCAAAAAAGAAGATGTTCAGCAAACAAAGGACAACATTGATACGCTGATTAAAGAACTGGAAAACATGTCAAAGGAACAGGCGAAAGAAGAGAAACCGAAGGTTGCCGAGAAAACCAAGAAAAAGAAGGCAGAACCAGTTACAGAAGCGCCGCAGGTTATACCTGTGTCCATTAAAGAATTTAATGTGAAGATGGGCGTTTTATCAAGCGGACGCGATATGGAAAGACTGCGTCAAAGGATTATTGATTCAATGCTCAGTCAAAAGGGTCTGAACGTGGTTGAAAGAGACATGGAATTCCAGGAAGAGATTTTGAGGGAACAGAGGCTAAGCGGTTCTGTGCTTGCCGATGAGATGTTTAGAATAGAACTCGGCAAGATTCGCGGCGCTGCATTCCTTTGTTTCGGCGGGGTTTCCCCGGGCAATAAGCCTGATGAGTTAGTATTAAGAATGGAGATAGTGGACACGGCCACCACACTTATTGATACCCTTGAACACGCTTTTAACGTAAATGATAATCAGAAGGCGGTGGCTGGTGATATTGCTTTAAAAATCAGGGAGAAGATTGCTGGAAAGCGGAAATTATGAAGATGAAGAAAAAATTCGGATATAGTGTTATTTTAGTATTTTTTGTTTTATCTATTGCAGGATGCATTACTATTTCTACCAATACGGGTACCGAAAGCTGGCGCGATTACTTTAAGCCGGGATGTTCTAAAGAGGAGATTGCAAAAGATTTTAACCTTTACAGGGGAAAATGGTGGAACCACTATGGACGCGGTCGCTGGTATGCAGAAGGCGGGTACTATGATGAAGCCATACAGGACTTCAAAAGGGCTATTGACGTACGCAGCAAAGACCAGCGATCGGCAAGGAGCTACGGTCTTCATTTCTTGGAATATTTTGCCCACCGCGAACTTGGTATAGTTTATTATAACCAGCAAAAATATGAAGAGGCAAAAAGGGAATTAGAGGCCTCCCTTGCGACTGCCGATTCTGCCAGGGCAAAATTTTATTTGAATAAATGCAATGGAACAATTCTGAAGACAACCCAGGCAGATCAGGAACCTCCCCAAATCAAGCTCTCTTCACATACAGACGGGGAGATTGTAAATACACCTTCAATAAAATTAAGCGGTTTCGCCGTGGATGATTGCTATGTTAGCAGTATTTATGTTCAGGGGAAGAAACTATTTACTGAACTTGCAAAGAAAGACCTTGAATTCTGCGAGGTTGTTTCTCTTCATGCCGGGGATAATATGATTAACCTTGAAGCGACAGACCTTACGGGAAAAAGCGCTCAGCGGAAAATAAGGATATCTCTTGATATGAGGCCGCCGCTTCTGTATCTGGACGATGTGCAGGTTCATAGTAAGGACGGAAGACAGGTAGCAACTGTTAAAGGAACTATTGTTGACGATTATGGATTGAAGGAGTTTTATATAAACGATACTGAATTCCATGTTCACTCAAGTAAAGAAGACCATTTTGAGGAGGATATTGTCTTAACAGGCGAGCATAAGCTTTCGTTCAGGGTGAGCGATATAGCGGGGAACGAAACCAGGGGTGAACAAAATATAGATATAAAGGCGTCGTTGTGGCAAAGGAATATACTTGACGGTAATAAGCATGCGCTCAAAGCCTCAAATAAACCAATCCTCCTTGCTGCAGCCAAACTTGACAAATCGTCAATCAAATCACTGCTGGCGTCTTTAGAGACTCAAACTGTTAATGCACCGCAGGGGGCTTCCGCTCCAGAAGGTGAGAAAAAAAGTGAAGGCGAGCAACCCTCTCCACCTCAAAATACAACAAGCGGAGACAGCATACCTCCTGTATTAAAGACAGATATAAAATCAGCCATTGTCTACGATTCTAACTTCTTTTTAAGCGGAGATGCGCGCGACGATGGCGGTATTGCCAAACTATTTGTTAATCAACAACCCATGGAAATTCGTCCCGGGAAGCATGTGTTTTTTAACCAATTATTAACGCTTAATGACGGCGAAAATAATATTGTCGTTAAGGCAGTTGATACACAGGGCAATGAAACTCAGCTCCCGCCTGTAAAAATAACAAAAAAGGCGTTTGAACTTCTTGAATCAGATGCAAGATACACCGTGGCGCTACTGCCATTAAGGACATATACGGAACAAGGCGTGCCGTCGGAGTCTATTTACTCAATGCTGCTCACGGCGTTTGACGAAGAGCCGAAACGCTTTAATTTTGTTGAAAGGGACAAGGTAAAACTTGAAGAGATTCTGAAAGAACAGAAGTTAAGCAATACCGACCTTGCTTTACCTGAAACTGCGATAAAGATTGGAAAGCTACATGCAGCAGAAGGAATGCTGTTTGGGTCTGTAGAGGAAGATGCAAAAGGTGTTAATATTACTTTACGGCTTGTGGATACTGAAACAACACAGGTGCTGGCAAACGTGGATGTCTACGACGAGGATAAGAGCATTAAAAATCTGGAATGGCTTACTCACGGCTTGTCGCTGAAGATGAAACAGCAGTTTCCTATGATTCAGGGAAATGTTGTTTTTGTTTCCGGTAATGGATTTCACGTAAGCGCAGGCGCAACAAGCGGTGTTGGCGTGGGAATGAAGTTACTTTTGTTCCGCGAGATAAAGGAAGGGGATTTTGTTTTGAAAGAACCGCTGGATGCCGTTGCAAGGGTAGTACAGGTGCAACCGGATACCTGCTTTGCCAAGATAATAACTTCCAAAGGCGATGTGAAGGTGGATAAAAAGGATTTTGTGATAACAAAGTGAACATTTTCGTTTACAGTTTAGAGTTAGAAGTTTAGAGTTTCAGGATATAAAAATGGCGACCATTAAAAGATTTGAAGATATTGATGCCTGGCAAAAGGCAAGAAAACTTTCAAAAGAAATCTACGATATTACCAACATTGGGAAATTTTCCAAAGATTATGATTTGAAAAATCAAATACGAAGGGCAAGCGGATCTGTAATGGACAATATAGCAGAAGGATTTGAAAGGGGAGGAAAAGGTGAGTTTATTCAGTTTCTTGGAATATCCAAAGGTTCATGCGGAGAAGTCCGCTCTCAGCTATATAGGGCACTAGAACAGGAATATATTGAGAAAGAAAAGTTTGATAAGTTATACGACTTCTCTAATGAGATTAGTAAAATGATTAAAGGATTGATAACTTATCTTAACAATACCTCAATCAAGGGGCAGAAATACAAAAAATAATCAACTCTAAACAAGAAACCCTAAACTATGAAACCAAAATATTTTATTATAATTATGGCGTTTGTCACATTAGCTATACAATCCGCGCAGACCTCTTTTGCCCAGTTTTCACTTACCCCTCCCAATATTAACGCAACCCCGCTTCCTGTAGGTTCTGGCGCCAGGGCTATTGGTCAGGGAAGCGCCTTCATCGCCGTGGCTGACGACGCCACTGCCGCCTCATGGAATCCAGGTGCCTTGATACAACTGGAAAGACCTGAGTGTTCTGTTGTGTATTCATTCCTTTCAACACAGCAGGAGTTCGACCCGGGCAGTACCGGTTTATCGCTCTCCAATGAGGCGGTATCACGGAACGATTTGAATTATGCAAGCATGGCGTATCCGTTCAGGGTCTTTGGAAAGAACATGGTAGCGGCGTTGAATTATCAGCAAATATACGATTTCCACATGGACCTTAGTTTTAGTCAGCTTAGTGAAGACTCCAGGCCCCCCGCCTCGAGTTTGAATCAGAAGATTGATTTCGAATCAGAAGGTGGAATCGGCGCCTTAACACCTGCTATTTCTGTGCTGGTTACCCCGAAAATCTCGCTTGGCATGGCTGTAAACTTGTATACGGACGAATTCTTTGGAGACTACGCATGGAAGCAAAAAACAACTGCGCATGGGGTTGGAAGCCTTGACGGCGCAGACATTGCCACTAATTATGATTCCGATACGACGTTCAAAAATTTTCAGGCGATAAACCTGACGTTTGGTATGCTATGGGATGTCTGGGGAAGGGAGGAAAAACTTCTTACCTTTGGCGCTGTCTTTGACACCCCGTATACTGCCGATATGGATAGAATTACTGATTTCACATCGGTCGTTGCACCGCTTGGGCAGTCCATAGGGCATACGAGTGACCATTTCGAGGTAGATTATCCCATGTCTCTTGGCGTGGGTTTGGGATTCCGTTATAGCGATGCGTTATCCTTCTCAATGGATGCAACGTGGTCAGACTGGTCAGAATATGTGCAGGAAGATGAGCATGGTAACGAATCGCGTCCACTTGGCGGCGTGGATGCAGACAGGGATATTGACGATACGCTTGCTGTCAGATTAGGTACAGAATATTTAATATTTGGGAGTAAAGTTATTATACCGGTGCGCGGAGGGCTATTTTACGACCCGCGTCCATCGCTTGATGACCCCACCGATGTGTACGGATTCAGCGTTGGCAGTGGTATTTCGTTCAAGAGATTCAGCATTGACGGCGCTTATCAATTCCGGTGGGCTAACGATGTTGATGGCGAAGACTTCGGTCTGTCGGGAACGGATTTTGATTTGAACGACCACATGTTTCTTGCCTCAATCATTGTTTATTTTTGATTGTCCATGTATTGAAGTAATCATTTAAACATAGATTTTATAATATATTGATGGGTCTCGAACCATCCTACACTTGCTAATTAGGCCACGGATTAACACGGATAGAACACGGATAAAAAAATGAGTTTAAAATATGAAGAAATAACAAAGGATATTATCGG
>Ga0209343_10009227_pt1 | contig 11351 bp, 9 predicted proteins | sample RifCSPlowO2_02_FD_184026 | JGI IMG/M metagenome (GOLD analysis project Ga0209343, IMG submission 184026) | Groundwater microbial communities from Rifle, Colorado - Rifle CSP2_plank lowO2_0.2 (SPAdes) (version 2) | ecosystem: Environmental > Aquatic > Deep subsurface > Groundwater | place: Rifle... | reverse complement strand
CTTGTCGATGTAATCCCTCGCGTCGCTGCTTCCGAACTCGTCGAAAATCCGTCTTACGATGACGCGGTTGGCATGAGCGTCCAAAACCCCGTCCTGCAGTTTTCCGTTCTTGATGCGCACTTTGTTCCCGCTCTTGCTTTCAATGTCGCAATCAAACTTTTCGGGCAGGATCATGGAATAAATTTCCTTTCCGGGAACCAGGCTTTTCCCGATTTCCGTGGAAACCCCGGCTGCGTTGAGCAAATTGCACGCTTCCTTCTTCGTCACGACAAAATCGTCGAGAGAAAGCAAAAACAAGCCGGTGATTTGGTCGAGGTCGGGAGTGATCAAAGGCGACCCGTTGCGCGGGGAGAGGATGTTGTCCTGAACTTTCATGAGCAGTTCCGCCTCGGCCTGCGCCTCTTCCGTCTGAGGAACGTGAATGTTCATTTCGTCCCCGTCGAAGTCCGCATTGTAAGGATTACAGTTCGCAACGTTAAACCTGAAGGTTTTTCCGGGCAAGACTTTCACGTCGTGGCACAGCATTGAAACCCTGTGCAGCGAAGGCTGCCTGTTGAATATCACCACGTCCCCGTCCATCAACTGCCTTTCCACGGTATAACCGGGAGTCAGCTCGGTCAAAACCTCCTCGATGTTGGAGGCGGTGATTTTCTTTCTCTTGCCGTCGGGGCGGATGACGTAATTGATCGCTTCCGCTTTCGCCTTAATCATTTCCTTGACGCTCTCTAAATTCCATTGCGTCACGCTGACGGGAACTGTAAGCTCCCTTGCAATCTCCTGGGGCACGCCCAAATCGTTTATGCCGAGTGTAGGGTCGGGCGAAATTACCGTGCGTGCAGAGAAATTCACGCGCTTTCCGCTCAAGTTGTAGCGGAAACGCCCTTCCTTTCCTTTCAATCGCTGGAAGAGCGTCTTGAGCTGGCGTCCGGAACGATGGCGGGCCGGAGGAATGCCGGAAGTTTCGTTGTCGTAGTAAGTGGTAACGTGGTATTGCAAAAGTTCCCACAAGTCTTCGATAATCAACTGCGGCGCGCCGGCATCGATGTTTTCCTCGAGCCTCTGGTTGATGCGCAGTATGTCCACAAGCTTGTGGGTCAAATCGTCTTCACTTCGCTCTCCTGTTTCCAGCGTAATCGAAGGGCGGACTGTTACTGGAGGGACTATCAATACGGTGAGAACCGACCATTCGGGGCGGATTGCCACGCTGAGCGTCCTCAAATCCTCGTCGGGAATGTGCTCCAGCCTCTCGCGAATTTCGTTGGGGAAAAGCTTTCTGTCTTCTTCGTAAAAAGAGGTAGGCTTTACAAACTTAACTTTCCTCTGTTTTTCGCCGCAGTGGGGGCATTCGAGCGATTTCTTCGCTTCTTCCACGCGCGAAGCGTAATGCATGAGCCTTCCGCACTTCCTGCAAGTCGCTTTCAGCAGATTGTAGACGAGTTTAGCGAAACCGACGTGAATCACGGGGCGAACGAGCTCTATGTGCCCGGAGTGCCCGGGGCAGTCTTTCATCCTTCCGCCGCACGTGCGGCATTTCAACCCTGGGTCCACGACGCCCAGCCGTTGGTCGGCCAAGCCTCCGCTGATGGGATAACCGTCTTCGTCGTAAGTGTCCGGGACGGTAATCTTCGCCGCGCTCATCTTGCGCACGTTCTCGGGAGAGTATATCGAAAAACCGATTGCTTTGACAACTTTCATTTTAACATGACCCCCTTAAGCCCTGTCTCCAAGCTTCAGTTTAGGAAATATTCCGATGGACTTCATTTCATCAAGCAAAAGCTTGAACGCGTAACTCATTTCCACCGGCTGTATGTCGGAACTCTCGCACAAAGCGCAGTAGCTCTTGTTCTTCTGGCGGTCGGTATACGCGAGCGAACCGCAGTTGCCGCAAACCAATTCCACCGTCTTATCGCTCGAATCCATCATCCTTTCCTTCAAAAGCGAAGCTGCGCCGTAACCGATGAAACAATCGCGTTCCATTTCCCCGAGACGCAATCCGCCCTCACGTGCCCTACCCTCGGTAGGCTGGTGGGTGAGCATCTGCACGGGACCGCGCGAGCGAGCGTGCATCTTGAGTGAAACCAAGTGGTGCAAACGCTGGTAGTAAATCACGCCCATGAATATTTTCGCGTAAAGCCTTTCGCCCGTTTTTCCATCGTACAATACTTCCTGCCCGGCTGCCTCGAAGCCGTTGGCCAAAAGGATTTTCTCGAAATCAGCCTGCTTGTCGCCGGAAAACGCCGTCGCATCCTTGATACCTCCCGACATCGCGCTGGCTTTTCCGCCAAGCATTTCAAGCAAATGCCCTGCAGTCATTCTCCCAGGAATGGCGTGCGGATTGATTATCAAATCGGGGGTAATGCCGTCCTTGGTGCAAGGCATGTCTTCCTGCGGGACGAGCAAGGAAACGACTCCCTTCTGCCCGTGGCGGGACGCGAACTTGTCGCCCACTTCGGGAACGTTCGTATTGCGAACGCGAATTTTAACCATCTTGTTTCCCGACGTTGTTTCTGTGAGGATTACTGCATCGACAATTCCTTCTTCGTTGCCGCGCACGGTCACGCTAGACTCGCGCCTTCTTTCGCTCTCCATTTCCAACGCCGAAATTTCCTTCAAAAACCTCGGGGGCGAAGACTTGCCCACGAGAACGGAATTTCCTTTCACTACGGTCTCAGGGGAAGCGAATCCGTCTTCGTCCAAATGCGCGTACGCTTCCTCGCCCAAGAAACCTTGGACGTACTCTTCGGGAATCCCGAACGAATCCTTCTGCCCGCCGGGATAACGCCTTTCCACGGCTCCGTAAGTGCGGATGAAAACGCTCCTGCCCATCCCCCTATCCACGCTGGTCTTATTCAAAACAACGGCGTCGTTCATGTTGAAGCCCTTGTACGAAAGCACTGCCACAACCATGTTTTGCCCTGAAGGCCGGTTGCTCAAGCGCAAGTTACGGTAAGCGCGGGTTTGAAGCAAAGGCTGCTGCGGATAAAAGAGCACGTGCGCGCGCGTGTCGCTGCGCAAATTGAAGTTGGAAGCGTAAAGGCCCAAGCTCTGCTTGGCGTGCTGAGCAGACATCAAAACCCTGGGCGCCATGTTGTACTCCGGATAAGGAAGCTGCGACGAGGCAAAACCGAGTATCATCGAATGGTCGATTTCCAAGTGCGTGTGGTCGGGCGTAACCAATTCCGGCGTCAGCGCGACGAAAGCGTTTTCCTCTTCCTCCGCATCAAGAAACTCGATCAGCCCGCTTTCAACCAAGTTCTTCCAATGCAATTCGCCCTTGGCCAATTTGTCGACATGCTCTTTGGTGAGCAGCGGCTTTCCGCTCTTGACGATGACCAAAGGCCTTCGCACGCGCCCTTCATCCGTATTGATGAAAACCTCGTTCGTCTTCGCATAGAATGCCACGTTGATTTGCATTGCCACTTCGCCCTGCCTGCGCATTTCGCGCAAGGCTCGCACGAGCTTACCGCCGTGCTCGACGAAGCCCACGAACTTTCCGTCAACGAAAACTCCAGCACGCTTCATTTTTCAACAACCCCTTTTTTCCAAACTTCAAACACGTTCACAATCAAACATTTTCCGCTGCAGTTTCCTGCAAAAAAAATTCCGTAAAAAAATCAAAGGTTCATCGACACGCCCAGCTTGGTCAAAACCTTCTCCACTTCCTCGGTCTTGGCGCCCACGGTAATGTCCGAGTAAAGCGAAAGGTTGCGCACCAACCCACAGTTCGGGCCTTCCGGCGTTTCGTTCGGATCAAGCCTGCCCCAATGGGTGCCGTGCAAGTCGCGCGCCTTGTAGTGAGGGTGCTTTTTAGCCAGCGGAGAGGTAACCCTCTTCAAGAACGCGGCTGCGGAAATGAAGTTGTACCGGTCCAAAGGCTGCGATACGCCCGTATACCCCCCGACCCAGTTGCCCGTGGCCATCGAGTATTTGATGCGGTCGCTCAAAGCGTCCGGCCTTACGATCGCGAACATCGTCATCCTTCGCCCGCGCACGTTAGCCCTTTCCATTTGGTAGGCTACGTCCTTCACCAAAAACTGGAATGCGTATCTGAAGACTTCTTCCATAAGTTTTCCCGGAGTCTTCAAGCGCTTGTTGGAGTAATGGTCCTTGTCGTCAACAGGGCGTTTTTTGTAAGCAACGAGTATAGCGCGTTCGGCCATGCGGCACAGGAAAAACGCTTTTGCAATGCGGTTTTTCTCTTCGATGCCGATGTGCGGAAGCAAATAACGGTCGATCAAAACTTCGGCCCTCTTTATTTGATAGTCGACGGGCTGGCCGGGTGCAGCGCGCTTTCCGATGGTTTCAAGCGCGTCGCGCTTGCTCTTGATTTCAAGCTCGTCTTCCAGGTTGAGCATGACGTCGTTCTTGACTTCGGGCTGCGAAGAAAAAGCGTCGGCAATGCGCTCGGCATCGACGAGCCCCAGAGCGCGCAAAAGCAAAACCAGTTCGAGCGGCTTGTTGTAAGAAGGCATTGTAACGCCAAGCAGCCCTTCCTTGGTTCTATCCACAGTACAGCGCCCCCGGAAGCCCGAGCGCGTGGAAAAGATTTTAGCCTGCACCAAACCGGTTTCCTTCTCGCGCGAAACGAGAATGCGGTTGGGCGCCAAATCCTCGAGAATCATGAGTGTTTTTTCAGTTCCGTTTATGACGAAATACCCGCCGGAATCCTGCACGTCTTCGCCCATGTGCTGCAGTTCCTTGACGTTGCGGCCTTGAAGATAGCAAAGGCGGGATTTGAGCATTACGGGCAGTTCGCCCACGTACACGTCTTCGGCCCTTTTCTCGATGCCCTTGACGACCTGCGTCATTTCCAAAAACAAGGGGGCGGAATAGTTCAAATCGCGCAACCGCGCTTCAAGAGGGTACAAAGGCCGCCTCGACCCGTCGCCTTCCACAACCATGGGCTTTTCCGCGCGGATTTTCCCCAGCTTTACGCTCAAACCTTCCACTTGGGGTTCTATAATCGCCTGGGCGTCGACTATATCCTGCATCGTGCGCTCGACAAAGTTGTTGAAAGACGCTATATGCTGGTCGACGATGCTGTTTTCCTTCAAAAAGGCGCTTGAAACTTCCTTGAACACTTGCAACACCCCACCGCGTCCGCAAAGCGCAATGGCGCTTTGAACGCGTTAAACAAGCTTCGCTGGCCGTAAAAAACAAAAAAATTTAGTCTTCCGCTACAAGCCGGTAGTAGAATTCCTTCTTCTTTTCGTCGCGCGTTATCCTGATTACGTCTCCCACGCTAGCTTCGAGCCCCTTCAACCCCGCGTCTGAAAAATCGATGACGGGCAATTGTTCCTTGGTGCAATGCATTTTTTGCAATAGGTCGGACACTTCCTTTTCGTCCATTTTCGCGATTTTTGGAACCAAATAGTGGGTGAAGGCAGAATCCATCCCAAAACCTTTATAGAGAGATTACTCTAAACACTCGACTTTATAATAAAGCCAAAAGGGATTTAAAAACCTTTTTAATCGTTCAAACCGGGCTGCACGCCGAGTTTTATGAAAGCCGGCGGCCGCTTAAAAATTTCAACGTTTTTTAAAGACTGATTTTGTAACTTTGACGCCGTGATTGAAGCCCAAAGTGGTTTTCATGCGCATTCTGAATGCAAAAAGGAAAACCAGCATTGAAATCATGTTCAGTATGACCGAGATTTGCCGTCCCAAATCGGTATTGAAAATGTTGCTGAATGCCAAAAGCAAATTCCCCAAAACCAGCAGCCCTATGCCTAGGTAGAAAATCATGGACAGCCACCAGTCTTTGCGCACTACCCCTCGCTTGTGCTGGTGGAGCAAAATCACCGAGTACGAAATCCAAAACACTAGCACAATCGCGCTCAAAACGAGGCTAACCTCATGAATGAGCATTTCCGTAATTCCGAAGAAAGCCAACAAAAATCCCCTTTGCGCAAAACGCTTAACGGAAGACCGGTTAAAAAACCCGCCCGGCGCTTTTAAACTCGCGTCGCAGGCTCAGAAGCTCAAGTACCCTTCAGTCGCCAGGAACATGAACACGCCTACTCCCGTCAATAAAAGCCCCAAGTCAAACTGGTCGAAGAGCATGAGGCCGACGCCTATTGCTATAAGCAGCTCGTCCCACTCCATTATTTTAGTCCAATCCACGATTGCCCCACCTCTATAAACTTGTTTTTCCCCGAATAAAAAACGAGGCTTGAAGGCGCAAACGACAATTGGCGAAGCAGAAAACCAATAAAAGATTTGCATGCTTCAACAAAGGATGATGCAAACCCCCCCTTCCGAGGCCAAGCCCTCGTGGCTTAAAATCCGGCCGCCAAAGGAAAAATTCGATTCCGTCAAAGCGACCCTCAGGCAATTGGGTCTAGTAACCGTCTGCGAAGAGGCGCACTGCCCCAACACCAGCGAATGCTGGGGCGGAGGCACTGCAACGTTCATGGTCCTCGGAAGCGTGTGCACGCGCGGATGCCATTTCTGCAGCGTCGGGAAAGGAATCGAAGGCCGACCTCTCGACATTTTCGAACCGTGGAAAATCGCTTCGGCAATACGCAAGTGGGGGTTGGATTACGTCGTGATTACAAGCGTAGACCGCGATGATTTGCTGGACCAGGGCGCTTCGCACTTCGCCAAATGCATTAAAATGATAAAGAAACATTGCGAAGGCGTTTCGGTCGAAGTGCTCATTCCCGATTTCCAGGGGAAAAAAGAATTGCTGGAAATCATCGTCGAGGCAAAACCCGACGTCATAGCGCATAATGTTGAAACTGTTGAGGAACTGCAGCGCGTCGCGCGCGACATGCGCGCAGGCTACGCGCAATCGCTCGGCGTCCTGAAAAACGTGAAGGAAATGAATCCGGGCATTTACACTAAAAGCTCGATAATGCTGGGAATGGGAGAGCAGGACGAAAGCGTTTTGAAAACCATGGACGACTTGCGCGCGGCACAATGCGACTTCATCACGTTCGGCCAGTACCTGCGCCCAACCGAACGCGAGCTTCCGGTCTTCGAATACGTCGCGCCCGAAAAATTCGGGTGGTTTAAAGAAAGGGCGCTGGAAAAAGGATTCCTCTACTGCGCGTCGGGGCCGTTCGTGCGGAGCTCTTACCGGGCGGGGGAATTGTTCGTGAAAGCGCTGAAAGAAAAAACTGCAGTGCAGGAAAACGGGAAAGTGGAAAGCCAAGCTAAAGGGATGGTGGTTGCAAGTGCCTGAAACGAAAATAGGTTTTGAAATCGAGAAACTGGAAATAATGGATTTGGACGGGAATGCGGATGCTTCGCTCGAGCCAAAGCTTTCCGGCGACACGCTCAAGCAAATGTACGAGAAAATGGTTTTGACGCGCGCTTTCGACAAGAAGGCATTCAACCTGCAGAGGCAAGGCCGAAGTTATACCGTCGCGCAAGTGGAAGGGCAGGAGGCCTGCCAAGTGGGCAGCGTTTTTGCACTCGACATGAGCACAGACTGGATTTTCCCCACCTACCGCGAGCACGGGGCGATGATTTGCGCGGGAATGCCTTTGGAAAGGATGTTCGCTTATTGGATGGGAAGCGAGGAGGGACTGCGCACGGAAAAAAACATTTACCCCCTCACTATTGCGATTGCAACCCACTTGATTCACGCCGCGGGAATGGGGCTCGCGTTCAAAAACACAGGCAAGAAAGGCGTGACCATGCCGTTCTTCGGCGACGGGGCGACGAGCGAAGGCGACGCGCTGGAAGCGTTCAATTTCGCGGGAGTGTTCAAAACACCCACAGTATTTTTGTGCCAAAACAATTATTACGCGATTTCAGTGCCGCTGAAACTGCAGACTGCATCCAAAACCCTGGCGCAAAAAGCGCTGGCTTTCGGAATTGAGGGAGTGCAGGTTGACGGGAACGACGTTCTCGCGGTATACAGCACAGCAAGCAAAGCGGTCGAACGCGCGCGGAAAGGCGAAGGCGCCACGCTCATCGAATGCCTCACGTACCGCTTCGGCCCGCACACCACCGCCGACGACCCCACGCGCTACAGGCCGCAAAGCGAGGTGGACGAATGGCGCAAAAAAGACCCGCTCCCGCGCTTTGAGAAATACCTTTCAAAGAAAGGGTTGTGGAACGAGGATTACGCGAAGAAAGTTTCCGAAGACAACAACGCGAAGATAGAAGACGCGGTCGCGAAAGCGGAAGAGCTGGTCAAGCAATTGAACCCGCACGATTTGCTGAAAAACATTTGGGCGGGCGAACAGCCCATGCAACAGCGAGAGCAGGAAAAGCTTTTGGAAGAATTTTTGGGAGAGGGGATTTAGAATGGCGAAAATGACGGTCATCCAAGCAATCACGAATGCAATAGCGGTTGAAATGGCTCGCGACCCGACGGTCGTGGTTTTGGGGGAAGACGTGGGCATCAACGGCGGAGTTTTCAGGGCAACAGACGGCCTGCTCGCAAAATACGGGGAAAAGCGCGTGATGGACACGCCCCTCGCTGAATCGGGAATTGCAGGGTTGAGCGTGGGACTGGCTGCAGGCGGGCTGAAGCCCATCCTCGAAACGCAGTTCGACGGCTTCGCGTACATGATGTTCCACCAATTCAAATACCACGCTTCGGAATTGCACTGGCGCTCGCGCGGCAAATTCAGCATGCAAATGGTATTGCGCTGTCCCTACGGCGGCGGCATCCGCGCGCTCGAACACCATTCGGAAGGAATCGAATCGTTCTTCGTGCACATGCCCGGCTGCAAAACCGTATGCCCTTCAAACCCTTACGACGCGAAAGGTTTGCTAATCGCTTCAATCCGCGACCCCAACGCGGTCGTATTCCTCGAGCCCAAGAAAATCTACCGTGCGATTAAAGGCGAAGTTCCCGAGGAAGAGGCGTATGAGGTGCCGTTGGGAAAAGCCGCAGTCACGCGCGAAGGAAAAGACGTGACCGTAATCGCGTGGGGCGCGCAAGTGCACCAAGCGCTGGAAGCTGCGGAAACGCTGAAAGGAAAGTACGACGTTGAAGTGGTTGATTTGCGCACGCTCAATCCGCTTGACGAGGAAACGCTGTTGAATTCAGTGAAGAAAACCGGCCGCGCGGTCGTGGTGCATGAAGCTCCGCGCACGGGCGGGTTCGGCGCGGAAATAGCCGCGCTAATCCAGGAAAAAGCCTTGCTGAGCATGCAATCGCCCGTGCTTCGCCTTACGGGCTTCGACACGCCGGTTCCGCTAGCGCGGATGGAAGACTACCACTTGCCGAACGCAAAGCGCATCGCCAAATACGTTGAAAAAGCCATGTCGTTCTAAAGAATAGCGTGGCCGCAAGCCAAACAGAATGCATGCGGCCTACTCAAGCATAGTGAAGGAAAATGGTTTACCTGTTCAAATTCCCGGACGTGGGCGAAGGAATCCACGAGGGGACCGTCGTAAAAGTTTTGGTGACGGAAGGGCAGAGCGTAAAAACCGACGAGCCGTTGTTTGAAGTTGAAACGGACAAGGCGGTCGTGGAATTGCCTTCGCCGCAAACCGGCGTCGTGCTCAAGCTTTACGTGAAGCAAGGCGACGCCATCAAAGTCGGCCAGACGATAATCGCCATCGGCGCGCAAGACGAAAAAGCTCCCGACAAGCCCGACGAAACGCCCGCGCAAGCTGCTGTTCCGCAAGCAGGGAAAGGAACGCAAACAATTGCAGCCCCAACTCAAACCTCGGCAGCGGGAGGCAAGGCAATCGCAACCCCCGCAGTCCGTTCTCTCGCGCAAAAGCTGGGAGTGGATTTGGAGAAAGTGAAAGGAACGGGAATGGGCGGAAGGATAATGCCTTCCGACGTCGAAAACGTGGCCAAGGCAGGCCCCGCATCCGCGCCCTCGGCTTCAAGCCCGTCCTCGCAAACGGCCCAGCCTTCGCAAACGCAAATTGCATTCGCAGGCCCGGCCGAAAGAACTCCTTTGAGCGGAGTGAGAAAGGCGATTGCGGAAAGGATGACGCAGTGGCTTTCAATCCCGCAGGCGGGCGTTTCCGAAGACTTCGACTTTACCAAGCTGTACGAACTGCGCGAGAAGCTCAAACGAGAAAAACCCGAGTTGAAAACAACTTATTTGTCTTTCATCGTCAAGGCACTCGCCCTCGCGCTGCAAAAACACCCGTCGCTCAACGCCACGTTCTTGCAGGAAACGCAGGAAATCGCCTTCAAGAAATACTACAACATCGGAATCGCGACGGACACGGAACACGGTTTGATAGTGCCCGTGGTGAAAAACGCGGACAAGAAAAAGATTTCCGAAATAGCGGCTGAAATAGAAGTGTTGGCGAAAGGAGCGAGGGAAAGGAAAATCCGCTTGGAAGACTTGAAAGACGGCACGTTCACAATCACCAACGTCGGAAGCTTCGGCGGAGTTGCAGTCGCGCCAGTAATCAACTACCCCGAATCAGCGATTCTCGGCTTGAGCAAAATGCGAGACACGCCCGTCGTTTTCGAAGGACGCATAGTCGCAAGGAAAATAATGCGCTTTGATTTGGGCTTCGACCACAGGGTTTTGGATGGCGGGGACGCCATGCGGTTTATTGAAGAGCTGAAGGATTATTTGGAAAACCCGGAAAAGCTCGAACAGTATTTGTGAGAATCGAAAGGTGCAAAAATGGTTGTAGGAGACATTCCTGATGCTGCCGACGTCGTAGTCATCGGGGCAGGGCCTGGCGGGTACGTCGCGGCAATACGCGCTGCCCAGTTGGGGAAAAGCGTCATTCTCGTGGAGAAGGACAAGCTCGGCGGGCTTTGCCTTAATTACGGCTGCATCCCGTCGAAAGCGCTCATCCACGCGTCCGACATGCTTCAAGACTTAAAGCAAATGCAAAACCTCGGCATAACAATTCAAAACTATTCTTTCGACGCGGCGAAAATGCAGGAATGGCGCGCTGGAGTGATTAAAAAACTGCGCGACGGAATCGCTTTTCTCCTGAAGAAAAACGGGGTTGAAGTGAAGCAGGGCGAAGCTTTCTTCGAATCGTCCTCGCGCGTGGGCATACGCACCGAACACGGCGTGGAACTAGTTGACTTCAAGAAGGCAATTATTGCCACTGGCTCCAAACCCCGGCAAATCAAGGGATTCGAATTCGACGGCATTAGCATCATCAGTTCCAAGGAAGCGCTCGAACTCGCGAAAATACCCAAGCGCCTGCTCGTCATAGGGGGCGGGTACATAGGAATCGAACTCGGCGGAATGTACGCGAAATTCGGAAGCAGCGTGACTATCGTCGAAGGCTTCCCATCCATACTCAACTTCGCAAGCGCAGATGTGGTTGCAGTAGTCAAAAAACGGCTGGTGAGCCTGGGAGTCAAAATTCTCGAGAACACTAACGCGCTTTCCGCGGCAAAACAAGGGGAAACGGTTAAGGCAAAGCTTTCTCAAAACGGAAGGGAAATC
>Ga0209343_10009226_pt1 | contig 11352 bp, 9 predicted proteins | sample RifCSPlowO2_02_FD_184026 | JGI IMG/M metagenome (GOLD analysis project Ga0209343, IMG submission 184026) | Groundwater microbial communities from Rifle, Colorado - Rifle CSP2_plank lowO2_0.2 (SPAdes) (version 2) | ecosystem: Environmental > Aquatic > Deep subsurface > Groundwater | place: Rifle... | reverse complement strand
AAGGTGTTGAGTTCCTGCATCGGCAACGCGTCCATGTCAGCGCGCAGACCAATGGCGCGGCTTGATGTGCCGTTTTTGACGATGCCGACCACGCCGGTTTGCCCCAAGCCACGGTGGATCGGAATACCCCACTCGGTGAGCTTTTGCGCCACCAGATCGGCGGTACGAACTTCCTTGAAACACAGCTCGGGGTGGGCGTGGATTTCGCGCCGAACGGCGGCCATGCCGACCGCCTGGGTCACGATGGAATCGATAAGTTTCATGGCACCTCCTTTTGCAACAGTCTATCGCCAAGCCGACCGTCGCGCTCGTGGCATCGCCTTGTGCTCAGGCTTCACAAATCGTGGCAAAAGAGCAAAATTAGCCTGTCGTCCTACAGTCAGCTTGCGTCTGAAGGGGCAACATTGAGTTTTTTCCTTTTCTTGCCGCCTTATGTCTTCGCCCGAATCCCTTATCAAAGTCAGTGAAGCATCCGCCGTTGCAGCGCCCCCCCTCGATGAGACTGATGCGCGGGCTGCCACCCAGGAGGCTATCGCCGAAGCGGCGCTGAGTTTTTCCATCAAGGTGCTGACGGTCAACATCCACAAAGGGTTCACCTTCTTCAACCGCAAATTCATCCTCCATGAGTTGCGCGAAGCGGTTCGTAGCGTGGGCGCCGATGTCGTGTTCCTGCAGGAGGTGACCGGGTCCCACGCCCGTCATGAGCGCCGGGTCGCCGACTACCCGACCAACCCCCACTACGAGTTCCTGGCCGACAGCATCTGGCCGCAGTTTGCCTATGGCCGCAATGCCGTCTACCCGGGCGGCCACCATGGCAATGCCGTGTTGTCGAAGTTCAACATCGTCAGTTTCGAGAACCACGACGTGTCCATCATCGGGCCCGAACGGCGTGGACTATTGCACTGTGTGCTGCAGGTGCCAGGCCTTGACACGCAGGTCCACGCCATTTGCGTGCACCTCGGTCTGGCCGAGTCGCATCGCCTCCTGCAGTTGCACATGTTGTGCGACCTGGTGCACCAGCACATACCGGCGAGCGCCCCGGTGATCGTGGCCGGCGACTTCAACGACTGGCGCCGCCGCGCCCACGCGGTGCTGGCGCAGGGCGCCAACCTGCATGAGGTATTTGTGCAGGCCTATGGCAAGGCTGCCCGCACCTTTCCGGCGCGCTTGCCGGTGCTGGCGCTGGACCGCATTTATGTGCGCAACGCCATTGGCCATGCGCCGCTGGTGCTGCCAATCAGGCCCTGGTCCCACTTGTCGGACCACGCGCCGCTGGCGGCAACGATCGAATTATGAAAAGTCGGTGGGTCAGCGGCAACCGGGTGACCTTGCTGATCAATGGCGATGCCTATTTCCCGCGCGTGTTTGAGTGCATTGCGGCAGCCGAGCACGAGGTCCTGCTGGAGACCTTCATCCTGTTTGAAGACAAGGTCGGTCTGGCCCTGCAGGCGGCGCTGCTGAGCGCGGCGCGGCGTGGCGTGCAGATCGATATCACCATTGACGGTTACGGCTCGCCCGACCTGTCACCCGCCTTTATCTCGGCCCTGACACAGGCCGGCGTGCGGGTCCACGTGTTTGACCCCAGCCCCAGGCTGTGGGGCTACCGCACCAACCTGTTCCGGCGCATGCACCGCAAGATCGTCGTGGTCGACGGTAGTCGCGCCTTTGTCGGCGGCATCAACTACTCCGACGACCACCTGGTTGACTTCGGTCCGACCGCCAAGCAGGACTATGCGATTGAAATTGAGGGGCCGCTGGTGAGCCAGATCCAACACTTTGCCCGCAGCCAGTTGCTCATTGGCCAGGGTGAGCCGCCCAGGCTTCGTGATCGGCTGTTCGGGCGCGAGCCGGAAGTCCCGGCGTTACCTGAGCTGCCAGCGGCAGGCAAGGCCGTGGCGCTTCTGGTCACGCGTGACAACCGCCAACACAAAAGCGACATCGAACGTCACTACCGCATTGCCATCCGCACGGCGCGCCACCGGGTCCTGATCGCCAACGCCTATTTTTTTCCCGGCTACCGCTTGCTCAAGCAACTGCGCAAGGCCGCGCAACGCGGCGTGGATGTGCGCCTGATCCTGCAGGGCGAGCCCGACATGCCGATCGTCAAAGTCGCAGCCGGCCTGCTGTACCACCACTTGTTGAGCGCCGGGGTGAAGATTTATGAATACAGCGAGCGCCCGCTGCACGGCAAGGTCGCCCTGACCGACAACGAATGGTCGACCGTCGGCTCCAGCAACCTGGATCCGCTGAGCCTGGCGCTGAATCTGGAGGCCAACGTCATCATCAGGGACAGCGCCTTCAACCAGCTTCTGGGCGAGCACCTGACGCAGTTGATGCAAAGCAGCTGCAAGCAGATCCTGATTGGCGATGTGGCCGAGACCGGTCTGTGGGTGAGGCTGCGCAGCTTCCTGGTGTTCCATCTGCTACGGCACTACCCGGCCTGGTTTGGCTGGTTGCCGGTCCATACGCCCCGCCTGACACTGCCCGACCAAGCGCCGGCCCAGGCGGGCGGCGACCGCGTGAATGAAGGCCAGGTGTCATGAAGCGTGAGCCAGCGCGGCACCCGTCAGGCATCACCACCAAGGTCTGGTGGCCCTGGCTCAAGCGCTTTGCTAGCGCGGCTTTTTTCATGCTGGTGGCCTGGCTGCTGGTCACGCAGGCACGCGCGATCGAGTGGAACGAGGTGCTGGCCGCCCTGGCCAACTATCCCGTGCACACACTGCTGGTCGCCGCCGCGCTGGCCCTGCTCAGCCTGACCCTGTACAGCTCATTTGACTTGTTGGGGCGCCACTACACCGGCCACACGCTGCGTGCGCGCACCGTGATGCGGGTCACCTTCATCAGCTACGTGTTCAACCTCAACCTGGGTTCGCTGGTGGGCGGCGTCGCCTTGCGCTACCGGCTTTACGCACGGCTGGGGCTCGGCGCCGGCGTGATCACCCGCGTCATGACCTTGAGCATGTTGGCCAACTGGATCGGCTACCTGCTGCTGGCGGGCGTCATTTTTGGCTTTCACGCCCCGGCGCTGCCACCGAGCTGGAAAATTGGCAGCGGCGGCCTGCAGATTCTGGGTTTTGTACTGCTGGCACTGGCGTTGCTTTATCTGTTGCTGTGCGCTGTGTTGCGCCAGCGCAGCTTCATGCTCTGGGGCCACGAGTTGAACCTGCCCTCGCTGCGCTTGGCAGCGCTGCAATTGGGCATGGGTGCGGCCAACTGGCTGATCATGAGCGGCATCGTCTTCGTGCTGCTGCAGCAAAAAATCGCGTTCCCCACCGTGGTCAGCGTGCTGCTGGTCGCCGCCGTGGCCGGCGTGATCACCCACGTGCCGGCCGGGCTCGGTGTGCTGGAGGCGGTCTTCATCGCCCTGCTGTCGCACCAGGTGCCCAGGCACGAATTGCTGGCTGCCTTGCTGGCCTACCGCCTGATTTACTACCTGACCCCGCTGACGCTGGCGGCCGTGCTGTACCTGGTGGCGGAAACACGGGCCAAAAAATCGGCGCCAGCACGCCGTCAGGGCAGCGCCGCAGCGGACAAGGAATTGGAATAAAGCACCGCCCACCTTGATGCTGCATGCCGCCTGGTATTGCGCCAAAATACGGGCATGCCGCATTCCAAGTCCATGAATCCAACATCCTCCCTCCTTTCAGACGCCACCCCCAGCCAGGTGTTGGGCGCCTGCCCGCACGACTGTCCCGACACCTGCTCCATGCTGACCACCGTCGCGGGTGGCATCGCCATCAAGGTGCAGGGCAACCCGGCCCATCCGCACACCGACGGCGCCCTGTGCACCAAGGTGTCACGCTACACCGAGCGCACTTACCACCCGGAGCGCATCCTGCATCCACTCAAACGCGTAGGCCCCAAAGGCGCCGGCCAGTTCGAGCGCGTGAGCTGGGACGACGCGTTGCAGGACATCGCGACCCGACTCAAAACCATCACCAGCCGGGGGCCGCAGGCGGCGCAGGCCATCCTGCCCTACAGCTACGCCGGCACCATGGGGCTGATCCAGGGCGACGGCATGTCGGCCCGCTTCTTCCACAAGTTGGGAGCCTCCCTGCTGGACCGCACCATCTGCGCCGCCGCCGGCGGCGAGGGCTTGACCCAGACCCTGGGCGGCAAAGTCGGTATGCGGGTGGAATTTTTTGCCGAGGCCCAACTGATCCTGATCTGGGGCAGCAACTCGATTGCCAGCAACCTGCACTTCTGGCGCTACGCCCAGGAGGCCAAGCGCAACGGCGCCAAGCTGATCTGCATTGACCCGCGTTTGAGCGAAACGGCGGATAAATGCCACGAACACATCGCGCTGCTGCCCGGCACCGACGGCGCCCTGGCGCTGGCGCTGATGCACGAGCTCATCACGCATGACTGGCTCGATCACGACTACCTGGCGCACTACACGCTGGGTTGGGACCTGCTGCGCGAGCGGGCGCTGCAATGGCCACCGGAGCGGGCCGCCTCGGTGTGCGGCATCGACCCCGAGCAGATCCGCGCCCTGGCCCGTGACTACGGTGCCTGTGCGGCCAGCCGTGCGCCGGCGGCGATCCGCATCAACTATGGGATGCAACGCGTCCACGGCGGCGGCAACGCCGTGCGCCTGATTGCTTCTCTGCCCGCCTTGATTGGCGCCTGGCGCCATCGCGCCGGCGGTGTCCTGCTCTCCAGTTCGAGCATGTTCCCAGTGAAAAAAGCGGCATTGCAGCGGCCCGACCTGCTGGCCGGCAAAACCCCGCGCACCCTCAACATGAGCACCATTGGCGACGATCTGCTGCGCCCGGCCAGCGCGGCTTTCGGCCCGGCGATCGAGGCGCTGATCGTCTACAACAGCAACCCGGTGGCGGTCGCCCCCGAGTCGGCCAGGGTGGTGCAGGGTTTTGCGCGGGACGACCTGTTCACCGTGGTGCTGGAGCACTTCCAGACCGACACCGCCGACTATGCCGACTACATCCTGCCCGCCACCACACAGCTGGAGCATTGGGATGTGCATTCGAGCTACGGCCACACCGATGCGCTGCTCAATCGCCCGGCCATTGCGCCGCTGGGCGAGGCCAAACCCAACACGCAAATTTTTCGCGAGCTGGCCGCACACCTGGGCTTCACCGAGCCCTGCTTTGCCGACGATGACATGGCGCTGTGCCGCATGGCCTATGGCGACGCCGTTGATTTTGACGAGTTGCTCGATCACGGCTTTGCCACGCTCAAAACACCCGAGGCACCATTTGCCCAGGGCAAGTTCCCCACGCCCTCGGGCAAATGCGAGTTTTTCAGCGCCCGGCTGGCGGCGCAGGGGCTGGACGGCCTGCCCGACCATGTGCCCAACTACGAAGCGTTTGCGTCGTCGCCGCTGTATCCGCTGGCCATGATCTCGCCACCCGCGCGCAATTTCCTGAACTCCACGTTCGTCAATGTGCGGAGCCTGCAAGACACGGAGCGCGAGCCGCTGCTGGAAATGCATGCAAGCGATGCGGCGGCGCGTGGCATCCAGAGCGGCGACGTCGTGCGGGTCTTCAACGCCCGTGGCGAGTACCGCTGCAAGGCAGAAATCTCACGGCGCGCGCGCCCCGGGGTGGTCAACGGCCTGGGCGTGTGGTGGCGCAAACTGGGCCTGAGCGGCACCAATGTGAATCAGCTCACCAGTCAAAACCTGACCGACCTGGGCGGCGGCCCCACGTTTTACGACTGCCTGGTGCAGGTGGTGGCGGACCAGGCTTCATGAACACCGCCTGTTGCTATTAATAGTGTAGCTATCTACGCCTGTATTCATTGGCCTGGAAGCACTTTTTATAGACAAACTCAGGACGCCAGTGCGGCCACCAGAAAATCGATCCACGCGCGCAGCTTGGCCGCCAGAAAGCGATTCGGCGGGTACAGCAGCCAGGCTGTGCCGGCGTAATCGGTCTTGTGCTCCCAGTCATCCAGAACCGTCACCAAATCCGCCCTGGCCAGGGCCTCACGGGCGGTAAATTCAGGCAGGCTGGCAATACCCAGATGTTGCCGCGCACCGTCCAGGCGCACCTCGCTGTGATTGGCCACATAACGCCCGCTGACCCGCACCGTGGCTTCTTCAGCCCCTCTTTGAAAACGCCAGTGGCGGTCGCGCTCGTCCTCGCCCAGGTAAAGGCAACTGTGCTGCGCCAAATCACGCGGGTGCGCTGGCGTGCCATGCGCTGCCAGGTACTGCGAACTGGCGCAAACCAGGTGGCGAATCGTTGTCAGAGGTCGGCCCGCCAAACCCGGTGGCGGTGCATCGGTGATGCGAATGGCCAGGTCGACGGACTCCTCAAACAAATCCACCGTGCGGTCAGTGATGATGAGTTGCACATCCACCTCGGGGTAGCGTGCCAGGAACGCAGGCATCAGCGGGTGCACCACCTGTCTGCCAAAGGCTTTGGGCATGCTCACACGTACCAGCCCGCGCGGCGTCGCGCTTTGGCTGTCGCTCAGGGCCATCACCTCGCGCGCGGCCGCCACCAAGGCCTGGCAGCGCGTAAACGCGGCACTGCCCGCCTCCGTCAGGCGCAGTTTGCGGGTGGTGCGCTCCAGCAGCCGCACCCGCAATACCCCCTCCAGCCGCGCCACCTGGCGGCTCACGGCTGACGGGGTCAAACCCAACTGACGGGCCGCGCCCGAGAAGCTGCCGGCATCCACCACACGGGCAAATACAACCATGTCAGGCAGGTTTTCAAGCGGGCTATTGATGCTCACTACGCACAGGTGATGTTCTTCATGACTGGATTATCACCAAATGAAACCAAATCTATCATGGCCACTCGCTTCTGCTCTCCCACATCTGCCATGACCACCTTGACCCTGCCCCAACCCAAACACCTGCTGCGCCTGTCCGACTTCACACTGCTGCTGGTGGCCATGGTCTGGGGCACCAGCTATGGCGTGGCCAAAGGGGCGCTGGCTTTTTACCCGGTGCTGGGCTTTCTGGCGGTGCGTTTTATGCTGACCTTTGTCCTGCTGCTGCCGACACTGCTGCGCGCACCCGCCGTTCAAAAGCGCGACGCCCTGCGCACGGGCCTGCCGCTGGGCATGCTGATGCTGGGCATTTTTTTGTGTGAAACATTTGGTGTCGCCCATACCCAGGCCAGCAACGCCGCTTTTTTGATCAGCCTGTGCGTGGTGCTGACGCCGTTTGCCGAGTGGTGGCTGCTGGGCCGCCGCCCGGCGCAGGCCATGTTTGTATTTGCGGCCATCTCACTGCTGGGGGCGGCGTTGCTCAGCGGCGGCATCGCTGGCCGCTTGAGTTGGGGCGACGGCCTGATGCTGGCCGCGGCGGTGCTGCGCGCCATCACGGTGTGCCAGACCAGCCAACTCACCCGCCACAGCAGTGCATCGGCACTGGCACTCACGGCCGTGCAGGCCGGCGTGATTGGCATCGGCAGCCTGCTGCTGGCCCTGCTGATGCCCGGTGATTTGTCCCCGCTGCCGACCCAGCTTGCCTTCTGGCAGGCCACGCTGTACCTGGTGCTGGGCTGCACGGTGTTTGCCTTCTTTGCCCAAAACTGGGCCCTCAAACACAACGCGCCCAGCCGGGTTGCCCTGCTGACCAGCACCGAGCCCGCCTTTGGCGCCCTGTTTGCTGTGCTCTGGCTGGGCGAGAGTCTCAGCGCCACCGCTTGGCTGGGCGGCGGGCTGATTGTGCTGGCTGCACTGTGGACCACGTTGCGGCGCAGTTAAGACCACACAAAAAACACGCTGACCGGCTGGCGAAAACGCGACCAGTGCGCCTGGAAACAGCGCCTATACCGCTATATTTACAGTAGCAATTAATGCATATAACACGTGGGCTACAGGCAGTTTTCTCTCAAACAAACTGTCGTCGAAGCAACACAACTTTACCCAAGCTTCACGTCATCCCTTGACGCATGGTTTTACAATAAGTAATTGATTAATTACTTATGCCTCCATGCAAGTCATCGACAAACCTTCCAAGCAGCGCACCGAGGTGCGTCAGGCCAGCCTGGTTGAAGCCGCGTTGCGGCTGGCGGCGCAGCGCAGCCCGGCGGACATCACGACGGGCGACTTGGCGCAGGCGGTCGGCATCACCCAAGGCGCCGTGTTTCGGCACTTTGCCAGCAAAGAAGCCATCTGGCTGGCGGTGCTGGACTGGGTCACTCAAACGCTGATGAGCCGCCTGCAAGCTGCCGCTCAAGGGGCCCGGGCAGCGGAATCCGCCGCGATCAAAATCCCGCCCAGCGGACCTGAATCAGCCCAGCCTGCCCTGGTTTCACCAAGCTCAGGCTCAAACCGCTCGGCACTGACCGCCCTGCAGGCTGTTTTCATGGCCCACGTGGATTTTGTGGTGACGCACCCGGGCGTGCCGCGCGTGATTTTTCTGGAGTTGCAGCAGCCACACGACACCGCCCCAAAAGCGCGCGTGCGGGATCTGCTGCTGCAGTACCGGCAGTTGCTCATGCAACTCCTGCGGCAAGTCCAAACACAACAAGCGATGGCGCCAGATATCGATTTACGGGCTGCTGCCGTTCTGTTCATCGGCTCGGTGCAGGGGCTGGTGATGCAAGCAATGATCTCTGGTGATGTGCCCGCCATGGCCACGCAAGCCCCTGGTGTATTTGCCATCTTCCAGCGCGGCCTGCTGGCACAAGCGCCCCTTTGATTCAGAAAGACCCCCCATGACACCCAATCCCCTGTTGCTGCGCCGCCTCGCCCTGGGCGCACTTGCCTTGGCTTTGATCAGCGCAATCGCCTATGTGTCGCTGCGCACCGGGCCGCTGGCCCCCATCAAGATCACGGTCATGCAAGCCCATGAGGGCACGTTGAGCCCCGCCATCTTTGGCATCGGCACGGTCGAGGCGCGCCGCAGCTGGATGGTTGGCCCCACAGTGGCGGGCCGGGTATTGAACGTCAAAGTGGACGTGGGTGATGTGGTCAAGGCCGGACAACTGCTGGCCGAGATGGACCCGATTGACCTGGAACAGCGCCTGAGCGCGCTCGATGCCTCACTGGCTCGGGCCGGCAGCGCGCAGACGGCGGCACACGCGCAATTGAAAGATGCCACCGCGCGGCGTGCCTTGGCAGCCGCCAACACCCAGCGCAACCAGGACCTGGCGCGGCAAAACTTCATCAGTCCCGGCGCACTCGATGCCCGCTTGCAAGAACAGGCCTCGGCCGATGCCGCCGTGCAGGCGGCACAGGCCAATTTGGCGGGTAGCGGCCAAGACATGAGCCGCCTGAAAGCCGAGCGCGCCGGTCTGGCGCAGCAACGCAGCAATGTGCGCCTGCTGGCCCCGGCTGACAGCGTGGTCACCACCCGCGATGCCGAGGCCGGCAGCACCGTGGTGGCGGGCCAACCGGTATTGCGTCTGATCGACCCGAGCAGCCTGTGGGTGAAATTGCGGGTGGACCAGGGCCGCTCCGCCGGCTTGGCGCCCGGCTTGCAGGGCGGCATTGTGCTGCGCTCACAACCACAAACCACCTTGCCCGGCCAGGTCGCGCGCATTGAGTTGCTGGCCGACAGCGTGACTGAAGAGCGTATCGCGCAAGTGGCTTTTACCGAACCGCCCCCAGGTATCTCGGTGGGTGAAATGGCAGAAGTGACCCTGCAACTGCCCGCCACCGCCCCCGCCCTGCTGCTGCCCAACGCCAGCGTACAGCGCCAAAACGGGCAGACCGGTGTCTGGCGGCTCAATGGCGACACGCCGGAATTCGCCCCGGTAGAACTCGGTGTCCGCAGCCTGGACGGTCAGGTGCAGGTGCTCAAAGGGCTAAGCCAAGGTGACCGCGTGGTGGTCTACAGCGAAAAAGCCCTCAAGGCCGGTGCCCGCGTGAAGGTGGTGGAGGCCTTGACCCAAGCAACAGGCAAGCCATGATCAGCCTGGCAGGTCGCGACATTCTGCACGGCTGGGGCAAGTTTGCCCTGACGGGCTTGGGGCTGGGGCTGCTGATTGGCGTGACGCTGACGATGGGCGGGGTGTACCGTGGCATGGTCAATGATGCGCAGGCACTCCTGACCAACAGCGGCGCGGACCTGTGGGTGGTGCAAAAAGACACCCAAGGCCCCTATGCCGAGGCCTCCAGCCTGAAAGACGACGTGGTGCGCAGCGTGCGCGGCATGCCCGGTGTGGGCCAGGCGTCCAACGTCACTTACCTGACCCAGCAGGTGCAAAAAGCCAGTGGCGACGAAGTGCGCGTGATGGTGGTCGGCATTGAGCCGGGCCAGCCCGGCGAACCGGGCTATCTGGTGGCTGGCCGCCAACTCACCCGCGATCACTATGAAGCCGTGGTCGATATCAAAACCGGCTTCAAACTGGGCGAAGAATTGCAGGTGCGCCGCCACAACTACCGCGTCGTGGGCCTGACGCAGCGCATGGTGTCGTCCGGCGGCGACCCGATGGTGTTCATCCCTTTGAAAGACGCGCAAGAGGCGCAGTTTTTGAAAGACAACGACACGATCGTCAATGACCGCACCCGCACGGCCGCCAACCCGGCCTTCAATCGCCCTGGCGTGCCCGGCTTGCTGGAAGCGGTGCAAGGTCTGCAGACCAGCAGCCACAACGTCAATGCGGTGTTGGTCCAGCTGCAGCCCGGTTGGCAGGCCGATGAGGTAGCTCAATCGCTCACGCGTTGGAAGCATGTGCAGGTGTACACCCGCGCGGGCATGGAAGAGATTCTGGTGGCCAAGCTGATTGCCACTTCGGCCAAACAAATTGGCATGTTTCTGGCCATTCTGGCGGTCGTGAGTGCGGCCATTGTGGCCTTCATCATTTACACCATGACGCTGGGAAAAATCCGCGAAATTGCGGTGCTCAAGCTGATCGGCACGCGCAACCGCACCATTGCCGGCATGATCTTGCAGCAAGCGCTGGGCCTGGGGCTGATCGGCTTCATTGTGGGCAAGGTGTCAGCCACGGTGTGGGCGCCGGTGTTCCCGAAATTTGTGCTGCTGATGCCGCAAGACGCCCTCATCGGCCTGGTGGCCACGCTGGTGATATGCGCGCTGGCCAGTACGCTGGCGATCCGCGTGGCGCTCAAAGTGGACCCGGCGGAGGCGATTGGATGAGCACCATGAAAACCCACAAAACCGAGCCGGGTGGCATCCGCATTGAAGGCCTGCGCAAGGTCTATGGCAAAGGCGACAGCGCGGTCGAGGCCCTCAAAGACGTCAACATGTCTGTGGCCCCAGGTGAAGTCGTCGGCCTGGTGGGCCCATCGGGTTCTGGCAAAAGCACGCTGCTGAAATGCCTGGGCGCCATCATCGAGCCCACGTCAGGGCGCATGACCCTCGGGGCTGACGTGATTTATGACAATGGCTGGAAAGTGGCCGACCTGCGCACGCTGCGGCGCGACCGCATTGGCTTTATCTTTCAGGCGCCGTACCTGATTCCG
>Ga0209343_10009224_pt1 | contig 11355 bp, 10 predicted proteins | sample RifCSPlowO2_02_FD_184026 | JGI IMG/M metagenome (GOLD analysis project Ga0209343, IMG submission 184026) | Groundwater microbial communities from Rifle, Colorado - Rifle CSP2_plank lowO2_0.2 (SPAdes) (version 2) | ecosystem: Environmental > Aquatic > Deep subsurface > Groundwater | place... | reverse complement strand
TTTAAACTGTTTCTTGTGATATTCATACTGATGAAAGGAGTATAGACGAAACCAAAAAAGATGTCAACCAGGATAACTCCTGTGACATCTTTTTTGCGGTTAAATTTAAGAATATGAAATTATCCCTTGTGAGACATTTCTTCTCCGAGCTTAGAAATAAAGCGAGAAGCGTGGTCTTTAGCACCTAAACCAAAAGCCAAAGCACAAGCTAGTGCGATCATTCCGATAATGCCAGAAAAAAGAATACTCATGTAGTCTCCTAACCCGAGCTTTCCAAGCGCAATAATAAAGGCGAATACCCACACAGCATATTTGGTAACAGCGCCAAAAAGATTTGCTGATCTCAAATTCATAGTTTTAGCAGTAGCCGTCACAGCACCAGAAATACCTTCAGAAATAACTGCGGCTATTACCAAAACCAAGGCAGCTACTATAACTCTAGGCAAAAACCCAAGTACATCTTCTTGTAAAAAGAAGGTAACCTCATTCAATCCAACCAAGTTTAGTGAAGGAAGAAGGAAAACAACAACTACAAACCACTTCACTACCTGCCCGATAAAGTATCCAGTATCAAGGTTCATTCCGGCTTTTCTAAATAAATTATCTGCTCCAATAGAAACAAAAAGTTTATCTACTTTTAGAGCGCTGAAAACCTGCTCAAGAGCTTTGGCGATGATATTACCTAAAACCCATCCGACAATAAACAAGACAATCGCTACGATAAACTTCGGGGCAAATTGAATAAGGCCCCACCATAAATTTTGAAGTGATGCATTAAAAACATCACCCCATGTCATCCAAATGTTATTCATAATAAATGTATGATCCCCGCCTTAGGCGGATCAGCCCATCAGTCCGAGACCCTAGAAAGTCAAACGGCCTGTGACTGAAATTAATAATAAAACTTCTTTAAGTTTCGACCTTAAAAGTTCCAACCTACATTATACCAGATTTTATACTTTTTTAAGGGCTTGTGTGGATAACTCCTTAGCCTGTAAAACTATCTCGTGAGGATAGTCCAGAATATCCCGAATAAGTTTATCGTACATATTTAGTCTATAAATAAACTCTTTTGTGTCAAAAATAGCATAAACGAGTTCTGATCCAATTTCGGCCTCGAGTTTACGAATACCCTCTTCAATCTTGCCTCGTTTCAACTTGTCTCCAACGACAAGAAAATCTACCCGGCTATCTTTATTTTTTATAAATATACCAGAAAGAATAATGAGTTTCACCCGTCCGGCGTTTTTGAAAAGATTCAGAATAGTTTGATTATTTAAAGTTTCGGTATTTATTAAAAGATCCTCTAATTCTTTTGCGTATTTAAAAGAGGAATCAAAAGACCAGTCATTGGTTCGTTTTTTAATAAAATTAACAGAGGCTAAAACATTAAGTTCACTACGGACAACCTCTGGTGCCACTCGACTCCGTTTTGCAATATCTTTATTCTTAAAACCCTTGTCTTTATTCAGCAAAAAAAGCCTCATTACCTTGACCCTTGCCGGACTACCTAATATTTTCCCCAGTATTTCCATCCATAATATCATAATACTTTTTGCGCAAAAAACAAGCATCAATGCTGATAGAATCCTCTCGCTTCAGAATCTGGAAGCATTATTAGATTTACATTTTTTTCTTTACAAAACTCTATTATTTGATCATCATTGACCGAACCACTGGTTCCTAAAATAGTTTTTATTCCTCGATTAATGAGCACTTCTGGCGCATCTGGGAAAGGAAAGAAGCTGTCGCTGTAGGCAACCGCGTTTTCCAAGTCAGCTTTTGCTTTTACTGTCGTTAGGTCTTGCCTAACGATTTTGTTTGCAAAATCGGCTGCATCGTCTGCACGGAAAATTGCTAGCTTGGCTGCGCCAACGCGATCTTGCTGTCCAACACCGTTACCGTAGAGTCTGCCATCTTTGACTAAAGTAATCGTATTACTATTTGATGTAGAACCGATAGCCCAAGCAAGTATCAAATCTTTTAACACACTCTCAGAAAGGACTCCTCTTGCTGAATTTTTTGTTAAATCAAGCACAAAAGTATAATTCGGCTGTTCCATAAATCCGCTCCGAACATATCTGAAACGAACATTTGTATCTAAAGAATTTATACCAGCTTTTTCTATATTTTTATTTACTAACAGTCGACACTTCCCCTTTTTACGAGAAAGAATTTCTACAGCTTCAGGTGTAAATGATGGTGCAGCGACAATATCAAGAAGTCTCCTTCCTTCTTCTCTAAACTTATGAATCAGTTCATCCGCTATCTTTTCATCAACATTAAAATTCAACATCACAGACCCACCGAAAATTGCTCGTAAATCCCCCTGCAACATCTTGCCAATAACTTCCAAATTATCATCTCCAACTCCCGCCCCACAAGCATTACCATGCTTGGCACCAATGGCCACTTGTGACACTTTGCCATAATTCTTTTCAAACCCAGCGCCAATATGTGTCATGGTCTGCATCATTCTGTCTAAATCGCAAATGTTGTTATAACTCATAGGACTGCCAGCGACGAGCTGCCAATTTACTATTGCAAGCGAATCTTCCCCTTTTCCGTGAATTCTATAAAAAGACGCAGGCTTTTGATATGCATTTTCCCCATAAGCGCATTCTAAAATCTTTTTTCCAAAAATACTTTTATATCCCCCTTTACTATGATAGTCCGCAGACACGGCACAATATCTGGAAATCGTCGCTTCTGTTTTCGCAGCTAAATTATTTAAAAATTCTTCGCGATCTGGTTCACCATTTTCAAGCCACTCAATAACTTTTATTCTATCAAGAGGATCACAAATAGTAATACGTCGTCCTTTTGCACCAGAACGAAGTATCGTAGGTCCACCTATGTCTGTTTTTTCTATGACTGATTCACGAGTGTGCCCTGGATTATCAATTTCTTCTTCAAGCGGATACAAATCACAACAAACTAAATCAATGAAAGGGATGTCATATTTTTCTAATTCAGCTAAGTGTTCCGGTGTATTTAATGCCAAAAGCCCACCATGAATTTTTGGATGTAAAGTAACCACCCGGTGATCTAAAATAGCCTTCATTCCAGTAATCTCAGCTACATCAGTAACTAATATTCCGGCATCCAATAAATGTTTAGCGGTACCACCGGAAGAAATTATTTTCCAGCCTAAATCAACCAGACTTTTTGCAAAGTCTGTAATACCTTCTTTGTTATATACAGAAATAAGAGCTATTTTTTGGTTGCTTTTCATAAATGAAAGAAACTTATTGTTTTAGACCGCCTTGGGAGCGCGACGGCGCGAGCACGAGGAATTTTTTAGTAAAAAAATATCCGTGCAGTATAAAATAATAAGTTGCTGAAATTATTTAAGCTCAATTTTACCTCCGGCCTCTTCAATCTTTTTCTTTAATTCAGCAGCTTCTTCCTTCTTCATTCCATCTTTCAATGTTGAAGGGGCGGCATCAACTAAATCTTTAGCGTCCTTAAGGCCCAGACCTAATGCTTCTTTTACAATTTTCATCACAGCGATTTTTTGTTCACCGGCAGAAGCAAGGACAACGGTATAAGCACTTTGCTCTTCAACTGCTGGAGCTCCTGCGCTACCTCCGGCCTGTACTGCTACAGCGGCAGCAGAGACTCCGAACTTTTCCTCTATAGCTTTGACTAATTCATTTAATTCCAAGACTGAGGCACTTTCTAATTCTGCTAAAAACGAATCGAATTTTTTCATAATATTTTTACTTGCCTCGCCGAAGCTTCGGCGAAGGCGGGTTTATTTCTAATAATTTTATCTCTTCTTCGCAACTTCATTTACTGCAATAGCGAAACGTTGCATTGGTGACTGAAGCAAGAATGCTAATTTTGAAAGTAATACTTCTCTCGTTGGGATCATAGCTATTTCAGTCATATACGCTCCGTCCACAAATTTCCCCTCAAAAATTCCACCAAGAATATTAAAAATTCCTTGATGGGTTTTTTGGAAATTATAAACTTCGCGCGGTGAAGCAATGGCATCTTTTGAATATGCGATGGCAACTTCACCGGCAAGTTCTGGAGCAACACCTAGGGCTTTGCCCTTTAACGCACGAGCAAGGAGTGATTTTCTGGATACTTTATAATTCACTCCTTCTTTTCGTAAATCTCTACGTAATAGCGTTTCGTCACTTACTTTGAGACCATGAAAGTTCACAAAGACAAGGGACTCGCTTTCCTTGATTGCCCCTTCCAGCTCCTTTATTATTTCTTCTTTTTTTGATTTTTGTAACATATGTGATTTAAAAACTAAAAAACGGCTTGCGCCGTCAAAGATATCGACCCACTAAATAGGACTTACTTGCTCTTCAACTACGCTCAGGGCAAACCTATCTTCTTTGCGGTAAATACAGCATAGCACGAATTTATCATTTTGCAATATCAGTACTTTTTTCTATATTAGACTTTTCGTTTTGGTCAAAATGGTTCACCAAGAAAACACCAATAAGTCCAAAGATTATCATTCCTGTAAAAATAACCAGGGTTTTAAAAAAGTGTTTTGTTATCATGGTTCTATTTTATTCACCATGACCCTGAGTCTGTCGAACGGGTCATAATTTAAAAAGTGTTACTCTTGCGCCCAAAAAATAATAAGAAGAAGAATTAGAAAAACAATAAGAGAATGCCAAATATCCCAGTGCAAATATATATTTTTTTTCTTTAAAAAATCTGCAAACCGATTATTCCCTTCAATAAAAATCAAGAAAGGAAGGATGGCTATCATATACCAGATTTTAAAAATTATTTCAAACATCCCATTAAAAAATTAAAATAATAAACTTCCTATTTTTTACAAGTCCGTTGATTTTTTAACGGGACAAGTATTTTAATTATAACATATTCCAATAACAACAAAAAACCCGCCTTATGGCGGATTTTTTGATGGACAATAATATTGAGAAGACTATTGAACCGAGGCATTCATTTTTGCCTTTGTCTTCGGACCAATGAGACCGTCAACTACTAGGCCATTGTCCTTTTGCCATTTTTTAATAACGGCAATTGTTTTTGGACCTAGTTTACCGTCAACTACTAGACCGAGATTCAAGACTTGATTCAAGAATCTTTGAAGTTCCATAACTGCGTCACCTCTACTCCCATTCTTAAGAGTTTTTGTGCCGAAGTTGTAACTTGTAGCGGCTGCGCTGACAATATTGCCAACACAAGACCCGCCCGTAGTTATGCTAAAACCAGAAGTTCTATTATCACATCCGGCAATCGCAGCTTGTGCAACAGAGCTCATACAAAGCGCCCCGGTAGATGTGTTGTATACATTACCACCCGAGCACCCCGGAGAAACTACAGGAGGAGTAACAGGAGGAGTAACAGGAGGGATAGATCCTCCGCCACCGCCACCGCCACTAATTGCTCCGCAGGCAGTCGTGGATGGAGTGACTATAACTGTTGCAGCACCAGTTATAGTAAGAGTACTTTCAGTGTTGGTACATACAGCAGTCAAGCCTCCATCGTTAGAGAGAGTATGTCTCCCTGTGGAAATTAGAGTGAGAGTACTAGAAGCTGGAACAACAAAGGTCGCTGTAGTACCATCTACAACCACTGAGGTTGCTGTTGACCCAGTACCAATAAAGTAATCATTTCCATTGACTGTTAGTGTAGTGTTTGTGTTGAAAGTCAGGTCAGCCGCAAAAGCAGAACCCACTCCGACAGCCAGAGACAAGACAGCTATTAATAAACCAACTTTTAATTTTTTAATCATTTTGTTTTTAAGATTATATATACGGGATTCGACCTAGAGTAATTTCGCGAAAAATCCCGTATATTTTATTTGTTGATAATAGAATACTTAAGAAACAGAATGATTATTCAAGCTCTACGCAGTGATAGTGCCAAACAGCAATAGCAGCACTCGCGTCGTGAGTAAGAGTTAAGGTTGTTGTTGTAGTAACACCCATTACACCATTTGCAGTACCTACAAGAGCGGCGGCGTCTGCATCTCCTGCTGAGAATGTACAAGAAGGCGCTGCAGCGTAAGCAACAGCAAAAGTAATAATAACAGTTGTGTGTGAAGTTGCATCAGTCGTTACAATACCAGCTGTATCCGTAGATGTAGCTGTAATTGTAGCTGTACCGGCAGACTGTGTTGCAGCTGGAACGGCACCCTTTGTAATCAACTTACCCGTAAGCTCAATACCACCCGTACCAGCCAAAATACCAACAGTCGTTGCGCCGGTAACATTACCGATTGCAACAGTTGCAGCTATTGCGCCAGTAGCGACATTAACTACGTTACCTGTCGCACCACCTGTAGCAATATTTACTGTCTTGATACCAATACCAGAACTTGCAAGGTTAAGAGTCTGAGCACCAGTACCTGGACCTATATCAATTGTTCCAGTATGAAGTCCTGTACCACCAATGCTAATTGTGCCACCTGTCATTAGAGTACCCATAGCAATAGAACCCGCAGTCTGGGCATCACCAATAGTGATAACATTAGCGGCTGTTCCACCAGCGATAGTTACGGTCTTAATGCCTGTGCTACCACCACCGATAAGAACAGATTGCGCGCCTGTTCCGCCACCGAGAGTAATTGTTCCAGTCTGAAGTCCTGAACCACCAATTGTGATTGTACCACCTGTCATCGCATCACCCATAGTTAATGAACCACCTGTTTGAGTGTTAGCAATAGCTACAACATTAGCGGCTGAACCACCAGCGATGTTTACGGTTTTAATACCCGTACCACCACCACCGATATCAACGGTCTGCGCGCCTGTTCCGCCACCGATTGTGATTGTCCCAGTCTGAAGTCCTGTACCTCCGATAGTAATAGTGCCACCAGTCATAGCAGTACCCATTGTAATAGATCCTGCTGTCTGCCCAGTACCAATAGAAATAACATTTGCGGCTGTACCTGTACCAACATTTACAGTTTTAATGCCAGTACTTCCTGTACCAACATTTACAGTTTGTGCTCCTGTGCCACCACCGAGAGTGACAGTTCCAGTTTGGACGCCACCACCGATAAGAGTTGCGCCAGAAGTTTGCGCTCCGCCGATAGTGATGTCACCGGTTGTAGACGCAGTTCCTATATTTACAGCACCAGTAGTAGTCGTAGTTGCAAAACCCAATGCGGAACCGACTGCGCCAGTGATTGTCAGAGCGCCAGATTCAGTGATTGCGTTAACTGCCACAGTGATAGCCGCATTTGCTTGACTTGCACTAACTCCTACGACCAGAGCAAGAGCAACAAAACCTAAACTTAAACCTTTAAATATTTTTTTCATAATTTATAATAAAACCTTTATCCGCCAAAAGCGAATAAATTATTAATAATAATAAACTAACAATAATAATTTTCCTCAATTACCTAATAATGCATTTATAGATAATTCAAGACGACAAAAAAGTATTCGACACTTTTGTGTACTCGTAATTATACAATACAAACAAATATTACAACACAACGAAACTGTGGATAACCCGCACACTTACTTTTATGATGCGCCCTTGGCGCATTGTACTCAATATCATAAAAGTAAGTGTGCAGGATAACTCCTATGAATTATTTCTTCTGCGCCGCTATCGTCTGCGCAATCTTGCTATCGGACATGAGTGAACCATAAAAGACAACGTTGTCCTTTACTAAATGCATACTCTCCGATGCCCAAAGGGCGTCTTTTGTAGCAGTAAGCTGAAAATTGTTCTTATTTGGGTCAATTGCATCTTTAGTAACTTGCAAAATATAGCTATCCTTTAACTGTAGATCAGGAAAAGTCGTCAATTTACCTACATACACCTCTCCCGTCGTCATATATACGACAGAATAAGCATTTTGACCTATTCCGAGCTTATCTTTAAAAACAAAACCGAGCACAACAACTAAAATCACTATGGCTAACAGTATAATTTTATTTTTTGACATAATTCAAAACATATTAACTTTATAATAAATAGTATTGTACTCTTAATTACATTTTTTGCAAACTGGCAAGGGGTCAAACTCTCTCTTCCCCTCCTCTGTGGATAACTCTTACTAATATTCTAAAAGTGTTGTATAATTATATGGTTGATCTTGTTTTTTGTTTTATAGTTCTATGAATCCTGTTAGAAGTTCAACTAATGGGAAAATATTAAAAGTTAATTATAGTTCTACTTTTTTTATTATATAAGAAATTATTTAATTAAAGTAAAACTTACAATTAGGATGAATAAAAATATGTGGATGACAATGATTGTCACCTTGGTAGTGGTCAGTGCTATTGGTCTTTGGTATTCCGGCAAAACATATGATGAGGGGTATGCAGCAGCTATCGCTGATATCAAAGCTCAGCAAGAAGAAGCAAGTAATAAAGCGGCTCAAGTGGCAACCGATGAGGCTAATCCGTTTAAAGTAGAAAATCCACTACAGGGGGTTGAAGCTAATCCGTTTGAAAAAGCCAAGAAAACTCTAAATCCGTTTGATTAAAATATTAAATATAACCAACTATATGAGTTTAAATAAAAAAATAGGTCTCGCGGGAATAGCCATAGGGTTAGTACTGGCAACAACTGTTGCCGCTGCCGACATTCCACCAGAACTTCTTCTTTTAGCGCAAGATTTGGGTTGTCAAACGAGTGATGAGTGCGCTGAAAAGTTCGATGCCAATATAGAAACTGGAATCGCTTTAGCTCAAAAATATAATATCTACACCTCGGAACAAGAAAAAGTAGCCATTACTTTCCAAACAGAAGTTTTAGAACGATTGCGCACAGTTAGTCAAGATAATTTTGAAGAAGAAATCTTGGCGCTGGCCAATAAAATCTTAAGTGAAAAACCAGCTTTAGCTAGGACAATGGGCGTCACTCGGCAAATAGTAAACAATGCTGAAACAATCATAAATACCATCAAAGACGCTGGCGTAGACATCAGAACTTGCCAGAAGTCGCCGGAGGACTTATCGCGCGAACAGCTAATTGCCTGTATTAAAGCCAGCAATGATTTATCCAATAAAGAAAAATCAGTTGGAGACTATATTCCAAAAGGAAATGTAAAAGCCGAAGAGGCGGAGCGGATGCTGGATCTTGAAAATTCCTTGCTGGCTGGAGAATATTCGGGACTCGGCCAAATCGGTGTTGAGCAAGCCGGGCAAGTTTGCTTAAAACCTGGTTCAGAATCTATCACTGACTGCGACCGAATTGCGGAGAGGTTCTTCGGCGCTGAAGGCCTGAAGCATTTACAAGAAGCCAGGCAACAAACAACCCGCATCAAAGAATATTACACGGAAGGAATTGAAAGGATGGAGCTAGTAACACCGGACGGGCAAAAATTAATCGGCAAAGACGCGATTAAGAACGCCTGTAACAGCGCTTTTGAGGGAAATAATTTCCAGCTAGCGCGCGCTTGCGGAAATTTCGCCGTCAAGAATGGTTATGCGACGGAAGAAGAAGTTTCCGAGGGATTAAAACTCCTAGAGACCTTCTCGCAAAAAGCGCAAGGGGTTAATTTTAATGATTGTCGTTTCAATCCGCAATCCTGTCGAGAATTTTTGCCTGATGAATCTCGCTCACAATTTGATTCCCAATTTGAAATCTTTAAAATAATGTCCGAGTCCATCGGTTTTGATCCATCGCGCTGTGAAAACACTTATGATCCTGATATCGGCAAGCGATGTTTAGAAGGAGCTAAAAAGGCATTAAGTCAGGTTGAAGAAATTGCTAAAAATTCTCCTGAAGCGCGCAGAATTGTTGATGAAATCAGATCTCATATCACTGAAGGAGAGCGAATGACAGAAAGACGGGACGAATTTCATCGAGATTCAAGCAGTGGAGGAATGGCTGGGCCTGGAGGATGCCGGGGGCCGGAAGAATGTTTCAAGTATTGTAACCAGCCAGCTAATTCGGCTGAATGTATATCTTTCGGAGCTAAGAGTCAGATTTTTGACCAAAATTCTGTTGTGGAGAGATTTAATATCGTAAATGAAAGAAACGAGGGATTTGATCACAGGTCTTTCCCAAACTTACCGGATTCTTCTGGCCAGTTTGGACAAGAGATAGATCCAGAATTTAACCGATACCCTTATCCGCCACAACAGCCAGACCAAGGATTCAACCGATACCCTTATCCACAGCAGCCAGTTGGTCCAAGTCCGGAATGTTTAGCGGCCATCAGCAGTGGCGACTTTGCTAAAGCAAAAATTGCCTGCTCTTCCACGACGGACAATTATCCTCGACCCATTGCCGAACCATTTCCTGTTTGTCCGATTAGTGTCATACCATCACCATGTCCGGAAGGCCAAATGCGACAACAGGCCTCTGATGCTCGAGGATGTCCGACTTACGGCGCTTGTGTTGCCATAGAAGGTTACAGGCCGATTGACACCACTCCAAGACCTTGTCCAACCGGAACGTATTGGGATGGCCGATCTTGTATCACTCAACCGATAACACAATGCTCGTCCGGCCAGTGGTGGGACCCGGCCACACAATCTTGCAAATCTTCGACAGATACATATAAACAATGCGATTGGAGTATTGATTATCTAAAGATGTCAACTAATACTTGTGTTGCTCGTTCAACTTGTCTTATTACTTCTAATCCCGATTACAACTCTTCGGAATGCCAAGGCGTGCGCGGTGCAACGACACCGACAACACAATGCTCGTCGGGACAGTGGTGGGATCCGGCCACCCAATCTTGCAAATCTGCAGTCCCAACTGTGGGTTCGTGTAATTACTCTACTCAGTACTGGAAAGCTTCTACCAGTCAATGTCAGCCTCGAACTAACTGTACTGACACAACGAATGCTGACTATAACTCATCAGAATGCCAAGGCGTGCGTGGAATGACTCAGCCTGTTCCATCTGGCTGTGGAAGTTTAATTACCCAAGCTACTTGCCAAGCAAGTCCTGGTTGCGGTTGGGCAAATGGCGCCTGTGGAGGAAATGTGGCAACTAATAATTGTCCGATGGGTCAGTGGTGGAATGGAACTATGTGTGTAAATTCATCCACAACTGGAAATTGCCCAACAGGATATCATTCTCACAGTGAAAGTGGCGGTTTCTGTATGAATGAGCAGGAAAACTATAATGGAACTTGCTATAACTCAGCAGGCACAGCGATAATAACTTGTCCGCAACAAACTTATAATTCAGTGCAGACCGTCGGCTCCTGTAATTATTCCACCCAGTACTGGAAAGCTTCTACTAGCCAATGTATGCCACGAACTGACTGCTATGAAACAACTAATTCCGAATACAATTCTCAAGAATGTCAGGGAGTGCGTGGGTCAACATCTGCAACGAACACCACCACTTGTTCGTCGGGGCAATATTGGGATGGCACAGCATGCGTTGCAACTTCTACTGTTGATAATTCTGCTATGTCATTAGCTTGTG
>Ga0209343_10009223_pt1 | contig 11356 bp, 13 predicted proteins | sample RifCSPlowO2_02_FD_184026 | JGI IMG/M metagenome (GOLD analysis project Ga0209343, IMG submission 184026) | Groundwater microbial communities from Rifle, Colorado - Rifle CSP2_plank lowO2_0.2 (SPAdes) (version 2) | ecosystem: Environmental > Aquatic > Deep subsurface > Groundwater | place... | reverse complement strand
GTTGTGGCAGTAAAGATGTATTTAAAAAGGTAACGCTTGAGGATCTGGCGCTGCATACAGCGTGAATATCAGCCCTTCATTACCCTCGTTGACCAAATCCTCGCCGCCAAAAATCCCCCTCAATCCCCCTTTACAAAGGGGGAAAATAAAGGGGATGCCGACACCTCCACCCTTGAGCACCAGATAGACGAAATGGTATATAAACTTTATGAACTAACACCAGAGGAGATTGCAATTGTGGAGGGGAAGGATAATCGTCTTGAGAAGAAAAATAATGTGTGATAACATTGCGATTATTTAGAAGCGAAGATGAAAGGGGGTATAATTATGACGGTATTGCAGATAAAATCCGAGCCGAATAGCAATGCTGTGGATATTATCAAGACTGCTATCGAAGCCGAGCTAAAACGGCTTGAGATAGGACTTCAAAAGACCGATAGACAAGTTGCAAGGTTTGAAAAGAAATATAAAGTTTCGTCGGAAACATTCCTGTCAAAGTTTACTGCAGAAGATATGAAAAATGCTGATCCTGAATATATCGCATGGGCTGGAGAACTAAAAATAAAAGAAAAATTGCTTTCGGATATAAAAAGGTTAAAAGAAATTCAGTATGTTACTAACTGAATACCTCTCAAATCTTGTTAAGGTTATAGAAGAGTATTCAAAAACAGAGTTAATTATTGATTCTGAACTAACCACCGATTTCAGGACAGAAAAAATAGGCATTATAAAGGGGTCCATAACTTTCACGGATAACTCCAGATTGTTCTTTACAGAATACCTTGACCTCAGATATAAAGTTGAAAAACTCAATTATTCCTTCCATTATCAGAAACAAGACGGAACATTAATATTTCGCTATGATAACGCCAGGCATAAACCGCCGATTGATGCATTCGGACATAAACATTCGTCTAATGGCAAGATAATCGTTGCAGAACTGCCTCCATTAAATAGCATTTTTGCTGAAATCATGGATTTTCTGTTATGACCCGCATGCAAAAGACCTTGCCGAAAGTGTTGAAACATGCTCGCATAGCTTCGGCTGGCACAGTACTAACAACTGTGGCTAATGCATAATCTGAGATTAAATAGGTAAACAAAATATGCGTATTCATTATAATTCACTAAGAGATTTTCTGGCAAGGTTGGAGGGGGAAGGAGAATTAATAAAGATAAAAGAGAAGGTCTCTCCAATCCTTGAGATTACAGAGATAATAGACAGGTTTTGCAAATCTCATAATGGAGGGAAGGCAATCCTTTTTGAAAATGTTGATGGCTCTGATCCCCAATTAAATAATTCGGGGACAGGTGTGCCTGTCCTCATTAATGCCTTCGGGAGCAAAAAGAGGATGGCTATGGCTCTTGGTGTTGATAATATAGAGGAGATAGTTAGAGATATACAGGAACTGATTGAATTAAAGCCTCCTCAAAATCTTATTGAAAAGATAAAATTTCTCCCCCGACTCTTTGAAATATCCCATTACCCCCCAAAGCTTATTTCAGGTAAAGCCCCATGCCATGAAGTGGTCTTAACAGACGATGAAATAGACCTCTTCAAATTTCCTATTCTAAAATGCTGGCCCCTTGATGGCGGAAGATTTATTACTCTACCTGCAGTCTTTACAAAGAGTCTTAAAAGTGGAAAGAGGAATGTCGGTATGTATCGGATGCAGGTATATGATAAAAAAACCACAGGCATGCACTGGCATATTCATAAGGATGGGGCTTCACATTATGATGAGTATAAAAAGGCTGGTAAAAAGATGGAGTTGGCAGTAGTTATCGGGACAGACCCTGTTGTAACTTACTCCGCAACTGCTCCCCTCCCTTACGGTGTGGATGAACTCCTCTTTGCAGGCATGATAAGGAAAAAAGGTATTGAGCTTGTTAAGTGTAAGACAATTAATATGGAAGTGCCTGCAACTGCAGAGATTGTCCTTGAAGGTTATGTAGAGCCTGATGAGTTAAAAGAGGAGGGTCCATTTGGAGACCATACGGGATACTATTCACTCAAAGGGGATTATCCTGTATTTCATATTACTGCAATTACTCACAGAAAAAATCCAATTTATTTTACAACAATTGTCGGGAAGCCTCCAATGGAGGACTGCTATATGGGGAAGGCAACAGAGAGAATATTTCTACCGATGCTCAAGGCATTAAACCCTGAGATTGTTGATATAGACCTTCCGTGGGAGGGGGTATTTCATAACTGTGTAATCGTATCCATGAAAAAGAGATACCCCATGCATGCAAGAAAATTGATGACATCACTATGGGGCTCTGGACAGATGAGTTTTTCAAAGATGCTCTTGACTGTAGATGAGGCTATTGATGTTCACAATTATAAAGAGGTGGTCTTGAACCTATTAAATAATTTAGATATTGAGAGGGATATTTACATCTCTGAAGGGACACTTGATGTATTAGACCACTCTGCACCAAATTATATCTATGGCTCAAAGGTTGGTATTGATGCTACTGAAAGAATAGAAGGAGAGACACAGAGGCAAGAGGCAAGGCGCAAGGGTCAGTGGTCAGTGAACAGTGAACAGTTAAAAGAAAAAATACCTGATATCCTTGATATAAACATCCCTCTGAAGGATGTAAAAAATAGAGTCATTTTTATTTCAATAAAAAAGGATAAACCCTATCATGCGAGGATAGTTGCTGAGAAACTTTTTAAACTGACCAACGGAGTCAATTCTATCAGTATCGCAGTGATTCTTGATGAAGATGTAAATATAAAGGATATTTCAACTGTAATATGGAAGCTCTTTAACAATGTTGACCCAAAGAGAGATTTTTATTTTATTAATGGAAGACTATCAATTGACGCCACTAAAAAATTAAAAGAAGAAGGGCATCCTCGTGAATGGCCCCCTGAGATTGTTATGGATGAAGAGATAAAGAAAAGGATAGACAAAATTTTTCCTTTAATTTAATATTAGTAACAGATGCGATTTAAGTAACAAACTCAGGAGGAAATAATGAAATTTTTTATTGATACTGCGGATATTAATGAGATAAAGGCTGCACTGGAGATTGGAATTATTGATGGTGTTACCACAAATCCATCACTGATTGCAAAGACCGGCAAAGATTTTAAGACTGTTGTGGATGAGATATGTGCGGTGGTGGATGGACCTATAAGTGTAGAGGCTATTAGTATGGATGCAGAAGGGCTTATTAAAGAGGCAAGGGAGTTGTCAAAGGTAAATAAAAATATAGTTGTAAAAATCCCTATGACAGAGGAGGGATTAAAGGCTGTAAAAAAGGTAAATCAGGAGGGGATACATACTAATGTTACTCTTGTGTTTTCTCCGACTCAGGCGATACTTGCTGCAAAGGCAGGTGCTACATACATAAGCCCATTTGTCGGGAGATTAGACGATATAAGCCATATCGGCATGGATATAGTGGGACAAATAGTTACCATATATGATAACTACGACTTCTCAACGGAGGTCATTGTAGCAAGTATTAGAAACCCTCTCCATGTAGTGGAAGCGGCATTGCTCGGTGCTGATATATCAACAATTCCATTTAATGTAATAAAACAGTTAGTGAAACACCCGCTCACAGATATAGGGATAGAGAAATTTCTCTCTGACTGGAAAAAGGTGCCAAAAAAAGAATAATAGGACACAGATTTTCACAGATGACAGCATTGCTGTCATTCTGAGGGCAAAGCCCGAAGAATCTCAAAATCGAGATTCCTCACGGAGCCTGCCCTGAGCGAAACATAAGATTCCTCACATTCGTTCGGAATGACAGGAGCGAAGGGTTCGGAATGACATTTCTGTGTTTATCTGTGTCCAAAATTAGTCTTTTATTCTTTAAGTATTTCTCTGTGTCCTCTGTGGCTAATTTAGTTTTATGTCTTCATCCGAAATAATCACCGCAAAGAATCTTACCAAGGTATATGGAAAAACTATTGCCGTCAGCGGGATAAGTTTTTCTATCAATAGGGGTGAGTGTTATGGATTTCTTGGCCCAAATGGGGCAGGAAAGACCACTACAATGAAGATGATTCATTGTTTCTCTCCTATGACTGCCGGAAAACTAACTGTAACAGAAATGGATGTGAGAAGGGAGCAGAGAAAAATAAAGGCAATCATGGGTGTTGTCCCACAGGAGGAAAATTTAGACCCTGATTTAAAGGTGCTCAAAAATCTCATTGTCTATGCCCGCTATTTTGATATTCCAGTAAAAACTGCAGAGGAGAGGGCTATTGAACTCCTCAATTTTCTTCAACTGAAAGATAAAATGAATAGTAAGATAGGCGAGCTTTCAGGCGGTATGAAGAGGAGGCTCCTCATTGCCCGCTCTCTAATCAATAACCCTAAGATTTTAATTTTAGATGAGCCGACAACAGGTTTAGACCCTCAAGCGAGACACCTGATATGGCAGAGATTAAGGCTCCTAAAAAAAAATGGGATAACCATGATTCTCACAACCCATTATATGGAAGAGGCTTCACAGTTGTGCGACAGGGTTGCAATAATTGACAAAGGGAAGATACTAACAGAGGGAGAGCCTAAAAAACTGGTAGCCGATAATATAGGCACTGAGGTTGTAGAGATAAGATTGGAAGATGAGAATCAGGAGGCAATACTTGAACAGTTAAATGAATTTAATTTTACTTATGAAAGGGCAGGAGATACACTTTATCTTTTTTCTAATAACGGAAAGGAGCTTTTACATTCTATTGTAGATGTAAAGCATTCTCAACTACTCCATAGGCCTGCCACAATGGAAGACCTATTTTTAAAACTTACAGGGAGAGGACTCCGTGAATAAAATGACTACCTTCAAAATACCGGATATCTCATGGCGGGCGTATAGGGTTTGGCAGAGGAACAGGGATTCCTATATGCGATTTTATAAGGCAAATATATTGGGAAATCTCGGTGAGCCATTGATGTATCTCTTTGGAATGGGAATCGGAATAGGTAGCTACCTTGGGCTGATTGAAGGGGTATCATATATGGAATTCATTGCCCCCGGACTCATAATGGGCGTTGCAATGTATTCTGCATCTTTTGAATGCACATTCGGTGCATTCACACGGATGGCTGAGCAAAAAACTTATGACGGCATCCTCGCAACACCATTAAATGTTGGAGACCTTGTTGCCGGAGAGATACTCTGGGGTGCAACAAAGAGCCTTATAGGCGGAAGCGTAATGCTGTTTGTAATTTATGTGGCTGGCTTAATGAAGACATCTATATTGATGCTTTTACCAATGTTGTTACTTATATTCATTATCGGGCTTCTCTTTTCATCCCTCTCCCTTACATTTACCGCCCTCTGTCCGAGTTATGATTTCTTTAATTATTTTTTTACACTAATCCTTGCCCCTATGTTCTTTTTTTCAGGGATATTTTTTCCGTTATCAAATTTTCCTGAATGGGTAAAAACTGCATCAAAATTTATGCCCTTAACACATGCGGTTAATATAGCCCGAAGCCTTTTATCAAATATGGCTCATTCATCCCTTATTTTCAGCACACTGATTCTTGTTGTATTTACTACTATCTTTGGTATTATGTCTATAAATCTCATTGAGAAGAGGATAATTAAATAAACATCAGATGCGACAAACAACTAAATTAATTATGTCAGGCAGAGAACGCAGAAAACGAGATAAAAGGGAAAGAGATAATTATGCGGATTGTTGATTGAAAAGATATTATTTTGGTTTTGGAAGATTCCCCGAAGGGAATCTTCCAAATTTAATCCTTAGTTCACCTTAGTAACATTGGATGCCTTAGGACCCTTTGGGCCGCTTGTAACTTCAAACTCTACCTGCTGTCCTTCGTTTAGACTCTTATATCCATCATCTTTAATATCAGAATAATGAACAAATATGTCTTCGCCACCTTCTTGCTGGATGAATCCAAAACCCTTGGTGTTATTGAACCATTTTACTGTTCCTTTTGCCATTGCAACTTCCTCCTTCCTAAAATCTAAAGCTGACCTTAAATTTACTTGCTAACCTTAAGGTCTATTACTGCCCATTTAAATCGACCAGGCATAAAAAAAAACCGTAAAGGAATTTAATCACCTTTACAGTTAATTATAACCCGTATATAATTTATACCATTTTTATAAAGTGTTGTCAACTATTTTCTGACACTATTTTCTGACAACAGACTTTTTCGGCTGACAGAGAGTGCCTTTCTTCCAATATCTCTCCTGAAATATGCCCCATCCCACTTAATCAAACTAACACCCTTATATGCCCTGTCTATTGCATCCTCAAAATTTGTGCCGAGTGATGTAACTCCAAGAACCCTTCCGCCATTTGTCACAACCTTATTGCCTATTTTTGATGTCCCTGCATGGAAAACCCATAGATTCTCTATATTCTTTGTCTCATCAAGCCCACCTATCTCTTTCCCCTTCTCATATTTATCAGGATAACCGCCAGCCACCATGACAACACATACAGAAGGCTCATTACGCCACTGAATCTCCTTCCCTTTCAGCCTCCCCTCAACAACTGACATCATTATAGATACAATATCGCTTTCCATTCTAACAAGTATCGGCTGTGTCTCAGGGTCGCCAAATCTGCAGTTAAACTCAAGGACAAAAGGCTTGCCATTCACAATCATAAGCCCGGCATATAAAATACCTTTATAAGTTTTACCCTCTTTCTTCATCCCTGAAATTAACGGCTTAATAATAGTATCAAGAATCTCTCTGCTAATCTTTTCCGTAATTACAGGGGCAGGGGAATAGGCACCCATACCTCCTGTGTTTGGACCCCTATCGCCGTCATAAATCTGTTTGTGGTCCTGTGCAGAGGCTATAGGCAGTATATCTTCACCATCACTGAACACCATAAAAGATGCCTCTTCACCCTTTAGATACTCCTCTATAATCACCTTATTACCTGCACTACCAAATAGCTTCTCCACCATTATTGAATCAATAGCCTTCACTGCCTCTTCAATAGTATTGCAGATAATAACCCCTTTTCCTGCCGCAAGCCCATCCGCCTTTATTACAACAGGCTGAAAGCTGAAGGCTGAAGGCTGAAGGCTTAGGATATAATCCTTTGCATCCTTTTGGGAATTAAAACTTTCATACTTCGCAGTAGGGATTTTATATTTCTTCATTATATATTTCGCAAAGACCTTACTCCCCTCTATCTCAGCAGCCTCTTTTGAAGGGCCAAATATTTTCAGTCCTCTCTTTTCAAATTCATCTACAATTCCAAGTGTAAGCGGCAGTTCAGGTCCAACCACTGTCAAATCTATAGAATTCTTTATAGCAAATTCAATAAGACCCTTTATATCTGTTGATTCAATGTTAACATTCTCTGCAACATCAGAAGTTCCAGCATTGCCAGGGGCACAATATATCTTCTTCACTAAAGAACTCTGGCTTATCTTCCATATGAGGGCATACTCCCTCCCCCCATTACCTATTACAAGTATCTTCATAGCAAATTTTAGCCTCTATTTTGAATATCCGAGTTTTTTATCATAACTTATCATAATTTTAATTTCTATGTTTTTTCCATTGTGTTTGCTATTGTTCTTCAATGTTATTTTAATTAAAGGATTTCTCCTTGACTATATCTCAGGCATCAGCAATAATTATATTACATTTTCCATACTGTTAATGAAATAAGATTATACTCATGCAGCATGAAAAAGTAATCAAGAATTCTGTTTATTTAAAAGATAGTTTATCAATTTCAATTCGAACATATTTTTCTATACAACATATCCAGTCTGCAGCTTTGTTTGCCAGGCATACCTATGATGTTGAAAAGAATTATGATGGGATTTTTTCAGAAAAACTTTTTTCCCAACATAGTGCATATGTTACTGCTGCAATTTTATCTTCTGTATTTTTTCTTGAAGCTACAATAAACGAATTATTTGCTGATACAGTAGATACAAATCATGGAATGGTTGATAAATTAACTCCTTTGACTAAGAATTTGATGGCTCAAATGTGGAAATTGGAAGTACCACGAACAGCAAGTTTCAATATTTTACAAAAGTATCAAATTGCTCTAACATTGGCTCAAAAGCCTCTGTTTGATTCTGGAACCCAACCCTATCAAGATGTGCATTTATTAATAAAATTAAGAAATGATTTAACTCATTATGAACCTGAATGGGTTAAAAGTCCGGCAGGAGATGACTTTTGTCCTGATGATATTCACAAATATGAAAAAATGCTAAAAGGAAAGTTTTCTCCTAATCAATTAACGGGAGAAGGCAATCCTTTTTATCCACATAAGTGTTTAGGCCATGGATGTGCTGAGTGGTCAGTCAATACAAGCTTAAAATTTGCTGATGATTTTTTTTCAAGGATGGGTTTAATTCCACCTTATAACCACGTTAGAGCTAAGCTTGATACAAAGTAAAGATGGCAATTCATAATGCCTGCAACTGTATTTAACATGGCGCAAAAATTTAATATAAAACCTTTTTGGTCCCTTTTACACCAAAAAAATAGTGGTCGCTTAAAAAACATAAATAGAAGAAATAGATGACAATTAACGATATTCAAAGTAAAATAAAAAGTAAGCAATATAGTTTTTCAGATCATGCTGTAAAAAGGATGATCAAGAGAGCTATTTATCGCCATGAGGTTGAAGATGCTATAAATCAGGGAGAAATTATTGAAGAATATCCTGATGATAAATACTCTCCAAGCTGTCTTATATATGGGAAGACATCAAAGGGGAGAGACTTACATGTTCAAGTTTCAGTGCCGCCTACGACTGTAATTATTACAGCCTATGAGCCAGATCCAAAAGAGTGGCTTAACTGTAAAATTAGGAGGTGATTTCATGAAATGTGTGTTTTGTGGAGGTAGAACAGAAAAGAAGATAGTAACATTCACTTATGAGGAGGATGATAAATACCTCTTTGTAAAGCATGTTCCTGCGGAGGTTTGTACAAGGTGCGGTGAAAAGATGTACTCTCCTGAAGTTACAGATGAATTATTGAAATTTGCACATGATAAATTTAAACCTGTGAAAACCATAAAGGTACCAGTCTTTGATTTTTCGATTCACCAATAGAAAGCAACTAACAGGGTTTAATATCAAGCCTTGAAACAGTTGCAATGATTTTAAATTCATGCTTGAAGAACTCCTTTCAAGTGTAGGTCAAGTCTATTCGGTCTGTTGCCCAAATCCTCTTAATCCTATAAATTCATAATTAGTTAATGTATAATAGCCGCCAGAAAGGAGGCTACAAACATGATGGGACAACAAGACCCTTTGCAGTGCAAGCTTTTCTATGCCAACCTAAATATAGATAAGCGTATTCGTATCGATCATCCATTGCGCAAGATAGACCAATTCATAGACTTCAATTTTGTTTCCAAAGAGGTAAAAGACAAATACGGCCCCAATGGAAATGTCTCTGTTCCGCCCCCTTTAATACTCAAACTAATGCTCCTTCTCGTATTTTACAATGTTCGCTCTGAAAGGGAATTGATGGATACACTACCTGAGAGATTAGACTGGCTGTGGTTTTTGGGATACGACCTTGATACAGAAATACCCAACCACAGCGTATTATCAAAGGCAAGAAAGAGATGGGGAGTAGAAATATTCAAAGGCTTCTTTGAGCGAATCGTATGGCAGTGTGTTGAAGCAGGGCTTGTAGACGATACCCTTATTGCCCGCTTTTTTATGTATAAAACTGTTTATTATCACAAAACTACCTTTGGTCTTGAGGAGGTTATGCGCCAACTGATTCGCAGAATGAGAGACACCCAAAAATATAAACTTCCATCGGCAGGTAAAGATATTAAAGAGCTTGCATCCGATACGAAATTGTTAGATTTCACTGATGGATATATTGATGCAAAAATTAATCAAGCTACAAAATCTAAGGATAAAGTAATATCAACCATGGCTCATGCAATATCAAGGCGGCAGCCACCTCGGCTATTAAAAGAAGTATCTATCTTCATTGATAGGAGTAAAGAAAGTATGAAACATAATGCAGGGATTACTTTTCGGCGTAGATGTCAAAACGAACTTACGGAATTGGCAAGAAAGCATAAAATTCCGTTGGAATTGTTCTTATACTGCGAAACAAAACCTTTAACTCTTGAAAAAAGAGGTAGCAGCTTTACTTTTGATGAATTACAAGATAAGGACTTTATTCATGATAATGAGATCATTCGGGTTTTCTTAGATAAAGATGAGCCTGAAAATATTATGGATATTCCATACAGCCTATTAAATGTCCTTTCAAACAAAGCACTTTTGATACATAGGTTATATCTGGTTGCTCCTGCGACATTAAAAGATAATAAACTGCAACAGATAAAGACAGATGTTAATGATTGGGATTCATAGAAAGTTGGCACTAATCGGAAATATTGAAAACTTAATATCATACCAAACAAATGCCTGCGTTGCTTATCACAATAAGACTTCGCAGGATAGCCCCCTTGGGGTAAACCTATTAAGCCTCTCGTTCTCTGAGCGAGGGGCTTTTTTATTTTCTTACCTGCGAAATCTGATTTTATTGCCGCGAATTACAACGAGTGAGCCGTGTATTTCTTCTAAAGATTTTGAGGCAAGCAGGCTCAACAGTGTATTATGGACAATTCCTTCCGATTGTGGAGTAATCCGTAAAACGATTATACCTGAGTGTTCTTTTGGAGGGTATTTTATGATATCTGTAAAATCTTTATCATTGGAAAGCAAAATCGCATTATGGGAAACTGCCAATGAGCCGACAGCATCATCTACGGAAGAAGCAGATGCAATATCTTTTAACCGGATTACTTCATGCCAAGCCTTTTGTAACAGACAAACAGTTTTCCCAAATACACAATGGTTAGCGAGAATTTTCATGCAGCATCAACAACATATCCCACATCTTCGTTTGCCACAAGTTTGTTTGCATACTCAATACAGGCTGCAACATCTTCTTGAGTCAGGTCTGGAAAATAATCTTCCGAGCAGATTTCTTGAAATGTTTTTCCAGCAGCGAGCAGCTCAAGCACTTGCGTAACGATAATGCGTGTGCCTGCAATATGCGGCTTTCCGTGACAGATTTTAGGATTGACTGCGATACGGTTTGGCATAAGGTTATTATAGGGAAATGGTGAATTTATATTATATTTTATCCATTGAAATTCATGATGTCAAGGTTTTCCACGATTATTGATAAAAATGGATTTACCTGTCTGCGTGCAACGCACAGGCAGGGAGGAATAGTAATACGATTTTTGCTATAATACCATCTTGATAAATAGAGATTTATTACCATCAGAAAAACCATCCATCGTGGAGGCATTCTATCAAACTATTCGGCAATACTAACGGTTTAAAGCCTTACGATATAAAGAG
>Ga0209343_10009221_pt1 | contig 11357 bp, 9 predicted proteins | sample RifCSPlowO2_02_FD_184026 | JGI IMG/M metagenome (GOLD analysis project Ga0209343, IMG submission 184026) | Groundwater microbial communities from Rifle, Colorado - Rifle CSP2_plank lowO2_0.2 (SPAdes) (version 2) | ecosystem: Environmental > Aquatic > Deep subsurface > Groundwater | place: Rifle... | reverse complement strand
GGACATCCGGGGGCGTGCCGAGGGCACGGCATCGCTGGACATCCGGGGCAAAGTCAATCCGCTGGCCAAACCGCTGGCGCTGGACATCACTGGCCGGGTGCGCGACCTGGAGCTGCCGCCCCTGTCCCCCTACGCGATCAAATACGCCGGGTATGGCATCGAGCGCGGCAAGCTCAGTGTGGATGTGAACTACGCCGTCCAGCCCGATGGCCAGCTCACCGCCAGCAACAATATCGTGCTCAACCAGCTGATGTTTGGCGACAAAGTGGACGGTGCGCCCAACAGCCTGCCGGTCAAACTGGCGGTCGCTTTGCTGGCCGACCGTAATGGGGTGATCGACATCAACCTGCCCATCAGCGGTTCCCTCAACGACCCGCAGTTCAAAATCGGCCCGGTGGTCTGGAAGGTGCTCTCCAACCTGATTGTCAAAGCGGTCACCGCACCCTTTAGCCTGTTGGCCCGTGCTTTGGGGGGCGGGGCGGGGGAGAACGACCTCAGTGCGGTCAGTTTTGCACCGGGTAGCAGTGTGCTAGATGAGAGCGCAAGCCGCAGTCTGGACCAGGTGGTCAAGGCGCTGAACGACCGGCCCGCCTTGGCCATGACGGTGGTGGGAACCGCCAGCCTGGAGATGGAGCGGGAGGCCTTGAAGGCACAGCGCCTCCATACCATGCTGCTGGCGGAAAAACGCCGACGCGCGGTGGTGAGTGGCCAGGATGCCGCCACGGTGCGTACCGTGGATGCGGCCGAATCTGCCGCTTTGCTGAAAGCCGTTTACCGGCGTGCCGACATCACCAAGCCCCGCAATCTGGTGGGGCTGACCAAAGACATAGAACCTGCCGAAATGCAAGCGCTGCTGTTGGCCCACATCACGGTGAACGAGGATGCGATGCGCGACTTGGCCTTGCAGCGGGGCATGGCCGTCAAAGACTATCTGGCATCCCGCCAACTGCCTGCCGAACGGCTGTTTCTGGGCGCGGCCAAGGCCGTTCAACCGGACAGTGCTTGGACGCCGCGCGCGGAATTGAGCTTGTCGGGGCGTTAATTTCTACAAGCCCGGATGCCCATGCATCCGTAGTCCATATGGACTATTGCTGCAATTTCAAAGATACCTAAACTCCAGTGTGGCCCAAGTTTTCACCAGTCACCAGGGAATCGTTCATGTCTTGCAAATCATTTTTTACCGCCGCGCTAGTGGCGGCAGTGTCATTCAGTGCCCAGGCGACTCAAATTGACTTTGAGTCCACGGGAAGTCTTAATAACTACAACGCACTGGATTACGCCATTGATGGTTTTGTGTTTAACCAAACCCTGGACAACATCGACATTGGTGCTGGGGCTCCGTGGTCGGGCACCGGTCCGGCACATAGCGGTCGATACGCTGCCTTGAATAACTACAGTGGGGCCGGTGAAATTACTTTGCAGGGCGGCGGGACTTTTTCCTTTCAAGATATGTGGTTGAGGGGCTGGTACAACGGATCCAGTTTCGTGACTGTTAGCGGTCTGCTCAATGGTGTGCAAGTCGGCTCTGTCAGTGGCGTTTTGGGGAGTTCCTGGGCCAACTACGCTGGAAATTTTTCCACCATTGATACATTGAGAATTTCCACCAACGGCCACTTTCTGGTTGACGATATTTCTCTCAATGCCGCGGCCGTTCCAGAGCCTGAAACCTATGCCATGCTGCTGGCGGGGCTGGGTCTGCTGGGTGGAATGGCTCGCCGCAAAAAACGTTTGCAAAAATAAAAATTGCATGCGTATCTAAAAACCGCCGTGCGCAAGCACCGGCGGTTTTTTTGGGTTCATGTTTTGTTCAACTCTTCCACACGTCCGTCGGCATGGCGGGCGAAGCGGCCCTGTTCGCGCGGGTGCACCGGGTCGCTGGGGCCCCAGGGCCAGTGGCCGAATTCGGTGCGGTGGTAGTCGGCAAACGCCTGGCGAATCTCCGCCTCGGTGTTCATCACAAAGGGGCCGTACTGGGCCACCGGTTCCTCAATGGGGCGGCCTTGCAGCACCAGCAATTCCCCCACAGCCTCACCATTGTGCAGGGCCACCGCGTGGTCACCGCGCACTTCCACCGCATGGCTGGGTGGCACTGCGTGCCCGGCTACTTCCAGGTGTTCACCGCTGAAGAAATACAACTGCCGACGGGTCTGCGCGCTGGCGGCCGCAGGCAGGACCCAGCGTGCACCCGGCTCCATGCGCAGGGTGTAAATACCTACGTCGGCATCCGCTTGGCTGGCCCAGGAGTCGGGGGGCGGGGGGAGCGGCGTCAACCCGGCCAGAGTGCCCGCAATACACACCACGGTGGTGGCGCGGCCCTCGGTGTCCAGGAAGCGTTGCTGTGGAATGGTCTCGTTCCAGAACATGGTGAAGTGAGGCTCCGCCATCTTGTGCTTGGCGGGCAGGTTCAGCCAGATCTGGAACAGTTCCAGCGGGTTGGGTTGGTCGCTGCGGGTGAGTGGAAACATTTCGCAGTGCACGATGCCTTTGCCAGCGGTGAGCCATTGCGCGTCACCGCCGCCAAACCGCGCGGTAGCGCCCAAAGAATCGGAGTGGTCGATCAATCCATTGCGCACAATGGTGACCGTTTCAAACCCCCGGTGCGGGTGAGCCGGAAAACCGGGAACCGTCTGGCCGTGGTACATGCTCCAGCCGTCTTTGCGGCCAAAGTCCTGACCCAGGTTGCGCCCCGCGAGTGATGCATCGGGGCCCATCTGCGCATTGCCGGGCGGGTAGGCGTCGTTGTGGTGTGCGCAGAATAAAAACGGGTCCACGGTGGGCCAGAGAAAACCCAGGGGTTGGATGTGAAGGACGGTGTCATGGGACATGGTGTTGACCTCCGTTGAAGAAGGCCTGCATTGTGGCGCGCGCCGCGATTTTTTGCAGCGTGGCCCGGCAGATCGCCCCATGCCCACTAAGATCGCCGCATGAATTTGAAATCCCTGTCATGGCGGCTGCTGTGCGCCGTGCTGGCTGCTGGGGCGGTGCTGGGCGTGGACCTGGCGCAACGTCCCCTTGCCCCTGTTGCCGCCGTTGCCGCGTGGCCGGCTGTGCCGGTGTCCCTCCGCGTGGACCATCTTGTGCCGATGGGCCGAGGGGCTATTCCCATGCCCCCGGATGCGCCTGCCGCCCATGCCAGCACCTTGCTGGCCATGCCCGCTGGCCACCCGGCCGCGTTGACGGTATTTTGGTTTTCCGGCGAGCGTGAGAGCGGTCCGAAGGTGCAAATTGCTGCTTCGCAATGGGACCGCGCCACCCAGCAATGGGCTCCCGCACGGTTTGTGGTCAACCGGCATGTGCTGGGCGCGGCCTTGGGGTTTGGCGTGCGTCGCTTGGGCAATCCGGTGGCGTGGATGGACGGCAGTGGCCACATCCACCTGTTTGTGGTGGCTACCGGTTGGGGCGGCTGGGCGGCCAGCCGGATTCTGCATTTGCGCCAGTCCAGCGATGGCAATGGCTTGCAGGAGTTGGCCTTTGCGCCAGTGCGTGTGTTGCCCCTGTCGTGGTTGTGGAATACCAGCCATTTGGTGCGCAACGCACCCCTGCCTTTGGCCGACGGGGGCATGGTTTTGCCGGTGCATTTCGAGCTGGGGATCAAGTACCCGCTGGCGCTGCGATTTGACAGCCGTGGTGCATTTTTGGGGATGGCACGTATCTCCCGTCGCACCTACGCCTTGCAGCCCACCTTGCTGGCCAAGACCCCCACCGAGTGGCTGGCGCTGATGCGTGACGAGCGGCATGGCGGAAAGGTGATCGCCGCACGCACACCGGACGGTGGTCGCAGCTGGAATGACCTGCCCGATCTGGCACTGGTGAACCCCGACTCTGCCGTGGGTGGTATGGCATTGGCACCGGGACAAATGCTGCTGGCGCACAACAGCTCGCCAGCCTCGCGTGCATGGTTGGACCTGAGCGGTTCGGCCGACGGTGTGGCGTGGACACCCCTTCAGGCGCTGGAGCACGGTGCCACGGATGACGATGAATTCTCCTACCCCGCCATGGCCTGGGCCGACGGCAGTGTGTGGTTGAGCTACACCGTAGACCGCCACCGGCTGGCCTGGCAGCGTTTTACCGCCGCAGCCCCTGTTGGGGTCAAACCATGAACATGGATCGCATGGCCTGGCTTGCCCAGTGGGTGTCGGTGGAGTCCCCCGTACTGCCCAGCCCAGGGGCGATGCAGTGGTGGCTTTACCTGGGTTGGAGCGTGGTGTTGGCCTGGGGTTTTGCTGCCCAGGGGCAAGCGTGGCCGCAACGGGTGCGCAGGGTAGGGGCAGCGCTGGTGGCCCTGTGGTGTTGGGTTCCGGGGCCGTATTCCCCCGCCTATTGGCTGGGGATGGCGTTTCAGGCCCCCAGCATCAGCAGTGTCGTTTTGTGCGCCTGGCTGCTACGCGAGAGTTTGCTGGTCTCTAGAGTGGCTCCGCCCTTGCCTGTGCCCACGGACCGCAGCGCCCTGGCGCTTTCCATGCTGGGCGTCATCCTGGGCTGGGCGCTCTTGTTGGATACCTTGGCTCTATTGCCGGTGTCGCTTTATGCCTGGGGCTTTAGCCCCATCGCACCCGCACTGGTGCTGCTGGTGGCTTTAGTACCCTGGGTGCTGGGCTACCGCCATCGGTCTCTTGGTCCCAAGGCGTGGGTCGCACCTATCGTGGTGCTGTTGTTTGTGGCCTTGCGCTTGCCCACCGGCAACGTCTGGGCCGCCATGCTGGACCCCTGGCTGTGGGTGCTGTTGCATGGCTATGTTGTGAGAGCGGCTTTTCGCCGCGCGATCCGCCTGAAATCAGCGCTTTGACCGCCAGCGGTCTATAGCGCCGCAGACCGGCAATTCAAGGGTTTGATTGTTGCGTATTCCGCAATGTATCGATGACGCTGAAGCTATTTCTCTTTGTTGGTAGAAATTTTAAAGTTCACCCCATCGACGAGACGCATCTTTAAACGCCCCTTCGATGCTGTTCAGACGGCATTCCGCCGCCCGAGTGGAATCTTCAACTTGATAAGGATATGCATCATGAAAACTTCTTACGCTTCTGCCATCGCTCTTGCCCTCGCTACCCTGGCCGCTGGCCAGGTGATGGCGGCCGATGTGGCGCCCATCGCCCATGTACAAGCCGGCATCAACGATGCAAGCGGTGACGTGGTCGAGCCCATGACCGGCATGAAAATGCGGGAAATCAACCCTGGCCGTTACGCTGCAAATTCTGCAGTGAAAAGCAAGACCCGTGCGCAAGTGCAAGCCGAATTGGCCGAAGCCCGCCGCAATGACGATGGTGGTGACGTGGTTGAACCTGTGACCGGGCTGAAAATGCGGGACATCAACCCCAGCCAATACGCTGAAAATTCTGCAGTCAAAGCCAAAACCCGTGAGCAAGTGCGCGCTGAATTGGCAAAAGCCCAGAGCAGCCGCAATGCTGGTGACACCGTTGAGCCCGTGACTGGCATGACCCTGCGGGAAATCAACCCCAGCCGTTACAGCAACGCCAACAGCTGATCAGCTCCTGATCGTTAGCGATCCAGCCGGCTAGGCCCGGACTCCGTGCCGAAGAAACTTGGGGCTCATTTGGAGTACCGTTGAGGGGCACGCCACACATGACCGGTAAGCCATTGGTGCCTTTGTGGCCCGTACGTTAGCGTGGTTGGGTTGCGTCTTCGACATTGGTGAGGCTCATGGCTTCCGTTGTGGGGCTATGACCATCCCGTTTAAGAGACTGAGCATTCAAGACGTTTTTCCCGCGTGGTGCGCATCGTTGAACTCTCAATCAAAGGAGTCCGCTCATGTCCCAGCCCGTCAACAAATCTGCCCCGAGCACACCAGGGTCCAAGACCAAACCTGCACGCAAGCGAACCAAGGCATCCATCTTGAGCATCGCCTATCCCGATGCCTGTGGCATCGATATCGGTGCCACCAGCCATTTCGTGGCCGTGCCATCAGACCGTGATGATGAGCCCGTTCGCGAATTTCCAGCTTTCACCGCCGATCTGGAGCGCCTGGTGCAATGGTTGCGCCGTTGCCGCGTCACAGCAGTAGCGATGGAATCCACCGGCGTGTACTGGATCCCCTTGTTCGAAATGCTGGATGCCGCCGGGTTTGAAGTCCACCTGGTCAACGCTCGTCACGTCAAGAATGTGCCGGGTCGCAAGAGCGACGTGCTGGACTGCCAGTGGCTGCAACAACTGATGAGTTATGGGCTGCTGCGTGGTGGTTTTCGTCCGGCTGAGGACGTCTGCGCGCTGCGTGCCGTTTGGCGCCACCGCGACATGCTGTTGTCCTACCAAGCCCGCCATGTCCAGCATTTGCAAAAGGCGATGACGCAGATGAATGTGCAACTGCACCACGTCATCTCCGACATCATGGGGGTGACTGGCCAGGCCATCGTGCGCGCCATCGTCGCGGGCGAGCGTGATTGCGCCACCCTGGCCAAGCTGCGGGACCGTCGCATCAAGGCTGACGAGGCCGAGGTCGCGGCAGCGCTACAGGGCAACTGGCGCGATGAGCACCTGTTTGCCCTCAAGCAGGCCCTGGCCTTGATCGACGCCTATGCCGCCCAGATCACCGAGTGCGATGGCAAACTACAGTTGCTGCTGGGGGCGCTGAAGGGCCATGCGTTGCCAGAGGTCGGATTGGGGACTCCCAAACGCAGCACACCGGCCAAGAATTCGGTGCGCTTTGATGCGCGTACCTCGCTGTTCGAGGCCAGCGGGGTTGACCTGACGCGCATACCCGGCATTGACACCAGCACCGCGCTGAAGATCATCAGCGAGATTGGTGTTGACCTGGCACGCTTTCCCAGCGTGAAGCATTTCACCTCCTGGCTGGGCTTGTGTCCGGGCACCAAAATTTCGGGCGGTAAGGTACTCTCCAGTGCCACCAAGCCTTGTGCCAACCGGGCCAGCCAGGCTTTGCGAATGGCCGCACAGGCGCTGCGAAAAAGTCAAACCGCACTGGGCGCCCATCATCGCCGGTTGTGTTCGCGCATGGATAAACCCAAGGCCATCACGGCCAGCGCGCACAAGTTGGCGCGGTTGGTCTATTTCATGCTGACCAAGGGGCAAGCCTTTGTCGAGGCCGGGCAGGACGAGTACGAGGAGCGCTACCGCCAGCGGGTGGTGCAAAATCTCACTCGCCGGGCTCAACAATTGGGCTTTCAACTCACACCACAGGAAACCTCCTCAGCATGATTTCAAATATCCGATTTCTCAGGGCTGATGGGGAAGTTTCTTAAGAGGTAAGGTTGAAGGGCCAGATGCGTAAAGCATCTGGCCCTTGTCATTTCTGGGTTGAAAGTCATTCCAAGATGACAAATAAGGGTCAATGCGCAGTCTTCACCACCAGCCATTCGTGCCGGAACAGCCATTCCTGCGGATACCACAGGTTGTTCAAAGTGACCTCGCCTTCCTTGTGGCGGCTTTTGACGTGCCAGCGGGAGCCCAGCAATTGGCAGTGGGGAACACAGCTGGGTTCGGATTGGTCCAGGCGGTCTTGCAACCACACCACGGCATCAAAGTGGACGAGCAAGTAGTTCAGCCGTTCTGCGGATGCCATCTCCGGGTACAAGGCACCGGTGTTGCGGCCTTCGGCATCGTAGGGGGTGATGCGCGCACCGGGCAGCACAAAGTGAAAGCGTTCGTACTGGCCGGTAAAGCCATTGGGTACGGCAACGCGCTGGCCTTGCATCTGGCTTTGCACCGCAGGGCTGTAATCGGCCTGGGAACTGGACAGCGGTGCCACCATCAGGCTGAATGTGGCGTACACCGCCAAGCAGGCCACCAAGGTGGCGTTGCGGACCCAAGAATGATAGGTAAATCCGGCTGCAGCCCCCGCCAAACCTGCGCAAGCAGCTATCAATGTCATAGCGAGCTCAGGCGTGCTGGTGATGCCCATGTCGCCCATCACCCAGGCGATACGTGCCAACATCACCAGTGCCGGCACGGTGATCAGCAGCGTGGCCCAGAACCAGAGCTTGGCGATGCGTTCCCAGGCCATGGCCATGGTTATGGCCAGTGCAGGCATGGCGGGAATCAGGTAACGCTCCGAGCGTTGGCTGGGAATGGTGAACACCACCAACCACACCGCCAGCCAGGCCAGCAGCACCCATTGTGCTGGTGAGAGTTGGGCATAGGTGTTCTTTTGGAAGGCTTTGGATACGGCGACCCAGCAAAAACCCAGCACCACCAGCGCCAACAGTCCGCCGTTGGCCGGGTAGGCCAGTAACTGCGTCCACATGGGGTAGGCGCCAAACAGCGCTGCCTGCCAGTAGCCCTGACCCCCGGACATTTTTCCGGCATTTTCGGCCACCACAAATTCCTGCCACACGGCGGCAGGGTCCGGGTCCAGCACAAACCACAGTGCAAAAATACCTATGCCAATCAATGCGCTCCAGGTCACACCCAGGGTGGTGCGCATCACGCCGCGCCAGCGCGTTGCTGGTTCGGTCAGCAGGACGGCGCACCACACGGCCGCAGCCGTGGGGGCCACCAGAGCGAAGGATTTGTAGGCTGCCCCCAGTCCCATGGCGACGCCAAACAGGGTGTAGGTCGGCCATCCGAGGGGTGTGCGCCCGTCGGCACTTGCCGAGTCACCCCGCGAGCGCAGCCACAGCACCCACCACATGGGCAAGGCCAGCCAGAAGGTCTCGGGTGCCGAAGTGAGGTAGACCCGGCCGTAGCGGAAGGTGGAAAAATACAAAAGGTACAGTGCAGCGGCCAGGCAGGCGGTGCGTACCTTGCCACTGATGCGGTGGGTAAAAAAGGCCAGCAGTGCGGTGGTGGCAAAGGTGTAGACGATGCTGGGCAGTCGCAGGGCAAAGAGGCTCCAGTGCTGGCCCCAGTCACTGGCAAAGACAGCTTGCCAGATCAGCAGGGGTGGCTTGGTGTTGCGCGTGCCGATCAGCTCGGACTGCAGTGGCAGCCAGTGGCCGGATTCGGCCGTCATGCGGGCGATGTGGATGTACACCATCTCATCGCCATTGGTGGGCGCGTAGGGGCTGTTCAGGCCCAGCAAGTACAGTGCCGCCGCCAGCACCACCAGCACGATCCAGGGCCACGGCAAGGGTTGACGCGAAGGCGGCATGGCGCTCGGGCTGCGCCCTAGTCCTGGTGGCGTTTGAAGGTCCACCGGTCGTTGGCGAGAAAGTTACTCACACTGGCCGCAACAATGGCCACGATGTTGGCCAGTCGGTAGTCCATGGAGCCAGAGAGCAGCAGCGTCAACACGTACTGCAGCGCACTGCCAAAGGCCGATGCCGTGACGTACTGGCCAAACTCCATGCCCAGCAATCGCAGGCTCACCGGTTGGACTTCGGCTTCCAGGGTGCGTACCCGGTCCGACCAGGTCCACAGCCGGTTCCAGGTGAAGTTGTTGGCGGTGGCCACGGCAATGGCCAGGGCCAGCGACAAATAGGGCTTTTTGTACGAGGCTTCGATGGCATTGAACAGGTACTCGTGCCCCAGGTGCAGCACCACCAGATTCACCACCGTGCCACTGGCGCCCACGATGCCGAACTTGAGGTAGCGGTAGCGTTCAATCCAAGCCAGCGCCCACAGGATGGAGCGCTGCACCAGGGTGCGCCGACTCATGCCGCAGCACCTGTGCTGCCTGTCCCGGCCCCTGCGCCGCTGGTGCGCAAAAATGACAGGGCCTGGTCCAATACCGGGTCAGGTGCAATGCGTTTGAGGCATTGGTTGTCCCCATCACAGAAGGTCAATCGGTGGTTGTAGGCGCTAAGACAAGGAGAGCAGGCAATGCCCGACTCCAACACGGTGTTTCGGGTTCCCAGGGGGCCGTAGAGTTTGCCAGTTTCGGGACCGAAAAACACCATGGTCTGGATGGGGGTCAACGTCGCAAAGTGGCCGGGCCCGCCGTCGTTGGTGATGAGCAGGCGGGCGGTATGGAACAGCATCAACAATTCGCGGATGCTGCGGGTGTAGCCCGTGAGGTCGATACAGGCTTCGCTGCGAATTTTCAGGATCAGGTCTTGGGCCAGTTGGGCGTCGTCCTTCAAACCGATCAGGCCTACGGCATAACCGGCCGCACACAAACCCTGCGCCACGCGCGCGTAATGGTTAGCCGGCCAGGCGCGCTCTGGCAAGATGCCGCCGCCGGCATACAAGAGCACCAAGCTGCGCTGGGCCGTGATGGGATGGTCTGTTTGCACTTGGGTGCGGTAGGCAGCCAGCTCTTGCGCTGAAAATTCCACCGACAACTCCGTGTCCACCGGCAGGGTGCGAATGGGGGCTGCCTTGTTGCGCGGTGCGCCACCTTGGGATTCCAGTGCATCCACCAGCGACAAAAATTGTTTGCTGATGTGTTGGTAAGGGTTATAGGGAATCGCGTGGTTGATAAAGCTGCCGCGGTACAAACCTTCTTGGGTGTGGGGCGTAAAACCCACCCGCACCGGCGCACCGGTCGAAAACGAGAGCAGGGCGCTCACGCGTGAAAACAACTCGCAGTCAATGACCGCGTCCAGGCCCAGTCGGCGCATGGCCAGACTGACCTTCAGAATGTCGCGCACCAGTGATCCGCCCGAACTGTCGTCCAGACTGTGCATGCACTCGGGTTCGGTGAGTTGCAGCAGCTTGGAGACTTCCTGGTTCTTCTTCAATTGCAGGATGTGGATGGCGGCACCCGGGTATTGGCGGCGCAATGCCGCAAACATGGGGCCGGCCAGCACGATGCTGCCCATCTCCGAGAGCAGGATGACCAGGATGTGCTTGGGGGGCCGGCCCAGTTGCGCGGGAGCCGCCCAAAGGCCGGTCAAGCGCACCCATGCAGACACCCCGGCGCACAGCAACTGGCCTACCCAGCGGTCAATGAAGCGTTGTGTCTGAAGTTTCATGGGTCAGGTCATCGGTTGAGGACAGAGCTTGCGCACCAGGCGTCGCAGTCTGCCCCGCAAGGTTTCAGGAGAGGCCGGCCGCCGCGCGCAGTGCTTGGGCTTTGTCGGTACGCTCCCAAGTGAACTCGGGCTCTTCGCGGCCAAAGTGGCCGTAGGCCGCAGTTTTTTCGTAAATGGGGCGCAGCAGGTCCAGCATCTGGATGATGCCCTTGGGGCGCAGGTCGAAGTGCGCGTTCACCAGTTCTGCAATTTTCTCATCGGAGATCACGCCAGTGCCTTCGGTGTACACCGTGACATTCATGGGCTGGGCCACGCCGATAGCGTAGGCCACTTGCACCTGGCATTGCTTGGCCAGACCGGCAGCGACCACGTTCTTGGCAACATAGCGTGCAGCATAAGCAGCAGAGCGGTCCACCTTGGACGGATCCTTGCCGGAGAACGCGCCACCGCCGTGGGGGCAGGCGCCACCGTAGGTGTCCACAATGATTTTGCGACCTGTCAGGCCGCAATCACCCTGGGGCCCGCCAACGA
>Ga0209343_10009218_pt1 | contig 11358 bp, 13 predicted proteins | sample RifCSPlowO2_02_FD_184026 | JGI IMG/M metagenome (GOLD analysis project Ga0209343, IMG submission 184026) | Groundwater microbial communities from Rifle, Colorado - Rifle CSP2_plank lowO2_0.2 (SPAdes) (version 2) | ecosystem: Environmental > Aquatic > Deep subsurface > Groundwater | place... | reverse complement strand
GTCATGCCGCGGGCCGTGATGGCCTGCGGCATGACCCGCCACGACAGGACCATGATGCCCAGCGCGACGAGGCCGATCAGCAGCAGCGGATGCCGCGAATTCTTGCGGGTGATCAGGCTGAGCGTGGCCAGCACGGCGGCCAGCGCCCCGAGGCCGGCGATCCACAGGGCGGCAACGTCGGGCACGCCGCGCATGGGCGTCTCTCCGATCACCACCCACGGCAGGAACGCGCTCGCCGACAGAGCGGCGCCGGCGGTCAACGGCACGAGGTACGCGCGCATGCCAGGCCGAAACATGGCGCGCAGACTCATCGCGCGAAGTGTAGCACACGGGTTCCGCGAGGCGTAGAATGCCCGAAGCGGTTCAGGAGGTCTGCCCCATGAAGTCGATCAAGACGATCATCGGCAATCGCGAGACCGTGACGGTCGAGCGCTCGATGCACATCCGCGACGCGGCGCGCCTGATGGCGGATCGGCACATCGGCGCCGTGCCCGTCCTCGACGGCGAGCGTCTCGCCGGGATTTTCTCCGAACGCGACCTGCTGACGCGCGTCGTCGCCGCCGGCTGCGATCCCGACTCGACCCTGGTTGGCGAGGTCATGTCCTCGGATCTCGTGGTGGCCGATCCGGGCGAGAGCTACGAGACCGGCCTCAGCCGCATGCAGCAGGCGCACGTACGCCACCTCATCGTGATCGACCAGGGGCGCCTGGCCGGCATCGTGTCGCTGCGGGACCTGCTGGCGGCGGATATCAGCGAAAAGGACGAGGCGATCGGCCTGCTGAACGCGTACGTGCACTACTCTCCCGCCGACCTCGACGTCCGGCTCAAGTCTTAGGCCTGCTGATCTTTGTATTCCTCGTACCAGGCCATCTGGATGGCCTCGAGCTTCGGTTCGTTCGACGTCTTCGGATCGTCGTCGAAGTGCGCGAGCGCGAGGACGCGCTCGCGCAGATCGGTGAAGCGGAGCGTCAACGGATCGAGCCCGGGAAACTTTTCCGTCAGCGCGATCGCGATGTCTTCCGCATCCGTCCATTTCACCGCGTGACCTCCTCGGCTGTCTTGCGCTCTTTTCTGTCGGACTTGCCGAGCTGGATACCGCCGCCCTCCTGGACGTAGTTTCTGGTGTACATCGGCAGTTCACAGACGACGTCGCCCGTGATGACGGCCTGACAGCCGAGGCGCGATCGCGCTGTCAGCCCCCACGCGGTATCCAGCCGATCCGCCTCATCGTCCTGCATCTCGCTCAGGGATTGCTCCCCCTCGCGGATGATGACGTGGCAGGTCGTGCAGGCGCAGCTCCCTCCGCAGGCGTGCTCGAGCGCGACGTCGAAGTGCTTCGCGACGTCGAGAAACGACTCCGGCTTGCCGTGGTGCGAGTACGGCAGCTGGCCGGGCTCGAACTCGACGGTTGTCGGCTCCCCGTCGATGATGAACGTGACTTTTGGCATATCGATCTCAGCGCGCTCAGCGCGCTCAGCTCTCAGGTAACGTCGTCGACATTCTTCCCGGCCAGCGCGCCCTGTACCGAGCGATTCATGATCACCTCGGCGAGGTGCTGGGTGGCGTCGTTGAGCGCGTGCGTCCACTTCTGAATCGTCTCGCGGTCGGTGGAGCCCAGGACCATCTTGAGGCCGGCGAGCACCGAGGCAATCCGCTTCTGCTCTCCCTCGGCCAGCTCTGTCCTGGCGATCTCCGCGAACTCCGGCGCGCGGATCGCCTTCTCGGTCGCCGCGATCACGGATTCGGCCTCGTTCCGCGCTTCGATGAGCAGGCGCGCCTCGACATCGGCTTCGGCGTGCTCGAAGGAATCGAGCAGCATCTGCTCGACCTGCTCGTCGGTCAGGCCGTAGGACGGCTTCACGTCGATGGCCTGCCCGATGCCGGTGCGCAGTTCCGTGGCCGTGACGCTCAGGATGCCGTTGGCGTCGATCTGGAACTGGACCTGGACGCGCGGCAGACCGGCGGGCATCGGCGGAATGCCGCGCAGCTTGAACCTGGCCAGCGAGCGGCTGTCCGCGACCAGCTCGCGTTCGCCCTGCACCACGTGGATGTCCACGGCGGTCTGGCTGTCCACCGCCGTGGTGAACATCTCGCTGCCGGTCGCCGGAATCGTCGAATTGCGGAGGATGATCTTCGACGTGACGCCACCCATCGTTTCGATGCCGAGGGAGAGGGGCGTCACGTCCAGCAGCAGCACGTCGCGGTTGCCGGTCATGAGGATGTCGGCCTGGACCGCCGCGCCAAGCGCGACCACTTCATCCGGATTGAGCTCGGTGTGCGGCGCACGGCCGAACAGCCCGGCCACCTGGCGCCGGACAAGCGGGATGCGGGTCGATCCGCCGACCAGGACGACTTCGCCGATGTGCCCGGGCGTGAGCCCGGCATCGGCCAGCGCCTGGCGGCACGGCGCGAGCGTCCGATCGACGATCGGCGCAATCAGCGCCTCCAGCGCGGCACGCGTGAGACGACTGCGGTACATGGGCGGTGTCGGCTCGACGCTGGCGCCCGGGCCGGCTGCACCCGAATCGAGCGGTACGACAATCTCGGTTTCATCCCGCTCCGACAGGTCCACCTTCGCCTGAATGACGGCTTTCCGGACCGCCTGAATGGCTTCAGGCGATCTCGGGCCAGGCGCGCGGCGCGCGAGGTCTTCGAGCACCTGCGTCGTCAGCAGGAGATCGATGTCGTCGCCGCCGAGGTGGGTATCGCCGTTGGTCGACAGCACCTGAAACACCCCGTCCTCGACGCGCAGGATCGAGATATCGAACGTGCCGCCGCCCAGATCGTAGACGGCGATGAGCCCGTCGTGCTTCTTGTCCAGCCCGTACGCGAGCGACGCCGCCGTCGGCTCATTGATGATCCGAAGTACCTCGAGGCCCGCGATGCGGCCCGCATCCCGCGTGGCGGTCCTCTGGGCGTCGTTGAAGTAGGCGGGAACCGTGATCACGGCTCGGTCGACGTCGGGCTCGACCTCGCCTCGGGCAGTAAAGAAAGCCTCCGCCCGGTGCTTCAGCTCGCGCAGGATGAAGGCGGAAATCTCCGGGGGCGTGAACTCGCGCTCGCCGAGACCGATACGCACGACCCCGGTCTTCGACTCCGGCGCGCCGGGGCCGTCCTCGCCGGCGGTGGGGGCGGGACCGCCGACCCGGAAGGGGAACAGCCGCGCCTCGTCGCGGACATCCTCGATCCCTTTGCCCATGAACCGCTTCACCGAATACACGGTGCGATTCGCTTCTGTGAGCAGTCGGCGCTCGGCTTCACGCCCGACGTAGATCGTGCCGTCCACGGCCGCCGAGACGACAGATGGCACCAGTGCGTCGCCACCCGTGCCGCGAATCACCACGGGCACGCCGTCCTGGACGTAGGCGACGAGGCTGTTGGTCGTGCCGAGGTCGATTCCGACAACTTTGCTCATGAAAACGACCAACGCAGGGCACGCTGAGCTCTGAGAGAAGGGACACTCTGCGGCCTCGGCGGACTCCGCGTTCTACGTGGTCAACTCCCGTTCAATCCCCGCCAGCAGGTTGTTGATGTAGTTCCGCTCGAGCACGCGCTCGCGCAACGCCCCGAGAACCGCGCGCCGTTCCTGGTCGCCCGCATTCGCATCGACGAGCGCGTCCCATCGTGCCGAGAGCTCCTGCAGCTGCAATTCGTGCGCGTCGCGCTTGGCCTCGATGGGCTGCCGCGCCCGCTGCAGACGCTCTTGCCACCCTTCGGCCGGCGCACCCTCGCGGCGCAGGTCGCGAGCCGCATCGAGCTCCTCGTTCAGCGCAAAGACTTCTTCCAGAAGCGCGGGGGGCACTTCCTTCGACGCGCTGCCGGGACTGGTGGTGCCGAAACCTTCGAGCTCCAGCAGGTAGCCGATCCTCGAGATGGGCAGCCGGATCGTCCGGTACGCGTCGTTCAGATACGACGACCGCTCCAGGCTCGCGCGGCGTTCGGCTGGTGTCGCGTTGTAGAAGTAATCCGGATGGAAGTGCCGGCTCAGCGACCGGAACTTCTGCTCGAGCTCCACGATGTCGAGATTGAGCTTGCGGGGTACGCCGAGATAACTGAAGTAGTCTCCGTGGCGGCCGAGCGTCAGAATCTTCGTGCACTGCGGACAGAAGTGCACGTCGACAGGAGCGCCGCCGCCGCAGCTGCGACAGATCTGAACCGTTCGCACTGGTGCTGGGGAAGACATAATAAGGACCAAGTCGAGCCGTGGGACCTGAGAACTGAGACGGTGCCTACGCGCCGAACGAGCTGCCGCAGCCGCAGGTCGTTTTCGCGTTCGGGTTGTTGAACACGAAACCCTTGCTCATCAGACTCGTGTCGTAATCGAGGACCGTACCGCTCAGGTACAGCAGGCTTTTCTTGTCCACGAAGATCTTGGCCCCGTTCGGTCCATCGAAGACTTCGTCGCCCACCCGGGGTTGCCGCTCCCAGGAAAACGTGTAGCTCAGGCCCGAGCACCCGCCGCCTTTGACCCCGACGCGCAGCCCACCCTCGTCGATGCCCTGCTTGGCCATCAAGGTACGGATCTGACGGGCGGCCGTCTCACTGATCTGAATCATGTCGCTCTCAGCTCTCAGCACTCAGCTGGCGCTGCACGCGTCGCTTACGCGCTCGGCTGGGCGTGCGCCTCAGCCGGCACCGCCTTGGCTCCCTGCTTCTTCTTGTAATCGCCGATCGCCGCCTTGATCGCATCCTCGGCCAGGACCGAACAGTGAATCTTGACCGGCGGCAGGCTCAGCTCGTTCACGATGTCGGTGTTCTTGATCGCCAGCGCCTGCTCCACGGTCTTGCCCTTGAGCCACTCCGTGGCCAGACTCGAGCTGGCAATTGCCGATCCGCACCCGAACGTCTTGAACTTCGCGTCGTCGATGATCCCCGTCTGCGGGTTGACCTTCACCTGCAGCTTCATCACGTCGCCGCACTCGGGCGCTCCGACCAGACCGGTGCCGACATTCGGGTCCTCTTTCGGCATCGCGCCAACGTTGCGCGGGTTCTCGTAGTGGTCGATCACTTTCGTCGAATAAGCCATTTCAGTCTCCCATGAGAGATTGGACTATCGGTCATCTGCGGATCCGGGCCTTCAGTGGACCTGCCATTGCATCGTTGACAGATCGACGCCTTCCTTCGCCAGCTCGTACAGCGGCGACATCTCGCGGAGCCGCGTCACCACTGAAATGAGCTTGTCTGCGACGTAGTCGACTTCTTCCTCCGTCGTCCAGCGACCGAGGCCGAAACGGATGGACGAGTGCGCCAGATCGTCCCCGGCGCCAAGCGCCTTCAACACATAGGACGGCTCCAGGCTCGCCGACGTGCACGCGGAGCCGGACGACACGGCCACGTCGTTGATCCCCATCAGGAGCGACTCGCCTTCGACATACGCGAAGCTGATGTTCAGGTTGTGGGGCAGCCGATGCGCCACCGAACCATTGATGTAGATCTCGTCGAGCCCTGCGTGCAGCTTCCGGTCCAGCCGCTCGCACAGCCCGCGCAGGCGCTCGGCCTCGGCCGCCATCTCCTGCCTGCACAGCTCGGCCGCCTTGCCGAAGCCGACGATGCCGGGCACGTTCAGCGTGCCCGAACGCATGCCGCGCTCGTGGCCGCCCCCGTCGATGATGGGCGCCAGGAGCACACGCGGGTTGCGCCGGCGGACATAGAGTGCTCCGACCCCTTTGGGGCCGTACATCTTGTGGGCGCTGATGGACGCCATGTCGACCTTCAGATCGTTGACGTTGAACGGGATCTTGCCGACCGCCTGCACGGCGTCCGTGTGGAAGAGAATGCCCTTCTCTTTCGCAATCGCGCCGATCTCGGCGATGGGCTGGACGACGCCAATCTCGTTGTTGGCCGTCATGATCGTGATGAGAATGGTCTTGTCGGAGATCGCGCTCCGCAGATCATCGAGGCTGACGAGGCCATCCTGCTGCACCGGCAGGTAGGTGACCCGGTAGCCTCCCTTTTCAAGCCGTTTGCACGTATCGATCACGGCCTTGTGCTCGGTGACCGCCGTGATGATGTGATTGCCTTTCTCACGATACATCTCGGCCACGCCCTTGATCGCCAGGTTGTCGGACTCGGTGGCCCCGCTCGTGAACACGATTTCCTTCGGGTTTGCCCCGATGAGATCGGCCACCTGCTTGCGCGCCCGTTCGACGGCCTCCTCGGCCTCCCAGCCGAAGGGATGGTTGCGGCTCGCGGCATTGCCGAAGTGCTCGGTGAAGAACGGCACCATCGCCTCGACCACGCGCGGGTCGACAGGCGTCGTGGCGTGATAGTCCATGTAAATCGGAAGCTTGATCGCCATGCTCAACTCACATTCGTATGCAGGACAGCCTCGCGCGGAGACGCTGGAGCTGGTGGCGCGTCCGCCGCCAGCTCGGCGATGGTGCACTCACCGAGCGCGCTGAGAATTTTTTCCCGAACCCGCCACAAGGGGTCGCGGACGTTGCATTTCGCGAACTGGTCGCACGGGCCTTCGTCGGTCGAGCACGCCGTGACCATGACCGGACCGTCGATCGCCTGAATGACATCGGCGATCGAGATCGAGCGCGGCCCCCGCGCCAGTTGATAGCCGCCGTGCGTCCCCTGATGGGATGCCAGCAGCCCCCTCCGCACCAGGCGCTGCAGCACCTTGGCCAGGAGCTCGATCGGAATGCCGTACTGCCCGGCGATTTCGCGGGCGCTCGACGACCCGCGATCGCCCAGAAGGGCCAGGTGTTTCATGGCCATCAGCGCGTAATCCGCCTTTTTCGACAGCCTCAGCATGCTTCACGGCTCGCGTATTCTGCCCCGGCCGCCGGGTCCAGGCCCGGCCCCAGCCAAGGCGTCGGGTCGTGTCCATTCCCCAGGGCCGAGAGGTAAATCCGACCTCTTGGGTCCTATATTACCACAACGCCCATTTCCTAGTATTTCGGCTGGGTCGGGTCGACCTTGTCGATCCAGTCCAGGATGCCGCCCTTCAGGTTCAGCACGCGTGTGAAGCCGACAGATCGGAGGAAATCGGCGGCTTTCTCGCTCCTGCCGCCCATCTTGCAGTGCACCACGATCTCGTCGCTCGGATCGAGCTCGCGGTAGCGCCGCGGTATATCGCCCAGGGGCATGAGCACCGTTCCGGGAATCCGGTTGATCTGATACTCGTTGGGTTCGCGAACATCGACCAGCTTCAGCGCATCGCCGCGATCGAGCCGCTGCTTCAATGCGAGCGAGGTGATATCGCCGGGGCTGCCTGATGGGCCCACGGCGGGCGTCCCCGGTGCCGCCGGATGGATGCCGCAGAACTGGTCGTAGTCGATGAGGCTGGTGACGGTCGGATGGGTGCCGCATACGGGGCAGTCGGGATCCTTCTGGAGCCTCAACTCCCGGAACCGCATCTTGAGCGCGTCGTAGATCAGGAACCGGCCGACCAGCGGCTCGCCGATTCCGGTCACGAGCTTGATGGCTTCAGTGGCTTGAATGACGCCGATGACGCCTGGCAGGACGCCGAGCACGCCCCCCTCGGCGCAGCTCGGCACCAGGCCCGGAGGCGGCGGCTCCGGGTACAGGCAGCGATAGCACGGCCCGCCCTTGGTCGCGAAGACCGATGCCTGACCCTCGAACCGGAAGATGCTGCCATAGGCGTTCGGCTTCCCGAGCAGCACGCACGCATCGTTGGTCAGATAGCGGGTGGGAAAATTGTCCGTGCCGTCGAGAATGACGTCGTAGGGCTCGAACAGCTTCAGCGCATTCTCCGACGACAGCGCGGTTTCGTAGGTCTGGACGTCGACGTGGGGGTTGATCGCATGCAGGCGATCTCTCGCCGAATCGAGCTTCGAACGCCCGACATCCGGGGTGCCGTGAATAATCTGGCGCTGCAGGTTGCTGAAGTCGACGACGTCGAAGTCCACCATGCCGATCGTGCCGACGCCGGCGGCGGCCAAGTACATGGCTGCGGGCGAGCCCAGCCCGCCGGCCCCGATGCACAGCACGCTGCCGCCCTTGAGCTTCCGCTGACCGACCACGCCGACTTCCGGCATGATCAAATGCCGGCTGTAGCGCTGGACCTCGTCGTTGGTGAGCTGCGGGAGCTCGCGGACACCCTGCTCGATCGTCGGTGCGCCGCCGGCCACCGACGGAATGATGCTCACCGTGTCGCCAGGCGAGAGCGGCGTCTGCTCCCGCTGCAGGTAGCGAATGTCCTCTTCGTTCACGTAGATATTGACGAAGCTCCGCAGCTTGCCCTGCTCGTTGAACAGGTGAGCCTTGAGCCCGCTGTGCTTCCTCGTCAGATCCGCCAGCAGCTCGCCAACCGTCGCGCCGTCGGCTTCAACCGCGTCCTTCTTATCCGTGTAAGGCCGCAGCGGGGTCGGAATCAGGATTGTCGTCGCCATTCAACTCGCCTTCTTCGAAACGGGTTCGATCCTCTTTCAGGTACCACACGGTCATGTCGCGAGCGGTTCCCGTCGCGACCGAGACGATCACATACGCGAAGGTCGGCCAGGCGTGGTCGAGATCGAACTGCGAGGGCCGCGCGGGATGGTCGGGATGGGAATGGTAGAACCCGAGCAGTTCGCCGCCGAGTTCGCCCGCCCGCTGCTCCGCAATGCGATAGTCCGACGGCCGCACGAGAAACCGGCGTCTCGGGCCTTCTTCGGTCGTATTCGGCAACGCGACGGCCGTGGTCACCTGCCCCGGGATGCCGACCAGTGCGCCGCAGCACTCGTGCGGGTACGTCTGCTCGCCGTGTCGTCGGATCGCCGCGCCGACGCCCGCCTCCAGCCGCACCCGCTGTTCACTCATCGGCGGTCCAGAACGATTCGGACAGATATTTCTCGGCCCCGTCCGGAAAGACCGTGACGAGGACCCCCTCGCGGACCCTTCGGGCCACCTCCAATGTCGCCGCGAGCGCCGCGCCGGATGAAATGCCGACCATCAGACCTTCCTCGCGCGCCAGCCGCTTGACCATCGCGTACGCCGCCTCGGTGCTGACGCGCAGGTCATCGTCGGCGAGCGTGGCGTCGTAGATCGACGGCACCATCGCCGATGCCATGTGTTTCAGCCCTTCGAGGCCGTGGAACGGCGAATCGGGCTGAAACGAGAAAAGCTTGACCGACGGGTTGAAGCGGCGTAATCCTCTGCCCGTCCCGACGAACGTCCCGCTCGTGCCGAGTCCCGCCACGAAATGAGTGATCCGTCCGGCCGTCTGATCGATGATCTCCGGCGCGGTCGTGTCCTGATGCGCGCGCCAGTTCGAGTCGTTGCTGTACTGATCGGGGTAAAAGTACCGGTGTGGCTCTGCCGCCACCATCCGGCGCACTTCGCGGATCGCGCCGTCGGTGCCTTCGAGCGGGTTCGTCAGCACGAGCTCCGCGCCGAAGGCCTTGAGGATGAGTTTCCGCTCCTGACTCGCGTTCTCCGGCAGGCACAGCTTCACCGCGTAGCCGCGCGCTGCTCCGATCATCGCGTACGCGATGCCGGTGTTCCCCGAGGTCGCGTCGACGATCGTCAGGCCCGGCCTCAGGCCGCCCGATGCTTCGCCGTCGGCGATCATCCGGGCTGCGGCGCGATCTTTCACCGATCCGCCTGGGTTCTGCCACTCGGCCTTTGCATAGAGTTCCACGCCAGGCGTCTCCCGTTCGAATCGGCCGAGGCGGACGAGCGGCGTGCGGCCGATCAGATCGAGCACCGACGAGGCGGTCCGGCCCGTCGCCGGGCTGGTCGAAGTCGAAGGGGAAGAGGACATCGGCGATATGCGACCTGAGCAGTCCGAATTATACCAAGCGGGGGAAAGCCAAGAAAGAGCCGCCCTGTTATACTGCGTCGCCCGCGAATGATCGCCGCGTCGAGCTCACAACCTCAAACCCAACAGCAAGATCCGGACGCGGTCGTCCGGGCGGGCGGGTGGCTGTTCCGGCACCGGACCTGGCTGCCGCTGCCCATGGTGCTCGCCCTGGCGCTCATTCGCTCTGAGCCCCTCGCGCCCGTTGTGCTTCTGTGGGGCGGCGTGGCACTGGTGGCGTCGGGCGAGCTGCTTCGCCTGTCAGCGGTGCGTCACATCGGCGTGGTCTCGCGGACCAGGAGCGATCGGCTGGGGCCGCTGGTGGCCACCGGCCCCTTCGCGAGGCTTCGGAACCCCCTGTATCTCGGCAACATGGCGCTGTGGGTGGGCTTTACCCTCAGCGTGGGCCTCCTCTGGCTCGTTCCGGCCATCGTGCTGCTGCTGGCGTTCGAATATCACGCCATTGTCCGATGGGAGGAAAGGCTTCTCGAATCTCGTCTGGGGGATCGCTACCGGGCGTACGCGGCGCGCGTGCCTCGCTGGATTCCGCGCCTGCAGGCTGGAAGACTCGAAGCTCAGGATTCACATTCGACGTTCTCGTGGGGTGAGACGCTTTTCAGCGAGCGCGGAACGCTTCTCGCCATCGTCGCCTTGATGGGATTACGTTTTTACCTGGCCGCTGTCATGAGCGCCGTCCTCGGCGCCGGCCTCTTTTGGGGCAAGACAGATGGCTATGAAGGAAAGAAAGGATCACGTCGGTTACCGGTTGTCGTTCGAGGGCTGGCGACGGCGCTGGCGTTCATTGCGGTCCTGGTTGGCCTCGGTCTCGCGCAACGAATTGCCCAGCCGGTGAGCGGCGGGACTTCCGAGCTCCTGGCGCAGCTCAACAGTTCGCGCCAGGACCTCGCGACATCGGCCGAATCCGGATACCTGCCCGATAGAGACGTCTCAACTCCAGCCAAAGCAGCGCGCCTTATGCCGCAAGGATTGCTCTACTTTCTGACAGTGCCATTTCCCTGGCAGTTCGGCAGCTTGCTGCAGAATATCGTCATCCCGGAGACGCTACTGTGGGTGCTGCTGTATCCGTTTGCGCTCCTGGGAATGCGCGCGGGGCTGCGAGTCAACCGACCCGCAACCGTGCTGATTCTAACCCTCACGGCCAGCGTGTGTGTGTTGTACGCACTGCTCGCTGCGAATGTAGGCGTCGCGTACAGGATGCGTACGCAGGTGTGGCTGTTCCTCGCGCCGTTTGCAATGTGGGGATGGGAGATCTGGCGGCAGCGCGGAGCGGGCAAACGCGCCGGCGTGAGAGGGCGTCGCTTGCATCCGGTATCTCCCGGTGATTTTGCGCGGCGGCCCGCAAGTCCGCGATGAAAGTACTGGCATTGTTGCCGGCCATTCCGGGATCGACGCCAGGGCAGCGCTTTCGGATCGAGCAATGGCGGCCCTACATCGAGCGCGCAGGGATCGAGCTGGACCTGGTTCCGTTCGAGGACGAAGAACTGAACCACACGTTGTACCAATACGGCAAGCGTGCGCAGAAGGTACGCCTGGTACTCGCCGCGATGCGCAGACGAGCACGACAGGTGCTCAGTGTGGCGGGCTACGAT
>Ga0209343_10009215_pt1 | contig 11363 bp, 11 predicted proteins | sample RifCSPlowO2_02_FD_184026 | JGI IMG/M metagenome (GOLD analysis project Ga0209343, IMG submission 184026) | Groundwater microbial communities from Rifle, Colorado - Rifle CSP2_plank lowO2_0.2 (SPAdes) (version 2) | ecosystem: Environmental > Aquatic > Deep subsurface > Groundwater | place... | reverse complement strand
TTGCCAGATCAAGACCAATTCGGTTAAGTTTCATGGTGACTCCTCCCTTCGGGGACTGTTTGTTTTGACAGCTTCAGTCTGGCGCATTGACGCCGTAGAAGGGAGGAGTCCATTTCATTGGGCTACGGGTGCGTGATCTGCGGGGAGTGGATTGTGCCCCCTCTCCCGTAAACGGGAGAGGGGGCACAATTGCATGCGCGCTACGGGCGTTGTTTAGAAGCCTTCCAGCACGATCTTGCCGCGCGCCTTGCCGCTCTCCAGTAGGGTGTGGGCGCGGCGCAGGTTGTTGGCGTTGATGCTGCCGAAGTGCTCGCCCAGGGTGGTGCGCAAGGTGCCGGCGTCGATCAGCTGTGCCACCTGCTCAAGCAATGCGTGCTGGGCCTGCATGTCCGGGGTTTCGAACAGCGAGCGGGTGTACATGAACTCCCAGTGCAGCGACAGGCTCTTGCGCTTGAGTTTGACCACATCGAGCTGGGCCGGATCGTCGATCAGGGCCAGTTGCCCCTGGGGCGCCAGGGCTTCGATCAACTGCTCGTAGTGCTGGTCGGTGTGGGTCAGGCTGGCCACATGCTCGACCTGCGAGATGCCCAGTTGTTGCAACTGTGGCAGCAACGGCTGGCTGTGGTCGATCACATGGTGGGCGCCGAGCTGGCGCACCCAGTCAGCGGTTTCCGGGCGTGAGGCGGTGCCGATCACCGTCAGGCCGGTGAGCTGGCGTGCCAGTTGGGTGAGGATCGAACCAACCCCGCCGGCCGCGCCGATGATCAGCAGGCTTTGCCCGTGGCTGGCGCTGCCTTCGGCGATTTTCAGGCGTTCGAACAGCAGCTCCCAGGCGGTGATGGCGGTCAGGGGCAGGGCGGCGGCTTCGGCAAAGCCCAGGTGTTTGGGCTTGTGGCCGACGATGCGTTCGTCCACCACATGCAGCTCGCTGTTGCCGCCGGCCCGTTGCAGGGCGCCGGCGTAAAACACCTCGTCACCGACCTGAAACAGGCTGACCTCACTGCCCAGCGCCTGCACCACGCCGGCCACGTCCCAACCCAGCACCTTGGCCTGGCCGTCGGTGGGGGCGACATTGCTGCGGATTTTGCTGTCCACCGGATTCACCGAGATGGCTCGTACCTGCACCAGCAGGTCGCGTGGGCCGGGTGTCGGCGCGGGCAGCTCGATGTCTTGCAGGGACTCTGGATCGCTGCTGGGCAGGGACTGGTAATAGGCGACGGCTTTCATCTAAATGCTCCGTGATGGTCAGGCAAGTGGGGTGTGGTAGGTGAGCTCGAAGCCGGCCAGCAGGTGACCCTGCTCGCGACCAAAGCGCAGAAAGTGTTCAGTCTGTCGATGGTGCTCCAGGGCGTCGGCACTGCGCCAGATTTCCAGCATGTAAAAACGCTCGGGCGTGTCGCGGTCCTGATGCAGTTCATAGTGCAGGCAGCCGGCCTCGCTCCGGCTGGCCGGCACCCGTTGGCGCAAGGCGGTTTCAAGGGCCGGGCCATGACCCGGCGGGGCGATTAGGGTAGCCAGCAAATGCACGGCGTTACTCATGGGTGTACCAGCGCAGCAGTGCTGAATGCCGGGTAATCGCTGTAGCCACGAGCATCGCCACCAAACAGGCGGGCGCCGTCAAATTCGGCCAGGGGCAATTGCTGGGCCAGGCGCGCCGGCAGGTCGGGGTTGGCTATAAATGGTCGGCCAAAGGCGACCAAGTCCACCAGCCCTTGCTGCAGCAAAGCCTCGCCGCGCGCACGGGTATAGCGGCCGGCCACGATGATGGCACCGCGATAGGCCGCGCGCAGTTGCACGCGAAATTCCTCGGGGATCTGCGGGGCGTCGTCCCAGTCGGCTTCCGACAGGTGCAGGTAACCGATACCCATGCGCTCAAGGTATGCGGCGGCCTCAAGGATGGTCGGAATAATGTCCGGACAAGCCATGTTGCGCGCGGTAATAAAGGGCGCCAGGCGCACGCCAACGCGCGCCGCGCCGATCTCCTCGGCCACGGCACTGACCACTTCCTGGAGAAAGCGCAGGCGTCGCTCGCGGCTGCCGCCATAGGCATCCTCGCGTTGATTGGAGGTGCTGCGCAGGAACTGATCGATCAGATAACCATTGGCGCCGTGGATCTCCACCCCGTCAAAACCGGCAAGCTCGGCGTTGCGCGCGGCGCGGCGATAGTCCTCGATGATCGCGGCGATGTCGCTGCTGCTCAGTGCGCGCGGTGTTGGGCAGTCGAGCATACGGCCGATGCCATCGTCGCCGACCACCCACACCTGGGCATCCGGCGCCAGAGCAGACGGCGCCACCGGTAAACCATCGGCATGAAAGCTGGCATGGGACATCCGCCCCACGTGCCAGAGTTGCAGGTAGATGCGCCCACCGGCGGCATGCACGGCAGCGGTCACCTGGCGCCAGCCGTCGACCTGTTCGGCGCTGTAAATGCCGGGGGTAAAACTGTAGCCCTTGCCCTGTGGGCTGATCTGCGTGGCTTCGCTGATGATCAGGCCGGCGCTGGCGCGCTGGGCGTAATACTCGGCCATCAGCCGGTTGGCGCTGTCGCCGGGCTGGCTGCTGCGGGCGCGGGTCATGGGCGCCATGACGATGCGGTTGGCCAGTTTATGGCCGGCCAGGGTCAGGGGTTGAAACAGCGTGCGAGTGGTCATGTGAGGGTTCCTTGTGAGCCGCTTCAGGCCGGCGCGCCGGCGTGGTTCTGATAGTGATAAGCGCGGGGTAGGGCCTGTGCGGCCGGTGCATCCAGCTCCAGCAGCAGGCCGCCGGGGAGCTGCACGAAGATTTGCCAGAGGCCGTCTTCCGGCACCTGGGCAACCTGATGGGGCAGGCCGCTGGCTTGCACCCGCTGCAACACAGCGGCGGCATCGCTGTCGCTGCGCAGGGCGATATGGCTGAGGATCGGCTCGCTCACATCGGCGCGCTCGATGATATGCACCAGCGCCTGGTCGCCCTGATACAGCCAGCGGCCGGGGAACGGGAAGGGCGGACGAGCGCCCGGCTGTAAACCGAGCAAATCGCCGAACAGACGCTGCAGGGGTGCGCCGTCGTGGGTGTTGAAGGCCAGGTGATCGAAGTGCCAGGTCATGGCTGCTGCTCCGTGGTGGGCGTGCTGCCATGATCAAACAATGGTAGTGCCGGAAAAAGCCGGGTAAAAAGCAATCACTTGTTAAGGATTTTTATCAATGAGCTCGATTCTTGATCTGGATATTTTTGTGCGCACGGCCGACAGCGGCAGTTTTTCCGCGGCGGCGCGGGCCCTGGAACTGACCCCGGCGGCCGCCAGCATCGCCATCAAGCGCCTGGAAGCCCGCCTCGGTGTGCGCCTGTTGGTGCGCTCCACGCGCAGCCTGCGCCTGACCGATGAAGGCCGCCGCTATCTGGACAGCGTGCGCCTGGCCCTGGGCGCCCTGGCCGAGGGCGAGCAGGCGCTGCAGGCCCACACCCTGGGCCTGAGCGGCAGTCTGCAACTGGCCGCGCCCTCGGACTTTGGCCGCAATGTGCTGCTGCCCTGGCTGGATGAGTTCAAGCAGCAGCACCCGCATATCCAGTTGCGCCTGCTGCTCAATGACCGCAATGCCGACCTGTTCCGCGAGCCGGTGGACATTGCCCTGCGTTACGGCGTACCGGCCGACTCCAGCCTGGTGGCCTTGCCGATTGCCCCGCAGCACCGCCGCCTGGCCTGCGCCAGCCCGACCTATCTGGCGCTGCATGGCATGCCGCAAACCCCGGCGCAGTTGGCCAGTCATCGGGCGGTGTTGTACCTGCGCAATGAGCGCGCCCATGACCTCTGGCGCTTCAGCCGTGGCAGCGAGGTGCAGGAGGTGCGCGTCAGCGGTGATTACCTGTGCGATGACGGCGAGGTGGCGCGGCGTTGGGCGCTGGCCGGGCACGGCATCGTCTACAAAGCCCAGCTGGATGTGCAGGCCGACCTCGATGGCGGGCGCCTATTGCCCGTGCTGAGCGACTGGCAGGGTGAGAGCGCGCCGCTCAATCTGCTCTGTCCCCATCGCGCCCAGGTCTCCGAGCGGGTCAAGCTGTTGCAGGCGTTTATCCAGCAGCGCTGTGCCGCCTTGCTCGGCTGAAGGCTGCAGCGGCGCTGTCACAAAGCTGTTGTAGACTGCCCGGCGCCCCCTTTGCCGCCGATAGATGAGCACCGCCATGGCCGTTGAGCCTCCAAGCCCCCTGCAAGCCCCCAGCGTCAGCCTGCTGCAGGCCTTCTGGTTCTGGTTGAAACTGGGTTTTATCAGCTTCGGCGGCCCGGCCGGGCAGATTGCGATCATGCACCAGGAGCTGGTCGAGCGGCGCCGCTGGATCTCCGAGCGGCGCTTTTTGCATGCCCTCAACTATTGCATGTTGCTGCCCGGCCCCGAGGCCCAGCAGTTGGCCATCTACATCGGCTGGCTGCTGCATCGCACCTGGGGCGGGGTGATTGCCGGGGTGCTGTTTGTCCTGCCCTCGCTGTTTATTCTCATCGGCCTGTCCTGGCTGTACATCGCCTACGGGGATGTGCCGGTGATTGCCGGGCTGTTTTACGGGCTCAAGCCTGCAGTCACCGCCATCGTCCTGCAGGCCGCCCAGCGCATTGGCGCGCGCACCCTGAAAAACAACTGGCTGTGGGGGATTGCCGGGGCGTCCTTTGTGGCAATTTTTGCCATCAAGCTGCCGTTCCCGCTGATCATCATCGGCGCGGCGCTGATCGGTTATCTGGGCGGGCGCCTGGCCCCGGCTAAATTCAGCCTCGGCGCGGGCCATGGCCCGGCCCAGCAAGACTTTGGTCCGGCGCTGATCGATGACCACACGCCCACCCCGGCCCATGCGCGCTTTCGCGCCTCGCGCCTGGCCCTGTTGCTGCTGGTTGGCGCCGGCCTGTGGCTGCTACCGATGGGCGTACTGACGGCCGTGTTCGGCTGGCAGGGCACGCTGACGCAGATGGGCTGGTTCTTTACCAAGGCGGCGCTGCTGACCTTCGGCGGCGCCTACGCGGTGCTGCCCTATGTCTATCAAGGGGCGGTGGAGCACTACGCCTGGCTGAGCCCGACGCAGATGATCGACGGCCTGGCCCTGGGCGAAACCACGCCGGGGCCGCTGATCATGGTGGTGGCCTTTGTCGGCTTTGTTGGCGGCTACCTGCAGCCGATGTTCGGCCCGGAGCAGGTATTTATGGCCGGCGCCGTGGCGGCCACAGTGGTTACCTGGTTCACTTTTTTGCCGTCGTTCCTGTTTATTCTGGCCGGCGGCCCGCTGGTGGAATCGACCCATAACACGCTGAAATTCACCGCGCCCCTGACCGCCATCACCGCCGCCGTGGTGGGCGTGATCGTCAACCTGGCGCTGTTCTTCGGTTACCACGTGCTTTGGCCAAGCGGCTTTAGCGGCCACTTCGACCTGCCCTCGGCGCTGATCGCCCTGGCCGCCGCCGTGGCCCTGTTGCGCTACCAGCGCGGGGTGATGCAAGTGCTGCTGGGCTGCGCCCTGGCCGGTTTGTTGGTGCATGGGTTGCAGGCGGGCGTTTGAACTTAGCCTGGATCAGGCACTGATCCGCGCCCCGGTTTGTTGCGCAGGAGGGGCGCTTGCAGCGCAGGGCTGGCAAGCAAGTGCCACCCTGCGCGGCGGATCAATTATTTTGCGGCGTTCTGTGCATCTCCCGCGGCCACCACAACCGGTATGCTCGAATAGGTGCCGGCCCGCCAGGTCTTCAGTGTGATGGATGAACCAATGGCTGCCCTGCCCAGTTGCGCCATAAAATCCTCGTGGTCGGCGACCGGCTGGTCGTCGATAGCTATCACGACGTCCCAGGGCAGCATTCCCGCTTGCTGAGCCGAACTGCCGGGCAGGGTGGAGTCAACCACCACTCCGCTGGTTGGAAAAGAGCGAAGCTGCGCCAGTTGTGGGTCGAGGGTATGCAGGCCTATGCCGATTTTGCCCCATGGGAAATTGGCTCGCTGGCAGCCCTTGTCGCCCCATGCCTGGTTGGCTATTGCTTTACGGTTTGTCGCAACCTGCTGCCAGATCGGATCTCCGCTTGCCTCATAGGCAGGAATATTTCTAAGCGCCACTTCAATGTATGCGCATGACTTGTGGCGATAGCGCTCTGGCGTCTCCAGGCTTAGCGTCTTGCTTGCGTTCATGGCCAAACTGGCTGGCGATGAGGAGGGGATGTTGGGCGCAGGGCTTGATGCTGTGGCTGGTGCTGGGGCTGTTGTTTCCCCGTCGGAGCCGACCACCGCAGAGGCTACATAGGCACCCGCGGCCATCTCGGCAACGGGCCCTAACATCCCGACATCGGCGCCCATCATTGAGGCCGCAAGGGCTACACCACTCGCCGTGTTATCGCCGGCGCAGCCTGCCAAGCCAAGCAACGATGCGGCGAGGGCAAGACCAGAAGCGTATTTAATGGCGTCACTCATGCATCGATACTCTTTGTTAGCTCCGCGAACTCGCGCAATGGTATAGCGCCCGAACGTTGCTCTGCCAAGACTTTACCTGCGCGCCGCTAAACTTCCTGCAGCTGAGGGTAATGCCTCGGCGTATACACCCACTCCCCGCCGTCGGCACGGGCAAAGCGGCAGGTCTGGCTGGAGCCGATGATCACCAGGGTGCGCATATCGACCAGCTCCGGGCTGAGTTCGCCGAGGGTCAGGGTGCGCAGGCTTGCGCCGGGACGGCCGATGTCGCGGCCCAGCACCACCAGGGTTGCCGGGCTGCGTTGCTGGCGGACGATCGCCAGGGCGTTGCCCAGTTGCCAGGGGCGGGCCTTGGAGATCGGGTTGTAGAAGGCCATCACCAGATCGGCCGCGGCGGCGTGGGCCAGGCGCTTTTCGATAATCGACCAGGGCTTGAGGTTGTCCGACAGGGAGATCAGGCAGAAGTCGTGACCCAAGGGCGCGCCGGCTTGGGCGGCGGTGGCCAGGGCCGCGGAAACGCCGGGCACGATCTCTAGCTCGACCCGCTGCCACTCGACCTCGCTTGAACCATGCAAGGCTTCCAGCACGGCGGCGGCCATGGCGAACACGCCGGGATCGCCGGATGACACCACAACCACTCGCCGGCCGCTGGCGGCCAGTTCGAAGGCATGCCGGGCGCGCTGCAGTTCCTCGCGGTTATCGCTGCAATGGCGCACCTGCTCCGGGCGCAGCGGGCCGGCCATGTTGATATAGGTGGTGTAGCCAAGCAGGTCCTGGGCCTCGTCCAGCGCCTGGCGGGCGGCGGGCAGCATAAACTCGGCGGCACCGGGGCCGAGGCCGATCACGCTCAGGCGGCCGCGGGGGCGACCGAGTTGGCTGGGGTCGATCGGCGCCGCGGCCAGCAGCAGGCGCAGGTTGGCGTGCTGACTGTGCAGCGGCGGCAGCTGCTGAGCATCGTCGATAAAGCGCAGCGGCAATTTGAGCTGCGCGGCGGCGGCGTGCAGCTCGGCGTTGGCCATCAACTCGGGTGCGGCCAGCAGGCAGGCCAGGCTTTGCGTGGCCAGGTTGCTGGCCTGTAGCGCCTGTTGCAGTTCGCTGAGTAAGTCGGCGCTGCTGCGTTCGACCCATACGGCGACCTGTTGCGGGTGGATCAGCAGTTCATCGGCATTGACCGCGCGGCTGTGCGGGCTGATATGGATCACCCGCGCCGCATGACTATCCACCGGCAGCCTGGCCTCGGCCAGCCAGGGCGCGTCGCCCTCGATGCGCACGGCCTGACCGCCGAGCAAATCGCTGACAAAGCCCTTGCCTTGCTCAAGATCAGCCAGCACATAGCCGGCCGGCGGCTGCAGCAGGCAGGTGCCGAAGCGCAGTTCGCCGCTGGTGGTGATCGCCGCGCTGACCTGCAGGTGCGCAGCAATCTCCCGCGCCATGCGGTTGACCCCGGCCAGGCCGCCGAGCAGTGGCACCACGGCGCTGCCGTCTTCGGCCACGGCCAGCACCGGCGGCTCGCGGTCTTTCTCGCCGAGCACGGCGGCCAGGCTGCGAATCACGATGCCGGCGGCGCACAGCACGATCAATGGCGTGCCGCTGCGGTACAGGGCGCGCAGGTGATCGCCGAAGTCGGCATAACGGCGCTCAATGTCCGTCACTCGGCTGCCCAGGCCGTGGATGTCGGCCTGCGGATACAGCGCCTGGATACGCCGCGCGCAAGGCAGGGCGCAGGGGCCGAGGATGATGATGGCGGGAGCGGCGGTCATTATTGAGTCCTGTAGCCCGGATGCAATCCGGGGCGTGCGGTTTTCCCGGATTGCATCCGGGCTACGGTCTGTCACCCGCGCCATTTCTCGCCGGGAATCACGATCATTGAGAAGTACGGCGAGGACATCGACTCCACGTCAGCCAGCGGCACGATGCGTTGGTTGCCCATGGTGGCGCGCTCGACGTAGTGGGCGCGCTGGTCGATGCCTAACTCCTGCAGCACGCGGCGAACTTTCTCGACGTTGCGTCCCAGCTTCATGATCACGGCGGCTTCGGCGTTTTGCAGGCGTTGCTTGAGTTCGGCCTCGGGCAATACGCCGGAGAGCACGCTTAACGATTGGTTGCGGTACACCAGTGGGGTACCGAGCACCGCGGCGCAGCCGAGCATGGAGCACACACCGGGCACCACCTCCACGTCGTACTGGCCGGCCAAACGGTCGTGCAGGTACATATAGGAGCCGTAGAACAGCGGGTCGCCTTCGCAGATCACCGCCACATCGCGACCGGCGTCCAGTTCGGCGGCGATCTGCACCGCGCAGGTGTCGTAGAAATCGCTGATCACATCTTCATAGCTGAGCGGCGCGGCGAGTTTTTCCGTGGTCACCGGATAGACCAGTGGCAGGCGCTGCTGGGCGTCCGTCAGGTGCTGCTCGATGATGCCGAAGGCGTTGCCGCCATGGCCTTTGTTGGCTTTGGCCTTGGCCACGAAGTAACCGACCACGGCGGCCGATTGCAGCAGGCGCAGGGCCTTGAGGGTGATCAGTTCGGGGTCGCCGGGGCCGACGCCGAGGCCGAGGAGGCGGCCTTTGCTTGTGCTCATCACTCCACCTCCGTGGCCAGGGCGTTAACCGCCGCCACGGCCATGGCGCTGCCGCCGCGGCGGCCACGCACGATCACATAGGGCACGCCTCGGCTGTTGGCCGCCAGGGCGTCCTTGGATTCGGCGGCGCCGATAAAGCCCACCGGCATGCCGATGATCAGCGCCGGTTTGGGTGCGCCGGCGTCGAGCATTTCCAGCAGATAGAACAGCGCGGTGGGGGCGTTGCCGATCACCACCACACTGCCGTCCAGGTGCTCGCGCCAATGTTCCAGGGCGACGGCCGAGCGGGTGTTGCCCAGGGCGCGGGCCTGCTCAATTACGCCATCGTTGTGCAGGGTGCAGAGCACCGGGTTATTGGCGGCCAGGCGCGGGCGGGTGATGCCCTCGGCGACCATCCGCGCATCGCAGAGAATCGCCGCACCCCTGGCCAGGGCGGTGCGACCGGCGGCACCGGCGCCTTGAGAGAAGCGCAAATCCTGCAGCACATCGACCATGCCGCAGGCGTGGATAACCCGCACGGCGAGCTTTTCCAGATCTGCCGGAATCGCCGACAGATCAGCCTCGGCGCGGATGGTGGCAAACGACTGGCGGTAGATTTCCTGGCCGTCGCGAAGGTACTCAAGCATCGCGGTTTCCTGTTGCGCAGTGGGCGGCAAACCAGTCGCCGGCCGTTTCGATGGTCATGGCGCTGGCCAGCAATTGACCGAAACCGGCCGCCTCTGGGGTGCGTTGATAGAGCTGATAGTGCTCGGCGCTGCTGGCCAGCAGGGTAAAGGGGGCGACATGGGCGGCGGCGCAGGAGCGCGGGCAGGCGCTTAGATGCACCTGCGGGCGCGCACTGCTGGCGCGCAGGCGTTCGGCGAGCTGCAGCGCGTCGGCCTTGCTGTCGCTCAGGCCTTTGCGACAGCCCACGGAGCCGCTGCAGGCGATCAGATTGGCGAGGGGCTCGCGGGCATCGGTGAGCAGGTCCAGCTCGGTCAATGCCTGCAATACGGCGTCTGCAGCAGCAGTGGGGATATTCGGCAGCAGCAGGCCCTGCCAGGGTGTCAGGCGCAGGCTGGCATCGCCGTATTGCTCGGCCAGTTCGGCCAGGGCCAGCAGTTGCCTGGCGCTGATCCGCCCCAGGCGCGCCGCCGCGGCAACCATTTGCAGGCCCGCTTGGCGCTGGGCAATGCTGCCCATGGGGGCGCGGCAGGCCACCTCGGGGCGGCGCCACTGGCTGAGGGCCGAATCGTGGCGCAGGGCGAAGGGCTGGCGCGCCTGCAATTGCTGGATAAACGCGGCCACCGGCAAGCTGCCGAGCAATTGACGCATACGCGTTTGCGTGGGCCCGGCGAGTTGCAAAAAGGTGTTCAGCACGCCCTGCACCAGGGCCAGGCCATGCTCGACCGGCACCGCCGCCAGGGCCGGGTCGCCCGGTTTGCCGGCCAGGCCAAAGGCCAGCCATTGCGGGTTGCCGGGCAGGACGCTGAGCCACAGGTCATGGGGATGCTGGAGCATCGTCAAGGACTCGCCGCCATCCAGTTGCAGGGCAAACTTGGCCGATAGCCCATGCAGCTCGGGGCTGTTCTCCAGCAGGGCAAGGATCTGTCCGGCCAGCATTCGGGTATCGAGCAAGGCGCTGCGGTCGAGACCGGCGGCGGGGCTGAGCAGCAGGTTGCGCACATCATCGCCAGCCAGTTGGCGCGGGCCTAGGCCGGCATCCAGCAGGTGCGCGATCAAGCTGTTTTCGCAGCCGCGGCGCACCCCGCGAAGCTGCAGGTTGCTGCGATTGGTCAACTCCAGCACGCCGCTGGCGCAGCGCCCGGCGGCTTCGGCAATGGCGCGTGCCTGTTGGCTGCTGAGTTGCCCGCCGGCCAGTTTGACGCGGCAAATGCCGCCATCCAGGGCGGCGACGATGCGCAGCAAACCGGGGCAGGGCGAAGGGCGGGGGACGTAGTGCAACGCTGTAGCGGTGGATGGGTTCAAGTGGTCACCAAAAGCAAAGGGTGCGGCGACCAAACCCACGCCGCTCTGCCACGGCAGAACGGCGGCAATCGGTGATTGCCATAGCGACAACCACGGATCGCCAAGGCATCGGTACACCCCGCCCGATGATGGCACTCGCAACCGGCGTCGTCGGCAGGTCTCCTGGCTGACAGGTCAACATCGCCGTGCGGCCTTCCCGGTTGCCCAGTGGCGTGTTTGCACGGCGACTCGCTGCTTACAGTTGCGGGGGCAGCCACGGCTGACAACACTCGGTTGTTCCGTGTTCCCTCTTAGGGTCTGTTGCCGTTTCATTTGTGGCCACGCCGGAGCTGGTTTTTGCGCGAGGCAAGGCGCGAGGAGCGTGATTTGGTTATTCCAAATAAGCGACGAGTAACGCCGCCTCGCACAAA
>Ga0209343_10009213_pt1 | contig 11364 bp, 11 predicted proteins | sample RifCSPlowO2_02_FD_184026 | JGI IMG/M metagenome (GOLD analysis project Ga0209343, IMG submission 184026) | Groundwater microbial communities from Rifle, Colorado - Rifle CSP2_plank lowO2_0.2 (SPAdes) (version 2) | ecosystem: Environmental > Aquatic > Deep subsurface > Groundwater | place... | reverse complement strand
CCCTCGGCATTGCCCTGCATACGAAGTACGGGGTTGAGCCCTTCGTCGTGCTGGGTTACGCAATAACGGTGCCATGCGTGTGACGCCGGGGCCCTGGCAATCAGTCGCGAGTACAAACAATGCGTTAAGGAGAAGGCTGCCGCTTTGAGGGAGTTCGAGACGTCCGGATAGAGGAATAGCTACTAGGGAGAGGACACCAGATGTGGGGAGCCGTGTCCTCCAGCTCCTTCCCCGCTCCGGCCTCGCCCGTCACCAAGACCGAGCGCGCCGTCGCCTTGGGTCAGGTCGAGTCGCGAAAAGTTACTCTGACCTCAGCAGCGCTTGCGCGAGCGAGCGCGGCGAGTGGATCGTCACGCCGCGGAGCGTCTTGCCGTAGAGAGGTCCGAAATGGGTGCGGTCGCCGGTGACCAGGGCCTCGCAACCGTGGCGGATCGCCGCGGCAAGCACCGGTTGGTCCTTTTCCGGCAGCGGCAGAGTGGCTTCAAGCGCGGCATCGGCGTGCTGGGCGTTTTCTCGATGCATGCGCGACAGGAGCGATTCCAGGGCGGCGAGGCTCTCGGGCACCTTGGCGGCGAGGTTGCGGCGCGCTTCCTCCGTGACGTAGCCGTCCACCCAACATTGGTGGCCGGCCTTGATGAGCAGATTCAACAGCCGCCTTACGGCGCCATCGGACTTCGCAGCGGAAAACAGAACGTTCGCGTCCAGGAAGATCCGCATCCGCGGCGCTTCAGCGAGCGGGTTTCTTTTTCCGGCGCAGCAGCTTGTCCAGATCGGCCTCGGCTGCGTCGAACTCCCGGATGCGCTTCTCGCTGTAGATCTCCACCGGGAGGGTGATGGCCGGGCGCAGCAGCAGCCCTTCCGGCGTGGTCTCGGCGATCAACTGGTCATCGGCCCTGATGCCGAGGGCCTGGCGCAGCTTGGCGGGCAGCGTCACGACACCGCGGCTGGTCACGGTGAGGGTGGTTTTCATTGACTGCAGTTTGACAGAAAAGCAGCAATGCTGCAAGTCCGGGCGCGGCACAGTCCGGGCGCGGCACAGCGAGAGTAACTACCCGCCCGCCGCCGCTCGCTCGAACAGTGGAGCAGCGTTACTCTGAACAACCCTAGCCGGGCGGAGTCAACCCGTGCTCGATGGCGAACCTGACCAGGCCCGGCACGTCGCTCACGCCGAGTTTCTTCATCAGCCGGCCGCGGTAGGTCTCGACCGTCTTGGGCGAAAGGCAAACGGTCGCGGCGATCTCGGCGCTGGAGCGTCCTTCGACCACCAGTTGCAGCACCTGGCGCTCGCGACCGCTCAGGCTGTCGAGCGGACTTGCGCGGCCGTTACGGAATTGAGCGGTTAAATTGAGCGTCGCGATGGCGCGCGCGAGATAACGCCGTCCGGCGTGCACCGCGCGCACCGCCGCCGCCACCTCCTCGCCCGCCGACTCCTTAAGGACAAAACCCGCGGCGCCCGCCTCGAGCGCGCGGAAGACGTGCTCGGAACTGGAGTGCATGGAGAGCATTACGACGCGCGTTGCCGGGCATTTGTCGCGCAGCAGGCGCGCCGCCTCGACGCCGTTCAATTCGCGCATCGCAATGTCCATGATCACGACGTCGGGCTTGAGTTCCTGGGCACGACGCACAGCCTCGCGGCCATCGGCCGCTTCGCCCACGACGCGGATCTCGGCGGCCTGCTGCAGCAACACCTTGAGGCCGTCGCGCACCACCGCGTGATCATCGGCGAGCAGCACCCGTATCGTCACGCCGCCTCCCGTTCGATCTCGACCACGACGCGGGTGCCGCGCCCCGGCGCGGTGTCGACGCGCAAGGCGGCGCCGACCGCCTCTGCCCGTTCGCGCATGATGGCGAGCCCCCAACTTGCGTGCGCCAGGACGGCGTGCGCCACGTCGAAACCGGCCCCATCATCCGCGATGGTGAGCGTCACCCGGTCCGGGGTCGCGGCGAGCAGGACCTGGACACGTGTCGCGCGCGCGTGCGCGGCGGCGTTGGCGAGCGCCCCCTGCGCAACGCGAAACAGGGCCGTCTCGGCAGCGAGCGGCAGCCGGGGCGCCAGATCTTCGCCGTGCACGGTGATCGGCACGGCGCAGCGCGCGCCCAGGGACTCGACGTAGGTGCGCAGCGCCGCCAGCAGGCCGTAATCGTCGAGCGCCGGCGGGTGCAGGTCCGCCATCACGTCTCGGACCTGCGCCGCCATCCCTTCGAGCAGCGTCTGCGTGTCCCGGAGGCGGGCGCCGACTGCGTCGAGCGACTGCTGCGAGAGCCGGGAACGGATAATGTTGAGGTTGATATTGAGCGCGGCGAGATTCTGCCCGACGCGGTCGTGCAGCTCGCGGTTGATGTTGCGCCGCGCGGTTTCCTCGACCGCGATCAGGCGCCGCGACAGGCCCCGCAGCCGCTTGGCACTGTCGTGCAGCGCCTGCTCGGTCCGCTTGCGTTCGGTGATATCCAACAAGGTGCTGATCACGGCAGCGCGGCCGTCCATGGCAATGCGCGAGCCGAACACCTCGAAGTAAGCCAGGGAGCCGTCCTTCTTTCGGCCACGGAACGTGTAACGCATGCTCGACACCTCCCCGTCCTGGCGGCGACGCAGGTTCTCCCGGACCAAGGTACGGTCTTCGTCCGCCACGAATTCAAGGACGCTGGATGCTCCGAGCAAATCCTCCGGCGAATAGCCGAGCATCCGGGCCCTGGCCGGGTTGACGTATTTGAACCGGCCGTCTTGAATGATGGAGACTCCGACCAACCCCTCCTCGGCCAATGTCCGGAATTTGGCCTCGCTCGCGCGCAGCGCTTCCTCTGTCCGCTTTCGCTCGCTGATGTCACGGACTATGGCCAGCGCGCAGTCCGTCCCGCCAAGCCGTATGGGCGCCAACTGCATGTCGGCGTGAAACGTCGAACCGTCCTTGCGCACGACGGGGAAATCCGCGACCAACTGGCTATTGCCGCGCTGCAGTCTCTTGAATTCCTCGATCACGTGCGGCAGAGCCGGCTTCGGGTGGATATCCGAGACGCGTATGCCGACGATTTCCTGGAGCGTGTATCCGAGCATGCGACAGATGGCCGGATTTCCGGTCAGGAACTTCCCGGACTTGGCATCCACAACCAGCATGCCGTCGAGCGTACCCTCGAATATCGCGCGCAGCCTTTCCTCGGAATCGCGCAGCGATTCTTCCGCGCGTTTGCGCGCCGTGATGTCGCGCACGGTGCCGACGATGCTCCCGGGATTCCCGTCGGCACTATGGCGAATCATCGCAGAAATCGAACACGGGACTACGGATCCGTCACAGTTGATGAATGCCGACTCAAAATCCTTGACGCTCCCCAGTTCGGTCAGCGTGCGCAGAAAAGCCGCTCGCCGCCCCGCATCGGCATAGAAGGCGTACGCGGACCTTCCCAGGAGGTGTTCCCTCCTGTACTGACCGCCCGACAACGTCTCGACCTGCGGGCTGATTTCCAATATGGTTCCGTCCAGGGCCGTCTCGACGTAGACGTCCTGCAGGCTTTCGTAGATGCGCCGGTATTTTTCCTCGCTCGCCCGCAGCGCGAGTTCCTGCCGCTCGGCGCTTTCGCGCCGGTCTCGCTCGCGATCGGCCTCGAGGCGCTCGAGCTTCCGCCGCCGCCGCTGGGTGAAAGTCAGCCCCAGGCTGGTCGTCAGTGCGATCACCGCGTAAAGCCCGCCGTGCCGCAGCGCATCGTTGCGCCAGGGGGCGTAGATGGCCGAAAGTTCCCGGCCGACCGCGACGACCAGGGGTTTGTCCGTGGGAACATTTGCGGGCCTGATGGTGCGCATGGCCACCATGCGCTCCTCTTCGGTGGCGTAGACGGTACCGGTCATGATCGTGGCGGTCTGGCCGCTTTCCCGGTGCCGGGTGAAAAAGGAACCGGGTTTGGCCGGGTCGATTCCGGCTGTCCGGTTGCCAGGCGGCACGTACAGAAACACCACGCCGTCGCCATGCGCAATCGCGACCCGCATGTCAGGCGCGTAGAGCACGGAGCGCAGCAAGACGTTGAAATATTCGGGATCAAGCGTCGCCGAAACGATGCCGGCAAACTCTCCCCTGGAGCCGGTCACCATGCGCACGACGTTGATCGAATACACTCCGAGTGCGGTCGTGAACGGCGGAGAAATGTAAAGCGTGGCCGGGTCCGGGCGCTCGCGCGGAACGGTAAAATACTCCCGTTGGCTGAAATTCATGCCGAGCAATTCGTCCCGGTTTGCGGCCAACACCGTGCCTTCGGCGTCGAAGACGAGCATCGTGCGCACACCGGGTATTGCATCGCTCAGGGCTTTGAGACGGCGGGAGACGGCCTGCCCCATGTTCTTGCGGTCCGAAACCGGGAAGTCATTTCGAACCCCGACAAGGGCATTGTTTGCCCCCTCCAGTTGGCGCCCCAGGTTCTCGTCGATCACCCGGGCCTGCGTTTGCAGCCGGTTACGTTCCCGCGATTCGACCCGATTGCGTTCTGCATAAAGCCAATAGCCGGTGAGCGCGCCGAGGGCCAGCAGCGCCGTGCCGAGCAGCATCCACTCAATCCGGTAGCGGCGTGTTTGCAAGGGGCCTGGCCCGGTCATCTGGAGATTTCGTCGATTGTAAGGCCTGCGGAACCGGTCGGCGTGAAGTCGCTTGAACGCCTGTAAGCGATCGCGATACCGCGGCTGACCCCGCCATCCTCAAACGCGTCGGGAAGTCGGTGCTGGCGCCAGCTTCCTCGATCGCAGCGCGATCCGGGGAAGCGCGCGGACCGACTTCGCCGCTTCGATCAACGTGTTCCCATCGGCGCCGGAGAGCCTGCCCAGATCGCCGTCCTTGAAGTAGGTCAGCGCCTTGAGGCTTGCGGCGGGTTGAAAGGCGTTGCCGAAGAACCGGCGCGCGGCGGCGAGCCCGCGTGCCACCTGGCAGCCGGCCCGGATCATCGCCGCGATATCCTGGTAATCCTTAGTTTCGCTTCGCTGCAGGATGACCTTCAGCTTGTGCGCCATCAGATCGTCGAGCGAAGCGACCCGCATGACGCCGTCGTCGCAGAGCAGCGGGTCTCCGACCCGTCCGAAGGACATGCCGCCGAAGAAGGACACTTTCACGCTGTCGCGGCCCCGCCGTCTCGTACCCGGTCCGGAACCCGGCACCATGACCACGAGCGTGTCCTTCGAGTCCTGCAGCGTCTTCGAGCGCCGGATGAACGCAAACGCGGCCCTGATTACTCTGAAAAGCCTTCCAGGCGCGCTCGGCCGACGCCGGATCGAATGCTTTGATATTCATGTGCCGCTCCCTCGCTAGCGCCCTTGTCGCTGATGACTCCGCGCCCGATGTTCGGATTCCTTCGCAATATCCACCATCCGCCCGTCGCGCAGGACCCAGCACGGCGTTCCGGTCTGGCGCGCGAGTTCGAGGGCACGTCGTGCGGCACGTTTGAGCGCGGGCAGAGCGCCTCGCAAATCGGCATCTTTCGGCTGTCCGTTCGATTTCATGATCTTTCTCCCGATTCAAGCAGCACCGGTATCGGCCCTGTATTGTCGTACAAAGCCCAGGCATCTACTTGGGCGCAATAGACTTCGCGAAAGTTCGTGATCCCGACAGCGTAGCGACGGCGGATAACCGCTTCTGACACGTCATGCCCGCCCTGTGCCACCCGCGCCGCGACGCGGGCAATCGCGATCTCTACAGTGGGCACGCTCAGGAAGAGAAGTTTTACGTGGTAGCCAGCCGCCCGCCAGCGCGGAATTTGCCGGGCGTAGCCGCGGCCAGAAAGCGTGGTCTCGAACGCGAAGCTTTCGCCCGCCGACGCTTTGGCCCTGATCTCGCGCAACATCACCCGCCCGGCCCGCACCGCCGCAACCTCGGGCCGGAAGGGCGACAGGCCCGCGGCGATGAGATCGGCGTTGACGAACTCCGGGCAGTCCGCCTCATGCGGCAGGAACTCGCGGGCGAAAGTGGTTTTCCCCGCGCCGTTCGGGCCAGCGATGATGATGATGCGCGGTTGTGCGCTCATAGCTCGATTTCGCCGCTCATGAGGCGGGGGAGGAGCAGGTCGCGACCACTGATGAGTCGTCGTGTCTGTGCATCGATGACAGAAATCAAATCGAGCGTCGGACGACTCTGCTCGTCGTAACTTGTCAGCATTCGCGTCGGTGGCACCGAAACACGATAGTTCTCGAAATCACGCGCGGTCACCGCCGGATAAGCGGCGCCCTTGGCGTTGCTACTCAAAAATCCGACAAATTCCCGCGTCATGAGCGCCTGGTACAGATAGCTGGTCGGCACGGCAGTTGGCGATAGCACCGCAAAACCCGTGGAAGCGATCAAATTTTCGGGTGGGTTCCAGATCACAGCATGCGATTCGCGGCCGGGTCTGACGCACGACCAGATAATGTCGCCATGCCGGACAAGCCGACGAGCCCGGCCCGGTGCATTCTCGAATGAGTAATGTGTAGTCTCGTTGATTCGTCCCGGGGTGACCGACGCGATATCGATGTATTCGATTTCCCCCTGAAATCGGCTGCCCAACGTAACTGCGTTGATTTCTGCAACCTCGTTCAATCGTTCCTTGCGCCATCCGTCCGGCACCCCATTCACCACCTTCACATGCTCGATGCCGGGAAAGCGCAGGTGAACGAACCACTCCTTGTAGAGCAGCCGGGCGGACTGCTCCAGCAACTGGATGCGGCGGCGGTTGTTATCGATATGTCTGTCGTAAGCCGCAAGAATGTCCGCGACCCGGTGCTGAACTTCAATTGAGGGAACCGGGAACTGAAGTGATAGTAGTTTTTCCTGACTTAGATTCTCCTTTGCTGCTCCTTGGATGAACTTCCCGTACCGCTTCTGAAGCAATGCGCCAAACAAATACTTGACAAAGCGCGCGTCGGCTCTTTTCTCGTCCGGGACGAACCCGATCACGCTGTCGGGAAAACACGCATCGAACGCGAGGATTGCCGTATCTGCAGTATTGGCGGCGATGGCGATGCATAACGTCCCGGCGTTCCATAGCTTGCTCTGCGCGAGACCGGCTTCACTGTACGTTTGCCCGTAGGACGTGATGTACAGGCCCGCGTGCTTTACATCACCAGTCTGAATGAACGGATAGGGTCCTCCATACAGATGCGCCGCGTCACGGGGGCGGTGACGCGATCGGCCCCGGCTAACGTAACCGAGCTGGTCCAGCGTCTTGAACACGGCGCTCATGCCCCCAACGCCTCGAAGTTGCGGGCGATTTTCGCGGCCAACTCCTGCGCCTCGGCATTCAAGTCCTGCAGCTCAACATGAACTTCGCGCAGCGCCGCCTCGAAGTCGAAGTCCTCGTCGATTTCCTCCGGCGCGACGCCGACGTAGCGTCCCGGCGTGAGACTCCAGTCGTTCGCCTCGATCTCCTTCCGCTCCACGAGCTTGACCAGCCCCGGCACGTCGGCGAGCTTCGCCTCGGGAAAGCGCTCCTGCAGCCAGTGCGCCCGGCGATGGAAATAGCGCACCTGTTTCAACTGCTCGACTGCGGCCTTGCGCGCTTCGTCCGCCTGCTTGCGCGCCAACGCAACCTCGCGGCTGATCCAATGCTCGCTGTCCTTCGCCCCCGCCGCCTCGCAGGCGTCGATCACGCGTGCTGCGAGCTTGAAGATATGATCGGCCCGCTTTACCAGATCGCGGCTCGTTTCGGCGAGCGGCGTCAGTTTTTCAGCCGATTTCTTCAGCGCCGCGTTGTCCTCGCCCACTTGTTTCCATGCCGCCGCAATCGGTGCCCGCGAGGTGATCCACGCGATGACATCCCCGGCAAACGCCGCGTAGGCGTCCTCGAACTCGTTCCAGCCGGATTTCACCGCTTCCGCATTCGCTGCGAAACCGCGCAGGGTCGAGGCAAGCGCATCCACGCTCATGAGGTAGTCACGCGCCGGCCCGTGGCTCGCCTCGGCCTCCACCAGCGTGCGGGCCAGGTAGCTTTTCACCAGATCGAGAAAGCGCCTGGTCTCGCCGCGATACAGCCAGACAATGCTGGTGAGGTTGGCAAGCTGCTCGGGGCTGAAGTCGTAGATCTTGCGCGTGGCCTTGCGGTAGACACCGCGGGCGTCGAGCATCAGCACCTTGCCCTTGCGCTCCTTCGGCTTGCCGCGGTCGAGAAACCACAGCTCGCAGGGCACGGTGCGGGTGTAGAGGAAGTTGGGGCGGATGGCGATCATCACGTCCACGTCGCCGGTTTCCACCAGCTTGCGCCGCACCCTGGCCTCGTCGCGGCCCGCGCTGGAGGCTTGCGAGCACATGACGAACCCGGCCCTGCCCTTCGGCCCGAGATAGCTGTGGAAGTACGAGATCCACAGGTAGTTGCCGTTGGAAACCTTGCCTGCCTTGTTCACCCCCGGCAGGCCGAACGGCAGCCGCGGGTCGTTCTTGATCTTGTCAGCGCCCACCTCGTCGACGTTGAACGGCGGATTGGCCATGACAAAGTCGGCCTTGCCCGCCAATTCGTGCGGGTCTTCGTAGTAGCTGATCGACTTCTGGATGTCGCCCTCCAGGCCGTGCACCGCGAGGTTCATCTTGGCGAGGCGGATGGTGGTGGGGTTCTTCTCCATGCCGTAGAACGTGAGCGCCTCGCTCGGATTGCGCTTCAGGCGCTCGACGAAATGCGCGCTCTGCACGAACATGCCGCCCGATCCGCAGGCCGGGTCGAGCACCTTGCCGTGGTCCGGCTCGATGACGTTGGCGATCATCTGCACCAGCGACACCGGCGTGAAGAACTCGCCGCCGTCGTGCGCCTTCAGGTCGGCGAACTGGGTGAGGAAGTATTCGTAGATGCGCCCGAAGATGTCGCCGCTTGCCTGTTTCAGTTCCTCCGGGTTGAGCGTCCGCAGCAGCTGGCCCAGCACCTCGTTGTCCAGCTCCGCGTATTCCGAGCGCGGCAGCACGCCTTTCAGGCCCTCGTAATCCTCCTCGATCGTGTCCATCGCGCGCTGGATGGCCCGGGCGCGGTTGGCGCTGTCGGGCAGCGCCACCAATGTGTCGAACTGCGCCTCGGGCTGCAGGTAGATCGCGCCCTTCTGCGAAAAGTCTTCCTTGGCCGGCGGACGTGTTTTGCCGCCGCGCTTGGGCAGATTCGCCTCGATGCCGTCCCTGACGGCGAGATAGCGGCTGTAGGCGTGCCGCAGGAAAATGAGCCCCATCACCGGCAGGAAATACTCGTTGCTGGCGTAGTTGGAGTTGGCACGCAGATTGTCCGCGGCACTCCACAGGCGTTTTTCGATGGCTTCGATGTGTTCGAGTTGTGGCATTACCCGTTCAGACCAGGGCCGAGGCACGATGCGCGCTTCTGGCCCGATTTTCTCCCGCAGATGGCATTATGACTTGAGCCCGTACTTAGCGCGGCGACACGATCGCGCGCACCTTGTCGAGCAGCGACCCGGCGGCTTGCGCGGCCGGATGCAATAATTGCTGCCATGCCATCCGGGCTTGCGTACTCCGGATCGAGAGCCGTTATCATATGCCCATGACCAAGACGGACACAACGAAACCACGCTGCCCATGGTGCCTCGGCAGCGAGGCTTACATCCGCTATCACGATGAAGAGTGGGGTCACCCTGTTCACGACGACGGGTTGCTGTTCGAATTCCTGATCCTGGAGGGCGCGCAGGCGGGCCTGTCGTGGTCCACGATCCTCAACAAGCGCGAGAACTACCGCCGCGCTTTTGCCGGCTTCGACGCGGCGAAGGTGGCACGGTTCGGTGCGCGCGATGTGAGGCGCCTGCTCGCCGACGAGGGGATCGTGCGCAACCGGCTCAAGATCGACTCGGCCATCGACAATGCGCGCCAATTCCTCGCCGTGCAGAAGGAATTCGGCACGTTCGACGCCTACATCTGGCGCTTTGTCGGCGGCAAGCCGATTATCAATCGCCGGCGCAGCATGAAGCAGGTGCCGGGCCGCACCCCGGAGTCCGACGCCATGCGCAAGGACCTCAAGGCGCGCGGGTTTCGCTTCATCGGCTCCACTATCTGCCATGCCTTCATGCAGGCAGTGGGGATGGTGAATGACCACCTGGTCGGCTGCTTCAGGCACAGCGAAGTTTCGCGTGCCACGGTGAAACCCTCCGCGCGGAGATCCACATGAAATTGATTCTGGCCGCGATTCTTACGCTGGGAAGCCTGCTGCTCGCCACGGCAGCAGCATGGGGACAGGGCGGCGAAGAACACGATGCGTTCGTTCTGGTCGCCACCTCTGCGCTCAATACTTCAAGTTATCGCAGATCGGTGATTCTTGCGCTGCCGATCGCGGGCGATCGTCACATCGGCATCGTCCTGAACCGGCCCACGCGGCGCACCATGGCCGAGTTGTTCCCCGAGCACGAGCCCTCGAAGCAGGTCGCCGAATCGGTGTTCTTCGGCGGTCCCATGTCCCAGCGGGCGATTTTTGCGCTGGTACGCAGCAAGGAAAACCCGGGCCGAGGCTCCCTGCGCGTCATGGACGGCCTGTATCTCGCCCTGACCGCCGCCAGTGTGGATCGCATCATCGAGCAGCAGCCGCAGCAGGCGCGCTTCTTCGTGGGCGACGTGATATGGCGCCCCGGCGAGCTGCGCGGGGAACTCGAGGAGCGCTACTGGCATGTGATGAACGCGCATCCCGATCTGATGTTCCGCAAGGATACGCAGGGGCTCTGGGACGAGCTGTCGCGTTTCGCGGGTGCGCTAAGCGCAGATGCCGGGCACGCCATGGCTCGGGCGCGTTCGGAGAGATAAGGCATGCGGACATTCCTGGCGACGCTGCTGGTCGCAACCACGCTCCTCTGGCCACCACAGGCAGGTGCGCAGGAGGGCGGCCGCACGCATTTCCTGGTGGCGAAGCCGGGACTCCCCGATCCGAACTTCCGCGAATCGGTGGTGCTGGTCACGCAGAATGAAAGCGGCGAGACCGCAGGCGTGATCATCAATCGCCCCACCAACCGGTCGCTCGCATCGATTCTTCCGGGGGAGCGGTTCAAAAGATTCACCGAGCCGGTGTTCTTCGGCGGGCCGGTGATGAGCCAGGGCCTGTTCGCTGTGTATCGCGCGGAAAAGCGCGCGCGGGATTCGTTGACCCTGCTGCCTGGCGTTTACCTCTCGCTGCAGGCTTCGACTTTGGATGAACTGATACAGAAACCGCCACAGAGCATCCGCTTCTACTCCGGTCTCGCCGGCTGGGCGCCGGGTCAGCTTCAGGCCGAAATCGAACGCGGCGACTGGTTCGTGCTCAACGCCGACGCGGACACCGTGTTTACGAGCGACACCAAAAGCTTGTGGAGCCGGCTGCTGCGCATGGCACGAACCATCACCGCCGGGATGCCTGCGGCACGGATATCGCGCGCCCCGCTGCTGCAGTGATGTTGCGCGGACGGAAACCGTCCGCGCGGATCGC
>Ga0209343_10009212_pt1 | contig 11365 bp, 11 predicted proteins | sample RifCSPlowO2_02_FD_184026 | JGI IMG/M metagenome (GOLD analysis project Ga0209343, IMG submission 184026) | Groundwater microbial communities from Rifle, Colorado - Rifle CSP2_plank lowO2_0.2 (SPAdes) (version 2) | ecosystem: Environmental > Aquatic > Deep subsurface > Groundwater | place... | reverse complement strand
CATGGTCAAACAGGGCGGCTGCATCCCCAACGACATCGCACGGTTGCGCGGTGCGCGCATGGTTGCCACCTCCGAAACCGAGGATGGTCGCCGCTTTGCGGAAACCATGATTAAGCAACTCACCGGCCAGGACACCATCGCCGCGCGCTTCCTGTTTGCTGAATACTTCGAGTTCATCCCCAATTTCAAAATCTGGCTGGCGGCAAACCACAAGCCCGTCATCCGGGGCGACGATTACGCCATCTGGCGGCGCATCCGCCTGATACCCTTTGCCGTCACTATCCCGCCGGAAGAGAAAGATGGAAAACTGCCGGAAAAGCTGCGAGCCGAATATCCCGGCATCCTCGCATGGGCTGTGCAAGGCTGTCTGGAATGGCAGCGGCAAGGACTCAACCCGCCGCCGGAAGTGCTGGCCGCCACCGAGGAATACAAAAGCGAAATGGATTTGATCGGCAAGTGGATCGAGGAATGCTGCATCACCGCGCCACACGCCACCGCCAAAGCCAGTGCGCTGTATGGCAACTACAAGCGCTGGGTGGAAGACAATGGCGGCTTCCCGCTTTCCAGCACCAAGTTCGGCATGAAGCTCGGCGACAGGGGATACCAAAAAGAAAAATCCGGCACCGTCGTTTATCGTGGCCTCGGCCTACTGGATACTTTGGACAGTTGGGAGGGTTTTTCAGGAAGTACCCATGACACCCCCTACACAAGCAGGGATTCGGAAAACCCCTCCCAACCCTCCAAACTGTCCGGCGCTGACTATCTGGCGGCAAGCCGGGGGGAATGACGATCATGGTGCTGCTGGAACTCATTGAAAAACATTATGGTGAAAATTATGCAAACACTTGAAAACGATTCTGCCGTGGTTCCATTCCCGGCAAACGAAAACGAAGTTGCGCCGCAGGGCAGCTAAGGGAGGTGGCATGTCCACTGACATCGAACCCGGCGGAAACCATTCGCCGGAAATATACGACCAGCAGGGAAACCAGCTCACCCCCACCCCCCCTAAAATTGACCTCCGGGATGCGTCTGCAATCCGGCGCGAGCTGGGTTCTGTTTACCGTGATATGAGGGCGAAGCGGATAGACCCGGCGGATGGTACGAAACTCGCCTATGTGCTGGATGCTATCCGCAAAGCCTACGATTCCGAGGTATTGCAAGCGCGACTGGAAATTCTGGAAAGGACATTACGAAAATGAAATCCGATGCCATCACCAAGGGGTATGAATCCATCACCAACAAACAGCGGGCTGCACTGTTTTTTCACTATGTCACGCATGAAAACGAGTTGGAGGCCAATCGCTTGCTATCGTCAGTGCCGAGAAAAACATACACCATGAACGACATGGAATTTGTCAAATGGGAAGATGGATTTTCACTCTTGGCGATGGTGTTTGCTCAAGAGCATTGGATAGCTCGGCACAGGCTGATGGCAATGGTACTGCGCATGAAAATCGCCAACGCAAAAGACGATGCTTGGGAAGAATGGGATGCGGCTACGGAAGAGGCGCAGTATCAGACAAAATTGTTGCTCTCATTGGATGCTGCGCTCTTGGCCGTAGCCGACAAGCATGGTTTCGATGCGCAATGTGTTTATCGCCGGGCGAGGGCGAAGCCTTACAAACCCACTAAAGATGGTGTGACTGCCGATGGTGAAACACAGGCAGTCTGGACGGACACCTTCAATATGATTCTCGAATCATCATTTGGGTGACGGCGCAAACCATAGGAGCAATAAAACATGAAGGAAGACCCAATCGCCAAGCTGTATAGCGGGCTGACTGACAAAGAACGGGCGGCGCTGGCTTTCAATTATGCGATGCAGCATAACGAGGTAGAGCTATGCCGCATAAGAAGTGCGATGCCGATGCAGCATTTTACCGGCTTGCCGTCTGACTATCGGCATGGGCTATACAACCTACAGAATCTTGCGATGTTGTACGCAATCGAATACTGGCGCTTAGTCGCTCATATTCAAACGGCGGCGGCTGGCGCGATGGTTATGCTGAAATCCGATGATGAGAAGGAATGGCGGCCTGTTGTTGAACGGCACGTCCAACTGGAAGCCGAGCTGTTGAGCCTTGAAACTGCGCTTGACGCAGTATGCACGACGCATGGCCTCGACCCGGACACGATGCGGCGCATGGCCGGAACAACTTATTACGAAATTTCACGGCCTGACCTGACCCCGGATGCTGATTTTCTGGTCGGGGTGCGTGCGTCTTTTTCCGAACTGATGGAGTGGTAGATAAAGCGGCCAAAGCCCCTTTATTAGTTCACAGTTTCCGCGCAGTTTCCGCACACGCAAACCGAACAACCACGCGAGGTAGAGCATCATTCTGCCCGTCATTTCCGCATAATAACCGAACACTTTGTCGGCAAACGAACTATTAGAGGACAACATGGCAGCGAGACACTGGACACCAGAACAACGAGCGCGACAATCGGCAATAATCCGGCAATGGCAACCATGGGGAAAATCCACAGGGCCACGCACGCATGGAGGCAAGGCGGTATCTTCCAAAAATGTTTTAGTTGGCAATGCAAACCGTCAAAAGGCACTTGAGCGGGCAAGGGCGGAATTGAAAATTACGCAAGACAAGATCGAGAAGCTGACACGCGGCAAAGAGCTTTCATGGCTTGATCGGCTGATGCGGGAGAATTTGCCTTCATCTATCCGGTAACGGTTAGCCCAGGAAATGTGCAACAACGGAATGGAGATGCTGGGTTTAGTTAAAAAACGCCTGCGCCGCCTCAAGGAAGTCTGGGCATCCCCTCACTTTGCGCGATTGCCCAAATAGTCGCAGCAGTTCCTTGCCACAGTCATTACGAAGGCGCGTTCGTCTGGAGAGAGGCCGGTAATCAATGAGTCAAAGATTGCCGCCTCGTTCGCTGCTTCAGGACGTTGCTTCGACAGCAGATCACCGACAGATAAACGCAATGCGGTGGAGAGTTTTTCCAGCGTCAACAACGAAGGCAGATTAGCGCCCCGCTCAAAACGGGAGATGGTTTCGGCATCAACGCCGACACGTTCCGCCACCTGCTCCTGAGTCCATTCAAGTTGCTTTCGCCGCTCGGCGACATTCTTCCCAAGCCGTTTAGCCAACCGTTCCGATTCTTTCTGTTTATCCACCATGTTGTTGCCCTCGAAAGCAACAAGGATGGCTGGCACTGGAATGTGATAACAGGGTATGTTATGTTGCTAGCTTGCTCAACACTTGTGTTGACTGGCTGCTGCTGAAAATACATGACTGCCATGCCGCCCTTGACTTGAATGCGCATAGGAAAAACGTATCAACTAATGGCTCGCCTAGAAAACAAGATTGCTGAAAGCGCTAATTTCCGGCTGCATCTAATCGAATGACCAACCAATACGAAGACTATAGCCGCGAAGATTTGATTCGACTGATAGGTGACCGTGATCGTGACCTTAAGCCTAAATTAGGCTTGCTGTGGGAGCGAGATGGAATTGACCATGATCGTTCGGTGAATGCAGATTTTGTTGCGCTTGATTTTGATGCTGATCTATCTTGCGGTGATGATCCGCACCAGAACCTAATTATCGAGGGTGACAACTTTGATGCGCTGCGCTATCTGCGCATGACTCACACCGGGCGTGTGAAGTGCATTTACATTGACCCGCCGTATAACACCGGCAACCGCGACTTCATCTATAACGACCAATTTATCGAGAAGGACGATTCATATCGGCATAGCAAGTGGCTGGAGTTCATGTACAGGCGGCTGGATTTGGCGAAAGACTTGCTGTCCGAGGATGGGGTGATTTTTGTATCAATAGATGACATTGAAAATGCCCATCTGACATTGTTGATGGATAAAGTTTTCCCAGGAATGCGGGTGGGCACATTTGTTTGGCGTCGCCGCAGTGGTGCCAATGATTCCAAAGATTGGTTTTTGAGCATCGATCACGAATACGTGCTGTGCTATGCCAACAAGGGGTTTACCTTCGCTGGCACAGCCAAGAATCTCAATTCATATTCCAACCCTGACGGCGATGATCGCGGCGACTGGGACAGTGGCGACCTCAACAAAGCGCACAATTTCAAGCAGCGCCCAGACGCATTTTATCCGTTGCACAACCCAGCCACCGATGTGTACTACCCTTGTGACTCAGGCAGCGTTTGGCGGTTTGCCACAAAAGCTAGGCTTCTCAATGGCAAGAAAATCCGCACCAAGCCAATCGAACAGATGATTGACGAGAAACGAGTGCTGTGGCCGAACGATAACAGGTTCGTGATTTACCAATCCGAAGCAGAAATTGAAGCGGCTATCCGTGATGGATCGGCACCAAAAAATTTATCGTTGTATTTAACTCTGGATGACCTAAAAAAACAGGTTGAGAACGGCCAAGCCCCAGAACGTTTGCTCGGTTACATTGAGCCTCTGGATGCTTGGGTGGGACGCAAAATCGGTTACGGCAAGCCTCGTTACAAGCGCTTCGCCAAAGAGTTAAAACGAACAGAGCAACCCGTATCAACATGGATACTTCCGTCATCCATGAAAAAAATTGATTTGGATGCCGTCAATCTTTCCGATGTGACGACCTTTGAGGTTGGCTTCACCAGTGAAGGTACAACCTTGCTGTCGCAGATTGTTGGTAATAAAGATTTTCCATATCCGAAACCCGTGAGTCTGATCCAGGCATTAGTAGGCCAAGCAACTGACAGCGAAAGCGGGCATGTGGTAATGGATTTCTTCGCTGGATCAGGCACGACTGGGCATGCTGTGCTGACACTCAACGACGAAGACAACGGCAATCGCTCATTTATCTTGGTGTCGTCCACCGAGGCCAACAAGGGCGAACAATCCAAAAATGTGTGCCGTGATGTCACTGCAAAACGTTTACGCGCCGCAGTAGATGGCTATTCTTTCCGCTCAAAAGACAAAACAGCCAAAGTTGAAGGATTGGGCGGCGAATTCGCCTATCTATGCACTCGGCGCATTCCCGCCGAAACCGTCTTTAATCGCATACAGCACGATCAGGTGTGGACGGCACTTCAGTTGATTCACGTTGGAGAAGTAAGTGGATACAAGAAAAGTGCAATTATCCAAACCCTCTTAAGTGAGAGGGCAGTGGTGATCTATGCCCCGACTACATCGGAAGCTGTGATAGAAATGATTAAAGCCACGTTACAGGATGCAGGGCAGGCAACGATTTACTCATGGCAACCGGCATTATTGGAGCAGCGGATTGAAGATGTTCGTGCCAGTTTTGAGCCTATCCCCCAATATTTGGTGAATCGTTTTGGTGCAGGGGCTAAACGATGAGCACACCAAGCACTAAGCGTTATCAGTCTGAAGCAGTCAATAATATTCTTGAGCTTTTTCGCCATGCCGAGGCACAGATACAGGCGGCAAATGATTCTGCAAGCCGTGCGGCGGCGACCGCGTACAACGGCTGCGCTTTGTTGGAAGCGCCTACGGGTTCTGGCAAAACGTTGATGGCCGGATTGATTGCCGAAGCGTTTAGCCGAGCAGAAGACCCATACAATGCGAAAGTGGTTTGGTTTTGGTTCACGCCTTTTAAAAATCTTGTAGAACAATCTAAAGCTGTTTTCAAGGAGCATTTTGCAGGACTGCGGGTACGCAACTTGTTTGCTGAACGAGTTACAGCCACGGCGCGATCTGGTGATGTATTTGTTACTACATGGTCATCGGTAGCTACCACCAAACAAGAGTCGCGGATCGTGCGTACTAGCGGTGATGTGTCGGTGTCTCTCGATGAATTTATTGGTGAATTGCGCGAAGAAGGTTTTCGTATTGGTGTAGTAGTTGACGAAGCGCACCACGGCTTTACAGCCGAGACAGAAGCGATGAAATTTTACCGCGATGTGATGCGCCCAGATTTTACGTTGTTGATTACCGCCACACCAGACGACCGAGATATTGATAGATTCAAAAATGCGACTGGGATTGCTGAATTACACCGCGTCAGCGTTTCTCGTCACGATGCAGTGGAGGCTGGGCTTATCAAAGACGGCATCAAGTCCATCGCTTATATTGCACCCGACGTTCAAAAGAATTTGCCAGATTTTGCGTTGACTGCAATTATTGACGCATGGCAGATGCACAGTGCCATCAAGTTAAAGTTGACGGATGCTGGAATTAGGCTGACGCCGCTCTTGTTGGTGCAAGTAGGAAATAGCGATACCGCAGTTGATGAAGCTAAGTTGCGCTTAATTGAGGCTGGCGTGCCGGAAGGCGTGATTAAATCATATACGTCCAGAGAACCAGAGGCTGATTTGCTGGTTGTGGCAAAAGATGAAGCGGTTGAAGTGCTGATCTTCAAAGTAGCTGTAGCGCTTGGATTTGATGCGCCGCGCGCATTTACTTTGGTCTCGATGCGAGGCGCGCAAGATACCGATTTCGGCATTCAAGTTGTGGGGCGCATTCTGCGCGTACACCGTCGCTTACAAGCAAAAGTATTAAATAAAACATTGCCGGAAATACTTCGCTATGGCTATGTATTTTTAGCCGATGCCGAAAATCAAGTTGGATTAACTTCGGCGGGCGATAAAATCAATTCAATTAAGACCGAGCTTTCTAAAGTGTCACCTTTTACGATGATTGTATCGGTCGCGGGGCAGAACGAAGTTCAAGTTACCCGAAACGGGCAAACTGAACTGCTATCGTTGCCCTATGTTCCACCGACTTGGGGCGAGACTGGTAATGTTGAAACGACTGCACACGCACCTGCTGCCCGCCCTTTGTTGCCAACGGGCATTCTTACCAATCTAATATTGAATTCGACACCATCGCCGCAAGATCAGGTAAGTAGCGTTATTGGGGAAGTGCCGCAGCTATTGTCGGGGAATAAGTCGTATCCAATCCGAGAAGGCATAACGCTAATACACAAGACGGAACGTTCACCGCTCGCAACCGATGATTTGTTGAAGTGCATACAGCGAACCATTGATATAAATGACCAAGTGATTAACGCGGGTCGAAGGAAGTCGATACAAGTCACTCGGACGACGATCAATATTTTTGACTCAGAAATTGACAGGGAAGTTGAAAAAGTTCAAGCGCGGCTGTCAAAACTTGAAATAGCGAGACGTGCGCAAGGTGTTCTGTTCGACGCAAAAAATCTACATCCGCAAGAACTTTACCAAACGCTTATTGGTCGCTTGCGAAAAGAGTATGAGGTGCGAGGTTTTGATGATGCCGATGATGAGCTTGAGTCTGCACTCAATCTTATTTTAGCAACGTTCCCTGGTCTGGTAAGGAAAGCCGCGCGCCAGTGCGCAGCCAATCACAAGGAGGTTCTCGATACTTGTGCATTACCCAGCGCCGTTGAGTATCCGCATGGCACAAGAAAATCCACACTGAATATTTATGGTGTGATGCCGCAAGACCTAAACGAACACGAACGCAAATTCGCCGAGCAACTCGATGCTGATACATCTGGAACGGTTGAATATTGGTTTCGCAATGAGCCGAAAAAACCTTGGTCAATCGGCATAGTCATGCCGAAAGGAGATCGCTATTTTCCAGATTTTACTATCAAGGTAAAAGATCGTGCCAGGGGCGGCGGCATTGTGCTGGTCGAAATTAAAGGCAACCATATTCTCAATAGCGACGATAGCCTTGATAAAGTGGTCGCCGAGCATAAAGTATATGGCGAACCAATCATGCTGGTGCTAGACAACAGCGGTCGGTTTATGACTGTGCGATACAACGAGAAAACAGATAAGAACGAGGAAGATCAAATATTCAGGGTGGAAAACCTGGGCTAAAAAGTGATTGGGATTACCCCGTTGCCTTCAGCCTCACTGCAAAATCTTCCACGCCCATTTTGAACAGAAACTTGAATCTGCTATTGACCGTCCTTGCTCTGACACTGTCATTCCCCGTTTGGGCTGACATCACCGGCGATGTTGTCGGCGTTGCCGATGGCGACACCATCACGGTGCTAGACGCGGGCAAGGTGCAGCACAAAATTCGATTAACTGGAATTGACGCACCAGAGAAAAAGCAACCTTTCGGCAATCGTTCAAAGCAAAGCCTGAGCGATATGGTTTTCAAAAAAACCGTGATAGTAGAAACCGTCAAGCGCGACCGCTACGGGCGGGAACTGGGCAAAGTGCTGGCTGGTGGCAAGGACGTGAACCTTGAGCAAGTCCGTGCTGGTATGGCGTGGCATTACAAAGCCTATGAGCGCACACAGACTGCCACTGACAGGCAAGCCTATGCAGACGCTGAAAACGAAGCCAAGGCCGCTAAACGTGGGCTGTGGGCGGATGCTGATCCAACACCGCCGTGGGAGTGGAGGCATAGGAAATGACTGACCTGACAAGGTTCCGACAATACAAGGAAATCGCCGACCAGCTAATCGAGATTGCCGACAAGGAACAGTTGGCGGAATGTGCCAGGCTGTTAGCCCTGAATGTTGCCCATTACGAAATGCAGTATGGCGCGTTGCCACTGGATGAAATACTTGCATCGACCTCTTCAGGAAAACCCAACGAGCAGCAAGCCGAACTGGTAGCCAAAGGCATGGAGGTCATGGTGGGGATGATGGGCAACGTCATGCAGGGGCTTGAGGACAGGGTTAGCCATTAATTCTGAAGGAGATGGAAAGGTGAAACATTATTCAGAAATGGTCGAAGAAATCCACGATGGCGGCAAGCTGCCGGTGCTGGGATCGTATTCGCCGCCGATACCTTATTTGGCGGAGATGCCCAAGGCTTGTTGGCGCGCGTATAAAAATACCCAGAAGTGGGCGCTGTAGGATTACCCAGAATGAAGGCAGTCTAAAGTTGACTGGCCTGTTGGTAAGTGTAGCGCATTTACACAGAAGAAGTTGCATGGGAAGCGCCCTGAATGAACACTCCCCACGCGGCTAGTTGTTAAAAGGGTTCACTCCTTTTAAGTTTCTTTTGCTCTCGTGCTTTGATACGCGACTTGGCAGAGTCGCTACTGTGACGGAAGCGATAGGACTCGTTTCCTGTTTCTACGATATGGCAATGATGCGTCAGTCGATCCAGTAATGCCGTTGTCATTTTTGCATCACCAAATACGTTGCCCCACTCGCCGAAGGTCAGATTCGTCGTGATCATCACACTGGTGTGTTCATAGAGCTTGGATAGCAAGTGGAACAGCAATGCACCGCCTGCCTGACTGAATGGCAAATAGCCCAGCTCATCGAGAATGACCATATCCATTCGCATCAGGGCAAATGCCAATCGCCCAGCCTTGCCCGCCGCCTTTTCCTGCTCCAGCAGATTGACCAGATCGACCGTTGAGTAGAATCGTACCCGCTTGCTGTGTTTGGTAATGCCGGATACGCCCAGTGCCGTTGCCAAATGCGACTTCCCCGTTCCTGTGCCACCAATGAATACGACGTTGTGCGCCGCATCCGTAAAAGAGAGGTCGGCCAATTCCATAATCAAGCTACGATCCACTTTTGCTTGATCGAATACGAATCCAGCCAAGTCGCGATGTACCGGAAACTTGGCAGTTTGCAATTGGTATCGGATCGAACGCATTGCCCGGTCGGTATGTTCTGCTTGCAGTAGATGCTCAATCAGCCAGCGTGAGGAACCGACCGCCGTTTGCGCATCTTGGGCAATGATGTCTTCCCATGCCCCCACCATCCCGTACAGACGCAGGGCTTTGAGCTCTTCGCTGACGTTACGCATGGTTCACCTCCTCGCGCAAACTGTCATACCGTCCAGTATCGGCAATGGGCGGTTCATCCACCTGCAAGGTTGTTTCAATTTGCCCCGGTAATTCTGCGGCCTTGAGACGGCTGATGACATTCTCGATATGCTCGGCACTCGGATTGCCCGATTCCAACACAAGTTCCACGGCAACCAGAACCGCTTCCAATCCAGACTTGGGCACGGCAGCCAGTACCTTGGCCATCATGCGATCACCCCCATCGCGCTTGAGTAGCAAACTGCGTAGGCATTGCAATGGTTCTGGCATGTCGGCGAACGGCGCGCCATTTCTCAATGCGCCTGGCTTCCTTTCGATCAATGGAATGTAATGCTGCCAGTCGTAGTGGGTCTTGTTCCGGTCGAAGCTACGGGAATGACTGGCCACTACTTCATCGTGAGCAACGAATTCAAGGCGGTCTGGGTAGGTATGGATACTGACCATCTGGCCGACTAGCTCGCATGGCACTGAGTAGCGATTACGATCCTCAATGACTAAGCAGGTGCTGGACACCTTGCCCATGGTTTCGACGTAACCATCGAAAGGGGTGACCATCGGCATCAGGCTGGGTTGCTCGTGTTCAAGCATTTCGGCGATGGTCAGATCCCCATACTCGGTGTGGCGTAGCTCCTGCCAGAGTGTGCGGCAGCGCGCTAACAACCAAACGTTGAGTTCAGCAAATGAGCTGAACCGTTCGTTAGCGGCTTCCTGCCAGATACGCCGCCGACTGTCCTGCACGTTCTTCTCAACAACACCTTTCTCCCAGCCACTGGCGACATTGCAGAAGTCGGTATCGAACAGATAGTGCGAGGCCATCGCAGCAAATCGCGTATTGACGATACGCGACTTGCCTTTCTTGACCTTATCAACTGCGGTCTTCATGTTGTCGTAAATGCCGCGACGCGTAATGCCACCCAACGCGGTAAAGGCTCGCGTATGAGCATCGAACAACATCTCGTGGCTTTGCGTCGGATACGCCTGCACGACAAACGCTCGGCTGGCACACAACTTTAAATGCGACGCCATAATCTTGCGCCACACACCGCCAATTAACAGGTGCTCTTCGCTCCAGTCAAATTGGAAGGCTTCGCCCAGCTCGAAGTGGAGTGGAACAAAAGCTTTGACCATCGCCTGTCCACCCTTCAGACGCCAGTTTCGGACGAACTCGGTGACACGACTGTAGTCTCCGTCAAAGCCCTCCGCTTTTAATTCGCCAAATAGCTTCAGTGCGCTGCGCCGGTCACGCTTGGGGCGCCTCGCATCGATTTCCAGTGCTTTGGTGAGTTGGTCGGTATAGGGCGTTATCTTGGTGTTCTCAGAAGCTCGTCGCTGACATTTCGGCTCCGTTCCTTCTGATGCTTTTAGCCAACCCCTTACGGTCTTGCGCGTCAGGCCGGTTCGCCTTTCTATCTCTGATAACGATAGCCCATCACGGTAATACATACGTCGAATTATTCCCAAATCTTTCATGGTGATCATCTCCTGTTAGTCCTGCTCAAAAAAAGAGCAGATAGGTTAATCACCCTGGGTAATTTTAGGCGCGCACTAGTTGCATATTTCGGGTAGTTTTATTCGCGTAGCAACAGTTCGATGCTCATACGCGAGCCTTTACCGCGTTGGGTGGCATTACGCGTCGCGGCATTTACGACAACATGAAGACCGCAGTTGATAAGGTCAAGAAAGG
>Ga0209343_10009210_pt1 | contig 11366 bp, 11 predicted proteins | sample RifCSPlowO2_02_FD_184026 | JGI IMG/M metagenome (GOLD analysis project Ga0209343, IMG submission 184026) | Groundwater microbial communities from Rifle, Colorado - Rifle CSP2_plank lowO2_0.2 (SPAdes) (version 2) | ecosystem: Environmental > Aquatic > Deep subsurface > Groundwater | place... | reverse complement strand
CGACCACGGCACCTACCTCGCCTTTGGCGGCAATGCGCGCAAGGTGGGTACCCGGGTCCAGGATATTGCGGGCATTGACGGCCATGGCCTGGTGCAGTCCATCATCCACCAGGCCAACCACGAACCTGGCTGGGTGGAGTACGACATCACCAACCCCAGCACCGGCGGGGTGCAAACCAAGATGTCGTTCGTGCAAAAGGTCGATGGACTGTATGTGGGCTGCGGTGTGTACAAGAATCTCGTGGCCGCGTGATGTCCGATTGGAGCCGCACCGAGCGGGCATTGCCACCGGACAAACAAACCGCCATCTTGCATGCCGCCATCCTGAACCATTCAGGCTACGGCATCATTGCCACGGACGATGCAGGTGTCATCACGGTGTTCAACCGGGCGGCCCAGGCGATGCTGGGCTACCGTGAGGAAGACCTGGTCGGAAAGGCCACGCCGGCGGTGTTTCACCTGGCGTCCGAAGTCGCGCAACGCGCCGTACAGTTTTCCGAAGAATTGCAGCAGCCCCTGGCACCCGGCTTTGAGGTGTTCGTCGCCAAAACCCGCAGGGGCCTTCCCAACGAACACGAATGGACCTATGTGCGCCGGGATGGCTCGCGCTTCCCCGTCTTGCTGTCGGTGACCGCCTTGCAGGACGACCGGGGGCAACCGGCGGGCTTTTTGGGGATGGCCGTGGACATCACCGAGCGCAAACGCAGCGAGGAGCTGCTGGCCGAACGCGAAGCCCAGTACCGTGTCCTGTTTCACGACAACCCCACCCCCCTGCTGCTGTACGACACCGAATCGGTGCGGATTCTGGCGATCAATGCCGCCGCCTTGGAGCTGTATGGATACCCGGAGGCCCAACTGGTCGGCGAACCCCTGAGCACCCTCCTGCCCGCCCATGAACATGCGCGCCTGCGGGAGGTGCTGGCAACGGGTGGCGCCAGCGTGCGCAAGTCCCGCTGGCAGCACCAGCGCAAGGATGGCGAGCTGCTGGTGGTGGACACGGTGTCCAAACCCGCCCAAATTGGCAAGCGCCGCGCACGCATCGTGCTGATTGCGGAATTGACCGACATGGTCAAGATTGAAACCCAGGTTGCCAACCAGGCCCGGTTCCTGGAAAGCCTGCTCAGCGCCCTGCCTTTGCCGGTGTTTTATATAGACCGCCAGGGGCGCTACCTGGGGGCCAACCCGGCGTACCTGGAGCTGACAGGCCTGGCCCTGTCCGATTGCCTGGGCAAGACGGCCGCGGAATTCCTGCCCCGCACGCAGGCCGAGCGTTATGAGGTCGCCGACCAGGCCCTGTTTGCGGCCCCTGAGCAAACGCAAAACTACTCCGCCCACATCAAAACGCGCAGCCAAGGCGTGCGCGAAGTGGATTTCTGGAAGGCGACCTTCCGCGACCACGAAGGCCAGGTGGCCGGTTTGATCGGCATGGGCTTCGATGTCACCACCCAACGCCAGACCATGGCCGCGCTGCAGGAGAGTGAAAGCCGCATGGTGCAGGTGCTGCATGGCAACCCGGTCCCCACCTTTGTCATCGACGCGCAGCACCGCGTCGTGATCTGGAACCCCGCCTGCGAACGCATTTTGGGGGTGCGTGCGCAGGACATGCTGGGACAAAAGGACGTGTGGCGTGTGTTTTACCCGCAGCCCCGCCCGGTCATGGCCAACCTGATCGTGGACGGCGGCGACCAAAATGAATTGCTGGGCTACTACGGCCAGGCCTGTACCCGCTCCTACGTGAACCCGGACGCGTTTGAAAGTGTGGACTTCTTCCAGCACATGGCCGATGGTGCCGGGCGCTGGCTGCACTTTTGCGCCTCGCCCCTGCGTGATGGACAGGGCAAGGTGGTCGGCGCCATCGAAACCCTGATGGACATCACGGAACAAAAACGGGCCGAGGAGCGGGCCAACCGCCTGAACGAAGACCTGGAACACCGCGTACTGGCGCGCACCACCGAGCTGGCGCACGCCAACGAGGAACTGCGCACCGCCATGGACCAGCTGGTGCAGGCGGAAAAACTGGCCTCCCTGGGCCGCCTGGTGGCGGGCGTGGCCCACGAGCTCAACACGCCCGTCGGCAACATGCTGACGGTGGCCAGTACCTTGCAGGAGGTGTCCGACACCATGGCACAGGTCGTCGCCAGTGGTGCCATCACCCGCCGGGCGCTGGCGGAGTTTGTGGAGCAGGCCCAGGAAGGCACCCAGTTGCTGCTCAGCAGCGCCAAACGCTCGGCCGAGCTGATCCAGACCTTCAAGCAGGTGGCGGTGGACCAGACCACCGACCAGTTGCGGGACTTCGACCTGGGGCAGCAGATCGGGGAGCTGCTGTCCATGATGGCCCATGTGCTGGCCAAAACCCCGGTGACCCTGGTACGGCAGCTGGAGCCCGGCATTGCCATGCACAGCTACCCGGGGCCGCTGGGGCAGGTGCTCAGCAACCTGGTCATGAACGCCCTGTGCCACGGCTTCAACCCGGACCGCTACGGGACCATCACGGTGGCCTGCACACAGGAAGGCCCCCAGGCCACCATCACGGTCCATGACGACGGCCTGGGCATTCCCGCCGAAAACCTGGGCAAAATTTTCGACCCCTTTTTCACCACCAAACTCGGCCAGGGCGGAGGCGGCCTGGGCCTGCATATTTCGCACAACATGGTGTATGGCCCCCTGGGCGGGCGCATGTCCGTGCGCAGCTCGCCCGGACAGGGCAGCACCTTCACCCTGGTGCTGCCCTGTTCAGCCAAAGGCTGAGGGGCAGGCCCCTTACCGCTGGAGAGGCGGTAACGTCGGCACCGGCGCGTCCAGCGGACGGACGACGACGCGGTTGCGCCCCTGGCGTTTGGCCTCGAACAGGGCGGCGTCGGCCCATGCAATCAACTGCGCGGGGGTCTGGTCCGGCTTGGCGGTCATGCTGGCCACGCCGATGCTCACCGTCACCCGGCCCGTGGTGGAAGCCCGGTTGACCAGCGCCAATTGCTCAACCGCCACCCGGATGCGTTCGGCCACCACACCCGCGCCCTGCAAGTTCACATCCGGCAGGATCACGGCGAATTCTTCACCGCCATACCGCGCCACCTGGTCGCTGACACGCACCGGAATATGGGCCATCGCTGCCGCCACCCGCCGCAGACAGTCATCGCCCGCCTGGTGGCCGTAGGTGTCGTTGTAGCCCTTGAAGTGGTCCACATCCAGCATCAGCAAGGTCAGGCTCTTGGACTTGCGCAAGGCCCGCCGCCACTCGGTGTCCAGCGTACGATCAAAGCTGCGCCGGTTGGCGATGCCGGTCAGCCCATCCCGGTGGGCCAACTGCTCCAGGGCGGCTTGCGCCTCTTTTTGTATCGTCATGTCGCGCAAGGTCTCGACCGCGGCGATCAATCGGCCTTCGTTGTCGTAGATGGGGCCGGAGTCCAGGGCGAGGTACAGGCGGTTACCCAGGCGCGGCATCACACACCAATTTTCGGCGTACAGGCCGTAGTGCACCTCGCCCGTGTCTTCGTGCTGGGCATAGAGGGTGCCGACTTCCGTCACCCGCCCCTGCACGACCAGGTCGGCCAGGCAGGGGCGGGGGGCGTCGTAAAACCCGCGCCAGTGGTCGGAAGTGCCCAGCACTTCCGATGCCAGAACTCCCGTCAATTTTTCGCACGCGATGTTCCACACGATCACCTTGCACGCGGTGTCCAGCACAAACGTCGGGACGACCAGGTGGCGCATCAGATTGATCGCAAAGGCGCGCTCGCTGTCGCTCTGCCCCTGCGCGCCGCTCTCCTGGCATGGGTCTTGGTGCTTTTCCATACAGCCCTCCAAGGGATAGGAAGTTCCATCGCTATTGGCCAAGTATCACACTGTGGGTGATTTTGGATACCCCTGTTTACACTGGGTTTGCACCCGGTTTCTACAAGAGGCTCACACGCGCCGACGCCGTGGAACCACACCCAGTTTCAGGGTCAATGGTGCAGATGCGGCGCCCACGGTGTAGGGCTGCGGTGGCATGTCGATCAACTGGTCGGGGTGCCAGACCTTGATTTGCACCACGCCGTCCGGGACTTGCTCCAGGGTGGCGATGCCATCGGCGCCGGTCAGCACGGCCCAGGGCGACTCGCTCACATACACCTGGCCCCGCATGGAGCCGTGGATGTGGCAGCCCAGCAGCACGGCCCCAGTCTGGTTGAACGTGGCTTCAGCGGCGCGGGCGGGCTTGCCGTCGGACTTGCCCTCCAGCCGCAGTTCAAATCCGCCGCCGCTTGCCGCATTGAACTGCGCCACGCCGGCCGCCGAGGCGCGCACATGGTGTTCCCAGGGGTCCTTGTTGACAAACTGGGCTTTGGCGCCCAGCGCCACCAGACTGATGGCGGGCACAAAGCGCATTTTTTCCTGGTAAATCGTCACCTGGCTGGGCAGCGGGATTTGGGCCGTGCCGCCCTTGCCCGACACCAGCACCACGACCACGGCGTCGGGTGCCGGGTTGCCGTCCTTGTCCAGCACCAATACAGAGACATTTCCGGCCTTGGCCCCCGTAGATAGTGCGTAAACAGCTATCAAAACAATAGCAAAAGATAAGAACTTCCAAGACGGGTAAGTGCAGTAGCGCATGTGATATCCCGCCGATTCAATGGGTGGCCGCCACGGCCTGCGCCAGGTCGCGGGTTTCCGCGCAGTCCGCGCAGAGGGCCTGCAATTTGGCCAGTTGCGCCTGGGCCAGGGCCTTTTGACCGGTCTTGAGGTAGGCCTTCCCCGAGTACTCCAGCGCCCCCTTGTGCTTGGGGTCCAGCGCCAGGGCCTTGCCATAGGCCGCAAAGGCCGCGTCGTATTGGCCCATCCAACGGTTGGAATAACCCAGGTAGTTGTAGGCGTCTGCATTTTTAGGGTTTTGGGCGACCACCTTGCCAAAGCTGGCGACGGCCTGTGCCCAGTTTTTGGCGTCCAGCGCCTGTTTGCCAGCGGCAAAGTCGTCGATCCTGGCATTTTCTACCGGCGTCATCTGTATGTCGGCGGCCAGCACCGTACAGGCCAAAGTCAAGCTCAGAAAAGGCAATGCGATGCCATCGCGCAGGGTCAATACGTTCATGGAGGCTCCTTGAATAGGGGGCAAAGGGGTAAGAAAGGCCATGTGCCGCACACCGGCACCCTCTACCAACGACGGAGCCCGCAAAACGGATGCAGGACCCAGCGTTTTTTCACCACAACTTGGCGCAATTGCCGCTGAACACCACGGTGCCGCTGGGGTGGGCGGGGGCCCCATCGGTTTCCAGCGTGACCTGAAGCTTGCTGACCTGGGACAGCAGTTTCTCCGAGGTGTCGGGCAACACCGAAATCGCCGTGCCACTGCTAGGTACGGCGCCCAGCGCCAGCGCGGCGCCACTGGCCGGCAGCGCCCACAGCACCAGCCGACCACCGGCAGGTGGCGTGATGGGGCCGATGACCTTCACGGTCAGGGTCTTGCCATGGCGTAGCGAACTGACCAGCAGCTTGCCCTGGCCCTGGGCGTCGGTGAGTAAACCCACATAACTTTGCGGCAACTTTTCGCCCGAACGCATGGCGAGCTGGTCGCTGGAGATGAAGAGGGCGGGCGCGCTGACGAACAGCACGCCCAGTGCCAGCACCCCCAGCGCAAAACAGCCGAAACCGAAACCCGCCGGCTTGAGCCATCGCAGCCCGGGGGCCACAGCCCCGGTCACGGCCGGTGCCGGGCCGGGCCGGGTGCGCGCCTCGATGGCACTCCACAGACGGGGCGAGGGACTGCGCTCAGGGATGGACACGGCCAATTGGCCCAGCCGCGCTTCCCACAGCGCCACCTGCATGCGCACATCGCTGCGGTCGTGCAGCAAACGTTCAAAGCGCCGGCGTGCTCCCCCGCCCAGCGTGCCCAGCACATAGGCCGAGGCGAGGTGGTCAAGCAAGGCCGGATGGGTGTATTTCATGACAGCCCCCCCTGTGCGGCCAGGCAGCTTTTCAGCTTGTCCAGGCCCCGCCGTATCCAGGCTTTGACCGAGCCCAGTGGTGCGCCCATGTGGGTGGCGACTTCAGTGTGCGACAGGCCCTGGTAGTAGGCCAGCGCCAAGCTCTGGCGGTGGCTGCCATCCAGCGCATTCATGCAGCCTGCAATGTGCAAGGCCTGGGTGGCCCCTTCCAGCAGTTGCAATGCGCTGGGGCTCGGGGCAGCGCTGCCGGGCAGTTCGGGTATGCCGTCGTCGCTGAGTGCGTCCGGCTCGGGCAGGGCGCTTTCCTTGCGCCGCGCGCGCAGGCGCAAGGCGTCCAGCGCCTTGTTGCGCACGATGGCGATCAACCACGTCATCGCCTGGATGGTCTGCCCGTCCACCGCGCTGCGGTAGCCGCTGGCATTTTTCCAGATGCTCACATACGCTTCTTGCAACACGTCTTCGGCCTCCTGTCCTTGTCCCAATATACGCATGGCAAGGCCAAACAGATGCGTGTGGGTGCGCTGGTAGACCAGGGCAAAGCTGGCGTGGTCACCCTGCGCCGCCGCAGCGATCAGCATTTCCAGGGTGCGGGTGTCGGGTGGCATGCGGCTGAGTATAAAAAGAAAGGGGTTGGCGCACAGTATTTGCACGCCATGTGCATCCAATCTGCCCGTGGCCGCGTTTGTCCCCGGTGGACACTGTCGTCCATTTTTTCAGGAATTGCCCATGACATCAATCACCCTTTGCCCCCTGTTGTCCTCCCGCCTGGCCCTGTCCATGCTGTGCGTCGGTCTGCTGGGCGCATGCGCCACCCGCGCGCCCGAGTCCGCAGACGCGGCCAAGCCGGTGCCGGCCGCACTCAAGCCGGTGGACAGCGAACGCGTCGCGTTCACCTGGCATGCCATCGGCTCGCAAATCTACGAATGCCGGGCCAAGGACCAAGGCGGCTGGGCCTGGGTGTTTGTGGCACCGGAGGCCGACCTATACAACCCCAAAGACGAAAAAGTCGGCACCCACGGGGCGGGGCCCCACTGGGCCGCGCTGGACGGCAGCAAGACCCTGGGCACCGTCCGGGCCCGCGCCGACGGCGCGCGTGCCAGTGATATTCCGCTCCTGCTGCTCAGCGCCAAGTCCAGTGGCGCACCCGGCAAAATGGCCAGCGTCACCAGCGTGCAGCGCCTCAACACGGAAGGCGGCAATGCCCCCGCCACAGGCTGCCAGGGCGCAGCGGATGCCGGCAAGCGTGCCAAGGAAGGCTACACCGCCGACTACGTATTTTTTGCGGCCAAATAGCGCGGGGTCACGGACTGCGCCCACCGTCCCCACCCAGTGGCGCAGCGGGCTTACCCTGGCTGCTGGGTTGGTGGGCCACCGTGGCGCCAAACTGGACATCCCCATTGAGTTGCCCGCCCTCTTCGACCACCAACTTGGTGTAGCGCACCGAGCCGGTCACTTTGCCTGTGGCATGCACCGTCAGCTTCTGGCGCACGGTCAGATTGCCATCGAACTGGCCGTGGATCTCGGCGATATCGACCTCGGCCGAGCCTTTGAACGCACCGCCTGCCAAGATCTGCATCAAGCGCGAATCCATGATGGCCTCGACCATGCCTTCGACCGCCAGCGTGTCGCAATCGGTAATTTCCACCCCTTTGAGCTTGATATTGGGTCCCACCGTCAGCTTGCTGCCGCCTGGCATGCCCGCCGGACTGGCAACGACAGGGTTCACCGCAGGAGGCGCTGCGGCGGGCGGGGTACTGGTCGTGCCCGACGCCGGAGAAGTTCTGACGCCTGGCACAGGCACGATGGGGCGCTCCGGTGGCGGTTCAGCTTTGCGCTTATTGAAAAGATGGTTAGAGAGGGCCATTTGCCGTCCTCAAATAAGAGCATGGTAAGCAGCACACTTCCAAAAGTCTTTACCGAAATTTCTGTATTTGCGTCAGAGACTTCGGCATCGCGAAGAACCACCGTCCATCCTTGCCGCTTGCGCATTCTCAAACGCCGACGGCCATCACCGTTCACGCTATGCACCTTCATTCAATCTGTTGGAAAGGGTAGGTAGCATGAAAATCGTTCGGACTGCGCGTCTTCTTGTCCTGGGCCTGTGCGCAATGGCCGCCACCATCTGGGCGCCTACGGCGCTAGCACTGGCGGAGGAACTTCCCGCAAGCCATCCCTATGCTGCTTCCCAACCCATTCCCGGGCGCTACATCGTGGTGTTCAAGAACAGCGTCAGTGATCCCGCCATGGAGGCGGACCAGGTGGTGCGCGGGCTTGGCGGGCAGTTGCACCATGTCTACACCCACGCCCTCAAAGGGTTTGCGGCCACCCTTCCAGAGGCCGCCTTGCCCGGGTTGCGCAACCACCCCCTGGTGGACTACCTGGAGGTGGACCAGACCGTTGCGCTCCAACAAACCTCACCGGAAAACAATGCCACCTGGGGGCTGGACCGCATTGACCAGGCAGACCGCCCTTTGAGCGGCCAGTACTACTTCAACTACACCGGCGCAGGCGTGAACGCCTTCATCATCGACACCGGCCTGCGCCAGGACCATGCTGAGTTCAGCGGCCGGATCAAACCCGGTTACAGCGGGGTGCAAGACGGCAACGGCACGAACGACTGCCACGGCCACGGCACCCATGTGGCGGGAACCGTCGGCGGGTTCACCTGGGGGGTGGCCAAGGGGGTTGCGCTGATTCCCGTGCGTGTGCTCGATTGCGCCGGGTCCGGCTCCTGGAGTGGTGTCATAGCGGGTGTGGACTGGGTGGCGGGCAGCACCTTGCGGCCCGCCGTGGCCAATATGTCGCTGAGTGGTGGCGTATCGGTGGCCGTTAACTCCGCCGTGGCAGGTGCGGTCAGCAAGGGCGTCACCATGGTGGTCGCCGCCGGCAACAGCAGCGCCGACGCCTGCAAGTACTCCCCGGCCAAAGAACCCAGCGCCATCACGGTGGGGGCGACCGACAGCGGCGATGCCCGGGCTTGGTATTCCAATTACGGCAGCTGTGTCGATATGTTTGCACCGGGCTCCGCCATCACCTCTGCCTGGAACACCAGCTCCACTGCCACCAATATCCTCAGTGGGACTTCCATGGCAACCCCCCATGTCACCGGCGTCGCGGCACTGGCGTTGGCCGCCAATCCAGCGGCGTCGCCTGCCGCAGTCAGCTCTTTTCTAACCAGCCATGCCACCGCCGACCGGCTGAGCGCAATCGGCACGGGATCGAAAAATTTGCTGGCCTACTCCTTGGCCGCTGGCGCACCCACATCGCCTCCAACACAGACCGTGGCGGTCCAGTCCTTGTCTGGCAGTGCCAACAAATTGGGGAAAAATTGGCGCGCCCATGTCGTGGTGACCCTTCGCAACATCAACACGGGCGCCGTGGTGGCGAATGCCAGCGTCAATGGCAGCTTCTCGCCGGGGGGAAACAGCAGCTGTGTCACCGGAACCACCGGCAGTTGCACGGTGAGCAGTGCCAACATCAGCCTCACCACGGGCTTCACGGTGATGACCGTGAACTCTGTTTCCGGCGCCAACCTGACCTACGATGCCAGCCAGAACGCGGCATCCCAGATCTCGGTCGCCAAGCCCTGACACCGCGACCGCCGGGCCGCCAGCGGCCACCCTCTGCGAGTTGACTATTGCCCCGTGATGTCCATAATCAAGACGCCAGTCATTTTTTGGGAAACAAGCGAAGCGAGTCACCATGATAGACCCCCCCTTGCACAACAATGTCCCCACCACCATTGTCAGCATCTCCACCGGCCGGCCGGTGAGTGACGCTTTGAAGCTGATGAATGCAAGCAAATCGTCGTATGTGTTGGTGATGGATGGACTCACCACCATTGGCATCATCACCGAGCGCGATATGACGGTGCTGCTGGAAGACAGCTTCTCGGGCGCCAACTGGCGCGATATCACGGTCGAAAATGTGATGACCTCACCGCTGGTCACGGTCCCCTGGGATTCGACCTTGCTGGAATCCATCGACGTGATGCGCAACCGGAAAATCCGGCACACGCCGGTGCAGGATGACGCGGGTTTGACCATCGGCGTGATCACGCCGCAAGTGGTGATTGACTTGCTGTACCGCAACTGGAACGACGATTGAAAACCCCGCCTCGGTGCGCGGGCGTTAGACTGCGCGCCTCAGCGGATGGCCGCTGCAGGGCCGCAGGCGAAGGGAAGAATCCGTGTTACTGAAGGTGGGAGAACTGGCCGCGCGCACCGGCCTGACGGTGCGCACACTGCACCACTACGACGCCATTGGCCTGCTGCGCCCCTCGGCCCGCTCCGAGGCGGGCTACCGCCTGTACAGCCGCGCCGACGTGGCGCGCCTGCACGGCATCCAGGCGCTGCGCCAGCTGGGCCTGCCGCTCACCGACATCGGCAACACGCTGGACGGCGACGGCGCCGCGCTGCCCACCATCATTGCGCGGCAGATCCAGGCGCTGGACCAGGAGGTGGCCAAAGCCGCGGAACTGCGCGCCAGCCTGGGCCTGCTGCAAGAGCGCCTGGCCGGCGGCGGCCAGCCGGAGATCGGCGACTGGCTGGGCACACTGGCGCTGATGACCACCTACGGCAAATATTTCAGCCCGGCCGAGCAAAAAACCATCTTCGACAACTGGGACCAGATTGCCGACCAGTGGCCGCCGCTGCTGGCGCAGGTGCGCAGCGCCATGGACCGTGGTGTGCCGCCCGACAGCCTGGAGCTGCAACCCTTGGCCCACCGCTGGATGAACCTGATGCTGCACTGGATGGACGGTGACTTCGACCTGCTGGAGCGCTGGGACCATATGTACCAGCGCGAGCCGGTGGCCCAGCAGAGTGAAGGCCCCGGCCAGGACATGGTGGAGTACATCAGCCAGCCCATCAAGCAGCGCCTGGCCACACTGCAAAAGTACTTGCAACCCGATGAAATGAAACGTCTGGGCCGGGTGGCCAGTGAAGAATGGCGCGCCCTTTCCGAGGCCGCACGGCGCCTGATGCAGCAAGGCGCGCCCGTGCACGGTCCCGAGGTGCAGGCACTGGTCCGCCAGTGGAGTGCACTCATCGACCGCTTGGCCGACCATGACAGCGCCATACGCGCCAAACTGGTATTGGCCCATAGCACCGAGCCGCTACTGCAAGCCGCCGCCGTGCTGGACACCGATGTGCGCGATTTTTTGCGCAAAGGCCTTGACCCTCACGCCACGTGAGGCTTCACAGTCTGCCGCTTCACACCCCAAGGAGCCCGTATGCAGACATCCCCCCCGCCCTCGTCGTCCTCTTCCCCCCGGCCGCCCGGCCCCGCCCCCACCGGGCGCGCCCTGCTGTTTGGTGACCGCAACTTCCTGTGGATGCTGGGCGGCGCCGTCATTTCCATGCTGGGCGACCAGTTCACCCTGATCGCCTTGCCCTGGCTGGTGCTGACCATGACCGGCGACACCCTGGTGCTGGGCACGGTGCTGGCCCT
>Ga0209343_10009208_pt1 | contig 11367 bp, 11 predicted proteins | sample RifCSPlowO2_02_FD_184026 | JGI IMG/M metagenome (GOLD analysis project Ga0209343, IMG submission 184026) | Groundwater microbial communities from Rifle, Colorado - Rifle CSP2_plank lowO2_0.2 (SPAdes) (version 2) | ecosystem: Environmental > Aquatic > Deep subsurface > Groundwater | place... | reverse complement strand
GATTGTTTATTGTGTTTATGGGAGGTTTTTTTGTAAATCATTATTCTAAATTTTTCGGCGATAAAAAACCCTGTGCGCCATTATAAATTGGATAAAAAGGACTGGATCTTTGGCCTTGCCCTCGTGGTACTCACCGTAATCTACGGGTACTCCTTTTTTGATTTTTCCGCGCCGCCGTTTGAAGACGCGGCAATGAACATGCGCTATGCGGAACATATAGCCGGCGGTTACGGCGTGGTATGGAATATCGGGGAGCCACCGGTTGACGGAGCAACTGATTTTCTCTTCACTGTAATTCTTTCCGCCCTCATAAAGATCGGCATATCAATAGAGTTTGGAGCGCGCCTTTTCGCACTTTTCGCTCATCTTGCAACCGTTTTTATAATCTATGCGGCAATAAGAATAATCCATAATTCCAAACGATCAATTGCCGCGTTTACTGCGGCTTATTTTGCCATTGGTCCCGGCTTTGGATATATAACGGCCTACTTCGGGACCCCTTTATTTGCTTTTTTTAGCGCAATCACCTGGTGTTTTGCGAATAAACTTACCCAGCAAGAAAAAATTTCAAAAAAATACTCTTTTTCTTTCGCATTATCCGCTCTTCTTCTGGGCATAACTCGGCCGGAGGGTGTTTTTTTATCAGGACTTATGCTTCTTGGCATACTTTATATGCGCGGGATAAAAACATCCCGCGCAATCCTTCAACATTTTTGGGGAGTATTTATAATTCTTGGTGGAGCATATTTTATATGGCATTGGTTCTATTTTGGCTATCCGCTCCCTAATCCATTCTATGTCAAAGGGGGAGGAGATCTGTATTGGACAAGTCTTGGGATTGCGATATTGTACGGCGCGATTCTTATGTTTCCGTTGATTCCAATCTTTATCGCAAGCCTTTGGCGAGCTGACCTTAGAAAAAACGCGATATTCCCGCTTATACCAATTGCTGGATTTCTGGCCCTGTGGTTACTTCTTTCCAATATAATGAATTATTTGATGCGCTTTCAATATGCAATACTACCAATAGCGCTTATCTCCTGGCCATCATTATTAACAAAACCACCGGAACAAAACTCCCTCGCACGACCCCCGCAACATCAACTTGCGCGTCGGTGTCTTATACCAATTATCGCGTTAATAGTTCTTGCGCTTCAACAATGGGTTTACCGCAACGCATTTCCTCCGCCGGACGGACGATATTTGATCGGACGCATGCTCCAACGCTATGATAAAAACAATTATACCGTTGCCACATCTGAAGCGGGACTTATTCCTTTCTACTCCAAATGGAAGACAATCGATACCTGGGGATTCAACGATTCATGGATCGCCCATAACGGAGCTGTCACAAATGATTACCTTGATCGTTATAAGCCCGAACTTATTATAATACACAATAAGGTCTCATTTATTGCGCCCGCAAAGTGGCAAGCGCGAAAAGCATTGATGGTGCGCACACTTGACGACTACGCCTCCAATAACAATTACCGCCTGGCCGCGGTATTTGGAGTTACCGTGAGTGATGCCCATAAATATTATGTGCGACCGAATTTCCCCGATAGCAACAATATTTTCAATGCCATTCAAACAACTAAATATCCTTGGCGCAACAAGGATACTTTTGCAACCAACTATGTACTGCCACAGTCAAATAATCAGCCCAACACTTCAAGTGTCAACCTTTTACCAAATCGTTCATCCGTGCGATTATGGGTGCAAAATATACTAGGACTATATTAAAATATCGTCTATGAAAAAAATAATCATCGGCATTTTTATAGTGCTTATTATTGTCACAAACTTCGCTGTATTGTACAGTCCACGTACGCCAAAAACACTGGTATGCTGTGACGAAATTGAATACTATACCATTGCTAAAAATCTCGCTGATGGTAAAGGTTATAGTCTTAACGCGCAAGAACCATTTAACCCTACGCTCCTTAGAGAGCCGGGATATCCCTTATTTTTGGCATTTATGCTCAAAGTAGGCAATGGCAAACTTATCCTTGCACAAATTTTTAATGCCCTACTTTCGCTCGGGACAGCGTTATTGCTTTTTAAATTATCCGGAGAATTACTGTCTCGCAGTCTTGCCATAATCCCGCCTGTCATATTCTTAATCTCTCCTCGCGTTGCGTATTATTCATGGACGATATTATCTGACATATTGGCGGCATTTCTTGTGGCGGCAAGCATACTTTCCCTTTGGGTTGCGCTCCACGCTCATAAGCGACGACATTTCTTCGTAACCGGCCTCATTTTTGGCATCATGGTCCTCACAAAAATGTCATTCCTTCTTCTGCTTCCCGCCCTTATCACAATAGCAATTCTTTTAAAACTTATTGCTCGATGGAGCAAAAAAAACATCTGGAATATTGAAGATCTGCACATCACGACCTCACGGTTACTTATATTAGTGTGCGGATTTATTCTTGTGCTTGCCCCGTGGTTTGCACGTAATGTCAGTCAATTTGGCACGCTTACTCCAACCGTAAGAACCGGGCAACTTATTTTTGAGCGCACAAGACACTACAATCATCTTACGCCGACATTCCAAGGCCTCGCGCAGATTCCCAATGATATTCTTGCGGGGTGGAGTACTGCCTTTCAGCAAGAAAAAAAACCGCCGATTAAAAGCCCCTCTGGCGTGATATACGATGCCGCAAGCGCACCCGGACATTTTTTTGCTTTAAATACTAACCGTTCTGAGCGTGAAGCTGATCAAATTATGGCTAGAGAAAGCGTAAAATTAATAAGAACCTACCCCTATCTATATCTTTTTCAAATCCCGTTTGAATTTCTTAAATTTAATTACCTCGAATTTCTCCCTGGAGTTTTTAATACCATATCAGGGCAATCCATGCCACTTGCGCAACTAATTGTACTCGCCGGATTGATTTTAATTATCTCCATCTTGTCATTTTGCTTATTTTTACGAGGAATCATCGCGCTATACCGCAATGCCAGTCTTTTAGGGTGGTTAATCCTTCTTTTCCTGCTATACACCAACATCATACACGAACTATTGTATGTAACCCCTCGCTACTCTTTTGTTGTCTATCCAATTATTGCCCTCGTCATCGTTTATGGCGCAGAAACGCTGAAAATTAAAAAACAATTCGTTTTTAATCACTTATAACTCCATCCTCTAATCGACAATCTTATACTCGTAAAATGTTTCCCGTAATTTTTGCCATTCCATCACCGTCGTACCATGAGCAATGTGGTCAGCAAGAAGCGTTCCCATCTCCATACTATGATCCATATTATTGTAGCAAAAAAGCCCTAATCTACCGTTAAGGTAAAAATTTGGAATTGAGTCGCTATATTCAATCACGCGCGATAGATTATTTTTAAATCCGAGATCGTATACAGGATATATAGAACCGCTGTAGTTAAAAAACGAATCAATAACTTTGTGGTGTGATTGTAAAATTCCCAACTCTTTAAGCTGTGTAATAACCTCGTATTTTAGAGCATCTGCATCTTCCTCCATTTGCTTCCGTATATGCTCACGCGCCGCAGGAATTTCTACCATAAGCACGGTCCGATCTTTTGGCACCATCTCCTCGCTAAATCCCTTCTGCTCGGAGATGCGCGCAAAATGATATTTAGATTCTGGAAAAAATATCCAATTCACTTTCAAAAGGCGCGGGGTGTCAATGACTAGATATAGAATATATAAGGAACTTAAACGAAGAGAGTGCACAGCGTCATTGGCCTCGCGTGGAGGAGCGGGATTCAAAAGGTCATAAATCGTAGCCACGGGAATAGTGGAAACAAGCACGTCTGCCTCAATATTATGCTCCTTACCTTCTCGCATATAAGAAACAAAAAAAGTACCTGCGGAATTTCTATGTATAGAAGTAGGGATCGCGCCTGTCAAAACAACGCCGCCTTGTTTTTCTATATCCTCCTGCATCGCCCGCCATAACTGCCGCAGACCGTATCTGGGATAATAAAATTCATCGGCGCTTAATTTTGGTTTTCCCTTAAAACCAAATAGAAGGCCCTTTAAGAGTTCAACGATACTCGGGGCAATAATGCGTGTTTGGGCAAGCTGTGCGTGAAGTTCATCGGGATTCCCCCATAATTTTTCAGCCACGGCTCTAAATACAAGACGGTGCGTATAATCACCAAAATTTCTACGCACATAATCAGTATAGGTGCGATCTTGCCTTCGGAAAAAACTCTTGAATTTTCCAACCGCGAAGCTTAATCCGCATTTTATTCCAGTTGATAGCCCGAGAACGCTAAAAAGATCGCCAATGCCGAACGGATAATTCATAAAGCGACCATTTATATACACTTGACTTGTCTTTGACATGGTCAGTAAATCTTTGCCGACGAAATGATCAATCATCGGTTTGGCGCAAGGAACTTGCGGGTATAGTTTATGCGGACCTTCGTCAACATTATATCCGTGAATCGTATGTGTCGCTCCGTGACCTCCAACCTCCTGCCGTTTTTCAAGAACGGTGACCGTAAGTCCCGCACTCACTAATTGCCAAGCACAAGAAAGTCCAGTAGGACCGGCTCCGAGCACTATTACTCTTTTATTAGACATCTGATTATCCATGCGACAAATCTATTTGCCAAAAAAACGTATACGCGCGAGCGTCCATAGTGCCATAAAACCATCTTGGATTTTTATCTTCTTCCCCTCACGGCGAGAGCGAGGATTATAAGATATCGGAACCTCATGTATAACGAAACCAGCCTTAAGCAGTTTTCCAGTCAGCTCCGGGCAAAACTCAAACCCGCGACAAGTTAGGGATATTTTTTCAAGAACCTTGCGCGTAAACATCTTATAGCAGGTTGCTTCATCGGTAAGTTTTACACCATAAAGAAGATTTGTCAGCCATGTGACTGCCAGCCCTCCAATATGAAACAAAAAAGATGAGTAATGCTTTTCATCTTTATCAAGCACTCTTGAGCCATACACTACTTCTAGATTATTTTTAACAAGGGCATTGTACATTTTCAAAAAATCATGGGGGTTATACTCAAGATCAGCATCTTGTATTACCAGAACATCTCCATGTGCGCGAGTAAGGCCAGTACGAATGGCGGCGCCTTTTCCTTGATTATACTCATGAAAAATAATCGTGTGTATATCGAAAAACCGCTCTCTAAGGAGCTCACGCGTTCCATCGGTCGATCCATCATCAATAATAATTAGCTCTTTTCGTGTTTGCCCAAAATTAACGGCGACCACTCGCTCTATAATTTGTGCTATGGTCGCGTATTCATTATATACGGGAATAATAATTGATAGTACACTCATGATCTGAAAATAAACAGAATTCCCGTCACAATTAGGGCGGTGCCAAAAATTCTTAGAAGCGTCACTGATTCATGAAGAAACATTCCGGAAATAATTAAAATCGCGATGTAGCCAAGACTTAACATTGGATAAGCAAAACTCACATCTACTCTTGAAAGAACAACAATCCATGTTCCTGCGGCTAGTGTGTATGCAAGTAAGCCAAAAAGTACATACGGATTTTTTATCGCGGCGCTCATCATAAGTATGATATTTTTTGCTGTAATGTATCCTACTTGATTCATGCCGGTTTTTATAGACAACTGCCCGCTCACGGCCAGCGCCACATTTATCAGAATTAAAAAAAAGGTAAACAATTTCGCCATACTACTAGGGTTTACGCGCAATCGCCAGCGCCTGACTGGCGTAATAACGAATAGAAAGATTCCTAAGCCCCAGCAGTTTTGTAAAATTCATCCCCAGTTTTGATATTAATTTACTATAAGGCTTAAAGCGCTCAAAAAGATAATAAAGTTGAAGCGTCTGCCAATGCCGCTCCATACGTACCGCCTCAAAATTTTCCTTGATAAGAAACGCGCTCATAGTAGTCCGAGTAAAATAATAAATATGCACCGGCGATAGAAACCACCACCTCTTCCCAGCGAGACGCGCAAGCAGCGAGCCAAAATCCGGAAAATTAATAAAAAGGTAACCGCCATTCTTCAAAATACGGAATGCCTCGTGCACATAGGCGCCCGGATCAGTCACGTGCTCTAATACATCCCAAAAAGCAATGGCGTCAAAATGACCCGCCGGGAAACCGGCGCTTAAAAAATCCTCTGATTTGATTGGCACTCCATACTGTTCTCTTCCCCACTTAGCTAAACCTTGATTCGGCTCAATTCCCTCAACCTCCCATCCCCGATCCTTTGCGACCTTAAGAAAAAAACCTGCCGCGCACCCTACATCAAGTATCGTTCCCTTGGAAGGGATATAGGTTTCAATTTTTTTCAGAGCACGCGTAAAAGTTGCTAACCTATCTTTTCCTTGTGTGGCGTACTTTGTATCGTTTGCCTCTACATATCCTTTCCAGATATACTCGCGTTTCATCCGCGGACTGGCGAATGCCAGACCGCATTTCTTACAACGCACAATGCGATCATTGCCGCTGACATGATCCGCCGGCGCAAAACGCTTAGTGAGCGCAAGCGAAAGATCTTCAGGCAATGTGCTTTTGAATAATTCAATCGTTTCGTCAGACCCGCACAAGTTACAGGGAACTTCTTCAAATGCTTGATCCATAATAATAAAAAGAGTATATCAGAATGCTAAACCACGGTCTAGTCCATTTTTGGCTGGCTTATCATAAATAAATACGAAAAAAATAGGTTAAGAAATCCTGTTACAAGCACAATCACAATACCTGCCCAGCTCCATACATAAAACTCCTCCCAAAGCACTATTATCATCCCGCTTACGGACAACACTAATACCCCCTGAAAGAATACTCTCGTAAAAAGTGACATTCTTTTTGCCTCTATAGGTGACCGCAAAAATTCTTTAAGCCGATGGAGGCCTGTCAGTAATGCAAAAAGTACGATAAACACAAGGGGAATTAATATTGAAAGCTCATCTACTGTTATTAACATATCACGGTAGTTAAATCTAACTAGTTCTAAAGACCATTCCGAAACTACCCCTTGAGGTAATAGCAGAAGAAGGTATCCCGCAAACAAAAAACACACGACAGCGCCAAAAAGAATGTGTATTAATACTACTATCGCCCAAGCCAGTAGCTTAAACATTCTACGCGTCGGGCGATGCGTAAACAAAAAAACTTTTGTATACCGCGCCGAAATTATAATGCCCTTTCCTACTTTTATAACGCCGGACTTCAATATAACTCCCGTTCGAAGTATGCTTGAAATGATAAAAACCGTCACCGCATATAGTATTCTCGCCACAATTTTATAAATATTCAAAACAAATACGACGCCGGCCCGAATGGCTTTAATAGCGATATGCCCTGCTCCACGTACTGCCCATATTAACGATTTATACAGCCACTGAGTAGAACACCAGATAAACCAGAGAATGCTTACCACCAATTTTTCAACCATCCTTCGTGCCGCCTGCATTGTATGTAAGATAATCAGTAGCGTCAGCTTGAAACCCGCCGCGATAAATTTCGCAACTTTGCACGATACACGATAACTCCATCTACCCAAAAATACTAACGCCAACGGAACCTTTTTTAAATAAATAATGACTATACGTAATAGCCAGTTTGTCGCTACATACAACAGTATCAGTGCGATTAAAAATAATGCTACTCTTGAGTTTGGACCCATTGAAGCGAACAACTCTGCTATATGAGAACCTTGTTGCATAAGGATATTCATCATTTGAAATAAATTATTCTCCATCCTCGATGTTTTGCCCATCTGTGCAGATGGCGGTCAGGATTTACCGCAACCGCCTGCCCCGCGACCTGCAAAAGCGGGACATCGGAAAATGCATTTGCATATGCAGTACAGCTCTTCAGCGCAACTCCGCGTTGTTGCGCATATTTTATTGCGGCGGTAATTTTCCGAGCTCCGTAAGGATGAAGTCCGGCTATTGTCCCGGTCAGTATTCCACCACTCTCCTCAAGAGAAGTTGCAATACTATCATCCGCTCCAACATATTCGCTCACATAAGAAATAAGCGGCGCAGGAGACGCGGAGAGCAAAACTACCCTTTTACCTTCCTGCTTCAGTTTCTGAATCTCCTGCATACCGTCTTTGGAAATTAGCCTCTTCACATATTTCTCGCAAACTGTCGTAGTATAATGCTGCATATCATCATATTTCATGCCCTTAAGGTACATCTTATTCCCCCTAAGCGCGGTGCCCCCGATATCATCAAGATGCGCCAGAAAAAAACGCAGCACCGCATAAATTCGCGATATCGAAATTTTACCGTGGAAGAAAAGCCATTTTATAAACACTGCCTCAATTGATGTTTTTTGTATTAAAGTGTGATCTACATCAAAAAAACCCAGCATTGTTGGTGGACCCATATGCTCAACGTATAAGAAAAAAAAGTATCAGTAGCCATAACAGTGCATTAATAAGCAGCGGGCGATCGGCTAAAAATGCCGCTGTTGGATTACCACCCTCTTTCTTCTGATGGACGAGATAGAGATAACGAAAAATTCCGAACAACACAAATGGTATAGTAAGAGGCAACCATGCGGTACCGAGTAACGCCTGAATTCCAGGATCCATCGTGTAAAAACTATATACCACAACTGTTGCCGTGGTAACGATGCCAATAAGCTGATCAATAAAATAAATGCTGTACTCTTTAAGAATGGATCGGTGGTAAAAAGCTCCATCTCCCAAGAGCAAAAGTTCATGGCGGCGCTTGCCAAGAGCTAAAAAAAGCGCAAGCAATGTGCTTAAAATAATAAGCCAGGGGGTAATAGGAGCATTAATGACTACCGTACCCGCAACCACCCTAAGTACATAGTTTGTTGCAATCGCCATCACATCAAGCAATACAATACGTTTAATCCAAAGCGTAAAAAAAACATTCAACAGCAAGTATGTAATTGCCACAATTGCAAAGGCGCGATTAAGCGCAAGGTTTATTACCGTGCCAGTTACCACCAGTAAAACAAAGAGCAACAGACGGGCACTCCGCACGGATATCGCACCCGAGGCAAGAGCTCTGTTCTTCTTGTGCGGATGATTTTTATCCGCCTCCAAATCATTGAGATCATTGAAAATGTAAACCGCGCTGGCAAGACCACAAAACACGATAAACGCAATGAACGATTGTTCGATTGCCCACAAATTGAGAAATTTTCTTGAAAAAATTAATGCGGCAAATACAAAACAGTTCTTAATCCATTGTTGATAACGCATCAATCCAAAATAGATTTTTACGCGATTTATGAAAGCCATTTGAGTAGTTTCAAAATTCTCTGTTTTGGCGGAGTATGATGAGTGGAAGTATCTTGCCCAACTTCCTCATTGAGCCTATCTTTATTTTCTATATACCAACGATAAGCGACAACGAACGCCTCAATGTTAGAATATCGCGGTTCCCATTTAAGAACTTCCTTCTCGTATGACACATCAAAATAGAATGGCTTACAATAAGTAAGGTAGTGCCATGGTGCCAAAGGTGAGAGCCGCAGCCAGTCCAGCACGGAAAGCGTACTGATGGCAAGCGTCTCAGGAAGAGATCGTACGCGCGAGATGGAACCTACCTCTTTAATAAATGACGCGAGATCTTCCCGCAATGTCGCAAAACGATCCGTGCCGATATTAAAGATGCCCGATTTTCCCCACCGTGCTGATTTAATCATCGCATCAACTAAATCATCCACATGAACAAACTGAAATAAATTATTTCCCTTTCCAATAATATAAATGTTTTTATTCTCGGAAATCCACTCAAATAAGATATGAAAAACTCCCAAGCGAAAATTGCCCAACACTGTTCGCGGCCTGATAATAGTCGCGGTATAACCATCCGCGATGTACTTTTTCACTAAATTTTCCCCCGCCAGCTTCGCCTTTCCGTAAATTTCAACAGGCCGCAATGGGCTTTTATCCGTAATGGGGCATTGCGGTATGCCAAAAACAGCGCTTGATGAAACATGAACAAAACGCTTGATGTTGTGTTTTCTGCATTGGTCAAGCAAAAGCGCGGTTCCAGTGACATTCACATCCCAAAAAAATTGGCCAGCTTTTGCAAGAGGAACCAACGCCGCATTATGATAGACCGTGCCAACTCCGTCAAGCGCGCAAACGATATCTTCTTGTCTTCGAATATCTCCGCGCACAAATTCAATTCCGGACGCACGGTCTTTAAAATCAATAATGTCAAAAACGCGAACTTGTTCGCCGCGCTCAAAAAGCGTGCGCACAAGCACGCTTCCGATAAATCCGCTTCCCCCAGTTACCAAAATCATATAATACTCACAGTTTATGCTTCTTGACCATTTGCGCGGCACCATTCAATTGAGCGTTTCATTCCTTCGCGAAGGGTGATATGAGGCTGATACCCAAGCTCGCGTTTTGCTTTCTCTATTGAACAGGCAATGTTTTTATTCATCTCCCCGGCCACATGGATTTTCGTGTTATATTTATCAACTGCTTGAAGGGTATCATCGGCCCACTCAAAAAGCTTGCACATAAACCCAGGGATATTTAAAAACTTCAAATCGCGCACCCCTAAAAGCTCAGCGATGGTTTTATAGATTTCTACTGTCTCATACGGTCGCTCATCTGCAATCCAATAGGTTTGCCCGCGTGCGTGTTCAACAGTTGCCGCCAAAATAAGTCCCTGAACCACATTATCAACATAGCTCATGCTCCGCAGATTACGTCCATCACCAAAGAGCGGCGGCTTCCCTTTTTTAATCATCCTGAATAGCTCAGACTGACGCGGTGGTTGTCCGGGCCCATAAAACCAGCATGGACGAATAATCACGGTCTCAATCTTTCCCTCTGCTTGTGCTTTTTTTACAATTTCTTCGGCAAGCATTTTGCTCTGGCCGTAATTTTTGTAGGGACGATAGGGGCTCTCTTCAGTAAAGAGCCGGTCATGAGACCGATTAGTGCCGCAGGGAGAATTGGAACTCACAAAAATAAAGCGTTTGGTCCCGCTTGCGATCGCTTCTGTAAGAATATTGCGCGTACCCTCAGTGTTTATATGGTAGAAATCACCGACACGCTTCGGATGGATAATGCCGGCACAGTGTATCACCACGTCACAACCATTTGTAATGCCTGCCAACGTTCCCTTCTGCGTCACATCTCCTTCAACAATTTCAACCCGCGAGCCTAAATGGGAGAGGTTTTGAGTCTTTCCTGTTGAAAAATTGTCAAACACACGAACGCGATGGCCTGTTTGAATCAACGCATCAACGAGATTGGAACCAATAAAACCACCGCCGCCCGTGACCAAACAATTAGCCATCTTTTCCATCCTCTAGCTGGTCGATTTTGGCCTTGGGCTTAGTCTTATGCTTGAGGACTTTATCTTCCCACCATTGATTAAAGTCACGTTCCTTCTGCTCCAATTGGGATCCAAACTGTTTC
>Ga0209343_10009202_pt1 | contig 11370 bp, 9 predicted proteins | sample RifCSPlowO2_02_FD_184026 | JGI IMG/M metagenome (GOLD analysis project Ga0209343, IMG submission 184026) | Groundwater microbial communities from Rifle, Colorado - Rifle CSP2_plank lowO2_0.2 (SPAdes) (version 2) | ecosystem: Environmental > Aquatic > Deep subsurface > Groundwater | place: Rifle... | reverse complement strand
CGAGGTGGACGAGGCCAAGGCGAAGGCATCGCTGAAGGAAGGGGTGCTCGAGCTCACGCTCCCGAAGATCGAGCAGTCCAAGCGCCGCGCGATCAAGATCGATTGACGCGGACTGCGCCGCATCGCGGATGGCACGCCTGCGCCGAAGTGTGCAGTGTGGACTTGGGCGCAGGTCATGAACCGCCACGTCTCAGCATTTGATTTCGGTCAATGGGATTCCGTAGGCCGGGATTCAGCTTAAACGTGATTTCATTGAGGAGTCTACGATCATGTATCGACGAATTCTTGTGCCGGTTGACGGCAGCCATACATCGGCGCGCGGGCTCGAGGAGGCTATCCGGTTGGCCAAGGACCAGCATGCGAGGCTGCGACTTGTCCATGTGGTCGAGGAGTATGTTGTCGTTCAAAGTGCAGGCCTTGATGGAACCGGCTTCTATGCGGGTGATTTGATCGATTCGCTGCGCGACGAAGGCAAGAAAATAATCGCCAACGCCACTGCGCTGGCGGGCAAACGCGGCGTCAAAGCGGACGCCGCGACGTTCGAGAGTTTTTCCAATCGCAGTTCGGATTGCATCATCCGCGAGGCGAAAAAGTGGCACGCGGATCTGATTGTCATGGGTACGCATGGCCGGCGCGGCGTGAATCGTTTAGTGCTCGGCAGCGATGCGGAAATTGTCGTGCGCACGTCGCCCGTTCCCGTTCTGCTGGTGAGGTCTCCGGAGCGGAAAGCGCCGGCGAGAAAAAGGAAAACGGGCTGATCTCAGGCAGGCAAGCCGCGCGTTTTCCTTTGCACAGGCCGTGCCCGGCGGGGGAGGAGTGGCCATGTCAGCTTGCACCGCGCGACCCGCCCGTTCGTTGTCCGGGAAGCGTTAAGCCATGGACGCCCCGGCCCCTCATAATCCGGACGTGATCAGGCGGGCGTTTTCATCTCTGCTGCCCGCGGCGGCCTGATCGGATACAAGCATGCCTGTCCACAACGCCGACATCGCCCGGGTGTTCGAGGAGATCGCCGATCTGCTCGAGATCCAGGAAGCGAATCCGTTCCGCGTCCGCGCTTATCGTAACGCGGCGCGGACAGTAGGCGACCTGCGGCTCGACGTCGCGGCGACGCTCAAGGCCGGCAAGGCGCTGCCGAAGCTGCCCGGGATCGGCGAAGACCTCGCCAACAAGATTCGGGAGATCGTCGAGACGGGCACCTGCGGGCTGCTCGAGCGGCTCAAGAAGGAGCTGCCTTCCGCGATCACCGAGCTGCTCCGGATTCCCGGCCTGGGGCCGAAGCGCGTCAAGACGCTCTATCACGACCTGGACGTTCACACGTTGCCGCAGTTGTACAAGGCGGCGCAGGAGGGCCGGATCCGCGCGCTCGCGGGGTTCGGCGAGAAGACCGAGCAGAGCCTCCTCGAGGCCGCCGAGACGCATCTGACCAGAGCGAAGCGCTTCAAGCTCGCGCTCGCGGCGCAGTACGCGCATCCCCTCGCCGAACATCTGCGGGGCGCGAAAGGCGTCGGGCAGGTGGTGATCGCCGGCAGCTTCCGCCGTATGAAGGAGACCGTCGGGGACATCGACATCCTCGTGACGGCAAAATCGGGCGCACCGGTGATGGAGCGTTTCACGTCCTATCCGGAGGTGAAGGCGGTGCTCGCGAGCGGGGCCACCCGCTCGAGCGTGCTGCTGGCGAGCGGGATCCAGGTCGACGTACGGGTCGTGCCCGAAGACAGCTTCGGCGCCGCGCTCCACTACTTCACCGGGTCCAAGGCGCACAACATCGCGGTGCGCCGTATCGGCCAGGACCAGGGCCTCAAGATCAACGAGTACGGCATCTTCCGCGGCGAACGGCGGGTCGGCGGGGAGACGGAGGCGTCGGTCTTCAAGTCGATCGGGGTCTCCTTCATCCCGCCGGAGCTGCGGGAGGATTCGGGCGAGATCGAGGCGGCGCGCCGCGGCGAACTGCCGAAACTCGTGGAGCTTGCCGACCTGAAGGGCGATCTACACGTCCACACCAAGGCGACCGACGGGCGGAATACGCTGCGGGAGATGACCCTTGCAGCCAAGGCGCGCGGCTTCGAGTATCTCGCCATCACCGAGCATTCCCGCCGGGAGGCGATGGCGCGCGGCCTCGATCCACGGCGGCTCGCCAAGCAGATCGACGAGATCGACCGCCTGAACGCCGAACTCGCGGGCGTCACGATCCTCAAGGGCATCGAGGTGGACATCCTCGACGACGGGACGCTCGACCTGCCGGACTCGATCCTCGCGCGGCTCGACCTCGTGGTCGGCGCGGTCCATTCGAACTTCAAGCTGTCGCGGCAAAAGCAGACCGAGCGGATTCTGAAGGCGCTCGACCGGCCGCACTTCTCGATCCTCGCCCACCCGAGCGGGCGGTTGATTGACCGGCGCGAGCCCTACGACGTGGACATGCTGCGGATCATCCGCAAGGCGCGCGAGCGCGGCATCGCGCTGGAGCTCAATGCGCATCCGGAGCGGCTCGACCTCACCGACACCCACTGCCGGATGGCGAAGGAGGAGGGGGTACGGGTGGCCGTGAGCTCGGACGCCCACTCGGTGCCGGACTTCGACAACCTGCAGTTCGGCATCGGCCAGGCCCGCCGCGGCTGGCTTGAGCGGCGCGACGTCCTCACCACCCGGACGCTCGCGGAGCTCCGGCCGTTCCTCGAGGCGACGATGGACCGCAGCTCGGCTGGCACTGGGCAGGCCAAGCGCAAGACCACGCGCTGACTGCCGGGCGCGTTCGAGCTTGTGGGAACTTATCGGTGCAAGTAGATCCTTGTGCGCGTACACGGCCCCGGGCAGTGCGACGTACGCAGGCTCGTACTCGTGGTGGCAGATTGCGAGGTCTCAGCGGGCCTTTTCTTGTATCAGGCAGTGGAGCAGGGCGCGGTCGTGGTCACTCATTACGCGCGAAGACTCATCTGCCAGGAAATGCAGCTTGAATGCCCCAATTGCCGCTTCGACATCGGAAACATCGTAGCCCAGCGCCTGCAATTCCACGGCATCGTCGAATGGCACGGGCCGCTCCGCATAGGGAGGATCGCACCATAGACCAAGACCGTGCTCGGCGAGCGTTTTCCATGGGAAGTAACGGCTCGGATCGGTTTTGCGCCTGGGGGCAACGTCAGCGTGACCCAGGACATTCGCTTTGGGGATGGAGTACCGCGTCTGAATGTCGGTCAGCAATGCGAGCAGCGCTGATATCTGGGCGCCGGGAAACGGCTCGCGCCCGTTGTTGTCGAGTTCGATGCCAAGAGACGACGAATTGATATCCGTGTTGGCGCCCCATTTCGACTCTCCGGCGTGCCACGCACGGGCCCGCTCATCGACCAGTTGATGGACGGCTCCGTCCCGCCCGATCAGATAATGCGCGCTCACGGCTCGTCTTGGATCGGTGAGCGTGCCCAGGGCCTCCCCGACGGTGTCATCGCTGGTGTGATGAATGATCACAAAATTGGGTCTCCGATCGTCGAAATTCGGCGACGCATGCCACTGTGTCGGAATGCCCGCGCGCTGCGGGACTGGCGCGCATGCCGCAAGCACCATGCACAGTGCAGCAATCGACCGGCTAGTCCGTTCCATGGGGGGATTGTCAGGTTTTCGGATGGATGATCGGCTGCATGGAGGAATCCGTCCGCAGCCACCTATTGCCGCCATCGTTTTCCGCGGAAATTATCAGCCAGTGCGTTGGGCTCTATTTCCGGTCCGCACTTGGGTTGCGCGGTTTTCTCTGCAGACCGCGCAGCCTTTCATACAGACCGCGTTCTTCGGCGTTGAGTTGCTGCGGCACTTCAACGATAACGCGCAGGTAGAGGTCGCCGCGCCGCGCGCCGCCGAACTCGGGCAGGCCCTTTCCCCGCAGGCGCAGCACCGCGTTCGGCTGCGTTCCTGGAGGCACGTTGACCTTGGCCGGTTTTTCCAGCGTTGGCACAGTGAGCGTCGTTCCGAGCGCAGCATCTGCGTCTTGGATGAGATCTTCGTGCCAGAGGTCCGCGCCGGCCCGTTCGAAGCGCGGATCCGCCGCAGTGCGCACGACCACGAACAGGTCGCCGGGGTGGCCGCCCTTGTCCGGGCTGGGCATGCCCCGGCCTGGAATGCGCAGTGCCATGCCTTCTTCGACGCCGATTGGGATGTTCACGGTGAGGGTCTCCTCGCGCTCGACTTCGCCGCTGCCGCTGCATTCCGGGCAGTACTGGTCAATGACGCGTCCGCGTCCCCGGCACGCCGGACAGGTGCTGACCTGCTGGACCAGCACGCCGCCCTTGTCCTCGCGCCGGCTCCGCGTCTGCCGCCCCGTTCCGTTACAGGCATTGCAGGTACGCGGCTGCGTCCCGGGCTTGGCGCCGCTGCCCTTGCATACCGTACAGACCTGAAGCCGGGGCACGCGGAGCCGCTCCTCGCCGCCACGCGCGACGCGTTCCAGCGGGATGGTCAGTTCAATCTCCAGATTCGATCCGCGCCCCGGACCCCTCCGGCGTCTACCGAAGGCACTGTTGAAGAGTCCGCCGCCGAAGTCGAAGTTCAGGCCGCCGAAGATGTCGCCGAAGTTGATGCCCCCGAACAGGTCCTCGGGCGAGAATCCGGCCACGCCGGCGAACCCCGCGCTGTCGTACTCCTTGCGCTTTTTCGGGTCCGAGAGCACCGCATAGGCTTCGGCGATTTCCTTGAATCGCTCTTCAGCGCCCGGGTCCTTGTTGCGGTCGGGGTGAAACTTGAGCGCGAGCGTGCGAAAGGCGTCCTTGACCGCCTTCTCGCCCGCATCACGAGGGACGCCAAGGACTTCGTAGTAATCGCGTCGAGCGGTGTCCAGGGGAGTTCACCCGCTCCGGATCGCGGATGCGACGGGTTTCGGCGCCCTGAGAAGCCAGGCGAATCTGCGATTCCGTCGGCGAACGTTCATTTTGCTTCGCGGTACTCCGCATCCACCACTCGCCCGCGAGGAGCCGCTCCGCTCGGCCGGGGCTCCCCCGGCGTGACCCCCGGCGTCGGGGTCTGGGCATAGACGCCGGCACCGGGTGCCTGCGCATAAATGACCGCGCCTGCTTCCTTCAACAGCTTCTGCAATGCGTCGGCACGCTGGCTGGCGAGCCCGGCATCGCGCGCGGCGAGAGCGGCGCGCGTTTCTCGCATGGCCTGCTCGATGCGGCCCTTCAGTTCCGCAGTGATCTTTTCGGAGAAATCCGCGAGCATCTTTTCGGCCTGGTAGCACGCGGACTCCGCGGCATTGAGCTTTTCGGCCTGCTCGCGGCGCTGTTTGTCTTCTTCCGCATAGCGTTCCGCATCCCTGATCATGCGCTGTTTTTCCGCTTCGGGAAGCCGTGCCGAACCGCTGATTCTGATCGACTGGGACTTGCCGGTGGCGGTGTCCTTCGCAGCCGCGTTCAGGATTCCGTTGGCATCGATATCGAACGTGATCTCGATCTTGGGCATTCCTCGAGGTGCGGGCGCGAGCCCGTCGAGACTGAATTCGCCCAGGCTGGTATTGTCATGCGCCATCGGCCTTTCGCCCTGGAACACGTGGACCGTGACGCTCGTCTGCAGGTCCGCTGCGGTGGTGAAGATCTCCGATTTCTTGACCGGCACCGGCGTGTTGCGCGTGATCAGGGGCGTGGCGATCCCGCCGAGGGTCTCCACGCCCAGGCTGAGCGGCGTCACGTCGACCAGCACGATGTCGCCGACTTCGCCCGCGAGAACGCCGGCCTGGATCGAAGCGCCGCTGGCGACGCATTCCATAGGATCGACGCCCAGCTCCGCCTTCCTGCCGAACAGCTCCTCGAAGAATTCGCGCACCACCGGCATGCGCGTCGGGCCGCCGACGAAGATGATGCGGTCGATGTCGCGCGGTGCTTTTCCCGAATCCCTCAGCGCCTGTTCGACCGGCGCGCGGCAGCGCTCGATCACCGGACGCACGATGCGCTCCAGCTCCGCGCGTGTCAGATCGAGCTCCAGGTGCACGGGCTGGCCGCCGGAGGCGGCGAGGTAGGGCAGGCTGATATGCGCGGTCGTCGTGCTGGTGAGTTCGATCTTGGCCATCTCGGCGGCTTCCAGCAGCCGCGCGGAAGCCTTTTGGTCGCCGCGCGGGTCGATTCCGGCCTGGATCCGGAAGCGATCCGCCAGGTGGTCGAAAATGCGCTGGTTCATGTCGGTTCCGCCCAGCTGCGTGTCGCCGCTCGTGGCCTTGACTTCGAATACGCCCTTGCCGAACTCCATGATCGTGACGTCGAGCGTGCCGCCGCCAAGGTCGACGACCGCGATGCGCAATTCCTGAGCTTGGCGGTCGAGGCCGTATGCGAGCGCCGCGGCGGTCGGCTCGTTCACCAGCCGCGCGACTTCGAGCCCGGCGATGCGGCAGGCATCCTTAGTGGCGCTCCTCTGGTTGTCGTCGAAGTACGCCGGTACGGTGACGACGGACTTGTCAACCGGTTCCCCGAGGAACGCCTCGGCATCGCGCTTGATCTTCTGCAGCAGGAATGCCGAGAGCTGCTCGGGCGAATAGTCGCGCCCCCGCAGGCGCAGCGTGACGCGCCGGCCCATCTGGCGCTTGAACGCGCTCGCCGTGCCCTCCGGATTGGCCGCCGCCTGGCGGCGCGCCGGCTCGCCCACGAGCATCTGGCCATCGGCGGTCAGGGCAACGTAACTCGGGAACGCCTTGCCGCCCAGGCTGATGCCCTCCGAGCTCGGAATGATCACCGGCCGACCGCCGCGGAGCACCGCGGCGGCGGAGTTGGAGGTTCCAAGATCGATACCGATGATGGCCATGCGCCCTCCGGAGATTTCAGCAGCCTGCTCGCGGCAGGCGACCAGGAAAGCCTATACGCCCGTCGTGACGGCCTCTTGATTGGGATCAAACCCAGCCCTGCGCGGTCACCCGGAACTGAATCCGTCCGGACGCCGTTCGGGAGCTTTCGCTGCCGCTTGCGCCACATCAAACCCGGTTAATGCCCGGCGCGGATAATTGCTCAAAATGCCCGGCAATCCGCCCGCGGTAACGAGGAAACGCTTATGGCTCTCACCCAGACGCAGCTGTCAACGCTCGCCAAAATGCTCGACCGGCGCTACGAGTCTCTGTTCGAGGAAGTCCGCGACGAACTGGAGCAGAGCGAAAACCAGCAGTATGTCGAGCTCATCGGTCGGACACCGGCCGACAGCGGCGACGAATCGGTCGGCGATGCCTTGGCCGATCTCAACCTAGGGATCATCGACCGGCACATCCGGGAAATCCGTGACATCGAAGCGGCCAAGGCGCGCATGAAGGATCACAGCCTCGGAACCTGTATCGGCTGCGAGGCCGATATCGGCTTTGAGCGCCTGCTCGCCTATCCCACCGCGAAGCGCTGTATCGTCTGCCAGCAACAGCACGACAAGACCTACGCTCACGCGGGGACCCCCAAGCTCTGATCCAGGGACCCTCCGGCGGCAAGATCAGGGGAGGACTAAGGGGGCGACGCGCTCGGGCGTCTTGCGAGCCGTTCAGCACGTCACGTGAAACAAACCGACCTTCTCTTTCTTCGATGTGTTGAACCGCTCAACGGCAGCGGGGGTCGGCTGCGCGATCACCTTGCAGCGTTTGCTGTCAAAGTATTCTGCGGCGTCCTTCGATAGCCTCACATTGTCCTGTTGTCCTGTCCCGAGGATCAGTTCCTCGCACCCCTTTTCATATACGAACCGGGCCTCATCCCTGGAGATCACGTGTGAGGTTCCATATTGCTTCTTGGAGAGCTTTTTCTTTCGCTTGATGATTTCTCCATGCAGGCGGATGACAACGTCGAACTCGTACTTCTTTCCATCGATGGTAATACTGCCGAATTCCGTGCCTTCGATTCTCATGGATTGTCCCTCCACCGCTTGCGGTTCTCCTTGGCCTGCGATTTCAACCGCTGCGTCAACGCTCCTGTTCGAAGCGTACACAAACAACCTATGCGCTCACCGTGACGGCTCTTTGATTGGGATCAAACACCGTCCCCGGGCCTCGCGCAGACTGCGTGTTGCAAAGCTCGCCCGAACGCAGGCCGCGTTCGGCCGGGGAGGAGTGGCCATGCCAGCTTGCGCCGCGCGACCTGCCCGTTTGTTGTCTGGAAAGCGTTGATCCATGGACGCGCCGACCCCTCATACTCTGGACGTGATCAAATGTGCCGAGGCCGGGACCTTGCCCGGGTTGTTTCAGCGCCGCTGCGACAGGACCCCCGGGGGCGAGGCTTATCGTCAGTACGAGCCCGCGCGGCGTGCATGGAGGAGCTATCGCTGGGAAGAAATGAACGCTCTGGTCGGGCGCTGGCGCGTCTCGCTTGCGCGCGAGGGGCTCGGGGCGGGAGAGCGAGTCGCCGTGTTGCTCAGGAACAGCGTCGAATGGGTGTGTTTCGACCAGGCGGCCCTGTCGCTCGGCCTGGTGGTGGTCCCCCTATATACGACCGACAATCCCGAGAACATCGCCTACATCCTGGGCGACAGCGGTGCGTGCCTGCTGCTGGTGGGCGAGATGGGCCAGTGGCGCGTGCTGGCGCCGTTGCACGAGCGTTTTCGGCAGCTCGGGCGGGTGCTCTGCCTGAACCAGTCCCCGAACGTGCCGCTCAATGATGGTGTCGAGGTGAGGTTCATCGCCGATTGGCTGCTCGCCGATGCGCAGCCGGTTTCGATGCGCATTGACGAACCGCATGGACTCGCCACGGTCGTCTACACGTCGGGGACGACCGGCCGGCCCAAGGGCGTGATGTTGTCTCATCACAATATTCTTTCAAATGCCGAAGCGGTGAGCCAACGGGTCCCCGCCTACCGCGAGGACGTTTTCCTGTCGTTCCTGCCGCTCTCGCACGCCTTCGAGCGCACAACCGGGTATTATCTGCCGGTCATGGCAGGAAGCTGTGTCGCGTATGCCCGATCGATCCAGGATTTGCCCGACGACCTGCTCGCGGTGCGGCCGACGGTGCTGGTCTCGGTGCCGCGCATCTACGAACGCGTCTATGCGAGAGTTCAGCGGCAGTTGGCGGAGAAGGGGTTTGCGGCCCGGTCGCTGTACCACTGGGCCGAGGCAATCGGCTGGCGGCGTTTCGAGGCCGCGCAACACCGTGCAGAAAAACCGGGCGTTGCCGCAAGCATCCTCTGGCCGCTGCTGCGGCGCCTGGTCGCCGACAAGATCGTGTCGCGACTGGGCGGACGCCTGCGTCTTGCCGTGAGCGGCGGCGCTGCGCTCCATCCCCGAATTTCGCACTGTTTCATCGCTCTCGGCCTGCCGCTGCTGCAGGGCTACGGACTGACCGAAGCGTCCCCCGTGGTCACGGCGAACCGGGAGGAAGACAATTTGCCGGAGTCGGTGGGGGCTCCGGTTTCCGGGGTCGCGCTGAAGATCGGCGAGAAGGACGAACTCTTCGTGAAAGGGCCCGGTGTCATGCTCGGATACTGGAACCGGCCGGAGGAAACGCGCAGCGCGGTCGACGCGCAGGGGTGGCTGCGCACCGGCGACCAGGCACGCATCGACGGCAGCGGCCATGTCCATATCTGCGGCCGCCTGAAGGAAATTCTGGTGATGTCCACCGGCGAGAAGGTCGCGCCGGCCGACATCGAAATGGCCATCACACAGGATCCGCTGTACGAGCAGGCGATGGTCGTGGGCGAGGGCAAGCCGTATTTGGCCGCGCTGCTGGTGCTGAACGCGGCGGCGTGGCGCGAAGCGGCGGCAGCCCTCGGGCTCGACGCGGGCGCTCCGACCTCTCTCGTGCAGCGAAGGGTGCGCGACCGGGTCCTGGAACAGCTCCATGCACTGCTGCGCAGCTTCCCCGGTCATGCGCAGGTGCGCGCCGTGTGGCTGACGCTGGAGCCTTGGACAATAGAAAACGGACTCGTGACACCGACGCTGAAACTCAAACGCCCTGAAATGGAGCGACGATTTGCATCTGCCATAGCGGATCTGTATGCAGGGCATATTATTCCCGCATGAGTTCGATTCGGCACGCGTCAACGCATAAAATGCCACGCGGGAAGAATCCCGCGAGGGGAATCTCGAGAACGCAGAAGAACTGAGGGGGAGAGCGCATGGATCTGGAAGCTGTCGAGAAGGTCTATCGGCGCTATGCGCCCAGCTATGACTTCTATTTCGGCGCGGTGCTGCAGCCCGGACGGCGTGCCGTTGTCGAAGGAATGCGCTGCCGTCCCGAAGATCGAATCCTCGAGGTGGGAGTGGGCACCGGGCTGTCCTTGCCTCTATACCCGCGCACCGTTCGGGTCGTCGGCATCGACGTCTCGCCACATATGCTTGCGCGTGCGCACGCACAGAAGCTGCGCCACCGGCTCGATCACGTGGAGTTGCACTGCATGGACGCCGAGCGCATGACGTTTGATGACAACAGCTTCGACAAGGTCGTGGCGATGTATGTCATGTCGGTCGCACCGGACCCCAAGCGCCTGCTCGAAGAGATGCGCCGCGTGTGCAGGCACGACGGCGATCTCTATATCGTCAACCACTTCCGGCACGCCAACCCCGTGGTGGGCATGCTCGAGCGGGTGATCGCGCCGTTCTCCTCGCTCATGGGGTTCCATCCGGACTTCTCGCTCGAAGATTTCGTCGCGCGGACCGGTCTTGACGTGGAGGAGAAGATCCCCGTCAACCTGCTCGGATATTGGACGCTGCTGCGGTCCCGCAACTGCAAGCAGCCCACGCTGCGTGATGGTCACCCGTAATCGTGAAGTTCAATCGGGAGGGGCGGTTGCAGGCGGCGCGGGCGTGATGGCGAATACGCCGCTGTGCTCGCGGCTGATCCCGGCCTTGAGCCAGCGGACCTGCGGCGAGCCGGGGACCACCACGCGAAAGAGGTTCCCGCTCGGCTTGCCGGTTGATGGGTCGTTGAGGGGCCGGTCCTGTTCATACAGGTGGGTGTCGCCGTGCACGAACAGGATCGGCTTGCCGAAGCGCAACGCGTGCGCGCGCAGCGCCTCGCGAAAGGCCTCGAATCCGTCGCCCACGCCCGGCCGGCGCCGGTAACGTCCTTCGAAATCCGGGTTGGCCTGGATGCAGATGACGGCTCCGGCGAGCCGCCGTTGCGCGGCGAGCGTCATGCTCTCGTCCAGCCAGGCAAGCACCGCGACCATGCGCCGTCGGTGCTCCTCGTCCATCGCCGGCGTGCGGCCCAGGTTGTTGTTGCTTCCCTGAACGTTCAGGCCGACGAACACCACGTCTGCCGCGACCCATCGCACGTGCTCGCGGTATTCGGCAAAGCGGGGGTTGGATGACTGGCGCTCGAGCCTGATGGTTCGCTGCCCGATGCTCTCGTCACCCGAATGAAACAGCCGCCGCATCGTGTCCAGGCGCTCCATCGGATCGAAGCCGCTGCGGTGGCAGTCCACCCAGTCGTTGTCCCCGGGCAGCAGGAT
>Ga0209343_10009199_pt1 | contig 11372 bp, 10 predicted proteins | sample RifCSPlowO2_02_FD_184026 | JGI IMG/M metagenome (GOLD analysis project Ga0209343, IMG submission 184026) | Groundwater microbial communities from Rifle, Colorado - Rifle CSP2_plank lowO2_0.2 (SPAdes) (version 2) | ecosystem: Environmental > Aquatic > Deep subsurface > Groundwater | place... | reverse complement strand
CTACGTCCTATTCCTCGAACCGCACCGGGCACAGCTCGGCGCCTTCGAGCTTCTGGATTTCCTCGATCACCTGGGGCCGGGCGCGGCGCAGTATCAGGCTGCGGTCTTGTGCGAGCAGCCGCCGCGCCTCCTGATGAAGCATTTCCACCCCGGCGTAATCGATGAAGTTGACGTGGTGGGCATCGATGATCACCCGCTCGCCCTTGCTGTGCTGGATGAGCTGTTGCAGGTAGTGGCAGGCCCCGAAAAAGATCGAGCCCTCGACGCGCAGCAGTTCCTCTTCGCCCTCCTGCCAGAATTTCACCCGCGGCTGCGAGGTGCGCTTGAGGTAGAAGAACAGCGAAGCCAGCACCCCGGCATAGATCGCCGTCTGCAGCTCCATCAGCAGGGTGGCGAGCAGGGTCAGCAGCATCACCAGGAACTCCGAGCGGCTGACCCGGAACAGCGCGCGCACCCCGGCAACATCCACCAGGCCCCAGCAGATCAGGAGGATGCCCGCGGCCATGCTCGGCAGCGGGATGTGCGCGATCAGGCTGGCGCCGAGCAGGGCGAACAGCGCCACCAGCAGCGCGGAAAACACCCCGGCCAGTGGCGAGTGCGCACCGGCCTGCAGGTTCAGCGCCGAGCGGGTGAAGGAGCCGGCCGACAGCGAGGCGGAGAACCAGGGGCCGAGCAGATTCGACAGACCCTGGGCGCGCACTTCCTGGTTGGCGTCGAGGAACTGCTGGGATCGGCTGGCCAGGGCGCGGGCGATCGACAGGCTGGTGACCAGGCCGAGCATGCCGCAGGCCACCGCGGCGGGCAGCAACTGGAGAATGCTCGACAGCTCGAAGGTCAGCGGGCTGAACGGCGGCAAGCGCCCCTCGAAGGCGCTGACCAGGGCGATGGCGCCGAGCTGGGCCGGCCACGCCAGTACGACCAGGCTGGCGGCGACGATGCCGATCAGCAGGGCCGGCAAGCGCGGCCACAGGCGCCTGACCAGCAGGCTGACGCCGAGGGTGAAGCCGGCCAGGGCCAGGGCGCGCCAGTCGGTTTCCGCCAGGTGCTGGCCGATATCGAGGATGGTCGCCAGCGCCGTGGCCTGGCTGGGCACACTGATGCCGAGCAGGTTGGGCAACTGGCCGAGGGCGATGACCACGGCCGCACCCAGGGTGAAGCCGAGTACCACCGAGTGCGAGACGAAATTCACCAGGGCGCCGAAGCGCAGCAGGCCGAGCAGCCACTGGAACAGCCCGGCGAGAAAGGTCAGCAGCAGGATCAGGCCGATGAAGTCGTCGCTGCCCGGCGTCGCCAGCGGGCTGACGCTGGTGAACAGGACGATGGAGATCGCCGCGGTCGGCCCGCAGATCAGGTGCCAGGACGAGCCCCACAGGCAGGCGATGATCACCGGCACTATGGCCGCATACAGGCCGTACTCGGCCGGCAGCCCGGCGATCAGGGCGTAGGCGATGGATTGCGGCAGCGCCAGGATGGCGCCACTCAGGCCCACCAGCAGGTCGCTGGCGAGGCTGCGCTTGCTGGTGTTGGGCAGCCAGCGCAGGAACGGCAGCAGGGTCTGGCGGCTGGGTAGCGGCATTCAGTGTCGCTCTTGGTCGGACGTAGGGTGGAGCGGGCGGCGATCCGTCGGGCGGCGATCCGCCAGGCGGCGATCCGCCGGGCAGCAATCCGCTTCAGCCCACCCTACCAATCGCGCCGGTTAATTCAAAGCTGCGCCTTCACTGCCGCCAGGCCGTTGCCGCCATCACGGCTGCTGACGCCCTCCAGCCAGCCGTCGAGCACCGCCGGATTGGCCTGCAGCCAGGCCTTGATCGCTTCGGCATTGCTCGCCTGCTTGCTCAGCACCTGGTCCATGATGGCGTTTTCCATCTCCTGGGTGAAGTTCAGGTTGCTCAGCAGCTTGCCGACATTCGGGCACTCGGTGGCGTAGTCCTTGCGGGCCAGGGTGTTGACGCTGCCGCTTGCGCCGAAATACTTCTCGCCGCCCTTGAGGTACTTGATGTCGTAGTTGACGTTCATCGGGTGCGGAGTCCAGCCGAGGAACACCACGAACTGGTCGCGTTTCACCGCGCGGCCGACCTGCACCAGCATCGCCTGTTCACTGGATTCCACCAGTTTCCAGTCGCCCAGGCCGAACTCGTCGGCTTCGATCATCTGGCGGATCGATTCGTTGGCCGGCGAGCCCGAGGCGATGCCGTAGAGCTTGTTGTCGAACTTGTCGGCGAACTTGTCGAGGTCGGCAAAGGTCTTCACGCCGGCTTCATAGGCGTAGGTCGGCACTGCCAGGGTGTATTCGGTGCCGCTCAGGTTCTGGGCCAGCTTGGCCACCTCACCGCTGGCGACGAACTTGTCGTAGTTGCTCTGCTGCGCCGGCATCCAGTTGCCGAGGAAGACATCGACCTGGCCCTTCTGCAGGCCGGCGAAGATGATCGGCACGGCCAGGGTCTGGGTCTGCGCCTTGTAGCCCAGGCCTTCGAGCAGGAAGCTGGCGATGCCGTTGGTCACGGCGATATCGCTCCAGCCCGGATCGCCCAGTTTCACCGTGCTGCAACTGGCGTCTTCGGCCTGGGCGTGGAAGCTGCTGGCGGCCAGTAACAGCCCGCCGAGAAACACTGTGGCTGATTTGTTCATGGGTTGTTTCCCCTTGTCTTATTAGTTGTAGTTGCACGCGTGTTGTCTGTCGCGACCGGCCCCTGCCGTCACACCTGTGGATAACGGGCGCGGCGCTCCAGGTCATCGAGGTCGATGTGGTTGCGCATGTACTGCTCGCTGGCATCGACCAGCGGTTGGTGATCCCAGCTTTTCAGCCGGCCGCGGGTCAGCGCGTCGGCGACCAGGCGGCGGCGGCGCTGGCTGGCCAGGGTCGCCCGGTGGATCGCTGGCATATCCCAGCGCGTGCGCGCCTCATCGACAAATTCGGCCAGTAGATCTTGGTGGTCCACCGAGGTCGCGAGGTTCTCGCGCTCCTGCGGGTCGTGGCGCAGGTCGAACAGCAGCAACGGATCCTGCTCGGAGTAGATGAACTTCCAGTCGCCGCGACGGATCATCATCAGCGGGCCGATGCTGCCTTCGGCCATGTATTCGCCGAGCACCTGATCGTGCCCGCCCTCGCCCTTGAGGTGGCTGAGCAACGAGCGGCCATCCAGGGTCAGGTCGGCCTCGACCTGGCCGCCGGCCAGTTCCACCAGGGTCGGCAGCAGGTCCATGGTCGACACGCACTGGCTGATCCGCCGGGCGGCGAACCGCTTGGGCGCATGCACCAGCAGCGGCACCCGGGCGGCCATCTCGAACCAGTGCATCTTGTACCAGAGGCCGCGCTCGCCGAGCATGTCGCCGTGGTCGCCGGAGAACACGATGATCGTATCCTCGGCCAGGTTGCAGTCCGCGAGGGTCTTCAGCAGCTTGCCGATGTTCGCATCGATGTAGCTGCAGGCGCCGAAGTAGGCGCGCCGCGCGTCCTTGATCTTGTCTTCGGGCAGGGTCTTGCCCCACAGGTCGATGACCTTGAGCAGGCGCTGCGAATGCGGGTCCTGTTCGGCCTGGTCGATGACCTGGCCGGGTAGCGGGATGTCGACGCCTTGGTACAGATTCCAGAACTCTTGGTGGATGCAGTAGGGGTCGTGGGGGTGGGTCATCGACACCGTCAGGCAGAACGGCTGCTCGGGGTTGCTGCGCACATGGTCGTACAGGTACTGCTGCGCCTTGAACACCACCTCCTCGTCGAAATCCAGCTGGTTGCTGCGCACGCAGGGGCCGGCCTGCAGCACCGAGGCCATGTTGTGGTACCAGCTCAGGCGCTCCTCGGGCGCATCCCAGTTCACCGCCCAGCCATAGTCGGCCGGGTAGATGTCGCTGGTCAGGCGCTGCTCGTAGCCATGCAGCTGGTCCGGGCCGCAGAAGTGCATCTTGCCCGACAGCGCCGTGTGGTAGCCGAGACGGCGCAGGTAGTGGGCGTAGGTCGGTACGTCGGCGGGGAAGTCGGCGGCGTTGTCGTAGGCGCCGATCTTGCTCGGCAACTGGCCGCTGACCAGGACGAAGCGCGAGGGTGCGCAGAGCGGGCTGTTGCAGTAGGCGGCGTCGAACACCACGCTGCGTTCGGCCAGGCGCACCAGGTTGGGCATCTTGATCGGCGATGCCGCATCGTGAATCGGCAGGATAGGCGCGGCCATCTGGTCGGTCATGATGAAGAGGATATTCGGGCGCTTCATGGGTCGCTGGTTTTCCATATTAAAGATTTATGCGACATTGCTGGATTGATGATCAGGCCTGGCAAAAACCGGGTAAACCCGCGGTGAATACATGACTCGGATAACAACAGATTATGTTTAAGAGTACTGCCGGGCTGTCCCTGGATGTGCTGCGGGTGTTCGAGTCCGCGGCCCGTCACCTGAGCTTCACCGCGGCTGCCGCCGAACTGGGCAGCAGCCAGCCGGCCATCAGTCAGCAGATCAAGCGCCTCGAACAGCAGTTGGCGACCCGGCTGTTCGACCGCGTCTATCGCGGCATCGTCCTCACCGAGGCCGGCGAGCTGCTGTTGCGCTACGTCCAGGACGGCCTGCAAAGCCTCGACGCCGGCCTGGCCGCGGTCGCTGCCGGGCAGCAGCATGAGGTGCTGCAGGTGGCCACCGACTTTGCCTTCGCCGCCTATTGGCTGATGCCCAGGTTGCAGCGTTTCCATCAGCTCCATCCGGACGTCGATGTCAGCCTGATCACCAGCGCCCGCGACCTGGCCGCGCTGCCGGCCGAGATCGACGTGGCCATCGCGTTCGGCGACGGCCGTTTCAAGCACGGCGAGGCCCACCTGCTGTTTCATGAGGAAGTATTCCCGGTGTGCAGCCCGCAACTGCTCAAGGGCCGGGCCTTGCCGCTGGCGCCGACGGCATTGGCCGAGTTGCCCTTGCTGCACCTGCGTCCGGAGATTCGTTCGCGCTGGTTCGACTGGAAAGGCCTGTTCCGGGCGTTCGCCATCGCCGAGACGCCCAGCCCGGGCATGCTGCGCTTCGACAACTACACCCTGCTGATTCAGGCGGCTATCGCCGGCCAGGGCGTGGCGATCGGCTGGCGCCACCTGGTCGATGAGCTGCTGGCGCAGGAGCTGCTGTGCCGCGTGTGCGCCGGTGAGGTGCGCTCCGACTTCGGCTATTACGTGGTGTTGCCCGAGCGCAAGCGCCGCCAGCGCCTGACCCAGCAGTTCGTCGACTGGCTCAAGCTGGAACTGGTGCGGGAAGACTCGCCGGTCTGAGAGGTTCCGCCGAACGGGCGCAATGCAGCGGTATAGACGGCCTACACTGCATAAGTGTTGGTCGAGTTCCGTATACTGACGCGCTCAGTAGCCGCCGCTCTGACTCTTCCCCACTCAACCCAGTGAATTTCCCCGTGAACATCCGTCATTCGATAGTCGGTCTGTTGCTGATCTGCAGCGGCCTTGGCGTTACCTCGAACAGCCTGGCCGCCAGCCCGGCGCCGACCCAGCAGGAGCTTGCTGCCGGCAGCGCCCTGCTGGTCGACTTGCAAACCAACCAGGTGCTCTATTCCAGCAATCCGGACATGGTGGTGCCGATCGCCTCGGTGACCAAGCTGATGACCGCCATGGTCGCGCTGGACGCCCAGTTGCCGCTGGATCAGCAACTGCCGATCACCATTCGCGATACCCAGGAGATGCGTGGCGTGTTTTCCCGGGTGCGGGTGGGCAGCGAGGTCAGTCGCCGCGACATGCTCCTGCTCGCGCTGATGTCGTCGGAGAACCGTGCGGCGGCCAGCCTGGCGCACCATTATCCGGGCGGTCATGTGGCCTTTATCGCGGCGATGAATGCCAAGGCCCGGGCGCTGGGCATGACGCGCAGCCATTTTGTCGAGCCGACCGGCTTGTCGGAGCATAACGTCTCCACGGCCACCGACCTGGTGCTGCTGCTCAAGGCCACCCAGGGCTATCCATTGATCAGCGAGTTGAGCACCACCCGGGAAAAAACCGTGGCCTTCCGCAAGCCCAACTACACCCTGGGTTTTCGCAACACCAACGCCCTGGTGCGCAAGGACAACTGGAGCGTGCAGGTGACCAAGACCGGCTTCACCGACGAAGCCGGCCACTGCCTGGTGATGCGCACGCAGATGGCCGGCAAGTCGGTGGCTTTCGTGGTGCTGGATGCCTTCGGCAAATACACCCACATGGCCGACGCCAACCGCCTCAAGCGCTGGCTGGAAACCGGCAAGGTCACCCCGGTGCCCGCCGCCGCGATCAGCTATCGCCGGCAGAAGATGGCGCAGCGCCAACTGCAGGCCTCGCAGTAGTCGGCCAGGGCACGGATTGCTGCCCGGCCCACCCTGCATTCGAGGTCTACAACCGCGCGCCGCGCACGCCGGCGGCCAGTTCGGCGCAAAGCCGTAGCACGCCGTCCACGGCCTGCTGGTCGTTCTCGGCGTTGGCGATCTGGTCGATCAGTGCCGAGCCGACCACCACGCCGTCGGCCAGGCGGGCGATGGTCGCCGCATGCTCCGGGGTGCGGATGCCGAAGCCGATGCTGATCGGCAGGTCGGTGTGGCGGCGCAGGCGGGCCACGGCCTGTTCGACGTGCTCCAGGGTCGCGGCACCGGCACCGGTGACGCCGGCCACCGACACGTAATAGACGAAGCCGGAGCTGCCGTTGAGTACCTTGGGCAGGCGCGCGTCGTCGGTGGTCGGGGTGGTCAGGCGGATGAAGTCGAGGCCCGCGGCTTGCGCCGGGTCACAGAGGTCGACGTTATGTTCCGGCGGCAGGTCGACCACGATCAGGCCGTCGACCCCCGACTCCTTGGCCTCGGCGATAAAGCGCGCGACGCCGTACTTGTGGATCGGGTTGAAGTAGCCCATCAGCACCAGCGGCGTGCTCTGTTCGCCTTGGCGAAACTCGCGAACCATCTGCAGGGTCTTGGCCAGGTTCTGCCCGCCGTCCAGGGCGCGGATATTCGCCAGCTGGATCGCCGGGCCATCGGCCATCGGGTCGGTAAAGGGCATGCCCAGTTCGATCACGTCGGCGCCGGCCGCCGGCAGGCCCTTGAGGATCGTCAGGGAAGCGGCGTAGTTCGGGTCGCCGGCGGTGATGAAGGTCACCAGGGCGGCGCGGTTCTGTTGTTTCAGCTCGGCAAAGCGCGTCTGCAGGCGGCTCATGCGTGTTTCTCCTGTTCGCTCATGTGGTGCATAACGGTCTGCATGTCCTTGTCGCCACGGCCGGACAGGTTGACCACCATCAGGTGCTCCTTGGGCAGCTTGGGCGCGCGTTTGAACACTTCGGCCAAGGCGTGGGCGCTTTCCAGGGCCGGGATGATGCCCTCCAGGCGGCAGCATTTGTGGAAGGCGTCGAGCGCTTCGTCATCGGTGATCGAGGTGTATTCGACGCGGCCGATGTCGTGCAACCAGGCGTGTTCCGGGCCGATGCCGGGGTAATCGAGGCCGGCGGAGATCGAGTGGGCGTCGATGATCTGGCCATCGTCGTCCTGCAGCAGGAAGGTGCGGTTGCCATGCAGCACGCCGGGTACGCCGCCGTTGAGGCTGGCCGCGTGCTTGCCGGTTGCGATGCCGTGGCCAGCCGCTTCGACGCCGATGATCTGGATGTCCTGGTCGTCGAGGAAGGGGTGGAACAGGCCCATGGCATTGGAGCCGCCGCCGATGCAGGCCACCAGGCTGTCGGGCAGACGGCCTTCCTGGGCGAGGATCTGCTCGCGGGTTTCCTTGCCGATCACCGCCTGGAAATCGCGGACCATTGCCGGATACGGGTGCGGGCCGGCGACGGTGCCGATCAGGTAGAAGGTGCTGTCGACGTTGGTCACCCAGTCGCGCAGGGCTTCGTTCATCGCGTCTTTCAGGGTGCCGGTGCCGGCGACCACCGGGATCACGGTGGCACCGAGCAGCTTCATGCGGAACACGTTGGCCTGCTGCCGATCGATGTCGGTGGTGCCCATGTAGATCACGCATTCCAGGCCGAAACGCGCCGCCACTGTAGCGGTGGCCACGCCGTGCATGCCGGCGCCGGTTTCGGCGATGATGCGTTTCTTGCCCATGCGCCGCGCCAGGAGGATCTGGCCGATGCAGTTGTTGATCTTGTGCGCGCCGGTGTGATTGAGCTCTTCGCGCTTGAGGTAGATCTTCGCGCCGCCACAGAACTCGGTCAGGCGTTCGGCGAAATACAGCGGGCTCGGGCGGCCGACGTAATCGCGCTGGAAGTAGGCCAGCTCCTTGGCGAACTCGGGATCGAGCTTGGCTTTCTCGTATTCCGCGGCCAGCTCGTGAATCAGCGGCATCAGGGTTTCGGCGACGTACTGGCCGCCGAACGAGCCGAACAGGCCGTTGGCATCGGGGCCGCTGCGGTATGAGGTCATGGCGTTCTCCTGCGGGTGAATGGTGTAGGAGCGCCCCATGGGCGCGATCGCGGGCATGGCGACTAGGCGTCCCCCCGCTCCTACGAGCTGTGTTGAGGATACGGCTGTGGCGGTTGACAGAAAAGCGATAAGATCGCCTAAACCTGTCAGGAAAACTCACAGATGAATCAAGTGCTTCCCCCACTCAATGCCCTGCGGGCGTTCGAGGCGGCCGCCCGCCTGCAGAGCGTCAGTCAGGCGGCGGAACAGCTGCATGTCACCCATGGTGCGGTCAGTCGGCAGATCCGGGCGCTGGAAGAGCACCTCGGCGTGCCCTTGTTCGTCAAGGATGGCCGCGGCCTTAAACTCACAGATGCGGGTGTGCGCCTGCGCGACGTCAGCAGCGAGGCGTTCGAGCGGCTGCGGGCGGTCTGCAGCGAGCTGCAGCAGGGTCAGGCCGAGGCACCCTTCGTCCTCGCCTGCCCCGGCAGCCTGCTGGCGCGCTGGTTCATTCCGCGGCTGGATCGGCTCAATCGCGAGCTGCCGGAGTTGCGTCTGCAACTCTCGGCCAGCGAGGGTGAGCTGGATCCGCGGCGTGCCGGGGTCGACGCCACCCTGTGGTTCGCCGAGCCGCCCTGGCCGGCGGACATGCAGGTGTTCGAGCTGGCGGTCGAGTGTATCGGGCCGGTCTTGAGTCCGCGTTATGGACGCTTCGCGCAGCTGCATGCGGCGCCGGCGGCGGCGCTGCTGGGCGAACCCCTGCTGCACACCAGCTCGCGCCCGCAGGCCTGGCCGAGCTGGGCGGCGAGCAATGGCCTGGATACCCGCGCACTCAGGCTGGGTCAGGGCTTCGAGCACCTCTACTACCTGCTGGAGGCCGCAGCGGCTGGCCTGGGCGTGGCCATCGCCCCGCAACAACTGGTCGCCGACGATCTGGCGGCCGGGCGTCTGGTCGCCCCCTGGGGCTTCGCCGCGACCCCGGCTCGCCTGGCCTTATGGGTGCCTGCGCGGCGCCTGGACAAGCGCGCGCAATGCCTGGCCGAATGGCTGCGCGGCGAGCTGAGTGGTTGAAAGCGGCGCTTCGAGCCACGCCCGAGCAGCTCATCGCCGGCCGAAGAGAGGCCGCACACTGCCGACTTATCGACTAGCGTTTAACTACCCTCTAGAGGAGAAAACGCCATGTCTGATCACCACACCTACAAGAAAGTCGAAGTAGTCGGCTCTTCGCGCATCAGCAGCGATGATGCGATCAACAATGCCCTGGCCGAGTGCGCCAAGTCGATCCGCAACCTGGAATGGTTCGAAGTCCTGGAAAGCCGCGGGCATATCGAAAACGGCAAGGTCGGCCACTACCAGGTGACCCTCAAGGTCGGTTTCCGCATCAGCGAGAGCTGAGAGCTTGTGAAAAAACTCTCGCCTACTGCGACCGCCTCCAGACGCCCGCTGCTGACGTTGCGCTGCGAACGCCTGGAGACGATCTCGCTACGGCGCTCGATATTTTCACAACCTCTGAGTGTTGGCTTTTTTGCCGGTCAGCGATCCTTGAGAGTGCGTAGATCCTATGCGCATGTGCAAGGTCTGCGGCATCGTAGGGTGGATGACGCTCTACCCATCCACCAACGACGATGGTGGATGAAAAAGGCGTCAGCTACGCGCCCCGATCCACCCTACACAGCTCTCGTAGCCCGGGTGCAATCCGGGGGCAATGCGTTGTCTACTCCCCTGGACTGCATCCGGGCTTCGGTTCTCGGGCATTTCGTAGGAGCGGCGAGGTTTACACAACATAGGATCCACCCAATCACCCTGGGCCACGCGCAACAACCGGTAGCTGACCGCGCCTGGACGCCGTAGAGTCAACCCGACCATTCCACTCGGGTATCGACTCGCTTCGATAGACCCTAATCGAACAGGCAGGGGCAGATGAGCGCGTTAGCACAGACCAGGATTTCCACCCTCGATCTCGCACCGATCCGTGATGACGGCGGGCCCGAGCAGGCGCTGCACAACTCCCTGGCGCTGGCCCGGCATGTCGAGCGCCTCGGTTTCACCCGCTTCTGGGTGGCCGAGCACCACAATATGGACGGTATCGCCAGCTCGGCGACTGCGGTGCTGGTGGGTTACCTGGCCGCGGGCACCTCGACCATTCGCGTCGGCTCCGGCGGGGTGATGCTGCCCAATCACGCCCCTTTGGTGATCGCCGAGCAGTTCGGCACCCTCGCCACCCTGTATCCGGGGCGCATCGACCTGGGCCTGGGGCGCGCGCCTGGTGCCGACCCGTTCACCGCCCATGCCCTGCGCCGCGAGCGCTCCGGCAGTGCCGATGACTTCCCCCAGGATGTCGAGGAATTGCAGGGCTACCTGGGCCCGCGTACGCCGAATCAGCGGGTCATCGCCATGCCGGGTAGCGGCACCCAGGTGCCGATCTGGCTGCTCGGTTCCAGCCTGTTCAGCGCCCAGTTGGCCGGCGAGAAAGGCCTGCCCTACGCCTTCGCCTCGCACTTCGCGCCGCGCTTCATGCACGAGGCGATTCGCGTCTACCGCAACCATTTCAAACCCTCGGCGCTGCTCGACGAGCCCTATGTGATGCTCGGTGTGCCACTGATCGCCGCCGACAGCGACGAACAGGCGGAATACCTGGCAACCACGGCCTACCAGCGCATCCTCGCCCTGATCCGTGGCCACAGCCTGGTGCAGAAGCCGCCGGTCAAGAGCATGCACGGCCTGTGGCTGCCCCACGAGAAGGAGGCGGTCGCCAGCTTTTTCGGCATGGCAGTAATTGGCGGCCCGGAGAAAGTTCGGGCGCGCCTGGAGGTGCTGCTGGAGCAGACCGGGGCCGACGAGCTGATCTTCACCTGCGACCTCTACGACTTCGCCGACCGCTTGCGCGCCTTCGAGATTCTCGCGCAACTGCGTCGAGCAGGGGCGTGCTAACGAGCCATCCTCGAGCCGGCTAGAAAACCCCGCAGCGCAGGACCCTGGCACGCGCCAGCACCTTGCGCTGGTCGTCGTAGAGCCAGCCCTGGGCGCTCATCGCCAGGGTCCGC
>Ga0209343_10009196_pt1 | contig 11374 bp, 12 predicted proteins | sample RifCSPlowO2_02_FD_184026 | JGI IMG/M metagenome (GOLD analysis project Ga0209343, IMG submission 184026) | Groundwater microbial communities from Rifle, Colorado - Rifle CSP2_plank lowO2_0.2 (SPAdes) (version 2) | ecosystem: Environmental > Aquatic > Deep subsurface > Groundwater | place... | reverse complement strand
CCTTGAGCAGCGCGCGCACCGCCTCCAGCACGGGGCGGGAGGCCGCCACCACCATCACCACAAACACAAACAGGGGCTCGGTGAACTGGCGCGATTCGGCGTAGTCCATGGCGATCTGGCCACCGGCCACCACCGCCATGCCGACGATCAGCACAAAAGCCCAGAAACCAAACACCACCTCCACCTCCCCCAGCAGATGCAGCAGGCCGGCATGGCGCGGGTGGCGGTGGGCCAGGGTTTCAAAGTACTTGGCGCAAAAGGTGTGCAGCAACGCCGCGCCGAACAGGACGACGCCCAGCAGGTCGAGCAGTTCGCTGGGAAACAAATCAGGCGGCATGGGGATTTACTGCCCCGCCCAGACGGGTTTGCGTTTTTCCTGAAAGGCCTTTTGGCCCTCCCGGGCGTCGTCGGTCAGGGTGAACAGGGCAATCTGGCTTTCGGTGAAGGCCATGGACTCTTCAAACGGCATGGCCTCGGCCTTTTTCAGGGTGTACAGGCCCCGGCGTATGGCGGCGGGGGACTTGTCCAGCAGGCGCTCCAGCAGCCACTGCAGCTTGGCATCCACATCGTCGTCCACATGGTTCACCAGACCGTACTGCAGGGCCTGCGCGCTGCTGAGGGGCTCGCCGGTGATACACATCTCCACCAGCACGCGCCGGGGGATCAGGTGCTGCAGCACGCTCAAGACCTGGGCCGGAAACACGCCCACCTTGACCTCGGGCAGGCCAAATACGCAATGCGTGGAAGCCACGGCCATGTCGCACATGGACAGCAGGCCCATGCCACCGGCCATACACGCGCCGTTGACCCGGGCGATCAGCGGCACACAGCTGGCGCGGGCGGCGCGCAGCAGTTGGGCCAGGTGGCCGTGGGGCTCGGAGTAGTCGGTGGTAAAGGCCTGGGCGCTTTGCAGATCGGCGCCGGCGCAAAAGGCCTTGCTGCCCGCGCCGGTGACCACGATGGCCCGGATGTCGCGCCGACCTTGCGCGGCGGTGATGGCCTGCGCCATGCCGGCCAGCACGCCATGGCTCATGGCGTTGCGGCGCTCTTCGCGGGTGATGGTCAGCCACAGGACGGGGCCGCGTTGCTCCACCGACAACTCGGCGGACGATGGAAGGGGAAAGGCGTTGCGGGTGTTCATGGCCTTATTTTGCTTGCAATTGGATGCGGTGGGCCCCGGCACAACAGGTACCATGCGGTTCCACGCTATTGTGAGACCTGTGTGAGCCCCGCCGCCAAGCCCATGGATTCCCCGCCGCAGATTGCCTTTGAGACCACGCCCGAGGGGGCGTGCGCCGTGTTGCGTGGCCGCTGGACGGCGGCGCACTTGGCGGCCCCTGCCGGCTGGGAGCGGGTGCAAAGCGCGCTCGCGCGCGGCCAGGCCGAGGGCGCTGCCTGTACCTGGGATTTGCGGGCGCTGCACCGCTTGGACCACACCGGCGCACAGCTTTTGTGGAACACCTGGGGCCGCCACTGGCCCGCACAGCTGCACTTGCTGGACGGGCAGCGTGCCATGCTGGAGCGGGTGGCGCGTTTCTCGGTGGTGCCGCCCCCGGTGGAACGCAGCAGTGCCTGGGGCTTGTTTGTGCAGCTGGGCGCCTGGGTTTTCAGTGTGGCGGGCCACGGCGCCGGTGCCCTGCGTTTGCTGGGCCAGTTGGCACTGGACCTGGGGCAGCTGCTGCGCCACCCGCTCAAGGGCCCCTGGCGCGATATCTCGGGCCACCTCTACCGCATTGGCGCCACGGCCATGCCCATCACCGCCCTGGTGGGTTTTTTGATCGGGGTGGTGCTGGCCTACCTGATGTCGCAGCAGCTGCGCCAGTTCGGCGCCGACGCTTTCATCGTCAACATTCTGGGCGTTGCCCTGATCCGCGAGCTGGGGCCGGTGCTGGCGGCCATTCTGATCGCCGGGCGTTCGGGCTCGGCCATCACGGCGCAAATCGGGGTCATGCGGGTGACCGAAGAGCTGGACGCCATGCGCGTCATGGGCATCGCCAAGGGCTACCGGCTGGTGATGCCACGGGCCATCGCCATGGCTGTGGCTATGCCGCTGTTGACGGTGTGGACCACCCTGGCCGCGCTGCTGGGCGGCATGCTGGCGTCCGACCTGGCGATGGGGCTGACCCCCGCCTACTTTCTGTCCGCGCTGCCCAAGGCGGTGCAGTTGTCGAATTTGTGGCTGGCCCTGTCCAAGTCGGTGGTGTTCGGTGGCCTGATCGCTTTGATTGGTTGCCACTACGGCCTGCGCGTGCTGCCCAACACCCAGAGCCTGGGGCAGGGCACCACGGCGTCGGTGGTGACCTCCATCACCATGGTGATTTTGGTGGACGCCTTGTTTGCCGTGCTGTTCAAGGGGATTGGCGTATGAGCGGCCCGGCTGATCTGGCAGTGCCCCCGGTGGTGCAGATCGACAAGCTGTGGTCGGTGTTTCGCGCCGACGGGGTGGATGCGGTCATCCACCAGGACCTGAACCTGCGCATTGCGCAGGGTGAGCTGTTGGCCCTTGTGGGGGGCTCGGGCGGCGGCAAGACCGTGCTCTTGCGGCAAATTTTGGGGCTGGAGACGCCGGCGCGCGGCAGCGTCACCGTGCTGGGGCGGCCCGCGTCGGAGCTGGGGCGCGCGGGGGCGGCCAGCCGCGTGGGCATGCTGTTCCAGCACGGGGCGCTGTTTTCGGCCTTCACGGTGTTGGAGAACATCGCCTTTCCCCTGCGTGAGCTGGGTACCTTGCCCGAAGCCCTGGTCCGCGATGTGGCCATGGTCAAGCTGCAGATGGTGGGACTGGACCCCGCCCAGGCCCACAAGATGCCGGCCGAGTTGTCGGGCGGCATGGTCAAGCGTGTGGCGCTGGCCCGTGCGCTGGTCATGGACCCGCCTTTGCTGCTGCTGGACGAGCCCACGGCCGGGCTGGACCCCGACCGGTCCGACGCGTTTTGCACCCTGCTGCGCTCGCTGCACCGGGAGCTGGGGCTGACGGTGGTGATGGTGACGCACGACCTGGACACCATTTACGAAATCAGCACCCGGGTGGCGGTGGTGGCCGAAAAACACGTGATCGTGGACGCCCCGGTGCGTGAGGTGGTGGCTTTCCCCCACCCCTTTGTGCGGGACTTTTTTCTGGGCGGGCGAGGCCACCGCGCCATGGGCTTGTTGCACGGCAGCCCGGATGCCGTGTAAAAGGAGAGACTTATGGAAAACAAATCACACGCCTTGGCGGCCGGAATATTTGTGCTGGGGGTGGCCGCCATGCTGGTGGCCATGGCGGTCTGGCTGACGCGCGACAACTCGGACAAACGGGTGTTCGAGATCTCCAGCCGCGAAGGGGTCACCGGTCTGCAAGCCCAGGCCGGGGTGCGCTACAAAGGGGTTCCGGTGGGGCGGGTCAGTGCCATTGAGCTTGACCGCCAGACCGTCGGCAATGTGCTGGTGCGCATCACCGTGAACGACAGCGCCCCCATCACCCAGTCCACCTTTGCCTCCCTGGGATTTCAGGGGGTGACCGGCCTGGCTTTCATCCAACTGGACGACGCGGGGGAGTCCACCCAGCCGCTGGCCACCGGACCTGAGCAACTGGGCCGGATTCCCATGCGTGCCGGGCTGATGTCGCGCCTGACCGAGCAGGGCTCCAGCCTGGTGTCCCAGCTGGAGCAGGCCAGCCAGCGCGTCAATGGGCTGCTGGCGCCGGACAACCAGAAAAACCTGATGAACGCCATTGACAATCTGGGGCAGGCCGCGGCCAGTATCAGCCGGTTGTCGCAGCGGGCCGAGCAGGTGCTGGGGGCGCAGGCCGGGCCGGGGCAGCCCAGCTTGCCCCAGCTGATGCAAGACGCCAATGCCTCGCTCAAAACCATGCAGGCCACCGCCGAGCGTCTGGGGGCCAGCGCCGATTCCGTCAAGACCTCGGCCAACGAATTCAAACGCATGTCGGCGCGGATGAACGAACCGGGCGGCACCCTGGACAAAATTGCCGAGGGCAGCCATGCGCTGGTGACCACCGGGCAGTCGCTCAACTCCACCCTGGTGCCGCGCCTGAACCGCACCTTTGACGACACGGCCCGCGCCGTGCGCCAGGTCGGGCGGGTGGCGGACTCGGTGACGGACAACCCACAGTCCCTGCTACTGGGCAGGGGGCAAATGCGCCCCGGTCCGGGTGAAAGCGGGTTTGTGGCCCCGGCGGCCCGTTGATGCCAAGGTGTTTTGATGATTTATTGTGAACATTTGCTATGAAAATGATAGCTTCTTACGCATATTCCTCGGGGGCTAGAGGCCTTATTTGCCTTGCATTGTTGGGCCTGTCGGCCTGCAGCAGCCTGCAGCCGCCGACCCGTCCTTTGGTCTACGACTTTGGCCCCGGGGCGACTACGCCGCAGCCCGCCAACCGCATGGCCCCGCTGCCCCCCCTGGCCCTGGCCGGGGTGCAAGCCACGGGGGCGCTGGACAGCACGGCCGTGCTGTACCGCCTGGCCTACAGCGACGCCCAGCAACTGCGCCCCTATGCCCAGGCCCGCTGGAGCATGCCCCCCGCCGAGCTGCTGCGCCAGCGCCTGCGCGAGCACTTGGGCCAGCACCGCGCGGTGCTGAATCCGGCCGACGGCGTGTTGGCCATGGGCCCGGTGCTGACCCTGCGGGTGGATCTGGACGAGTTCAGCCAGCTCTTCGCAACGGACCAGCAAAGCACCGGGCTGCTACGCTTGCGTGCCACGCTGGGACAGCCCGGTGCGCGGGGAGAAAAACTGGTGGCCCAGCGCAGTTTTGTGGTGCAGCGCGCCAGTGCCAGCCCCGACGCCGCCGGCGGTGTACGGGCGCTCACGGAGGCGGCCGACGCGGCCATCGAGGACATCGAACAATGGGTGCAGCAAACCGCCCAGGCTGCGCCGGGCGGCTGAGCAACCCTCTTGCGGGCTGGGTGCTACCGGCCCAGGATGGGGAACAGCTTGGTCAGGCCGTCGGACATCACTTCCACCGACAGGGCCGCCAAAATCAGCCCCATCAGCCGGGTCATCACATTGATGCCGGTTTTGCCCAGCACCCGTGCAATCGGCTCGGCCAGGGCAAAACACAGGGCGGTGGCCAGCCCGATCACCACGCCGTAGCCCACCAAGGTGCTGAGCTGGAAAATGGTCTTGGCTTTTTCGGCGTAAATCACCACGGTGGACATGCTGGCCGGGCCGGTCAGCAAAGGAATGGTCAGCGGCACCACCGCGATGCTGGCACCCCGGGCGGCTTTTTCGGCGCCGTCCTCCATTTCATGGGTGTTGGTTTTGGCTTCGGCCGGCTGGGCGTTGAGCATGTTCAGCGCACTGGTGAGCAAAAGCAGGCTGCCGCCGACCTGGAAGCTGGCCAGCGAAATGCCGAAAAATTCCAGGATATGCAAACCGGCCAGGGCGCTGACGGCAATCACCACAAAGGCGCTGAAGGACGACACCCAGATGGTGTTGCGCCGCTGCTCCCGGGAAAAGCCCTGGGTGTAGTGGATGAAAAAGGGCACGATGGCCAGGGGGTTGACGATGGCCAGCAGGGTCACCAGCGGTTTCAGGTCCATGGGTTGCTCCGGGCAAGGGTCGGCGAAAGGTAGGGCATGGTACCGCAGCCCAGGCTCAGCGTCCGCCCGCCACATCCAGCAGGGTGCCGGTGGTGTAGCTGGCGCCCGCGCCCATCAGCCACACAATGGCCTGGGCCACTTCGTCGGCGGTGCCCGGGCGCTGCATGGGAACCTGCGGCGCCAGTCGCTGCGCGCGGTCGGGTTGGCCGCCCGAGGCATGGATCTCGGTGTCGATGATGCCGGGGCGTACCGCGTTGACGCGGATGCCCTCGGCCGCCACCTCCTTGGCCAGCCCCAGGGTGAAGGTGTCGATGGCGCCTTTGCTGGCCGCGTAGTCCACGTACTGGCCGGCCCCGCCCAGGCGGGCCGCGGCGCTGGAGACGTTGACAATGGCCCCGCCCGGCCCCCCGTGGCGCGTGCTCATGCGCCGCACCGCTTCGCGTGCGCAGACCATGCTGCCCAGCACATTGGTGTTGAACATGCGTTGGAGCCGCGCCATACCCATGGCGTCCATCCGCGCCGCCACATCCACCACCCCGGCGTTGTTGACCAGGGCGCAAAGCCGCCCCAGCTTGGCGTCTACTTTGGCAAACATGGCCAGCACCTGGTCTTCCTGGGCCACGTCTGCCTGCACCGTGATGGCGGTGCCGCCCTGGGCGCGGATGGTGCGCACCACTTCGTCGGCGGCCAGGGAGTTGGTGCTGTAGTTCACGGCCACGGCGTAGCCCGCTTGCGCGGCCAAAAGGGCGGTGGCCGCGCCGATGCCGCGGGAGCCGCCGGTGATCAGCGCAATGGGCTTCATCGAATCTCCTGTGAGGGGTGAAATAGGGGGCGCGCCATGGGGGCGGCCCCGCCGGCACCCATGGTAGCGGCTGGGTGTGAAAAATTGCCATGCCGGTTCTGCAAATGCGGTATCTTCAAACCATGTTGACACCGCAAACCTTCTATTCCTACTGGTCCGGTCCCGTGGTGGAGGCCAATTTTTTCGTTCTGTTGCACCTGATAGGCGCTTTGGCGTTGGGGCTGATGGTGGGTTACGAACGCTCCTACCATGGGCGGGCTGCGGGTATGCGTACCTATGGCTTGGTGTGCATGGCCTCGGCCGCGCTGACGGTGATCGGCGGGTACTCGCATTTTTGGTATGGCGGTAACTCCGGTCCCCTGTTCACCAACGGCGACCTGTCCCGGGTGATGCAAGGCATCCTCACCGGCATCGGTTTTTTGTGCGCGGGCGTGATCATGAAAGAGGGCTTCAATATCAGCGGCCTGACCACCGCCGCCTCGCTGTGGGCGTCTTCCGTCATTGGTATTTTGGTGGGTGTGGGTTTTTATGCGGCTGCGATTGCGCTGGCTTTGCTCAGTGCGGTGTGTATGGTGTGGATTTCCAAGCTGGAGGCGTGGCTGCCGTCGCGCCAGGCGGTGGCGATCACCTTGCGGTTTGTTCCCGGCTATGAACCGGTGGAAGCCGCCTTGCGCCAGATGGCCACCGAACGGGGCTACGACATTGCCGGGGGCACCCTCGTGATTGCCTTGGACGAAGGGGTCTACACCTGGACCTTTGTGGCCGTGGCACGCAGTCGCCAAAAAATGGCGCCCATCTCCGCCTTGGGTTCGGAAATGGGTAAATTTGCCGGTGTGCAAAGCTTCCATGTGTCCTACGCCCGCAACTGAGTTGTTGCCATAGCATGGCGCTGTCGGGTGCCACTTCGTCCTTCCCTTTTTTTTGTTTCAGGAGTCATTTATGTCGGGTTTTTCTGTGCCACGCGCACTGAACACGTTTCGCGCCACCCTTGCACTGGGCGCATTGCTGGTGGGCGCCTTGGCGCAAGCGCAAACGGGGCCGGTGCACTTGCTGGTTGGCTTTCCTCCCGGGGGCGGCACCGACGCCATTGCCCGTATCCTGGCCGACAAGCTCAAGGATCCACTGGGCAGGTCGGTGGTGGTGGACAACAAAGCGGGCGCGGGCGGACAAATCGCGGCCCAGGCCCTGAAGGCGGCGGCGCCCGATGGCAACACCTTTTTCCTGTCGCACGACCACACCATTTCCATCCTGCCCCAGGTGGTGAAAAACCCCGGCTTTGACCCCGCCAAAGACTTTGTTCCAGTCGCCGGTTTTGCCACCTTTGTGAACGCGCTGGCCCTGTCGGGCGGTACCCCCGCCAAGTCGGTCAACGAGTATGTGGCCTGGGTCAAGAGCCAGGGGGGCGGCAGAGGCACGGTGGGGGTGCCGGCACCGGCGTCCACGCCTGAATTTTTGGTGAAAGTGATTGGCCAGAAATACGCGCTGGACCTGCAGTCCGCACCCTACCGTGGCAGCGCCCCCATGATGGGCGACATGCTGGGCAACCAGATTGCCGCCGGCATGGGTTCGGTGCCCGACTTCATCGAGAACCACAAGGCCGGCAAGATCCGCGTCGTGGCCGTGCTGGGCGCCCACCGCCAAGCGGCCTTGCCCCAGGTCCCCACTTTTGCCGAACTGGGCCTGGCCGGGTTTGAAGACATGCCCTATTACGGCATTTTTGCCCCCGCAGGCACTCCCAAGGCGGTGCTGGACCGTTTTGCCGATGCGCTGGCCAAAGTGGTGGCGCAGCCCGAGGTCAAGGACCGTTTGACGGCCATGGGCCTGACCGTGGGGTTCATGGCCCCAGCGCAATTGGCCAGCCGCGAGCAGGCTTATACCCAGGTCTGGGCCAAGCTCATCAAGGCCAGCGGGTTCCAGGCGCAGTGAGGCAGCCGGTTTTGACCTCTTGCCAGCGTACCCAGCAGGGATGCTGGCCCAGGCATGCCACTTGATAGCACCGCTTTCCATCCCGCCTGGCACCTTCTGACCCGTTTGGGCGAGTTCCAGATTTTGTTGCCCGCCCTGGTGCTGGTCCTGGTCCCGCTGGCCCGGCGGGCGGACGCCCGCCCCTTAACCTCGTGGTGGCTCGCCACCTTGGCTGGGGCGGTTTTGCTCACCGTGGCCAGCAAGCTCGCCTTCATTGGATGGGGCATTGGCAGCGCCCCATTCAATTTCACTGGGATTTCCGGGCACGCCATGTTTGCCGCGGCGATTTATCCACTGACATTGGGAATCTTGGCCTCCAAGTTCTCCCCCCTGGCACAAAATGCAGCGGTGGGGATGGGCTTTGGCTTGGCGGCCATGGTCGGTGTGTCGCGCGTGGTGGTGGGCGTGCATTCCGAGTCGGAAGTGCTGGCGGGCTTGCTGTTGGGCGGGGCGGTCAGCATCTGGACCATCACCAAAGCCAGGCTTCCTCGCGCCGTGATGGGGCCGATGATTCCGGTGCTTGTTTTGTCATGGTTTTTGATCAGCCCGATGCACACGCCGCAGTCGCAGACGCATGCGTGGGTGACACGCATGTCACTCGCATTGTCTGGAAAGCACCAGCCTTACACGCGCATCGAGATGTTGCGCGAGCTTGCGCGCAGGTAAGGCGGCCTTCTTCCGCTAGCGCTCCGTACGCGCCAGGTAGCGTTTGCGCCAAAACACCAGCACCAGACTTGCTGCGATCAGGGTCATGGTGCCCAAGGCCCACCAAAAACCGCTGTGCGCGTGCAGCAGCGGGATGAAGTCGAAGTTCATGCCGAAGATGCCTGCAATCAGGTTGAGCGGCAGAAAAACAGCGGTCAGCGCGGTGAGGGTGCGCATGATGTCGTTGGTGCGGTGGCTCTGGGCGCTGAAATGCATTTGCACCGCCGTTTCGGCGCTCTGCTCCAGGCGCCTGACATGGTGCACCACGCGCTCAATATGTTCCAGCACGTCGCGGCTGCGCACCTGCAGCAATTCGCGTTCCCGGCGTGCGGCTTCGGTTGGCGCTTCGGGCCAGGTTTTGACCGCTTCGATCCAGTCCTGGATGCTGGAGCGCTGTTCCTCACAAATTTCGTCCAGGTGGTGCAGTGCCAGACGGGCATCCATCAGCGACGACCAGTTGTTGAAACGGGTTTTGGGGTTGAGCAGCTCGGCCTGCCAGTGGTCCAACTGGTGGGTCAGTTCGCGGCGCAGCGCCAGGTAGCCGTCCACCATCTGGTTGACGATGCGCAGCATCAGGTCCGCCGGGCTGGTGGGCAAGCGTGCTCCTGCCGCATGCGATTCGGCACTGGCGGACTGCAGCAGTTTGGCCGCATAGGCGTCGCGCACCGTGCAGTCGGTGGGGTGCACGGTGAGCAGCACCCGGTCAAACACGGCAAAACCCACGGGGCTGGTGTCGATGCGCCGCAATATGGATGGCCCCCCTCGCACGGGCACGTGGGTCATGGGCAGGCCGGGGTTGTCCAAATCGGTCAGCGTATTGCCGGCCGCCAGGCGGCGAAACACCAACACGTCGTACTGCGAGGTGTAGTCGTAGTGGGAGGGCAACTGGTTGTTGAGCAGGTCCGAGATGTGCAGGTCCACCAGTTGCATGCCGCACAGGCGCTGCAGTGTGCCCTGGATCTGCGCCTGCAGCACCTCAAACTCCCGCCGCGCACAGGCGATCCAGACAAAGCCCTGCTCGGGCAGCCCTTGTTGGTTCAGGTCCGCCAGGGCATCGCTTTCGGACACGTTGGCATTCTGGATCTGGAAAATGCGCATGGAGACTCTTCAGACGGTTTTACAAGCCAAATCGGCCTCTAGCCCACGAAAATAGTGCGCAAGCAGCTATGCATTTCGTAGCAACTTGGCGGCGTCCCGGGCAAAGTAGGTCAGCACGCCGTCGGCCCCGGCGCGCTTGAAAGCCAGCAGGCTTTCCATCATCACCGCATCATGGTCCAGCCAGCCGTTCTGGGCGGCGGCTTTCAGCATGGCGTATTCGCCAGACACCTGGTAGGCAAAGGTGGGGATCTTGAATTCGTCTTTGACGCGGCGCACCACGTCCAGGTAGGGCATGCCGGGCTTGACCATCACCATGTCGGCGCCTTCGGCAATGTCCATGGCCACTTCGCGCAGGGCCTCGTCGCTGTTGGCCGGGTCCATCTGGTAGACCTTTTTGTTGCTCTTGCCCAGATTGCTGGCCGAACCGACGGCGTCGCGGAACGGGCCATAAAAGGCGCTGGCGTACTTGGCGCTGTAGGCCATGATGCGGGTGTGGATCAGGTTTTCGGCTTCCAGCGCGGCCCGGATGGCGCCGATGCGGCCATCCATCATGTCGCTGGGGGCGACCATGTCCACGCCGGCCCGGGCCTGTGTCAGCGCCTGCTGCACCAGGATGGCGGTGGTTTCGTCGTTCAGGATGTAGCCCTCGTGCTCGGGGCGGGTGTCCGGCAGGCCGTCCTGGCCGTGGCTGGTGAAGGGGTCCAGCGCCACGTCGGTCATCACGCCAAGCTGGGGGAATTCTTTTTTCAGGGCGCGCACCACGCGGGGCACCAGGCCATCGGGGTTCAGCGCTTCTTTGCCCTCGAAAGTTTTCAGCGACTGGTCAATCACCGGAAACAGCGCCATCACCGGAATTTCCAGCTTCACACACTCTTCGGCCACCGGCAGCAGCAGGTCCAGGCTCAGGCGTTCCACGCCGGGCATGGAGGCAATAGGCACACGCTGGTTCTGGCCATCGACCACGAATACGGGGTAGATCAGGTCGTGGGCGGTGAGTTGGTTTTCGCGTACCAGGTTGCGGGTGTAGCTGTCCTTGCGCAAGCGGCGTGGACGGCCCAGGGGGAAGGGGGCGTAAGAGGTCATGGGGAAAATTGTGCCTCATTACGTGCAAATAATTTATGACAAACTGAAGTAATCACTTGCAAGGGCCGGAAATTTTTGTTAAATTCCGTTCCGGGTAGCTTGCTACCTTCCGCTTTTCCTCCCTGAGCGGAGCCTTGATGTGTGACAGCAAATAGGCTTACCACCCCAGCCCCGTGCTGGGG
>Ga0209343_10009195_pt1 | contig 11375 bp, 7 predicted proteins | sample RifCSPlowO2_02_FD_184026 | JGI IMG/M metagenome (GOLD analysis project Ga0209343, IMG submission 184026) | Groundwater microbial communities from Rifle, Colorado - Rifle CSP2_plank lowO2_0.2 (SPAdes) (version 2) | ecosystem: Environmental > Aquatic > Deep subsurface > Groundwater | place: Rifle... | reverse complement strand
CTGAGCGGATCCGGCGTAGTCAGGAAAGTGTAAGTGAGAACGCCGAAATATTCCGGAGAGACCACCGTATCGATATCGAAATTAGAAACAATTATCCGTCCCGCTGCCGAAGTTGACCCGCCGTTAAGACGCGGCACCACGTGTTCCCTGACATAACCTGCCGCATAGGCCGTATTCGAACCCTTGCCCGGTATCTCGTCGGGAAGACCAGCCGGATGCATCACCGACATAAATTCCAAAAAATCGTTCTTATAATTTTTTTCTATTGCCTCGGCTACTTGCCTGGTCTCATCTCCTCCCCTTTCTTCCCAGCAAAGCACTATCATCATTTTGGACTTAGGATAGTTGGTCTTAAGCAACCCCCCCAATGACGCCGAAACAATTTCGTAGCTCTCTTTATAGAGGGGCAGAAAAATAATCTGATAAATATCCTGCCAGGACTTAATTTGTATATTGTATTTTGTATTTAGTATTTCGTATGCAGAAGGAGACAGAGTATTCAACTTATCTAGCCAATTAATCTTGGAGTTTTCCCTTAACTTGTTATAAGCGACTCTCAAATGCAGCGATAAATAGACGGTCTTTATCAGCCAGTAAATATCGAAGGCAATGATGAACAACGCCATAAAAAATGGCGCCAGGAAAGATAATATAACTATTAAAACAAGCGTAAGCCAGGCAGACAAACCGGGCAGTATTTCCAGGAAACGGTATAGTTTCCTGTCGCCGGCATCTTGTATATCACCAGCTCGGCCTATGTGTAAATAGGGATAATCCACCCGCATATTAAACCACAGAACCATTAACTATGAAAGGTGACTAAAATTATAACTTAAGTGGGGTTGACAGTGTTGGACATTGCCTTAGAATAGTGGAATTATCGGAACATTAACAAAAGAGGTGAAAGGTGACCAACCAGAACCCGCTTGACCTCAACGGAGTCATCAAGAGCGATGCGGAAAGAAAGCGCGCCAGAAAAGGCGCGGAAAAAATAGTTACGTTCAGGAACTATCTGGACTTGGTAAAAGACGATCCGACGATTGCCCAAAACTCTCCAGCCCGATTGCTGGAAGTTATACAAAATCACGGGACCACCGAAATACCGGAAGAAGAGCGCTGGTCCATAGACGAAGGGGAACCGGTCTCTGTCCGGTATAACCTTTTTTCCCAACACCTTTTCGGAGTAGAAAAGTCTGTTTTCCAGGTAGTTAAATACCTCAAAGCGGGGGCAAGTCGTCTTTCAACGGGCAAGCAGATATTGCTTCTTGTCGGACCTACCGCGAGCGGTAAGTCGACTTTTGCGAGTATTCTAAAGCGGGCATTAGAGAATTACGAGTCCAAACAGGTGTTCGCCATAGACGGCTGTCCCATGCTTGAAGAACCGCTCCATTTGCTTCCGAGGCACTTAAGAGCAGAGTTTGAGCAAAAACTTGGAATGCGCATTGAGGGCGATCTTTGCCCGGTGTGCCGATACAAGCTAAAAGAAGAATTCACCGATGAGGACGGCGTCGTCCGCTGGTATGACGTGCCGGTTAAGACATTCCGATTCTCCATCCAAGGAACGAGAGGTATCGGCTCTTTTGAACCATCCGATGAGAAGTCGCAAGATATCAGCGAACTTGTGGGTAGAGAGAATATCGCTATTTCTTCAACCAAAGGTCCTGACCACCCGCTGGCTTACTCGCTCACAGGCGAGCTGGAAAAAGCCAACCGTGGTATTTGCGAAGGCCGAGAGCTTATCAAAGCCGATGAGAAACTGCTCTGGGTGTTTATCAGCGTCGCCGAAGAGAAAGAGATCAAGGTTCAAGGTTCAAGTTTCCCCCACCTTCACGTTGACACCGTGGTTATCGGACACACAAACCTTACCGAATATAAGAAATTCTCAACCAAGCAGGAGAACGAAGCTCTGCACGACAGAATGTTCGTAGTTCAGTTCCCCTACCCCTTGGAGATAAAGAAAGAGGTGGCGATATACAAGAAACTTATCCAACAGGAAAGCGATTTCAGCAGAATCTCAAAGAGCCATATCGCTCCGGGCGCGTTTGAACTGGCGGCGTTGTTCGCCGTCCTAACACGGTTAAGTCCGTCCGAAATGGGAATTGACGTTCTTACCAAAGCGAAGATATACAATGGCGACCGGGCCTTGACCGAAATACGGGACAAGGACAAAAAACCGCTTGACATCCGCGAACTGCGAGAAGAGGGCCAGTCATCCGACGACATCATGAAACGGGAAGGAATGTTCGGCTTGAGTTCCAGAGACACACTTTCCGCGGTCAACACGGCGCTGGTGAAACAAGGCAACGGCTGTCTTACACCGCTTACGGTCATCAGAGCGCTTCGCGATTTGTTTGAGCACAGAATGGGTTATAGCCCTGAAGAGATCAAGCGGTTCAAAGAACTCCTTTCCGCCGGTGAAGGCGGGAGTGTTATTACCGAATTCAAGGAATTCGTAATTCGCTCTGTTTCAAAGGCCTATCTTAAGGCGTATCACGACTTGGCCAAAGAGCTGTTCAAGCGCTATGTCGGTGAAGTTAAGTTCTACAGAGAACAAAAGAGAAAGCATGTCCGAGGACATTTCGACGTCAAGCGCGAAGACATTACTGGCCGACCCAAAGAACCGGATACCAAATTCATGCGTTCAGTTGAAGAACACATCCCCATCGCCGAATCAGAGGCCGACGTGTTCAGAGGCGAAATTCTAGAATTTGTGGCTACAAACCCGAACTTCAGTTATGAGACATATACTCCGCTGGCCAGAGCCGTAGAGGAAAAACTTCTCTCCGATTCCAGAGCAACCCTTACCCTTGTCTTGGCAAGCGACAAGCCCAAGGATAGCGAAGCAAAGAAAAGAGCCGATGATTTGTTCTCGGAACTTACGAATAAAGACGGTCTGGGATTCTGCCCGATCTGCGCCAAAGAAGTCGTAGAAAAAGCCGCTGAATTCTTGAGCGAATAATAGCATCCAAATACTAGGGCTCCCCTTTACGGGAGCTTTTTTAATTGTTATTCTCTTCCCAGTAAATTTACAACCAGGAGATAGAACTTATGCCCATAATTGCTTCTGAACCTACGGCCGAACGGGGCAGAAAAGATGCCCGCCGGCACAGAGAAAAGCAAAGAGACGCTATCAAAGAACGCCTGCCGGAGATTATAGCCGACGAGTCAATAATCACTCATAAAAAAGGCAAGGTGGTGAAAGTGCCCATAAGGAGCATTGACATTCCCCATTTTAAGCCCAAGACAGGTGACGAACAAAGCGGTATCGGCCAAGGTTCCGGAAAACCGGGCGACGTTATCGGCCAAAAGCGGCTGCCTAACGGCGAGCCCGGAGAAGCCGGCCAGGAACCGGGCGAGGATTATATTGAAACCGAAATCCCTATTGAAGAACTGATAGAAATGATGCTTGAGGATTTGGGCCTACCCAAGCTAGAGGAAAAAGAAATGCAGAACATTACAATTGAACTTGGATGGAAAATAGCCGGTCTAGGCAAAGCCGGTATCTGGCCTCTTCTTGACAAAAGAGCTACTGCTCGCGAAGGCATCAGAAGATTCTGGTACTTTATAAGGGCTCTGGAATCAGAGACCGGGCAGGATGAACTCACTTGCTTCAGAGCGCTCAAGCAGTCAAATGGCGTGCTTGCCGATGCGCTTGAAGTCGTCAAAACAAATAGCGTTACTGACCAATCTGAATCCGTTGAACCATTCCCTATCTTCACCAACGAGGACCTGCGATACCGCCAGATCAAGGAAGATACTCAAGAACAGTCCCGAGCCGTGGTTGTCGCCATGATGGACGTATCGGGCTCTATGGGCGATATGAAAAAGTATCTTGCCCGTTCAATGATATTCTGGCTCGTAGAATTCTTGAGAAGGTTATACGTCCAGGTTGAAGTCCGATTTATCATTCATCACACAGTCGCCAAGATCGTACCCGAGGAAGATTTTTTCCGAACCGTTGAGAGCGGCGGAACATTCTGCTATACGGCTTACGAGAAGGCGTCCGGTTTGGTGGATTCTGAATATCCAACCGACGGTTGGAACGTATATGTATGGCATTTTTCCGACGGAGATGATTTTGATCGGGATAAGACAGTGGGAGAACTTAACAAACTTATTGCTAAAGGCGTAAATATGGTTGGTTATGGAGAGATAGACCCCGACGAAAGAGGAAGTTCGGCCCATGGTCTATGGAGCGCTTTCAAAGACGGCCTTGGGCTTGAAGAAAAAACAGTGAACGATATGGATATTCTGGTCGGACCCGATACTCTCCCCTTCTTAGGCGTAAGAATAGAAGAAAGAGAAGACATCCTTCCCGCGCTGAAAACGTTCTTGAAAAAGGACAGGTGGGCGCAATGACAAAGAAAGAGCTGGAACGGCTGGCTGAACTGGAAAAGAGAACAAAAGAAATAGCCGTTGAATTCGGCCTCCTCACGACTGACATACTTTTTGAAGTGGTCCCCGCCCAGCGTGTTCTGGAAGGTATGTCCTATATGTTCCCCGTGAACTTCTCCCACTGGTCATTCGGCAGGAACTATGAAAAGAACAGGACAATATACGAACACACCGGCCACGGAATACCGTACGAGCAGGTCTGGAACTTTGACATTCCGCGCGCGTTTCTTGTTGAGACCAACCCGTTTGCTCTGAACGCCTTGATCGTCGCTCATGTCTACGGACATGTTGACTTCTTTCTTGCCAGCCGATACTGCCAGCACGGCCGAACTATGTCTTATGTTGCTGAAGAAGCCCACAACGCGGCAACAAGATTCGCCAAGTACGAAGAAAAATACGGAAAACGGGTAGTTGAAAAAGTCATAGACGCCGGCATGTCTGTAATGTGGCATCAGAACCCGGACCCGTTCTTTGAGGAACAGGACGAGGAAGAAGTTAGAGAACAGCTTCTGGCGTTTGAACGCGCTAAACTGGAAAGATTCAAAGACATTAAGTCTGAGTTCAGAAAACCGGAGACCAAGCAAGAAATAGAGAAAATCGAACACCGTCTTGAGTGGTTATCTTCCAAGACACCGCCAGAACCGACGTATGACATCCTTAAATACATAACCGCAAAGTCCCCCAAACCGCTAAAACCGTGGATGGTAGATGTACTGACGGTCTTGAGAAACCAGGCGCGGGCCTTAAGCCCGAATATGCGGACAAAGATGCTCAACGAGGGCTGGGCGACATATTGGCACGTTAGGATAATGCGCCGTCTTTTTGAAGAAGGCGCTCTGACACCTGAAGAGCACGGGATATTCAACGACTTTCACTCTGGAGTAACCGAGGAACGCAAAATATCTTTCAATTGGTACCGGATAGGACTGTCTGTGTTGGAAAATGTTGAAGAAAGGTGGAACAAGGGCCAATTCGGCAGAGAGTATGACGAAGAACGAAGCCACGCTAAACGGCTGTCCTGGGATACCGCCGCCAACTTGGGCAAGCAGAAAATATTTGAAATAAGAAGCCACTACACCGATAGAATGGCCGTTGAGGAACTCTTTACCGACGAGTTCATACACGAACAGCAGCTTTACTTCTGGATCGGCATAAATGACGGCGATAGTATTGTCTATGTTGTCGCCGAAGATGACCCGGCAGTCATTCGGCAGGAGATCAAGTCAATGATGACAACTTACGGCACGCCGATCATTCGAGTAGGAGATGGGAATTATGAAGGAAACAGCCACTTGTACTTAAAACATGTTTTTAACGGCTATGACCTTGACTCCAGATATCGTGATCATACTCTTGCCAACATCCTCTATCTTTGGGGAAGAAAAGTGTACCTTGAAACGGTAATCGACGGCAAAGACGCATTGGTAAGCTGCGAGTTTGAAAAAAAGCAGCCAAAAATTAAAATAAAACAGTAATACGCGCCCCCGCCTAAGCGGGGGTCTTTTATTTATAAAATGGATCAGCTGATTACAAAGTTGTAGAGAGAGTCCTCCAAATTGGTCAGTCCGTTCTTTGAAGAGATATCGAGGCCGGCGAGATGGTTGAATTTGGAAAGCAGACCTTCTTTGGAGAACTTGCGCGCTTGGACGGCGGCTTTTCTGGCGACAAAGGGATGAAGATGTTTGGGAGTTGAGCCGTCAGAAACGGAAAGAAGGTTTTCGAAGTGGTAGACGAGCATAACGAGCAGATAGTGGGGGTCGTGGCCTGAATTAGTGAGGCGGTACAGCATTTCAAAGGCCTTGGCCTTGTTTTGGCTGCCGACTGCGTCAACCAGGTCGAAAATACTATCGTCTTCTTTGCGGCTGACCAGCAAATTCACGTCTTTCTCAGTTACGGTTCCTCTTTTTTTATAATTGCTTAATTTGCTTATCTCGTTGGCTAAAGCCCAGCTGTCGCCTGCCCCGCCCTTGTCTGCAAGGGCGGGGTTGCCAACCACATTAATAAGCAGACGAACCACCGCAGGCGAAACATCGTGCCCCTCCTCTTTGAACTTGCCTCTGACCCAATTTGATAATTTAGTCCCCTCCAGATAATTGATAGCCCTGACCAGATTGGGTTTGGCGGTCAAAAAGGCAAACAGGTCTTTGTCGGTTTTTTGCAGCTCCTTTTCCCTCCTGTTCTCAACGAATACCAAGACGGTTGTTTTGTCAGCGGTCACTTTAAGATCACCCGTCAGTGAAGCGAGTTTGTTCAAAAAATCATTCCCCGCCGAGAAGGGGTTTTTGACGATGATAAGCTTCGCTTCATCAAAAAAAGAAATGCTTTTGACGGCATTTTCAAGCCGGTCAAGATCACTGCCGCTTTCCAGGTCAAAGCGATAATGACTCATTCCGCTTTTGTGCTTTTTGTTGTAGGCATCAACGATAGTATCGACGTTCTCTTTCAGCCGATAGCCATCGGAACCGTATAAAAAGACGATCATAGTTATTTGGTGACTATTTCTATCCACATTTTCCCGGGGACGAATTTCATTTCCTGACCGTTAGTATCGTAAAATCTTAGATCGTTATTACTGTTCTTCCAAGTACCGCCTGTTTTAATACCGTTCTGGTAGAATTCGGCCTCCCCTTCTCCTGCGGTACTGACGCTAATGTAATCTATGCTTAAGACCGCGGATCTGGTCCGCATCAGCGCCACAACACTTGACTCCGCCTGCCTGCCCGTATTTGCGTCTATCTCCGCTTCGCCTCCCCTTGTTCTTTTGTAGACATTTGAGTTACTGTCGTAAACCCATTTCACGTCATATGGGCTTTCATAATCAATTGATATGGACTCGACAATATTGCTTAAATTCCTCTCGGGTCTTTCCTCTCTCCTCAAGTAGCCGAGAAATGTGTCACTTGAGTCATATCCCAGATCTTCCGCCTTATCTTCAAGAAGTTCAATTGTGGTAAATCCGTTGTGGGGTCTCGGAACAGAGTTTTTCCTGTAGAAAACCGTACCCTCATACTTCATCGCGTCTATGTTGTCCAATATCTCGTTATTCAACTTATTTAATGCTTCCCTCTCTCCTCCCCAGTGAGCATAGAGAGCCCCGAAGCTGGCCACCAGCGGCAAGAAGTCCTCCCGCGCAGACCTGACAGAGCCGATCTCTGCCGATTCTTCGCATTGGAAAACAGCCATCATCCTGGTTATGCCGTTAGGCGTGACCGGCATCTCAATTACAACGTCGGCTTGGCCAATACCGGACAGCGGTCTGGCTATGGGGTCGGAGGCCATCATCACGGCTATGGGTCTTTTTGAATAGTTACCGCAAGTCAGGCCGGTCAGCGAGGCGCGAGGCCTACGTAGACCCGGCTCTGCACGGGTCCCTCTCCGCGATTGGTCTTCGTTCTTTATGCCGATGATATTTGAACCCCATTGCCACCAGAAAAGAAAAGCAACCAAAAAAGCACCGGCGGCGGCGCCAGCCATAAAAAGCGTTTTATTCATATCCAGTTCCTTAAAATATGACCTTATCCTCATTTCAATTTCTGGTGCTTAGGACAAAAGTGAGCCGACCTGCCTCCTACTTTAATACGCTGGATCACTCCCCCGTCTTTTTTCGAACATTTCTCTCCGTGCTGATGATAGGCCTCGGTGTAATCCTGGTACTCCCCCATTTCTCCGGATATTTTGCGATAATCTTCTATACTCGTACCTCCGGATATTATCGCTTTTTTGAGTATTTTGCGAGTCGAATTGTATATTTTTTTGATATCGGCCTCGGAAAGATTTTCTGCCCTGGATAGCGGGTGTAAACCGCTGTCCCACAATATCTCATCGGAATAAATATTCCCTATCCCGGCAATAAAGAACGGGTCCATAAGAACCTGCTTTATCCGGCCGCGCTTATTTGTGAATAATTCTTTAAATTTTTTAAACTTTATTTCTAAAGGTTCCGGCCCCAATTTTTTTATCTCCGGAAGTTCTGACAGATCATCGTCTTTGACCAGCACTATCTTCCCGAATCTTCTCAGATCGGAGAACGCCAGCTGATAGCCGTTGCTTAAGAGCCAGATCGTCCTTATATATCCGTTCTCTCGTTCTTCTTTAAGCGGTCCGTTTACCGTCGGAGTCCATTTACCATTTACCATCTTCCATTTCCCATATAACAAATGTCCCGATATTTTCTGATGGATGAAAATGCTGTATTTACCCTCAACCCCGTTAGAGGCAGAGGCGCGCTGCGAGCCCTCGCGGCCTCTAACGGGGTCAATATCTATAACGATAAACTTGGCTCTGCGTCTGACATCTATTATCTTTTTGTCCTTAATCGTCCTTTTGAACTTATCAAATCCGCCTCCCTGCTTGAACGACTTCGGCCAGTCGGTCCAGACATCCTTGAACCTCAAACCGACCAGCTTTTTGCGCAGGTCGCGGACTGTTGTTTCTACTTCTGGCAGTTCCGGCATAACGATTTTATTTAAACAAAAAATCTGGCTCTTAGCCAGTTAATGTATGGTGGTACTCTTGGGAATCCAGACGTCCACATCGGCTTTGATTTTCATTCCTAGGGGACTTGCCTCGTCAAATAGAAGGTTCGTATTCCAAGTTACGGTCAGTCCCATACCCTCAAGCTCTCCCTTTAACCTGTTGAATTCAACGGCCACATCATCGTTGAGGTTGGGATCTTTCAACCACGTGGTTTCAATTATCTCTTTCATTCTGGCTGCCGCTTTTTCAACCCTTTCGGGATCCGGAGAAATTTTTGAAAGTGCCACTGACCCCCCTACAACTCCGTCATTTCTGCCCAATTATCACCATATTTAACGTCCACAGTCAATGGCACATCAAATTTATGGGCATTTTCCATTAAGTTCTTTATTTTGTCCGCTATATTTTTAACCAGGTTTTCCTTTACTTCAAAAAGAAGTTCGTCGTGGACTTGAAGCAGTAAAAAGACATCATCTTGAATGCCTGAATCGTGTATGTGTTCGAAAACTTTTATCATCGCCAGTTTCATCAAGTCGCCGGTCGCAGTACCTTGAATGGGCATATTTATGGCCATGCGCTCGGCCTGGCTTACAACCTGCGGCATACTTGACCTTATCTCGGGGAGCCATCTCCTTCTGCCGAAGACCGTCGAAACGTATCCGTCCTTACGGGCTTTCATTTTCATATCGTTCATATATCTGGCGACACCGGGGAACTCGCGGATGTACCTGTCTATGAATTCTCTTGCCCTTTCGCGGGAAACACCCGAAGCTCTCTGAAAGCCGAGTATTCCCATTCCGTAGAGAATACCAAAGTTGAGGACTTTGGCGTCCCGACGCATATTCTTATCAACCGCTTCCGGCTTAACGCCGAATATCTCCGCCGCTGTACGGGTATGGATATCCTCTCCCCTTTTGAAAGTGGCTATCATTTTCTCGTCTTGGGAAATATGAGCCGCTATTCTCAACTCAAGTTGGGAATAATCAAAAGACACCAGTTTATATCCCGGTGATGCAATGAACGCCTTCCTGAATTCCTGCCCGAGTTCCGTGCGTATGGGTATGTTCTGGAGATTCGGGTCCTGGCTGGCAAGGCGTCCCGTAGTGGTGCCGGTCTGGTTGAACGTCGTGTGGAGACGTCCGCTTGTTTTGCTTATCAAGGTCGGGAACGGGTCTATATATGTCGTTTTTAATTTCTGAATTTCTCTATATCTTAATATCTTCTCTATTACCGGATGTTCATCAGCTAGCTTTTCCAACTCACCGGCAGCCGTGGAGAGAGCGCCTTTACTTGTCCTGCGTAGCCTTGGTGAAGCAGGAGCAGTTTTTTTAAGTCCGAGTTTCTCGAACAGGACTTCTGATAACTGCTTCGGAGAGTTAATGTTAAATTCCGTGCCAGCTAGTTTGTATATCTCTTTTTCCAGAGCTTTAATTTCGCTGGTTATAAGCTTGGACAACCCCGCTATCGCTTTGGAGTCGATCAAAATGCCCCGCAGCTCCATTTCCGCAAGAATTCTTGCCACTGGAACCTCTATATTCTCAAAAAGCCATTCAAGTTTTTCTTTTTTGAGCCGTTCCGATTGCCTTTCTTTGAGTTTGAGTATGAAAAGCGGGTTTTCTCCTTTGTCTTCGGCCAGGTTTTCTTGAAACTCATCAAAATATATTTTTTCAAGGCCATAGTCCTTGCGGTCCGAATTCAAAAGATAAGCCGCCAATTTGGTATCAAACCCATGGTCATCCAATTCTATTCCATGGCCCAAAAGAAATTTGGCTGACTCTTTAAAGTCGTGTCCAATTTTAAACACGTCTTTGCTTTCAAATATCTCTTTAAATTCTTTGATCAAGCCACTCGATTTAGTTATAGTCGGCCAAGCGATATTTACACATTTACCGTCTTGAACAACACTCAAAACGTCGTCGCTTAAGTCAAAGACCACTTCTTTGTCCTCTTTTATTTTGGTCGCAATTCCTTTTATCTCGTTTGCGCTTTTAACTTTTTCTATCTGCGCAACTTCTTTCTCAACTGTCCCTGTTTCTAATAACGCCATCTGTCTACCGACAAGAATGTCCATTTCTTCAAGCCGTTTGATTAAACTATAAAAACCAAGCTCTTTTAGCAGTTTTTTTACTTCGTCTTTGTTCAGATGTTTAAGCCACTCGGCTTTGTCTAACTCAAAATCCAGTTCCACGTCTTTGATAATAGTGGATAGTTTCTTTGAAAAAAACGCCATATCTTTGTTATCGAGCAGTTTTTGTATAAGTTTTTCTGATAAAATCTTATCTTCACTTTTTACTTTTAACTTTTTACTTTTAACTTCGGCGATGCTTTCGTAAAGTTTTTCTAAATTTCCAAATTTTTGAATAAGCATCGCCGCTGTCTTCTCCCCTATTCCGGGAACGCCGGGAATATTATCTGACGGGTCGCCTTTGAGGCCCTTGAAATCATTGAGTTGCTCCGGCTTTAGGCCATATCTCTTAAATACTTCGTTCTCGTCGTAAATGACC
>Ga0209343_10009194_pt1 | contig 11375 bp, 13 predicted proteins | sample RifCSPlowO2_02_FD_184026 | JGI IMG/M metagenome (GOLD analysis project Ga0209343, IMG submission 184026) | Groundwater microbial communities from Rifle, Colorado - Rifle CSP2_plank lowO2_0.2 (SPAdes) (version 2) | ecosystem: Environmental > Aquatic > Deep subsurface > Groundwater | place... | reverse complement strand
AATCCAGGCTAGAGCCGGGGCGGGTGGACATTGAACTGCCTTTCCGCGACGACCTCAGCCAGCAGCACGGCTTTTTCCATGCCGGCATCACCAGCACGATCGCGGACAGCGCCGGCGGTTATGCCGCCTACACGCTTTTTCCGGCGGACAGTTCGGTGCTCACGGTGGAGTTCAAGATCAACCTGATTGCGCCGGCGCAGGGCCAAAAGTTGATCGCGACCGGCCGGGTGAAAAAGTCCGGCCGCACGCTCACCATCTGCGAGTTCGAGGTCGTGGTCATTCAGGGCTGCCAGGGCAAGACTTGCGCGCTCGGCCTGCAGACTCTCATGTGTCTCCAGGGCCGCAAAGACATGCCCCAGTCGGGCTGACCGCCCTCTCAGGTGCGTCGTTCGTAGGTTACGAAATCGTACCGAAGAAGGTCCGGTCCTAGCGTCGAACCCGGCTCGCGGGAAACCTCCCGCCAGACGCTGGGGTCGAAATCTGGAAAGTACGTGTTGCCGTCAACTGCGGCGTGGACTTCCGTGAGTTGGAGGCGGTCCGCCAGCGGCAGGGCCAGGGCATAGATCTCGGCGCCGCCGATCACGAAGACCTCGGCCGCAGCGCCTGCCGCCGCAAGCGCTTCCCCCAGGGAATGCACCATGCGGCACCCGGGAGCCTCGAAGTCATGGGACCGGGTGATGACGACGTTCTCCCGCCCGGGCAGCGCTTTTCCGATCGATTCAAACGTCTTCCTGCCCATTATTACCGGATGGCCCATGGTCAGGGCCTTGAAGCGCTTGAGATCCTCCGGGATGTGCCAGGGCATCCGGTTGTCCTTGCCGATGACCCGGTTTCGCCCGAGGGCGGCGACGATTGTGACCGTCATACCGCGATCGGTGCCTTGATCGCCGGATGCGGGTCGTAGCCCTCGAGCGTGAAGTCTTCGTACGTGAAGGCGAAAATGTCCGTTACCGCCGGATTGACTTTCATGGCCGGGAACGGACGCGGTAGACGATCAAGCTGCTGGCGTGCCTGCTCGATGTGATTGAGATAAAGGTGCGCGTCGCCGAGCGTGTGCACGAACTCACCCGGCGCGAGGCCCGTCGCCTGCGCGACCATCAAGGTGAGCAGCGAGTAGGAGGCGATGTTGAACGGAACCCCGAGGAAAATGTCAGCGCTCCTCTGGTACATCTGGCAGGACAGCCGGCCCCCGGCAACGTAGAACTGGAAGAAGGCATGGCAGGGCGGTAGCTTCATGCGGGGGACGTCGACCGGATTCCACGCCGTGACGATGTGCCGGCGCGAATCGGGGTTGCTGCGGATTGATTCCACCACCTGGGCGATCTGGTCGATCCGTCGCCCGTCGGGAGCCTGCCAATTGCGCCACTGGACGCCGTAGACGGGCCCCAGTTCGCCTTGTTCGTCGGCCCATTCGTCCCAGATCGTGACGCCGTGCTGCTTGAGCCAGGCGATGTTGCTTTCGCCGCGCAGGAACCACAGCAGCTCGTAGACAATCGATTTGAGATGGAGTTTCTTGGTCGTGAGCAGCGGAAACGCATCGGCGAGGGGAAATCGCATCTGGGTCCCGAATATCGAAAGCGTTCCGGTGCCGGTGCGGTCGGTCTTGCGGTGCCCGTGCTCGAGCACCTGGCGCATCAGGTCGAGGTATTGCTGCTCGGGGTGCGGTGTCATCAATGGCTGCGGGGTCTGGAAGTGGGCGCGGGGTCGGGGCGGGAATGATAGCGCCTATCCGGGGGACGCGGCAGCGGGGCAGCGTGGCGACGGGGCTTTGCGGGATGCGGCGGAACAAGATGCCACGCGAGCGCCACCGCGAGCGCAAAAACGGTGTAGACGGCCGCGAACAACCATTCGGGGAAGTCGTAGTACAGCAGGCGCGCAACCCAGCGGCCGACGAAGCTTGCATCCTGCGGACCGGAGCGCCGCAGCGCATCTTCCCAGACAGTGAGCGGGCAGGCCACGCCCGCCAGCGACTCGGCCGCGACAAGAAGGATCGCGCCCAGATGCGCCCACCGGAAGGTTCGAGCCCGCACCCAGGACCACCGGAGCGCCGCGCCCAAGAGCACCAGCGCGAACCCGCCGACCACAAACAGGACGAACATAAAGTGAACGATGAGGATCGCGTCCGCGAGCACGGCAGAGTCTATCCTGTCCGGCTACGCGAGCCGATCAGCCGCGCGCCCCGCGTTCGATGGGCCGCGCAGGGTCGGCGCACCACTCGCTCCAGGAACCGGGATAAAGCCGGCTGCCGGTGAGGCCGGCGATCTCCATCGCAAGCAGGTTGTGGCAGGCGGACACGCCCGAGCCGCAGCTGTTGACCGCATGCTCGGGCCGGTGTGCACCCAGAATCGCTTGGAAACCGGCACGCAGTTCCGCGCTGGACCGGAAGCAGCCTTCCGCGTCGAGGTTTTGGCGGTAGAAGCGGCAGACGGCCCCGGGAATGCGGCCGGCCACCGGATCGATCGGCTCGGCCGCACCGCGAAACCGTTCTTCCGAGCGGGCATCCACGATCAGCATGTCCTGCCGTTCGAGGTGCGAGAGCACGTAGGCCGTGTCCACCCAGCCCCCCCTTGTCCCACCGCTCCCATCCGTATTGGGCGCGAAGGTAGTCGCGCGCGGACGCGGCACTTCAGCGGTACTGGGCCGATTCTCCCTGACCCATTTCGGCCAGCCCCCGTCCAGCACGGCGACCGACTCGTGGCCCAGCCAGCGCAGCATCCACCACAGCCGCGAGGCGTTTGCGCAGTCCTGCGCGTCGTAGGCGATCACCTGTTTTCCCGCGCTTGTCCCGGCGGCGCCCAGCTTGGCGGCGAAGGTCGCTGCATCGGGAAGAGGATGGCGGCCGTTGGTGCCGGTTTTCGGCCCGGCCAGGTCGCGGTCCATGTGCATGAAGCGCGCGCCCGGGATGTGCGACTTCTCGTATTCGGCGCGCCCCGCCTCGGGCTTGAACAGATCGTGCCGGCAGTCGAGGACGACCCAGTCGGGATCGCGGAGATGTTCCGCCAGTGCCTCGGTGCTCACGAGCGTTCGCAGCGGCATCTGATTCATCAGACCCATCAGCCATGGGGCTCCAGGCGCTGTCGCAACCACTCCTGGAAGAAAAGGATGCCGTCTTCCATGGGTGACTGGATCGGGCCGAAGTCCTCGACGCCATCGTTCGCAAGCGACCGGCGGCCGCGATCGGTTCGCTGGCCGATGATCTCGTCCTCCCACGCGGTTTCCGCGTAGGCCGCCTGTTGCGCCTCGACGTACTCGCGCTCGAACAGCGCGACTTCCTCGGTGTAGTAATACTCTACGACGTTCAGCGTTCGGGTTGGCGACTGCGGAATGAGCGTGCTGATCACGATCGTGTTCGGATACCACTCGAGCATGATGTTCGGGTAGTAGAGCTGAAAGATGGCGCCATGCTCCGGGTCCTTGTCGCCCATGTAGCGCTTCACTTGCTCGTGCCACTTGCGGTAGACAGGGGTTCCGGGCCGCTCGAGATGATTGTTCGGGCCGAGCACCTGCACCGAATATTCCTCGCCCACGGTCCAGCGCAGATCATTGCAGGCGATAAAGCCCGCCAGCCCGGGGTGGAAAGGAATGACGTGGTAGAGCTCCAGGTAGATCTCGACAAAGGTCTTCCAGTTCTGCTTGCACTCGGTGACCGTCATCCGGTCGAAGACGTACCCGGACATGTCGAACTCCCGGTCGACACCTCCACCGGCCAGGTCCCGCGCGACATCGCGCCCTCCGGTGAACAGCAGGCCATTCCAGTTCGAAAGCGGCGTCTTGAACAGGTTGCGGCAGGGGTTGTCGGCAAAATGCGGCGCGCCAAGAAGCGTGCCCTCCATGTCGTAGGTCCAGCGGTGCAGAGGGCACACCAGGTTCCGGGCATTGCCTTTGCCCTCCACGATGATCGCCTGGCGGTGCCGGCAGGCATTGGTCATCAGCTCGACGCCCTTGGCGTTGTGAACCAGCATCTTGCCGTGGTCGGCCCATTCCAGCGTGTAGTAGTCGCCCGGGTTCGGCACCATGGACGCGTGTCCGACATACCCCGGGCCATCGGCGAACAGGAGCTTCTTTTCCAGCTCGAAGATACGCTCGTCGAGGTACCAGGAGACAGGCAGCTGCGAAGTCGCCGGTGCGAGCCTGAGCAAGCTGGCTAGTTCGGACATATACGGACTCTCCTTGCATCGTGGCAAAAAGATGGCGAATTTTAGAGCGTTTCAGGGACCCCCGCCATTCGATGCCGGATGTCCATGATCCCACAGACCCGCGTGGGAGCACCGGGGTTCCATAAACCGCAGGATTTGACCGCGGCGCCGCAGATCGATTACTTTTACACCTTTCCCCGCCGCGCCCTGCAGCCGCTCCCTCCCCCATGACAAAGTCCGCCAAGTCCGACCCGCAACCGAGCTTCGAAGAAGCGCTTGCCGAGCTGGAAAAAATCGTCACCAGGATGGAGTCAGGAAAGCTGACCCTTGAGCAGTCTCTCGATGCGCACCGGCGCGGCATCGAACTGGCGCAGCTTTGCCAGTCGGTGCTTGCGCGCGCGCAGCAGCAGGTCAAGGTCCTGGAAGAAAACGCACTCAAGAACTTCGCCAGTGACGACGAATCAGCAGAGCAGTGACTACGCCGCCTGGATGGGTGATATCCAGGCGAGGGTCGAGGCGGCGCTCGGCCGGCTGCTGCCTGCTCCGGAGGTGGTGCCGCAGCGCTTGCACCAGGCGATTCGTTACGCGGTTCTCGGTGGTGGAAAGCGCGTGCGTCCGCTGCTGGCCTTTGCCGCGGGCGATCTGGCCGGTGCAGATATCTCACGGGTGGAGATCGTGGCCTGCGCGGTCGAGTGCATTCATGCCTATTCACTGGTCCACGATGACCTTCCGTGCATGGACAACGACGTCCTGCGCCGCGGCAGGCCGACCTGCCACGTCGAGTACGATGAAGTGACAGCGCTGCTCGTGGGCGACAGCCTTCAGGCGTTCGCGTTCCAGCTCCTCGCCGAGCACCGGCTGGCCGAGGATGCCGCGGTGCAGCTGGAGATGCTGCGCATTCTTGCCGCGGCCTGCGGCAGCCGCGGCATGGCCGGGGGGCAGGCGATCGATTTGGGCAGCGTCGGAAAGGGGCTTACGCTGACCGAGCTCGAGCACATGCATATCCGCAAGACGGGCGCTCTCATCCGGGCTTCGGTCGCACTGGGCGCGCGCTGCGGTGCGATGCTCTCCGGAGATGAACTGGAGCATCTGGATCGTTACGCCAAGCTCGTTGGACTCGCGTTCCAGGTGGTTGACGACGTGCTCGATTGCGAGGCCTCGACGGCGACGCTTGGCAAGACTGCAGGCAAAGACGCCGCCGCCAACAAGCCGACTTACGTGAGTGTGCTCGGCGTTGGCGGGGCCCGCGCTCTGGCCGAGGAACTGCGGGCCGACGCGCAGGACGCTCTGTCCAGTTTCGGCGCGAAGGCCAAGCGCCTGGCTGCGCTGGCGGACTTCGTCGTGCTGCGGAAGTTCTAAGGTGCTTTTGAGGTACATTGTCAGCTGTGATGAGCATTAGCGGAGCTTCCGATATCGCGGGCGGACCGGCGGGCGGACAGACGAGCGCTCAGGCGCCGAAGAACGCTGCTGCGCCAAGGACGACCATGTACGAGTTGCTCAAGACCATCAATGATCCTGCGGACCTGCGGCGCCTCGATCGCAAAGCTCTGGGGCAGCTCGCCGAGGAACTGCGGGCGTTCCTGCTTCAGACGGTGTCGCAGACCGGCGGCCATCTGTCGTCCAATCTGGGCACGGTCGAGCTGACCATAGCCCTGCATTACGTGTTCAACACGCCGGACGACCGCATCGTCTGGGACGTCGGACACCAGACCTATCCGCACAAGATCCTGACCGGGCGGCGCGAGGGCATGAGCGGGCTGCGCATGCTGGGAGGCATATCGGGTTTTCCGCGCCGCGCCGAAAGCGTCTACGACACGTTCGGCACCGCGCACTCGAGCACTTCGATCTCCGCCGCGCTCGGCATGGCGCAGGCTTCAAAGCTGAAGGGCGAAAAGCGTCATTGCATCGCAGTGATCGGCGACGGCGCAATGTCGGCCGGCATGGCTTTCGAGGCGCTGAACAACGCCGGCGTGATGGATACCGACCTGCTTGTGATCCTCAACGACAACGACATGTCGATCTCGCCGGCCGTGGGCGCGCTTAACCGGTATCTCGCGCGGCTCATGTCCGGGCATTTCTACGCGGTGGCGAAAAAGGCCAGCGAGAAAGTGCTTGGCGGGATGCCGCCGCTGTGGCATCTGGCCAAGAAGGTCGAGGAGCATGCCAAGGGCATGGTGATTCCCTCCACGCTGTTCGAGGAGTTCGGCTTCAATTACCTCGGGCCGATCGACGGCCATGATCTGGACGCCCTCATTCCGACGCTGAAGAACATCAGGGAACTCAAGGGGCCGCAGTTCCTTCATGTGATCACCAAGAAGGGCCAGGGCTACAAGCTTGCCGAGGCCGATCCGGTGCTCTACCACGGGCCGGGCAAGTTCGACCCCGCCGAAGGAATCAAGAAGTCCAGCGGCGGCAAGCCCACCTACACCCAGGTGTTCGGTGACTGGCTCTGCGACATGGCGCAAATCGACTCGCGGCTGGTCGGCATCACGCCGGCGATGCGCGAGGGTTCGGGCCTGGTGCGCTTCGCCCAGGAGTTTCCCGACCGTTACTACGATGTCGGCATCGCCGAGCAGCACGCGGTGACCTTCGCCGCCGGGCTGGCCTGCGAGGGCCTGAAGCCCGTGGTGGCGATCTACTCGACCTTCCTGCAGCGCGGCTACGACCAATTCATCCACGACGTGTGCATCCAGAACCTGCCGATCGTGTTCGCGCTGGACCGCGCCGGCGTGGTCGGCGCCGACGGCGCCACGCACAACGGTGCATTCGACATTGCGTACCTGCGATGCGTGCCGAACATGGTGGTGATGATCCCAAGCGACGAGAACGAATGCCGGCAGATGCTGACCACGGCGTTCGGGCTCGATCAGCCCGCGGCCGTGCGCTACCCGCGCGGCACCGGGCCCGGGGTCCCGCCACAGAAGGAAATGCAGGCGCTTCCCGTCGGCCGCGGCGAGGTCCGCCGCCGGGGCAAGCGGGTCGCGATTCTTGCGTTTGGCACCATGCTCGCGCCTGCGCTCGAGACCGCCGAGGTGATCGACGCGACGGTGGTCAACATGCGCTTTGCCAAGCCGGTTGACGAGGCGCTCGCGGTGGACATGGCCCGGACGCACGAACTCATCGTTACCGTCGAAGAGCATGCGGTACAGGGCGGGGCGGGCAGCGCTGTGGGCGAGGCGCTCGCGGCGCGCGGCATCGCCGCGCAGATCCTGCATCTGGGGCTGCCTGACCGGTTCATCGACCACGGCGACGCGCAGAAGCTGCTTGCGCGCATTGGCCTGGACCGCGACGGCATCCTGAAGTCGATTCGTGCGCGCATGGGCCTATAGCGCGGCAAGTCCCCACGCGCAGCAGGGTCATGGGGCCGACGGCCGCAGGGAGGGGAGCCGCCGGGATGTTAAAATGCTGCAACGCAGGCTTTATCCGCAATACCTACAGGAAGAACAATGAATACTCGCGAACCGGCGGTCATTCCGGACGTCCAGAGCACCGAGGACAAGCGCAAGCTCGCAATCGACAAAGTCGGCATCAAGGCGATTCGCCACCCGATCAGGGTGGGCGAGCGCGGTGGCGGGACCCAGCACACGGTCGCGACGTTCAACATGTACGTCAGCCTGCCGCACCACTTCAAGGGCACGCACATGTCGCGTTTCGTCGAGATTCTGAACATGCACGAGCGGGAAATCTCGGTGGAAACGTTCCAGGTCATGCTCGACCAGATGATGGAGCGGCTCGAAGCCGAATCCGGAACGATCGAAATGAGCTTCCCGTACTTCATCAACAAGCAGGCGCCGGTGTCGAAGGTCAGGAGCCTGATGGACTACGAGGTCACGTTTACCGGCGAGATCGGCGGCGGTACCAAGCACTTCACCATGAAGGTGGTGGTGCCGGTCACCAGCCTGTGCCCGTGCTCGAAGAAGATCTCGGACTATGGCGCCCATAACCAGCGCTCGCACGTCACCATCGCCGCCCGCACCCAGGACTTCGTGTGGATAGAGGAGCTGGTGGATTACGCCGAGCATCACGCCTCGAGCGAACTTTACGGGCTGCTCAAGCGTCCGGACGAGAAGCATGTCACCCAGCGCGCTTACGACAACCCGAAGTTCGTGGAGGACATGGTGCGCGACGTCGCCGCGGACCTGAACCGCGACAAGCGCATCACCTGGTATGTGGTCGAGTCCGAGAACTTCGAGTCCATCCACAACCATTCGGCCTACGCGCTGATCGAGAAGGACAAGACGAGGAAGTGACCTCGCGCACGTGAAACCCATCGCGATCTTTCGCCACAGCGTGACGGAAGGTCCGGGCTATCTTGCCACGTACCTCGATGCGCGCCGGATTCCCTGGCGGCTGCTGAAGATCGATGCGGGGGACGCCGTTCCGGTCGATCCGGACGCGTGGGCGGGGCTGGTATTCATGGGCGGACCGATGAGCGTCAACGACGATCTGCCCTGGGTCAGGGAGGAGTTGGCGCTCGTCCGGCGCGCGGTCGCGGCCGACGTGCCCACACTGGGCCACTGCCTGGGCGGACAGCTCATGGCGAAAGCCCTCGGCGGCACGGTGTCGCGCAGTCCGGTCAAGGAAATCGGCTGGGGCACGGTGACGGTGCGGGATGCCGCGAAGGTGCAACGCTGGTTTGGCGAGGTTCGCGAGTTCCTCGCGTTTCACTGGCATGGCGAGACCTTTAGCATCCCGCAGGGCGCGGGGCTCCTTGCCGCCAGTCCGTGGTGCACCAACCAGGCATTTGCGATGGGCAAGCACCTCGGCCTGCAATGCCACGTCGAGATGACCACGGAGCTGATCCGCGCGTGGGGCGACGACTGGGGCAGCGAACTCCGGGGCATGGCGGGGCCGTCGGTCCAGACACCGGAGCAGATGGAGCAGAACATCGAGGCGCGGGTGCGCGCGCTCAACGCGGTTGCCGACCGGCTATACGATCGCTGGGTCGAGGGCTTGAAGCGCTAGCTTGTGCCACACGCACGCGGGTGTCAGTCCCTGAAATTCCCGAACTGCAGCGGAATCTCTTTCACCGAGGTCTTCACCAGCTGAATCGCTCCCTGCAGGTCGTCCTTCTTTGCCCCCGAGACACGCACCGCCTCGCCCTGGATCGAGGCCTGGACCTTGATCTTGGCGTCCTTGATCAGCCTGACGATGCGCTTGGCCATTTCCTGCTCGATACCGTTCTTGACGTCGACCAACTGCTTCAACTTGTTGCCGCTGATTTTCTCGGCGTCCTTGGGGTCGAGCGCACGCACGTCGACCCCGCGCTTGGCGCACTTGCCCTGGAATACGTCCATCACCTGCTTCAGCTTGAAGTCGTCGTCGGCGTAGACCGAAAGTTGCAGCTCGTTCTGCTCGATGCGCGCATCCGAGCCCTTGAAGTCGAACCTGTTGGTGATCTCCTTGTTGGACTGTTCAATCGCGTTTTTCAACTCGACCTTGTTGACTTCAGAAGTGATATCGAAGGAGGGCACGGGTGTGAATCCTGTGTGGGAATCTGGGAGGATTATACGGGAGGCGTCGCAGCGGTCCCGGCGCGAGCCTGCGATTTGCGAGAGGGGCGTGCATTGCTGTTGCAGAGGCCTTGGATTCTGCGCTTTAATAGACATGGAGTACGGTCCAAATCTGAGGCTTCCGCATTCGCGGGCATTCGCAGAGGGTCTGTTCGAACTGAGGCCAAGAGGCAAGTCAGGCATTGGGCGAGCGTTTTATTGCTTTCTCCTAGGCCAACGTGCAGTGGTCCTGCACGCTTTTGTCAAGAAATCACAGCAGACGCCAGATCGAGAACTGAAGTTGGCTCGCAAACGCATGAAGGAGGTGCTCCATGGCTGAAATCAAGTACCAACCAGTTTCCCACAACCACGACGTTTTTCTCAAAAAAGCGCGAAAGCGCCGGGGCTTTCAGGCCGCATATCAAGCTCTCGCGGTTGAGTACGCCGTTGCGAACGAAATGCTCGCCGCACGTGCTCGGGCCGGTCTTACGCAGGAAGCGGTGGCTTCCCGAATGGGCACGACAAAAAGCACGGTTTCGCGCCTCGAATCGGCTGGCAAGCATGCACCGTCGCTCACCTCGCTGAAGAAATATGCCGAGGCCGTAGGGTGCAAAATAGAAATTAAGCTGGTCCCGCAGCGGCAGGCAAGGTGAAACCCAACACTCGCGCGCAGCCGCTGCCCGCAAGCGCGCGCGGCTGACGCGAACGTTGGGCGTCATAAACGGAGCGCGTCATGCAATGGAACAGAGCAGATCACATTCAGCCACGTCAGTTCGTATCCGGCTATTGCGGTGACAAGGTTGCATCAAAGGCGCTACGTCACCGAGAACCCCGACAACAGCTGCGTACTGGACCTGCTCGCGGCGCTGTCCCACAGCGCCGATTTTTCGGTCGGCTGCTATTGCGCCGACGAGGCGCACTGTCATCGATCCATCCTGCGCGAGCTGCTGCGCAAGCGCGGCGCGAACCTGGCCTGAAATCCCATTCCAAGTAGAGATGTTCTACCATATCGCGCCTGCCCTCGCGCCGCGGGGCTGATCATGGAGTCACGGAGAACTTATGACGCAATGGGTGCGCTTCACGCGAAACGGCCGAACGGGATTCGGAACGCTGGAGGGGGAGACCATATCGGTGTGCGACGGCGACCTGTTCGGCCGGCCGAAGCCGACCGGTGAATCCGTGAGGCTGTCCGAAGCGAAGCTGCTGCCGCCCGTGCAGCGGGGCAAGATGGTGGCGCTGGTGGACAACTATCACGCACTGGTGGCCAAGCTCAATCACGCGGTGCCGCCCGAGCCTCTGTATTTCCTCAAGGGCAACAATTCGTTTCTCGCGCAGGGCGAGACCATACGCGTGCCGGTATCGTATTCCGGGAAGGTTGTCTACGAAGGTGAGCTTGGCATTGTCATCGGCAGGCGCTGCACGGCGGTCTCCGAGAGCGACGCGCCGGGTTGCATTTTCGGCTATACCTGCATCAACGACGTAACCGCAATCGAGATCCTCAACAAAAACCCCGGATTTGCGCAATGGACGCGCGCCAAGAGTTTTGACACCTTCGGCGCGTTCGGACCGGTCATCGCGACCGGGCTGGATCCGATGAAGCTCACGGTGAAGACCGTGCTCAATGGCCAGGAACGGCAGAACTATCCGGTGTCGGACATGATTTTCCCGCCCGCAAAGCTGGTGAGCCTGATATCGCGGGACATGACGCTGGAGGCGGGCGACGTCATCGCCTGCGGCACGTCGGTGG